>Ga0181379_1000223_pt1 | contig 29164 bp, 44 predicted proteins | sample 2SPOviralmetaG_FD_130115 | JGI IMG/M metagenome (GOLD analysis project Ga0181379, IMG submission 130115) | Marine viral communities from the oligotrophic San Pedro Time Series (SPOT) site, San Pedro Channel, CA, USA - 2 SPOT_SRF_2009-07-10 | ecosystem: Environmental > Aquatic > Marine > Strait... | reverse complement strand
ATTGTATATGTTAATTTAAAAGTTTTAGCATATTGAGTTCCCACATTTGATACTGCACTAACCAAACTACTACTTGCAGGTAAACTTAAACTATCATTAGATACTATTGCACCATTATTTAATGTCCAATGCTGCCCTACTTCTTTGATTGTTATGTCTGTTATTGTAAAATCATTTTGTACTCCTACACTTGCTCTTGCAATATTAAAAGTAGTTGAACCTGCAGTGAAATATGCAGTATAAGAATTACTTGTGTTTTCGCTTATTATATCTACCCCATTATTTTGTAGTTTAAAAGACCCATTAGTAACAACTGCTGTTAAAGATACTTTATAATGTTTTCCTGATGTTATAGGTGCAACTGTAGGTTCTAAATTAGCAAAAGCACTTCCACTAAATACTGCCTTATTATCTCCCATACTCCAACCTGTACCAAAAGTCCAATCTTGCCCAACCTCTTTTACTGATACGTTGTCTATTGTAAATGCTGAAGTTATTGTTTAAAAAATACTTATAAATGCAGATAGTGTTGCGTGTGATGTAGCTTCTTCATAAATAGTATATGTATCACTTGTTGTATATGATGTGCTACCACCACCTAGTTGAAAAAACATATTACCACTACTTATATTCAAAGTAAATGTTATTTTATATATTTTACCTGTTACTAGACCTACATCTTGTCTTATAGGTTGATATGCAAGACCATCAAAACTAGCATCAATATTATTAAAAGTCCAACCTGATGAAGTTGACCAACCTGCATCTCCTGAACTGTAATCGCCATTAGTTACTAACTCACTACCTATCTGACTAAAATCTCCATTAGTTACTTCTTCATTACCTATCTGACTAAAGTTACCATTAGCTACTCGGTTTGGAGAGTAGTAAGTATTATACATACGAGTAATCTCATCTTGTGTAAGTTCTCTGTCAAATACTGCAAACTCATCTATCTTGCCTTCAAAGTAATTACCACCTGATGCTTTATCGCCACCTATAGTTAATGATTCTGTGTATGCTGTCGTACTTCCTGTAACAGTACTTGTAACAGCTTGTAAAACACCATCTACATAAAGTTTTGAATTTGTTATGTCGTTAGTGTCTGAATATACTACCCAATGATGCCATTCTCCATCATATTGTGCAGGTATGTCTGTCCAATATCTATAATTACTAAGACCTAAATATAAAAGAGGTCTAGGGTTACCTGAATTATTTAATTGAAAACCACCCATAAACACACTACCGTGTCCAAAAACAAAATTTTGAGTAGTCGTACTTGTTTTACACCAAAAAGAATAAGTAGTTGGTTGTGCTACAGTATCTGCACCATCAGTAACTATACAGTCATCTACTCCATCAAAGTCAATAGAATACTTATTTACAAACCTATAGGTAGGTTGTGTTGATAGGGTTAGCTTGTTTGCTAATGCTAACATATATTAGTTTTTATAGCCGATTGCTAAACCTGAAGTCAGAGTTATTGCAGTCGTGTTACCAAATAAAGTCATTCCTGCAGGTATTGTTGTAACCAAGTTACTTGCCCCTGTAGTATTAGTCATAGTGATTAAAGATATAACACTCTCTTGCACAAAGTAGATTGCATAATAATCTTTCCCTGTTTGTGCAGTAGTTGTAAATACTTCTATTTCTCCTAAACCACCTAATTGCTCATTTAATAATGCTTGTGTATTTTTTATTCCCATTTTTTTATTTTTAACTTACGTATATATAATTTGTTTGTGTAGGTCTTACATATTCCTCATACTGTACTTCTTCTTGTCCTGTTGCTTCTGTAATGTATAACTTCCCTATCTCTACCCTTCCTTGTACTATTCCTTTGTCTGCTGCAGGTGGTGTTAATACATCTGTTTCATTTATTGGTGCATATCCTGTAGCTACTGTAGGTGTTCCACCATCTTGCCAACTTACTTCATAGATCTCATACTCCCAATAGCCATTAGGCATAAAGTCAATATTTCCTGTAAATACATCTTCTGTTGTATTTGGTGTCATATCAACTCTTGTGTATCTGTTGTTTACTATTTGATTTTGCCCATAAGCATAAACCACATTTCTATCCATACCATTAGTAAACTTATATAAAAACCTTATCTGTGAACTAGGTACTGCTTTATCTATTCTTTTCTCCTCAGTTGTAGTGTAAAATCTATAAGCTTGACCATATTGTCCGTGTATCATACTATATAATAGAAAAAAGACAGATTTGTTTGGAAAAAAAAAGAACTACCGAAGTAGTTCCTTTAAATTTATATGTAATATCTGATTAAGAAGTTACAATAGGTATTTGCGCACCACTATCTAAATTATCGAATGGTGTTGCAGTATAATCTAATACTGTTTGCATTGGTGCAAATTCCTGTCCTTCAAATGTCCATTCGTAACCATTTAAATCTGAGAATGCAGCGCCACTTACATTAGATCCTGTATTAAGGTCTAAACCATTAGTTGCACCTAAACACATAATTACATTGTGGTCATTAGTTAATACTTGATTTAATTGAACAAAAGCAACAACTCTACTTTGTGCAATTAATTTTAATTCATTTTGATCTTCTTTACTTAACCCTGTTAGCTTTAGATTTAAAGTAGGCGCATAAACTACAGTACCATTCTCCGTAGAACCTGTAATAGTTTCTGTAATTGAAGCATTACCCCTTCTAATTGAATATCTATATATATTGTTAGCACCCATATCTACATCAGTAATTTCTGATGCAGTTGTTGTTATAGCACCAACTTGGTCAAATTGAGCAAAATAAATATACTTTACACCTCCTATAAGGTTTCTACAAGGGATTCCTCTCCCTTTTGTTAAATCACAAGCCATTTATTTTATGTTTTAAAAGTTAAGGAAAGAGGGAAAAACCCTCTCTCCATATAATTAGTTATTAGTCTTGTTGTACTACTTCAGCACCTATTCCTACTTGAACACCACCTGAATACTTAGCGACAAATCTTAGGTTCTCACTTCCGTCGAGTGGACTCATATCGAGCATTTTTACCTGTGTCGTATCAGAAACAAGGTCAGTACCGAAGAATAAGTTAGATGTTTGTGCAGCAACTAATTTATCATCTGGCATACCATAAACAACTGATAACTTGATGCCTTCAAAAGTAGCTTCATAGTCATTATTCATTGAATACATATTTACATATCCTAAAGATGAAATTGCTGAAACATATAATCTGTAAGTTTTCCAATTCATATAGATTCTTAGATCTTCTCTACCATAAACTGTAGAAGGAATTGCAGCAGCAATAGTTTGTAAGTTTGCAATAATGTTTGCAGCAGTATATGAAGTTCCTGCACCACCATCATTATCAGTTTGAATTACATTACCATTTACTGCAAAAGCACCTGTAGTAGCAGTTAAAAACCCTTCAAACTCTCCATTAGTTGCAGCAGCACCACTCCATACTGAAGATTCAACTGCATCAGCAATATGTTGTGTGAAGTATGAAATAACATAGTCCTCAAATTTTGGAGAGTTGTTATTCATAGCACCTGCTCTCATTGTGTCCGCTTCCCAAGAACTTAATAAAGTGTCCTTACAAGTTTCCATATTAATTTGTAAGTTCTTTGGTTCTAGAATTGATTCAGTCAATGCAAGAGTTCCGTGATTTGTAAAATTACAATCTGCGTTCCTAACCAACGAAGATCCTGCAACCTTCTGCAAATTTTCTTTATATTTTATATTTTGTAAAACAGTTAAGTGATCTAAAGAAGTTGCTTCTTTAAGTGCTGCGCTGATGTAAAATCCCGCCGCCTTACCTGCATAATTTGATGTTACTGTAAAACTCATTTTTTTATTTTTTTAAATTAGTTATTAGTTAAATTATATAAGATTCTTTCTCTCTTAGTCATTTTTCTTAGATCAGGAGTAAAATCTTTTTTGTCTGTGCTAAACTTATTAGTATCTACAGGAGTATCAGCAGGTTGGTTAGATAACTCTACAACCTTAGATTTTAATTCATCTATCTTAGCTTGATATTCAAATTCTATCTCCTCTGTAGTTTTTACTTTTTTAGGAGTTGGTTCTTCTGTAGTTTCAGATTCCATTTCTACATCTGATTCTTCAGTTTCATCATTTCCTACTTTGTCTTTCTTTAAATCAGCTACTGCATCTTCAAGGTTTTTGATACGTTTTTCCATACCTGCCCAATCTTCTACATCAGCTTCTTTACCATCATCTTCATACTCATCTTCTTCTTTATCATTACCCATTTCCTCATTAACAGGTTCTCCTTCTGTTTCCTTTTCAACTTCATCTTCATAAAGTTCAGCCACAACACCTTCCTTTTCTACTTTGAATCTTTGACCTTCTTCGGTCTTGTATTCACCAATCGGCAATAGCATTGTGCTGCCATCTTCAGTTAAAACAGATATATCCACACCTGCTTCTAAATTTGTAGAAGTAGATACTATTAAAGTACCGTCCTCTAACTTTGCTTGATATTCTAAAGCTACCTCATCTTGCTTATCAAGACCAAGTGCTACTAATATTTGTTTTTTTAAATCCATTGTGAGTTCTTTTTTTAATATAATAGAATTATTTATCGTTTGTTTGATTTTTGATGTCTTGTATGATTTCATTAAGTGCTGATAAAATCTCCTCATTAGTTGGTTTTACTGTTTCAGACATCTTCTCCATCTTATCAATAAAATATCCTTCGATACTTAAACCACGAAGTTCTCCACCCTTAATTTTTTCCCACATCTCATCATTCTCTATCTTCATCTTAACGAACCAAGTTCCGTTTGGTAAGTCATAACCATACATTTTTGACTTATCCATATCTCCTTCTTTAATCCAAGATTCTATAGTTAAAACACCTGATACTCTTTCCTCGTGCTGATAAGTTGCTTTATGATGGTTATTGTGTTTTAAATAAAGTTCAGCGGCTTGTTTTACTGTGTCCTTAGAAAAATAGACATAGTAATCAGAATCTGTATTAGGATCATATCTAAATATCTGTTTGTTAGGAATTAATGCAGGACTAACTAACATTCTTTTTTCTTCATCTATCTTAGCAAAAGTTAAGTTGTTTTTTTCTTTACCAAAGAATACAAAGTCTTGCTCGATTGCAGGACTTGTTACTAGACTAATAGCATCAATAGTTAGTTCTTCACTATCATCACTAATTACTAATTCCACTATCTTAGTGCTTTTAAGACTTTCATAGTGTTTTGGGTTTGCTTTTTCACAAGCTTCTTTAGAATCGTATTTACACTCTCCTTTTTCTCCCCATTTCCATTTTTTTCCACATTTTTTACAAGGCATAATATATAATAGATATTTTTAATTAATATTTGATTTTTAAATTGTTGCTCTCCTTCTTATATAAGCAAGTTTGTTTTGATTATCTGTTAAGTTGTCTGTAACTACATAAGCTTGAACAGGTTGTTGTTCTTGCATACCACCTAATTCAAACTTACCACTAAGCATTTCAGGTGCAGGTGTTCCTGTAATACCACCACTTACACCCATTGATCCTGTACCACCTGTACCATCAGGATTTGTAGATAATATGTTTTTTATAGCTGCAGCACCCATAACCCCTGCCGCAATCGAATTAGCTAATCTTAAAGGATATGGTAGTAGTTTATCTCCTACTGATGTCGCTGCTAATGCCGCCATTATTGCTTGTTGTGTACTATAAACTGTTTGTGCTACTGCAACTCCTTTTGACAATGCAGCATTTTCTCCTGCTAATTCTCCTGCAACTGCAAATCCTTGTGCAATTAAACCCTTTTTTGCTTCTTCTACTTTTTCTTGTATTTTAAGAGTATCATCAGATAGTTTTTCTTCATTAGCAAGTTTTTGAGCATTATATTTTTCATCTGCTGCAGTCTTTAAAGCTATTTTTTGTTGTTCTGAAATATCTAAAGCATCTATACTTCTTTTTTGACTTTCTAACTGAATTTCTAATAATCTATCTTGTTTTTCTTTTTCATCACTTATTAGTAATAATTCTGTTGCATTATTTAATTCTAAAAGTTTTTCATCAAATGTTTTTTGTTGATCTAGCTTTTTCTGATTAGCATCTTCTATTTTTTGATTTTCATCATCTAATCTTTTTTGCTCATCTTTTGCTCTTTGATCCTTTTCAGTTTGTATTTCTCTTTCTAATTCATTTATTTCTGTTTGTACTCTTTTTTGTAGTCTAAATGATTTTGTTTCTGTGTTTATTAAAGCAACTCTTAAATCTGCTAATTTCTTTTCTGCTTCTACTTTATTTTCAGCAGTTTCCATTTGTTCTTCCTGAATTGCTACTTTTTCTTTTGCTAATTCAAGTTCTTTATTTACAGTTTGTGTTTCAAGATCTAAAGCTTTTTTAAGTGCTTCAATTCTTACTTCTTGTGATTTTGTTTCATCTTCTGCTAATAACCTAGCTTTTTCTATTTCTTTTCTAGTTTCTGCTCTTTGTACTGAAAACTCAATCTCTGCATCTCTTTGTGCTTTAAATCTTTTTTCTAAAGCAGTCATTATTGCTACTTCTTTAGTAACTTCTTCTGTTATTCCTGTAAAAGCATCTTTAATTCCTAATAATGTTTTTGCTATAGGTTGATCAAATATGTTAAATAATGTTTCTCCTACTTTTGATATTCTATCTCTTAATACATTTACTGCTGCACCTAAACCTGCGAAAACTACAGACAAAGCATCAGCACCTCTTTTTGTACTTGTAAAGTAAGTTGCTAAAGTTCCAAATGCAATAAGTAAAGCACCAATACCTGTACTCATTATCCCTGTTTTGATACTTGCAAACATTAACTTTATAGTAGGTATTACTCTGCCTAAAGATTTTTGAACATCATTTATAGAAACACCAAACAATCTAAAATTACCTATACCATCTTTTATAGTCTTGTCATTTTCTTTTTGTTTCTTATTAAGCTTATCTAATTGACTTGTTTGTTCTTTTAATTCAGAACTATTATCTTTTCTTTGTTGGTTAAGATTTTTAAGTGCTAATTTTTGGTCTTTAATTGCTAATTTTTGTGCATCTAGTTTTTTAGTAGTTCCTGTCATAGAATCTTGCCAAGAACCTTTACCTATTTCTGCCTGTATTCTTTCTAGTTCAATTAATTCAGCTTCTAATTCAAAAAGTATTTGATTTTGTTCTTTTATAGTAGCATTTAAATCTTTTTGTGATTGATCTGTCTTTTCTATAGATTTATTTAAATCATCAAATTGTTTTTTAGCAGACTTAATATCTGCTTTTACACTCATTACTATTTCTTTATCTGCCATATCTTAAAAAGTTTGTTGTATATTATTTCTCCATAGTTTAACATCTGCAGTCCATTGTATATATGTTTCTGCTAATCCTGTAACGTGAACACCAAATGATGTTGCAGTTACATCTTTCATTGTACCTGTAAGGTTTAAACCACTATGTCCGTGAGGAACTACTGCGTGAACATCAACGTGGTAATAAGAAGCTAAACCATTTGTAAACTTTACACCACCTGTTAATTTAAAGTAACCATAATCTCCTGCACTACCATCTCCAACACCTGTATTAACCCCTACAACGTGTGCTTCAAAACCTATTACTGAATTAGCTACTTTTTGTATATAAGTTAAAGGTAAATATTGAACAAGTAAAGCAGTTTCAGTTTCATCTGTTGTATTTCCTGATTGTTGTATAAATGAAGTCTGAGCCATTCCTAATGCTTCATTAAATCCACCACCACTAATTACTACTTCTCCTTGATTTTCTACTTTACCATAAATACCATTTAAAACTACTGTGTTGTTTATACCATTATCTATTTGATGTTTTTCTCCATTCATTATATTATTAAAGTTATTTCCTTTAGTAATATTTTCTTGACCATTTAGAATAGTGTTTTTAGTTCCATTATCAGTTACACCACCACTTGTATTATTTAAAATATTAGAAAAATTATTTTGTAATTTAGAATTATAATTAAAAGCAGAACAAGTTCCTGTTGCTTGATTAAATGTATAACCATAAGATTCACAAGCTAATTGATTAGGTGGAAATTCATACGTGCCATCAGTAAATATAACCTCTCCTGTGCTTGTAACCTCTTTAGGTTTTATGTTAAAGTTTTTTAAATAATCCATTATCCTATTAGTATAAATTCAACTGTTGATAGATCATTTGGTTTATAATCTATTTTATTTACTCTATATGCTTTATTTTTTATCATTACATTTTTAGAAAAATCAAAATCATTTATTATTGATGCATCTAAATTTACTTTTAATGTCATATATTTTGTATCAGGATTATATAATTCATTGTAATATCTACTCCAATATTTTTGATATAAATTATCTATAGGACTATCTCCACATAAAAGTTGTATTGTTCCATAGTTTAGATCTGTATCTGTAGCAGAACTTAATATGTCTGATGTATGAGAAAATCTTAAATACCCTGTTGCTTGTTCTCCTGAAACACCATTTTGTGTTGGTATTTTATATGTTGTATTTCCTGTAAATTGAAAAGGACTTGATTCTATTTTATATAATATTCTAGGTTTATTATTAAAACTTTCTAATTCAGTTTGATCATCATTACTACTAAATATAACAGGTATTATTAAATCATTTATATAATCAGCAATAGGTTTTATAACTGTAGCTGCAAAAGGTTTAGCACTTATTTCTTTTTCTCCTGCTAATATACTTATTGCATTATTAAAACCTAAATGTGGTTCACTTCCATAATCTTTTGTACTTAAACTATTATAATATGTTGTTGGATAATCATCATCATCATCTTCATATTTAAACATAGTTTTATTGTCTAAATCTAAAGGAGTTAATTTTATTTGTGTTTCATCTATTTTATCTGTCCAATCATATTTAATATTTCTTTCTATTAAAGTTGTTCCTAATGCATCTTGTGAAAATATAGTGTTATATGGTTCTATTATAATTTTATTAGGATTATCTTTATCTTGCAACATAACCAAATTAAACATATTTATAAAACCTTTAATATATTCCCATTGACCTAAATCTCCTCTTAATGTATGTAAAAGAATAGAGTTAGTAATTCTATTTATTGTAACACTACCATAAATTCTTGCACCAAATTGATATGGACTAGAATTAACACAAACAAAACTATTTAGTGCAGAAGATTGTGCTTGAAATTCTAAAGTATCACCAGCTTGTAATGTTACACTTAAAGTTGTATTGTAAGAATATTGTCCACCTGTACTAGAAATATATTGACTTTGAAAATTATGTATTGTCTGTGCGCCTGTAGTATCAGTATGTAATAATCTTACTCTTATTGCATTACCTGAAACTTGACATCTAAATACTGCTTTTGCTACTATATCATAAACTGTGTTATCAGCTATACAAGTAAATACATTAGTTGTTTGATCATATCCCCATTCATTAGAAAAATTATTAGTATTACAATCTAGATTGACCCAAGGTGTATTAATAGTTTGACTATGTAAATATTGAAACTGTGTTTTACCTGTATGTATAGTGTCATTAGGTGCATTTCCTGTTCCCCAATTAAAATCCATAAACATATTAGTAAAAACAGTAGAATTAATAAATTCTGATTTATATGTAAATGGTGTGTCATCAAAGATACAGTCTAAAATATATTTACAATTAATCCAAGGTCTAAAAGCATCTTCAAGTGTGTTTAAAACAGGATAATTGTTAGTATCTTTATTATAATCTCCAACCCAATTTACAAAAGGATATTTTAAAACATTAGTGTTATTTACACCTAAAGCTGAATCGTAAGCATTAGAATTAATACTAAGAGGATTATTTAATGTTATACCTGTTGAATCATACCAACTTGCTTTAATGTTTGTTTTATTGTAATCGTGGTCTAACTCTGAAAAATCTAAATCTTTGAATTTTTTATTTTCTAATATATCTTTTAATGCAACAGGTTCAGAATATAAATTTACATTATAACTAATTTCTCCTTCTTTTTCTGATATATCTATTAATCTTAAATAACCTTCAAAAATATTATATCCATTTTGTTTTAATATACATTTAGTTTTTACATAAGGATTAAAACTTAAATCATCTTGTGTTCTTGTAACATCAAAAATATGACCAAATATCTTATTATTTCTTTTAGTTGCAGGTAGGTTAAAATCTTTAGAATAACTTTGTGTTTTTTCAGCTACATTTTTAAAATTATCTATTGATAATGTTAGTGGTATATCTTCTTCTTCATATAAATCACATATTACTTGACCATCATATAAATCTCCATATCCTTGTGATGGTGGATTAATAGCATCTTTTATACTTATAAATTCTATATTAATAGTTGATCCATTACTATTTCTATAATCTACTATTAAAGTTTCTTCTGTATTTGCAGCAGTAAAAGTAACAACGTGTGTTGTTGTGCTTGATGTAGAAAGATTTGCAGTCATTCCACCACCAAGAGTAGTGTTTAAATTAGGGTTTCCTATTAAAAGAGTACCACCTGAACCTAATTGTGTTATTTTAATTCTCAATTCATATAAAATACCAACATTTAAGTTTTGTATTTCTTGATACACACCACTACTAGAAATAGCACCATTATTAGAATATAGTATCAATCTATCAAAAAAACTTTGACTAGGTGCAGTAACATTAGCATAAAAACCACCTGTACTTCTCCAAGTTCTCCAAGCAGGTATGGGTGGATTATTTGTAACTGCATCTAGTGAAGGATCTAAAGATGATGTGCCTACATCATAATTAGGTAACCAATTAAGAAAAAAGAAAAAAGGTACATCTGCTACATATTCACTTAATACAGGATATGATGTAGTTGAATAAACACCTTGATAACTTTGTGGATATAATACTAATTGTACTGACATTATACTGATTGTGTTCTTTTATTATGTGATTTTTCTATTGAAAATGTATATTGTATTAATTTGTCATTTGCTTTTGTCTTTCTAGTATAACTTGATGTAGTTACTGTAACAGGTTCTACATATTTGTTTGTAATACCAAAATTATTATCATCTAAACTACCATCATAACCATTAAGCATATATACATCTGTACTATTTATTAGGTTTTCAAACCATACTGCTTCATCTTCATCTATGAAGTCAGTATTTATACTTATTAATTGTTTAGTGTTTACTCTAAAGTTTTTCTTACCCCCTTTGTAACCTCTAATTTTATATTTTTTTTGATTCCAAGTACCACTTTGTTGTGTATATGATGTTCTATTAGTTTGTAAAGACTTAACTGACTTCTTTTTAAATGTGTAATAATCCCAAGTACCAAAGCTATTAAGCCAAGTTAGTCTTATGCTTTCAAAACCTTTACAACTATTACCAATTATATTGACTGTATATGTTTGACTGATAGCATCATTATTATCATCAAAAGCAACTAAAGTATAAAAAGAAGTATTTGCTTTAAAACTGTTCCATATACTATAACCTGCACCATCAAAATTTGCAGGAAAACCACCAAAATATATTAATCTAGCTTCTGCAAAATCTGTACTATATTGAAAACCACCATTTACATCAGTACAATCTATATCAAAAACACCCATTTGATTACCTAAATTATTAAATAAACTTACTTGTATCTTTTTAACCATATTATCAGTAGCACTTGTACCCCCTACTTCAAAACTATAAGATGATGTATTTAACCAATTTAAAAATGATATAGTTCCATAGTCAGTTAATTTAGCATATTGTGTTAAAGGTGCATCACTTAAAAACTTACCTAAAGTTCCATAGTAGTTATTTAATACTGATTTATCTTTGTTTAAGTTAAAACCATAATTACCCTTAATATACTGTAATACTGCATCATAATTTATAACACCATTAAAATATAAAAAGATAATTGAATTAAAAGGTTTTAAATAACTTTTAGGTTTTCCAACTAAATCAGCAGTATCATAGTATTCTATATTAAAAGATATTCCAAAGTATCTTACATTATTAGTATTTACACAATATTTATCTATTATATGTATGGGGTGTGGGTTATCTTCTGAGTAGTAAGTTCCCTTAAACTGACTAATACTAGCTTGAAAAAAATCAACTCCCTCTTGTTGTGGAGATACATAACTCTCTAATATAGGTTGTAAACTAAATATACCCCTACCTGTATTATTAGGTGTTACTTTTAAAGTTGCTACTAAAGATGTTGGATTAAAAATATTACTTGATTCTCTATCTATAAATATTTGAGCAGTAAATTTTACATTATATTTTGTAGCCACCAATACATCACTTGATACTGTAAATATTATATCCTGTCCTACAGGTAATGTTTTATATAGTGGTTCTTGTTCTATTATTATACTCATTTTCCTAAATTTTGTATTATATCTAATTTAACTGCTTTACCTATTTCACTTGCCATTCTTTTATATTCTAAACCTAATGGTTTTTGAAAAAATGCTAGACCTTCTTTACCTTGTGTATATATCTTTCTAGCAATTAAAAACTTTAAACTCTTTCTTGATATAAACCTACCTTTTTCATCTCTAGGTGCTATACCCTTCATTACAATCCATTTATCTAATCCTCTAGTTAATCCACCATCTCTTGACTTACCAAAAGAAAAAGGACTGCTTTGTTTTTTACCTTCATAGTCTATGTAAGATCTTTTCTTTTTACTTCCTGAAACTCCTCTATCAATGAAATCTCCATAGTCAAGCATCATAAAATCTACTTGATAACCATCATTAGTTTTTTTAAGTTCAAAACTTACACTATTAACTAATGCACCTGTAACTACTTTTTTCTTTCTTTTAAGATTACCAATAGTTTTATTTACTACACTAGCACCAAATCTATTTAAGTAATTCTCTAAAGCATTCATTATACACTAGCAACAAATATCTCTACATCTAATGTAGCAACAGGGTGTACTTGTATGCTTGTTAAGTCAGCCATAGTTCCAAAGCTAGGAGATGTATCTGCTTCTGCTAACATAACTGTAGTAGCAGCACAAAGTATATGTGATTGACCTGCTTTTAGTAATACTTGATAATTAGTAGCTGAACCAACTACTGCTAATTCTAAAGTGTTAGTAGCATCAAGATTAGTTATTCTAATATACCTAACATCTTGTTTGTCAATTTGAACTGCTGATCCAAAAGAATCAGAATCAAAAGTTGCTAGATGTGTTGTTTCATCTATAGTACAAGTTACAATTCTTTCATATACATTATTAATTCCTGTAGTTGTTACTGTGTTTGTTGTTCCTCTAACTGCACCATTTAATACTACTGATTCACTTAGAGTTGTCGTTAAATCTGCCATAATTATTTTTTATCTATTTGTTTTAATTTATTAATTGCCCATTCTATTCCTGATGTACCACCCCAACCTAACCAAGCTACATATCCTTTATCTTTCCAAGGTGTAGATTTATATTCAGGGTTTATTTCTGCATTTTTTTTATGTCTTTTAAATGATGCCATTCTTGATATAGTATCTCTTGAAATATTTGATTTTGAACACAACTGATTGGCTCTTACAAGTCCTGTTCTAGTCATTCCTTTAACTTCATCTCTACCATATTTATCTATCCATTTAAGTACCTTACAAGCATTGTTACTAGCAGATTCAGGATAGTCATTATATGTTTCTAATTCTATACTAATTGCTTCTAACTTCTCTACTAAATCTTCATAATTCATAACTTATCTTTGGTGGTATTAGTTGTATTGTTAATTTTCCTATTTTAAATTTAAACATTAATGTATTGCATCTGTAGTTAATTGTGGTGCTATACAAGTGTTATATTCATTCTCTATTATTACAGGTAAAGTAAATACCCAACCTGTTAATGCATTTGAAAATCTTTCTGTAAATGGTTCTACTGTTATATCTCCTTCTGTAAAGTATTTAGGCAAATTATTTAAATCCTGATTAGATAATAAAAGACTTTCACCATTTTTAAATGTACCTATTAAGTCATTACAAATTTGTAGGCAATCAGATAAAACCTCTTGTTCATTTGACAAATCAGGAAATACAATATCCATTACAAATATTTGAAAGTTTAATGTCATTTGATGTGTACCTGCTACTGCACTTACAGGATTAATATGCATTAGTGGAAACATAGTTTCTTTTTCAAGATCAAGTGTCCACAAATCTCCTGTAGTTGTAGTTTTAATTTGAAAGTGATTAGCACCTAATTGTTTTAAGGTATCTACTGTGTTGTTATAATCTTTAAAGTATGTCATTTTTGTACTGCTTTAGTTTCATTTAAATCTGTTTCATAAGTTAGCCAAGTAAGGCACTCATATAAACCTAAATTTGTTATTCTTTCTAAATTAATAATCTCTCCATTACACAATCTATGCATTACACCAAACCAACCCCACTTATCAGCGAATTGGTCATCTGTGGTTTGCTTAGCATCTTCTGATTCTGTTCCATTAAATACGGCAGCAAAGTTTTCAATAGTTCTTTGACGAAAGTCCAAAAAAAAACCAAAGCATTATTGACATCTACTGCTTTCATAGTTTCAAACTTCTTTGCCCTCATTCTAGAATCACTCAATCCATAAGCTTCAATAGAATAATTATCTTTATCCTTTTCTGTTATAGGTCTGTAAAGAATAGCTAACAGTCTAGTAAGATTATTCTCTAATCCATTTTTTAAATATGTTTCTATATCTGCATATTCGCCAAGAGTGATCTCCTCAAGATTCGGGTGAAATCCGTATTCAACATCATTTATTTTTATTATTCTATTTAAATTACTATCAGCATTCTGTTGTAGTATGCTAATTCTTTTTAATATAACTGCTATATCTTGTATTCCTAATTCTTTAATTAACTTTCTAGGTATATCAGATAATGTATTTATTATTTCAACTGCTTCTTCACTCTTTGTCTTTTCCTTTTTACTTATAAGCTTTACCCATTTGTCAAGAGTTACATCATTCCAACTGTTTATCATTGTGTAAACACTCTCCTTGCCATCTTTATTTATTTTCAATCGCATAATATATAATAGAAATTAGTTTGTTTTAGTTTAAAATTCTTATGTTTGCTCAGTTTTTAATAAAGTTTTTGTTTATTAAGGGTGTAATTTAAGTAGAAGTACAAAGATCAGGTTCATTCTTGAGCTGCTTATTTTACACCTTTTTTATTGCACAAAATATCTTCCATAATTAGCATCTAACTCAAAAAACATTCTCATAGCTATAGCATCTGCATAATCAGGAGATCTACCTATTATGTCTTTAATAGTTTCTTTAGGTATTATCTTTAGTTTGTTGTCTTTATCAGCATCTTTAGTTCTTACCTGCTCTAACTCCTCAATAATTTGATTCTTAATATTTATATCACTACATTCTATTCCAATCTGTGCAGTATTAACTAAATCAGCTAATTTGTAATAACATTGTGTTTTTAAGTTCTGATAGTTTTCTCCTTTTAAAGCTTTAGAGTTATTTATAAAACCTCTGCATCTCATATAATCTTTAACTCCACCACCTACTCCATCTTCATCAACTATTATGTTAGTCAATCTTACACTATATTGTTGTTGTAATAACCTTATTTGCTCTACAACCTCATTTATAGCTGATTTAAGCATAGTTCTTATCTTTTTAATATGTAACCCTTCCCAATACATTATAACTGTCTTATCACTTCCAAACCTTGCTACATCACAACTTATGTATTTATCTCCTTCTATTCCTGTTTGATTAAATAAGTTTAGTATTGCATCATATTCTATTAAGTTATCATTAGTAGCATCATATTCCCAATTACCATACAATAGTCTTTGTTTACTTAATTCATCTAAAGTAAGTAGTTGTGATTTATAATGCTTAGAAATAAATTGATTATCATCTACAAGACTTTGTATAAACTTTCTATGGTCTTTCTCTACTCCTTCTTTAGCAGGTTTATAGTATTGAGTATAAACCCAATTTTTAGCAGGGTTACAAGTCATTAAAAGTTTAGGTATTAAATCATATTGATCTAACTTGTATCTCATTCTAGAAGCTACTATGTTCTTTGCTTTCTCTGTTATCTGATTTGCTTCATCTATAAAAGCAGCAGTAATTTCTAATGAACCTAGACTGTCAAAGTTCCTATCTGATGGGTATAGAAACAAGTCTTTAAGTATTATCTCACTACCATTATAAAACTTTATGATGTTAGAACCTGCATTAAAATTGTAGTGCTTATTAGCTAAGATTCCCCAAGTCTGACAAACTTCAAAGAAAGTATTAAGAGTAGTCTTTTTTAAACTATCTAGCTTAGACCTACCCATTAAGTACCTAGTCTTAGGATATTTAATACATAATAGAATTAACCAACTACAACCTACCCAAGACTTACCACCACCTGCTGCACCACCAAATAATACTTCTGTTGTTTTCTTATCAAATAAGTATTCTATTGCTTGTCCTTGAGTATGAGTAAATTCAGTATCAATATTCAACCCCTTTGATATTTACATTAATTTTAATTGGTTCATCTCCTGATGTAAGATCTACTTCATTTCTTTCTACATAACCTCTTTTCTTTCCTTTAGTCTTTAAAAAGAATATAGTAGCTGAAGTATTACCATCTCCTATTTGTTTATGTAATTGACTTTCCCCAAAGTCTAATGCTATGTTTTCAATATCTTTAACTGCCTTTGCAAATTCCTCATCTTCATTTAACCACTTGTAATATGTTGAACGTGGAACATCTGCTTGTTTACAAGCTACAGTAACAACACCTAAAGACTTTTCTAATGCTGCTAATATTGATTCCTTTTTTATGTGTCTATCTTTGTTCATTGTTTTTTATATTTTTCATTTAATATAAGAGGGATTGCATTGTTCCAACTTACTCTGTGATGTAGTCTTGACCTTTCAGTATTTAGCATACCTACCTTTACAGATGAAGGACAAAACATTACTGAATAAAAAGACTTTACATAAGTTCCTTGATCTAAATAGATGTCTGTCAATCCACCATCATTACTTTGTGTATCTGTTTGCTTTAAAGAAACATTAGGTATAGTTAAAAATAAATCTCCTGTACTTCCAAGTAATGTGTAAGCATTAACATCTTCATTTATTCTACCCATAAATTTAAATGGTCTTTCTGTACTACAAAAAAAGCTATTCATACATTTTCTTTTAAGCTTTAATTCTTTTGCCCAACCACTATGTTGTCCACCTATCCAATCTCCATTTTGGGATAGTGCTATAGTTTTTGCAGGAATTGATTTATAATATTTCAATATTGCTTTAAATATATCATCTACTTTATTTATATAACCTCTACCTTTATTGTAAGATAATTCATCATTAAATCTATAGCTGAAGTCTGTGTAGTCATCATCTAATACTAAAAAGTATGTTATACCTAATTTCTTTGCAATATCATAACAAGAGTTTCTAGCATAAACAACAACCCTTTCATCATCAAAATTATCTCCAATATCAAATTTATCTTTATAGTCTTTTTTAGAAAATACTATTACTTGATCTTTATATTTTTCTTTATAATCTTTAACTTGCTTATCATCATCTGAACAGATTAAATATATTTTACCTGTATATCCAAATCTTTTTAAGGTTTTATATGTCTTAACATTATTTGCTCTACCATAAGTTAAAATAAATACTGCAAAATCTTTATCTATCATAATATGCCATTCTTTTTATATGCTGCAGCTATTTCTTTAGTCAGTTTTACATATCCATTTTCTATTGCCTTATCAAAGTCTATAATAACTAAAGCAGAATCTTCCATAAGTTTTTGAATTTCTTTACTTGAATGTGCATAAAAATCAGCTATTTTACTATAATCATATACTGTATGTCTTAATGCACAATGACTTAAAAATAATGTTTCTTCTTCACTTAATTTAGCTTGTTTAATTTTATGTATAAGTTCATCTGCTTTATCTGTATTAAACAAATCTTCTAATTCAGGTTTTTTATTTTTTGGTTCATAAGTTGGTGCTACAATTTTTCTAGTATATGTTTCTTCTTCTTCTTCTATTACATCATCTTGATTTTCCCATACATCTAAACCCCATTCAGCAAGTTGAACACTATCCCACTCATTAGCTAACATATCCCATTCCCATTCTCCAAACCCTACATTATCTTTTACTATAAACTCTTGCTTTTGTGCATCAGTTAAACCTTTAGCAATAGTAACAGGAACTTCTTTTAGTCCTGCATCTATACAAGCTTTATATCTCATATTACCACCCAAGATTGTCATATCTTCATCAACTACTATAGGTCTAAGATCTAACATTTCAGGAAATTCTTTTATAGACTTAATAAGCTTTTTAAACTTTTTATCTTTTATAATTCTTGGATTAGCTTGATTTGGTTTTAACTTATTGATTTCTAGTTTCATAGTATATAATAGAATTTATTGTTATTTATTTTAATCTGTCTTTAACACCACCCCATAGTTTATCTTTTCTGTTAGATAAAGTTGGTTCTGTCCTTTTAAGAGAAGGAAATCCACCAAACTCCTTTTCTACTTCTTGCATATATTCTCCGCATTTAGGACATTCACTACCAATATGACAAACCTTGTTGTCAATTATTTTCATTACAATTTTACTTAATTGTTTTTTTATTCCACATTGATTACATTGATATATTAACATAGTATTAATTTTAAAATAAAGGAGAGTTAAAAACATTTAATAATTATTACAGGCACTGTGCCTACTCTCCTTTAAATATGACTTATTCTAACTTTCTTTTTTTTCTTTTTTAAATTTTTTAATTCATTATTTAGATGATCTATTGCTTTTTGCAAACACTCATCAGGTGTATTATGTTTTCTATCACTTCTTAAAATGTAAGTAAGTGCAGTTGCACAATTATAATTTAATGCATAGTCCTCTATTATATCAAATGCTTTATATCCATAAACTTTTCCTGTATAATAATTTGGTGTTTTATCTTCTGTATTTTTCATATATTATTTTAATTCCTTTAAAAGTATCATTTAAACAAGTTCCACAACTTGTGTTTGTTTTATAATTTGTTCCATATATAGTGTTGTAAAGAGTAATCATTCTCTTTTTTACTGCTTGATTTTTAGCTATCCCTGTTTTAATATCTTCCCATATTAGTAATACTTCTTCAATTAATTCTTCAGGTATTCCTACAGGTTGTTCAAGTTCCTTAGTCTTTAACCAATACTTCTGTGGGCATTCCATTAAACTGATTCGTGCCTTGATTGACATAAAACACAAACAAATTTTACAAGAACCCGTAGGTCTAAAATAATAATCACAACCTTTACAGATGTCAAGTCTATCTTTGTAAACCTCATCACTTACAAAAAACTTATTCATCTAGCAATTCTTTTAATTGTTCTCTTACTTTATCTATAGTTGTAAACAGACTGTTCCTGCTTATACCTGTTTTCTTTGCAAGTCCACTAAGTGTATTACCCTCATAATAATAGAGTTTAAATACATCTCTATCATACCAATAAAAATCATCTAATGCTTTATCGATTTGCTCTAACTTTTGCCATTGTTGAAATTCATTAGGATTTGGTATATTATATAAATGTTTTTTATGATATACATCTGAATTATCATAAGTTATATTACTTGATCTACTATCAATATGTGTATAATACTTTTTGTATTTATAATAATAAGGACTTCTAGGACTTGTAAAACTTCTTCTTAAAACTACTGCGCCATAACTTAATATACCTTTTTTATTATCTTTTTCATAAATAGATCTAAGAGTATCAGGATTCATCTGTAAAAAATAAAGCATTAATTCTGAAACAGTTTCTTGTATTTCATTTACATCTTGACTAAAAGTGTAAGACATCTCTACAAATGTTTCTCTACAATTTGCTACTGCTTGATAAATCTTATTCATTAGTAAACTCTATTTCTTTTAAATCTCTTACTAATAGTTCTAAACTATTGTCTAATAAAAGTTTATAAGACTTTATAATTTCTGAATTGCTTTTAGTAGATATACCTGCAAAAAAACCATTGACCATTACAGAAGTATTTACAGGTATTATCATTAACCAATCATTCCAATTACCTGAAATTACAGTAACATCTTCTCCATAACTATTGTGATATTCAATAATTAGTTCTAGTACTTCTTTAAAATTTTGGTATTTTGTTTTAGTAGAAATTTCTTTTACAAAAGACAACATCAAGTTTAAATAATCATTGACAATTATTTGATGCATAGTATTTGCAAAAATGGGTTTTGTCATAACCCAAATATAACGAAATATTTATTCTAGATTTTTTTCTTTTTTTAAGTTTTTAACAATCTCTTTGTAATAACTTATCTTTTCCTCATATTCACTTCTAGAAATCTTACAAGACTGTCTTGCTTTTATTTGTAATTCTTGAGCAGTACCTATTCCATATTCAATATCTAATTGATTTCCAAACTTAAACTGTTCTCCTTGACCGAAAAGATTATCTGCTGCTGACTGTGGCTTAACATTTTGATCACACCATCTAGTTGCTAAGTGCCTTCTGCTCATAAAATGACCTGCGTGAATTTGTTTATAATGATAAAATCTACCCGAAGTATAACACTTTACCATACCAAAATCATCAGAATCTTTTAAACGAATATATAAACTAAACCATTTGTCTAATTCTTTTTTTAGTTTGCTAATAGTTTTTTTCATAACCTAAATCTTTTCTCCATTTATCTTGCAATATTCCTTTTCTTAAATTATACTTCTTCCCTCTGTATTCAGGACATTCTTCTTGTAACTTTGCTCTTGCTCTTTTTATACTAGGTGCTGATGTTAATTTATTACTAGCATATAACCTTAAAAAATCTTTAGCAGTTATTTCTAAATTATTTAATTCTTCAGACCATATATTAGCACAAAGTCTATTATCATCATCTCTAAGTTTAGGATATTTATCTAACCAATATATTACTTTATCTTTTGTTTTCATCTTAAAAGTTTTTGTGGTGGTTGATAATAAGGTACTTGTTCAGGTTTCTTATTTAGTGTATGAACATCATAGTAAGCAGAATCAATGGTTTTCTTATGACTAATTACGAATCGGTAAAATGTTCTAATATTTATATAAGGATCAAACTCACTAAACCTTACACCTATTTTAAAAGCATCTTGCACTTGATTAAAAGTCAGTCTTTTAAATCTGTTTTCTGTTTGTAGATCTTCAGCAAATATTTGTGCTAAAGTAAAAATAGTATCTGCATCTATTCTATGTCCAAGAGATACAGAAGTTATACCTATTAAATCTATTACCTTTTCAATTAATTCCTTTTTGTTTTCTTCTTGTAATGTCTTAATCATCTTTGCTTATACTATTAAAGTGTATAGCTGATTGATTATGATCTTCTTCTATTTCTGTTTTATCTTGATTAGAAATAGTACCACTAAGAAATCCAAATCCATAAGTTGCTAATGCTAATAGTATTGTTAGTATTGTTTCCATTTTATTTAATTTTAGTTTTAATTTTTTTGTAATCCTTCAGCACATATTTTGACATATCATTATTTATAAAGGTATTTTTATTGTAATTATATTCTTCATAGTTACTTGTAAATTTACCATTTATTTCAATTTTACCACTATATGCAAAATAATCATCTAGTTCTATTATATTTTTTCTATATATTTCTTTGCCTTTTCCCATTCTGATACCTGTGTTTTTATTTTACTTTTATTAGATTGATCTAAACTTCTTCTCTCCCAAGTTCTTATACTAGCTTTCCAATCTTTCATTTTATTTTTTCCTACAAACCAATTTTTAGATTCATAAAAATCAAAAAAAGAATCAGCATCTATATTATTATTTCTTTCTAAACAATAATCCTTAATTTCTAAAACATTTGGTTTTTTAAAAAACTCCCTTTTATTACTATATGTAATATTATTATTAATACTTGTATTATTATCTATTAACTTTTCTTCAATACCCCTATTTAACTTTTCTTCAATACCCCCTTTAATAGTTGTTATATACCTCTTATCAATTTCTTTACTACCCTCTTTGTATGTATATGTAGTTTTTATACAATCAAATGATTCTAATTGACTTATCCACTTTGATATACTTGTTTTAGATACATTATATAAATCTGCAAAGTATCTATTACTTGCAAAACATTGACCATTCATATTCTCTAAAGCAGTTATTTCTGCAAAAAGTAATTTAGCATTAGGTGTTAGATTTTTATTATATCTAACATTAGCAGTTAAAATAGCATAGTAATTTGGTTTCTCTTTCATATAGTTTTTATTTCTAAAGTATAATTATAATCTTTGAAAACATCTTTTATTGTATTAATATTTTCAGAACAATAAAAATAATTAGTTTTTAATTTATAAACTATAGATCCACTTTTTATTATAATATATACTTGTGGTTTCTTAATATTAACATCTATACCTGATTTAACTAATAACATTCTAATCTTATCTTTTGATTCAAATTTTTTCTTTAATTTGATTATATCAAAGTAAATATTATAAACTTTATTAAATAGTTCTCTATATTTAGGATCAGAAGTATAGTACATACTATGACATTTTTCATAATGCAAAACAGATGTTCTATCTCTTTTAATTATTTTAGCTATAGTTGTAGGGTGTATATCTTCTATCATTCTACCAACAAGACTAGCTACCATTCTAGGTGTATGTACTATTTCTTTTCTAGTTTTTTCAGCTAAAGATCCTTTATCTAGTCCTACTATATTAGTAGTTAAATTACATATTTCTATAAATTTTTCTTTTTCTGTCATAATTAAAATGGTAAGTCATCACTTTCTTCTTCTATGCTTTCATCTCTATTTATAATATCAGTTACATTACAAGTATATCCATCTATATTGTGGTAATACTTACCATTAAATTCTCTAGATGATAAATTAATATTACAACTTACAATATTTCCTATTTCATTAGATTTTATCTGATTTACATTATCATTAAAAAAACAAACTACAACCTCAGCATTGTACTTAGTATCTTGTTCTATTAAGATTGATTGCTTTTTCCATTCCTTACCTGCTTTAGATGTACCTGATTCTAAATCAAATACTTTTACTAATTTTCCTTCTATTACATTTTTCATTTTATTATTTATTAATTATTAATTATTTAAAGTTGTACTTAAAACCTTTTGTTGATTATCTGATAAAATATAATCTTTCATTTTAGATTTAACTAAATCTGTTTTACCTTCATTTGCTGCTTTTAACATAGCATTAAACTTTTCACTTGATAAAACCTTTTTACCAATAGGTTCATTGACTTTATTACTATCAGCATCTTTAGTATCATCTAATAGAAATAAATTACCAAGTGCATATTTTTTAGCATAAGAACTGCTAGATCCAAAAGATTGTGCTATATCCATTCCTTTTCTTTCAGGATTAATACCTGCTTGTGCTTCAACTGATAAAGTCTTTTCTCCATCTGATATTTCTACTTTTGAATTTAAAACTAAATAACCTGCAATTTCTTTAGTAGTTTCTGTTATTGTTAAATAGCAGTTGTATTTCTTTAATAAAGGTTTTACTGATTCTAATATATCTTCTGCACTTCTATATTTATATTTACCAAAACTATTATATTGGTTCTTAGGTGCTTTTAATTCACTTTGTATAGCTATTAAATAATTGTTTTCTTTTTTCATTTTTGTTTTATATATTTAATTGTTTGTTTTTTTATGTATTGTATTTGCTCTCTATCTATCCATCTTAAAAAATCAAAAGCATCAAACACTATTGTAAAATCCTCTCCCATTTCATCTTGCCCTCTTAAATACAATTCATTGTCTGCACATTGAAAAGTATTTATATCATTCATTCTTTTGTAAATCATATTGCTAGATGTTTCTTCCTTATCTAATAATTGTTTTATCAATTTTAGTTTATTTACATCATCTTCTGTTAAATCTTCTGTTTTCATATTATTAAAAGTTTTTTGTCATTAGCTTCATATTCCTTTATCATTTTATCTGTAAGATTTAAAGAGTATGTGCCTGTGATCTCTATTGTATCATCAGCACATCTTTGTCTAGTTGTTCCTATCATAATTACAGAGTTCCAATCTTTTTTAATATCTGCAAATTGTTTATTTAAATAAGAGTTAGTTCCTACTGCTGCAGAAGTACCTTTGTAGTAAACTAACTTAGCTTCAACCTTAGTATTATCATAAGTCAGTAATCTTTTTTCTCTTTCTTTTTTATGTTGAATTTGTAACTCAGCATATTCTTCATCAGTTAATGGTGTTGGTTTATATATATCCATAATTATATTCTATCTAATAAAGAACCTAACATTAATAAACCAACAGAACCAATACCTACAATTAAAAACCATACAATAAAATTTATTACATCTTTAATTGATATTTTTGTTTTTACTGTATAATTTGTTTTGTCTTGTTTTTCAAAAAACTTTTCAGTTTCTATTTCATTTAATAAAAATTCTTGTTTATTAAATTTATGTGTTACTATATTTTGTTTCATAATTGTTTTTGTTTTAAATTCTTTACAAATATATAATAAATATTTTAATTAACTATTATATTAACATAATAATTATTTAACTTATTAACAATTTAGATTTAAGAAATACCTAACTTATTGACTATAAGGGCATTAAAAGGTTTAATGGAGTTTGTCCATTATTAAGAATAACTGCACAAGCAACTGCAGGACGTTTACCATATTTTGCGTAAGCCATAGCATACGACTTGTGATTGATACCACAACCTACTTGTGTTCCATAAACTCTAAAGTTTTTTCCAACATAGTGTTCTGTATAACATTGCGTATGTAAATGACCTTGAACAGTATTCATCATATCTGCTCTACATTTAGTTCTTGCAGTACCACCCTCTCCGTGTATATACTGAACATTGTTTAATTCATATCTTTCTACAAATTCCCAATTAGGAACTTCTAATACTTCTTTATATGACTTGATCCATTTACTAGGGATTGCACTTGTTTGTGCTTTTCTCATTATAATTCTGTCGTGATTACCTATAATAACTTTTGCTATTGGAAAAGCTTTATACCACCTAGAGATTCTCTTAATAGCTAATTCTAGTTCATCTAAGCCACCCATTCCATCTGCTGATGTCTCGTGATAGCTAGAGTAGTGATTGTCGATTATATCGCCTATAAAGACTACTTCTGTGCAATTATAGACCTCATACTGTTCTTTACACCAATCAAGATAAGAATCCAAACAGAAAGGTTCGTGCAAGTCCCCTATTACTAATACATTACTTTTTTCTTGCTCTCTTAGTTTCTGTAGGATCTTTATCTCATTAGGTTTTAATCTATATCTATTACTTCTTTCCACTATCGGCTAAACCTTGTGCGCCTGTCAAACCAACTAAAGCCCAAAACATTTCACTAACGTGTACTTCTTCTACGTCTAAACTTCTAGCTATAAAAGGCACGATTATTGCTGCTATAGTAAACCATACTTTCTTTGACTTTAAAATCGTTAAAATTAAATAGTTTTTCATTTTTATTATTTTTAATTAATTAATATGTCCAAATGACATTTTTATCCTTACTTCTATCGTTATCTACGTGAATAAATCCTCTATCAAAAGATATACCTAGTCTGTTAAAACCTACTTCTAACAAAGCATTTATTATTAAAAATCTATCCCTAGAACTTTTAGGTAAATAGATGTCTGCTGCTAAACCAAAAAGGTGGCTAGATCCTACTCTACCACCTGCAACATTTAGATTGTGTTCTATAGTCCTGTAACCACTTAGTATTTTAAATGGTACTCCTGCCCTATCTCTAGCTTGATCTAAAAGTTTTAAAAAGACTTTATCCATTTTTTGTCCACTACCTTCTAAATCAGGACTATCAAATTCAGATATTTTAAAATGTTTCAAAATTTATATATTAAATACTGCAAAGATTTTTACCCCTTTAAGATTGTTTATCAAAACTTTAGTAGTTTTCTTTGCTTCTTCTACCTTTTGATAACGTGGGTTCGTACTATTTAGCTTTCTTTTTTTCATTGTGCTTTTTCTTTTGACTATACCATTTGTCTATTGTGTACGCAATAGATATAACTAGCAAGACAATTTTTAATGCTAATTCTATATTACTGAATGTTGTTACACTTAGAACTGTTCCGTTTACTGCTGCTACTTCGAGAGTGTCCTGTACTGTTTTTTGTATTGGCATTTGTCAAATATGATTTTAATTTTGTTTTATTTACTTCTTTTACTTTATAATGTTTCTTCATTAATTATATGTAGTATCTAAAAAATCTCTAATTGTTATTTTATTATCTTGTTTATCAGGTCTTTCAAGATTCATACCTTGATAGTAAGCATTGGAATTTGGAGAAACATCACTTCCTGAATTTGTCGAGTATTCAGGATAAAGACTACTATTGTTGCATAAGTAATCTACAAGTCGTTCTGTGTAGAATTGTGCAGTATTACTAATCTCTGATCTAAGATCTTGTGCTTCTGCTCTACTTAATGGTAATGCATTTTCTGATGTCTTACTAACTACATTGTTGTTTTGCACCTTATATCTTAAAAAAGGCAATACTTCATAGAAAGCATAGTGAACTAACATATCAGATACGTAATCATCTAATAAAAGCTTATAGTTAGCATTTGCAGGGTTACTGATAGTACCCCCACTAATCATACCTTGTATTGCTACAAACAGATTAGTACCAAGCTTTGTTTCTACATATTTTTTTTGTGCGATTTTTACATAAGGAAGTAAAAAATTTACATCTACATTCATATTGATTGCAGTTGAATCTTTTAGCTTATCTTCACTTATAAATAGTACATATCCTGCCATAATTTTTAGTTGTAATATCCGTTATTTTTCATTCTTTGTGGTGCTATTGCTACTAGCTTATCATTTCTTTTAGCAGTAAATCCTTCTGATTTAGCTTTAGTATAACTAATTATCTGACTATCATCAATCTTACTTTTAGCATTTCTTAAAGAAGTTTTGAAGATCCTTCTCAAAAAGAAATGGCGACATTGAGGACCGCCCTTGTATAAAAACACGTTATATGGTTCTCCTTCAGGATATGCATCTGTTGGGTGTCCAAATCCAAAATTTACTTTATTACTATCTACATTCACTAGATCCTCTTTACGATATAGTTTTTTAGCTTCGACCATTTTCTGACAAAACTCTCTGCTAGTACCTGATTTATTAGTTAAAAAGTTATCAGTAGCATATACATATCTTACTTTATAATAATCATTAAAAGATTTATTTACTCCATCTTGCTCACTTCTAGCATTTGGTCTAGCAGTTACAGTAGATGCTAAATCATATTTTTCATCTGCTATACTATTTAATTCTTTTTCAAAATCAAAATCTAAATGTTCTCCATCAACTACTTCTTCATCTAACATTTCCCAACCTTCAGGTATATCTTCTCCAACTTGATCTATCCAATTACATAAATCTGTCTTTTCTAGATTTAACATTTCTTCGTGTGATTCACAAGCCATATATACTGTCTTGCCTTCTAGATTATGCTCGTGATAACCACTACACCCAATCTTTTTTGCTTGTTCTTCTGCTTCAGCTATAGTATCAAATACAGGTTTACCATCTATCATTCCTACTTTAGCTAGATCTTCTTCTACTACTTCTTCTTTTTCTAAAGGTGCTAATCCAAGTTCTTCACGTATCTCATCTTGTGTCATTACACTTCTCATATCTTCAATAGTAAACTTAGAAGTAATTGGTTTAAGCTGAACAAATGAAACAGGCAAGTCCATATTATTTATCTTAAATATTTTTGATAAAACTTTTATAATATGTGTTTGGAATGGTTTTACTACGGAATTTAAATAAAAGTCTGCAGCATTCATTAACTCCTCAGCATTGTTTCCAAGACCTGTGTCGCTCTTTATACCGCATAATATTGGAGATGTAACTCGGTGTCCTGTTAAAATGTTCTGAACTAATAATTCTTGTAAAGCCAAGTACTGTTTATCGGCGTTACTTACTGATATAGGAAATATCTCAGGAGTTCTAGTTTTATCGTCACTAAACGTAAGCACAAATTTGCCTGAATTACTTGCTGATGTAAATTTATCTGTAAGACTTCTTTCAATAGCTAATCTTTCCTCTTGTGTCGGTACTCCGTTCGAGAAATTAACCATATAACTGCCTGAAAATCCATTACTTATGTTGTTTAAGTGAAACTCTGCTACACGTTGATCAACTAATGCCCAATTATTTGCAGCTATGTAATCAGGTGTATGATAAATGTCCATATTAGGACTATACAATCCACTATAAAGTAACTGACTAGGACTTGTTCTATCATTCATATCAAATGCAGCAATAGGTGTAGGTTTGTTTTGTCTTGTATTACTCCAATCTGCTGATACATAATAAGTATCTACAACTCCCATAGCATTTGGTTTAGCTGCTCGTACCCTCTCTACAGGAACGTGATACAGTTCTACAATTTCCGTTTTAGCTTTATTCCATATAAGGTGTAAAGCGAATGAACCTTGTAGCTTAAAGTCAAAACTAATTTTTTTAATTACTTCGTGTAAAGTTTCTTTACCATTTGCGTGATAGAAAAAGTTTTTTAATTTAACTAATCTATCTAAGTTATCTCTTTGTTCTTCTTCTTCATCATCAATAACTATATCATCTCCTGCAATCATTTCAGCAGTAGCATTAATAATTGCTGCGTGAGTAGAACTATTGTAATAAAGATCTATAAGAAACTGTGGATATAGGTTTCGCCATTCCTCTGTTCCGTACTCTATATAATCTTTACCCCTAATTTCCTCAATAATCGGAGATGTTGCGCTTGATAAATCTACACTTAGTATATTTTCCATAATTTATTTTATTCTTGCTCAGGTGTCCAAGCATCTGTTCTTACTATTGCTAATATCTCCTCGTGAGTATATTGGTCTAAGCCCTCTAAAAAAGTAGGAGTTTCGCCCATAAATTTAGCAATAAATAATGTACCATCTAAAGACCTTCTAACAGTTGCAGCAGAATCCTCTACGATTTGTGAAAAGTCGCATACAGGGTTTCCCTCTGCATCTACTTCAGTCAATAAACTTGTGTTTGGTGTTGTATATATCATAATTTTAATTGTTTGGAGTATCTTCTATAATAT
>Ga0181379_1000221_pt1 | contig 29192 bp, 41 predicted proteins | sample 2SPOviralmetaG_FD_130115 | JGI IMG/M metagenome (GOLD analysis project Ga0181379, IMG submission 130115) | Marine viral communities from the oligotrophic San Pedro Time Series (SPOT) site, San Pedro Channel, CA, USA - 2 SPOT_SRF_2009-07-10 | ecosystem: Environmental > Aquatic > Marine > Strait... | reverse complement strand
TTGTTTTTATTGCTGTACCAACACCGCATGATCCGGATTATGATGGTAGAGCACCGACCGCACACTTAGAGCCAAAAGATTTCCAATATGATATTGTTAAAGAAGTAATTATTGAAGCAAATAAGCATATGACAAAGAATCAATTACTTGTATTAATAAGCACAGTATTACCTGGCACAGTGCGTAGAGAATTTGTACCGCTTGTAACTAACACACGTTTTGTATATAATCCTTATTTGATTGCTATGGGAACAGTTGCTTGGGATATGGTAAATCCTGAAATGGTAATGATAGGCACAGAAGATGGTACTGAAACAGGTGATGCAAAACAACTGGTTGATTTTTACAAATCTATAATGGAAAATACTCCTCGTTATGTTATTGGAACTTGGGACGAATGCGAGTGTATCAAAGTATTTTACAATACATTTATTAGTGCAAAAATTGGTTTAGTAAATATGATACAAGATGTTGCACAACGACAAGGAAATATTAATGTTGATGTAGTAACTGATGCACTTGCCAACAGCGACCAGCGTATTATGGGGCCAAGTTACATGAAGGCAGGAATGGGAGATGGAGGAGCATGTCATCCAAGAGATAATATAGCTCTACGCTACATGGTCAAAAATTTACATTTAGATTACGATATATTTGATAGTATAATGAATGCTAGAGAATCACAAGCAAGAAATATGGCTATAGAAATTCTTAAACACGGTAATAGGATACAATTTAGTAGTGATAGTTATAAACCTAATGTTGAATATATTGATGGTAGTTACAGTTTGCTTGTTCAGCATTATGTAAAAGAATTAGGTGGTTGGGTTGTTAACGAAAACCCTAGCATATTTGTTAGAGTACATGACACTGATATAGTTCCAGAAAATGTTGTTGTTTTTGATCCTTGGAGAACATATAATGGGCCTAATACTGTAATATACTACGGAAATACTAGACATTTAACGTAAATGGTGTTATAATAACTTATGTATGATATAATTTTTATAAGCTATCAAGAGTCTAATGCAGAACATAGATACTCTATACTAAAGCAAAGATTTCCATATGCTAAACGTATACACGGAGTCAAAGGAATACATCAGGCACATATAGAGGCTGCTAAAATTTCCTTAACAGATATGTTTTGGGTAGTTGATGCTGATGCTATTATAGTAGAAGACTTTGATTTTAGTTATATTCCTAAGATAGAAGAACAGGAATGGGTACATGTGTGGCACAGTAGAAATCCTGTGAATGATTTAACATACGGGTATGGCGGCGTAAAATTATTGCCTCGACAATTAACTTTAGACATGGACACAACTAGTTCTGATATGACTACAAGTATTAGTAGTAATTTAAAAGTAATTGAAGAAGTTAGTAATATTACAGCTTTTAATATAGATTCATTTAGTACTTGGCGTAGTGCTTTTAGAGAATGTGCTAAATTAGCAAGTAAAACAATAGATAGACAAAAAAAGGAGGAAACAGATGAACGACTTAAAACTTGGACTACTTATGCTAGTGGAGATTATAGCGGAGATGCGTTACGAGGTGCTCGCGACGGCATGCGCTTTGGCCTTTCTAGCAGCTCTAATCTTAACTTAATAAATAATTTTGATTGGTTGCAGGAAAAATATAATGAGTAGATTAGTAGCATTTGGCTGCAGTAACACACTTGGAGAAGGATTACCTGATGTTTTACGAGATGATAGACCTAGTAAACATGCTTGGCCACAATTATTAGGCGATAAATTAGGATTATCTGTTGTAAATTTAGGCAAAGGTGGTCAATCAAATAAGTTTATCTGCACCCAAGTATTAGACACAGAATTACACAAGGATGATTTAGTTGTGTTTATGTGGACTTACTTTAGTAGAACTTGCTTTTTTACTGAAAAAGGATTTCCCCGTAGAATTTTACCTAGTCAGATGGACTGGTGGCAATGGCTTCTTCGACATAAAACAACAGATGAGGGAAAATCTAACTTACCTAAAAAAGAAATGAAACTGATTAGAGATGAATACAAATTGTGTGCGAACTATTATAAAGAATATTTTACCTATTTCAATAGTAATTATGAATCATACCAACAAATTAATTTTGCAAAAATGTATTTGGATTCTAAAGGAATAAAGAATTATCATACTACTTGCGAACACTTGCCATTTAGAGAAGATGTTCAATACATAGACTCATTGTCAAATCTAAAGCGAAAAAACACGAAGGTTCAAATTCCAAATTGGAACACAGTTAATATACATTCTCAAACTCTATATGATAAAAATGCTGCAGACGGCTCACATCCTAGTATGAAAGCACATAAAAAAATTGCACAGGATATTTTTAATTTTATAAAGGATTAAATTTACCAACTAGCATATAACGTGTGCCCCTAGTATCTTTAATTTCTTTTTGATGTAATACTTCAGCACGTTCTGGTAATTGATCTTTAAATTCGTCAATAGTATTAATGCAATTCGTATGACCTTTTATATCATACATGTTGTTAGATTGAAATGCAAAATAACATTCGTTAGGAAGTTTAGGAGTTTTGAATACTGATATATCAGTGTCATTTTCCATTGCACCACCACCGAACCATTTCCATTCCTTCATAGGAGGCATATGTTCGCAACTAGTATTAATAATTAGATTTGTATCTATATAAACATCTCTATATGTCTTGAAAACATCGTCGCAGATGTATTCAATATTATTATAATTTGAAAACAATCTATTTTTTGCAATTTGTAATGGTTCTTTATCTAAGTCTATACAAACTATTTTTTTAACTTTATCGGCTATTTCCGGAATCAATATACTTCCATACCAGCTACCCCAAATTGCAACTGTAGTTTTTTCATTTAGTATATTAAGATCATTTACAAATTTAATTAACGTTCTTTTTGACAAAAATTGATTGTCACTAAATGAATCAATTATATCATTTGTAACTTTAGGATTTTCTTTAATTTCATTGAGAACATTTCTAAATATTTGTTCATTAATCATTTATTTTCCTTTGTATGTAATTATCAATTACTACTATGTCCAACCCACATTTGTGAAATGTAGCAATAGCATCTTCTGGAGTTTCAACAATAGGTTCTTGGCAGTTAAAACTAGTATTAAGCAACATAGGAACACCAGTAATAGCATAAAATTCGTTAATTAAGTCGTAATAACGATCATTAAAGTCTCTATTTACAGTTTGTATACGTGCAGTTCCGTCTATGTGTGTTACACCCGGTATTGCATCACTGATAACCGGCATAATACGACTCATGTACGGACTAGGCTGATTAGTATCAAAGTAGTCTTTGTAATGTTCTTCAAGTACACTTGGTGCAAATGGCCTAAAGTCTTCACGTAGTTTAATTTTGCTGTTTATTATATCTTTAATTTTAGGATTTCGAGGATCAGCAAGTATACTTCTATTGCCTAATGCTCTGTTGCCGCTTTCGCTTTTGCCCTGAAACCATCCTACTATCTTGCCATCAGCAATAGCTTGTGCAACTTCTTTAAGATTTACCTCTTCTTTGCCTACGTAGTTGTATTCTAATCCTGAATACACACTTGGAACGTGTATATTATTATTTTGTGTATAATCAGCATGCATATATGTACCAAGTGCTTGGCCTTCATCACCTACAGCCGGCGGCACATGAACATTAGCCCAATGTGTTGTAAATTGTTCATTTATATAACCATTGTATGCAACACCTCCTGCTACACATAAATTGTCACAAGTTTTTAATGGGAATATATATTCTTCAATTAGCTGTTCTGTAAATTTTTGTAATGTATATGCAACATCTTCTTTTGGAACTCGATCTAAAATTGCTTGGTACCCTTTTGGCAGTTTATAATTAGGATTTTGCATATACATATCTAACATGTCGTTTATTTCGTCGTTAAATTTTCCAAAACCAGCTAGGCCCATTGTCTTTCCTGCGCCTAAATAACCAAAACCAATATCTTGCGATAGTCTATTCCACAGTCCGCCTACGGGTACTTTATCACTTAAATCTATTATGTTATCAAATTTGTCAATAAAGATACAGTTATAGTGCCACCCTCTTCCGTCTATCGCTAATATATCAGATTTTTCATATCCAGACGTTAAGTATGCATAAGCAGCATGACTTTGATGATGATCTATATAATAATATGTATCAGTCTTGTAATAATCCCAAAGCCCTGTAGGTTTAAATTTAAGAAAATCCATGTTAGGAAGACTTTCTTCTAGTAAGTCAACAACAAACTGTTGACCTAAATTACTTACAGTAAATGCAAAAAGTTCTTCTTTGTCTAAATAATTTGAAAGGAAGTGTTCACAAAAGAATTGACGACTTGGATCTTCGTCGTGAGAGTTATTAGGATTTAAATTGTGCTTTATCCTATTATGTCTTTCTATTTGATTATGAAATGTGCCATCATATGTATTATGGTCATGAATATTTACAGCAACAGAATATATTTTCATCTTGTCAGAGTTTCGCTCTCAATAATTTCTAATATTTCGTTCCGCCTTGCTTCAGGCCTTCTAGGTATAATATCCATACATGTTGTACAGTATTTTTCAAACTCGAATAAATCGTAGTTCATCATCTTATCTATATTATCTACAGTAATATCAAACTCACGAGATCCGTTAATTGCTTTTCTACTACAGTGCCTTATTTTTTGTATTTCAAAGTCGAATACAGGCACTTGCGGAAACTTTGCACATATTCGTCTTTCAATTTCAGGTGCTTGTACAAGCTCATGATCTGAAAAGAAGTCAGGCGATCTTGAATTGTATTCTTTAAATTCAGTATTTTCATGATCAATTTCTATTAGATCAAAATTTTCTCTATACTTGAAGTAGTTAGGTGTTTGAATAATAAGATTATAATTATTCATATCATTCTTTGGCAAGAACGGATAGTTGCCTAATTTTTCAATTTTATCTTCGTAAAAGTCTAACACTAAATGCTCTATATAAATGATATCAGGATCTTCAAGTATGTGTGGATAAAACTTACGAACTAAAGAGTTTGATAACACTTGTGGAATAAGATTAGGATGCTTTTTAATTTCAGCAATTACTTCATCAAGATTTTTAATTAGTCCAGGTTCACCGCCTAGTAAACAAATTCTTGTTTTATATGGAGCAAGTCCTTTTAAAATAGTACGTACTAAATCCATATCAACATGTAGATAGCGCATTTCTAATGTCCATGCTGTACAATAGTGACAGCTCTTATTACAAGATTTTGATAGATAAAAATCTACAGTTCTATATTCACTGCCTTTTAGCTGTTTAAGTGTCAATGCCATTAATAGTTACCTTTGTATATTTTTTAAAAGTGGGAAATTTCCAGTGTTCATCTAATTCGCCTGTCCTAAACTTCTCTGGTACATTTTTATTTAACACGTCTGAATGTTGAGTGCGTTCAAGTTGGCTATTTGGAAATCCTACACCTACAAGCAATTTTGGATTTTGTTTTATTCCTAGTATATTACGTATTGGTCTTGTGTCTAATGCTGAACAAATACCTGTGTTGTATCCAAGTAATCCTGCTGATAGTATAAGTTCTCCAACCGATATACCCATAGAATATGCTAATTGATCGTTATATATATTAGCCGCGTTGCTATTGGGATTATCTTTTCCTGCTTGGTGTGTTACTCCACGTGATTCGCCTTCTTCTTTCACATATACAAATAGTGCATTAGCATAGATTTGAGAATTAGTTACAGATTTAGTATCGTTTTGTATGTATACATCGTTTTCTATTTTGAAACTTTCGTCGTAATCGTTCTGATCTCTTATTAATGTAAATTTTTTTGTATGACTGTGTATTTGTTTTATAATAGTTTGATCAGTATACACATGTAAACTATAGTGTGTTTCATTTTGCTTACTAGGAGAGTTAACAGCTACATGTATGAGCGTATCTAAATCTTCTTGTGGAATAGTTTTAGTTAAATCATAATTCCTTTGTGCTTTATTTGTAGCTGTAGAAGCATTTTTCAATCTTTTTTGTACGTTCATTATTTGTTAAACCTTACTATGTCGTTTATATTTGGTTTGTCTTCTATCATTATGCCTTGTTTGTCATGACTTGCAATTACAACTCCGTCAATTTCAACGGTTGTCGCTAAAGGATCTTCTATATTAGCTTTGTAACCTATCTGCACAACTAACAAAGGCGCTTCTGTAATCTGTGGCAGACTATCCCAACTGAGCCCTACTTTGTTTTTATTTTTTTTGTATTCTCCGCGACTACCTTTCCAAGACCATTCAGGAAATGATTTAATGTACGATATTGCTAAATCATTTTCTAAACAAAGTCCTGCTAGTATTTTTGTAAACATACCTACCTCAATAGCCGCTAGTGTCCGATTTGAGTTTTCTCTAAATCTATGTTCGTCAATTTGTGTATATCTAACCGAAGGTTTATTTTCTTCATACCTTCGTTCATAATCTTTAATAAATTTATTCTTTTTTGCTTTTCTTAATTCAAAAACCAAAACCCACCCTGGCATATTATTATTAGTACCTTGTGATATATGTTCTTCTTTACTTCTGTCGAATTCGTTCACAGAGCCAGTAGGAAACAAACAACAAATTTGTTCTACTATACGCTTCTCTTCCAAGTCATCAATGCCAAATGCATGTATTTTAAAAGGATATAAATTTTGCTTAGAAGGAGAAATATTTTGTGTCCTTTTAAGTAAATCATAAATTAGTTCTTTGCTTGGCATTTTGTGTGGATCCCAAGCTGCTCTAATTTGTCTACGTTTGCTATATAATTCTTCAATGCTCATAGTACATTTACTACCTTTTCAAAGTTTGGTTTTAAATCCGAAATTTTATTCACATCACGTTTATACATATCACCAAACCCTGCCAATTGCACTAAGAAAGGAACTTCTTTAATGAAATCCCATTCAGATTCAGACCATTCATCTAATGACCCAGGAATACACGCTATAAAAGAAGTGTCAATATTATTTTCTAAACACTTGGTAGAAAAGTTTGCTGCAAACATTCCTGCTTCAAACTGTGCTATAGGTTTTGCCTTTTCGTATTTTTTAGTTCCTACAGGGAATGTTTGTTCGTAAACAATTCCTTTAGACATATTCATTTTTTGATTTTCATTTAATTCTGTTGCTACTCGATATGTGTATATTAAAACATAAGGTGCATATTTTACATTCCAAAATTGCGGTATTAGATCAATTTTATAAAGATGTTTTTCATATTTCTTTAGTAATTTTAAGTTTGTAATCTTCTTTCCGTTTGCTTTAGATTGATTTGATAAACATTTATAATACAATAATTCTCTCAAATGTGATTGCTTTGGTCCTAGCACATGAACATTATAATTCATAAAATTATTTTTTGACGGAGTATATCTCCAAGCGTAATCTAAGCAATCGTTAATTATTTTTTCATCTGGTAGATCATCAGTCCATTCTAAAACATACTTATAATTTTTCATTTATTATCACCGTCTACAAATTTAAATATAGTCTCGAAGTCTGGGTCTTTGTTATACTTAGGATCCATTGGTACTGATCCATCTTTTTTAAGTCTTTGATAAAAATACTCTTTTCCTTTACCCAACGTCATCATAAGTACAGGTCTAAATCCCCACTCACCACTTACATACGGCATAGATTTTGGCCATTCTTTTCTTTCATTACAAAAACATATATTATAAGATACGTCCCAATCTCTATCAAGTGCAGCACCTGTAATTGTTTTTGCTACCATCCCTACATCAATTGCATTTGATTCTCTATTTTTTGTGTTAACAAATTCCCAGTCTTCTAACTGCCATTTACTACTAGTTGATTCAAACCAATATTTAAAATGCGGATTAGGAGGTGCTTGCCTCGGAGTAATAATAAAAGTCCACGGCGCACTTGCTATATGAAAAAGACCAGGATTAGCAACATACTCGGTAGATTTAGTTGTAGTACCGTAGGCTTCGTAGTCTACATCAATCTTCCTACCTTCAGCAATTTCCCATAGACTATGACTACGTTCTTTGTTAGGACCTAGCACCCAAAATTTATAAGCATATGCTTTTTGTTTAGATGTTGCAAGAGAATAGCCTATACGCAATATTTCCTCTACTTCTTCTTTAGTAGGAATTATCTCAGTATCGTAATGTACCACATGTTTTCTTTTTCCTAATGAATCTTCGATCATATACTTGTCCTCATAGTTTGTATAATAGTGCTTATTTCTTCATCTGTAAGCCAAGCATGTACAGGTAACGATAAAACGGTGTCTGCGGCCGTCTTAGACGCTGTACAAGCGTCTCTCCTGCTGTTTAAGCTGTCATACATACTATTTGCACTTAAAGGTGTTTCGTAGTGTATACTGGCGTTTAAAGCGGTTTTTACACGTTTTCTTGTATCTTTGTCTTTAAAACGTACAACATATTTATGGTAATTATGATTCAATCCGTTTGACATTGATTGTGTTACAACGTCTAAGTCAGCAAATGCATTGTTATATTGTTTGGCTATTTGTTGTCTGCGCTCTTGATTGCGATCTGCATTTTTAAGCCTTTGTTTAATTATCATGGCATTAAGAACATACATGCGACTATTGTATCCGAGCATACTAAAGTCTTTGTCTTTACCGTGACGTCTAATCATTTTTACACGACGAGCAATGTCTTCATCGTCTGTAAGTACAACGCCGCCGCCGTTTATACCTGCAATTACTTTGTTGCTATTAAAACTGTATACACTACAGTCTCCAATCGTACCTGCTTTTATTCCGTGTAAACTACTTCCTAAACTTTGTGCGGCATCTTCAATAAACAATATATCCTTGTCTTTGCAAAATTGTTTAATTTCTGTAGTATCAGTCATATTACCAAATAGGTGTGGGTATATAATTGCTTTAACTTTATCACTGTACATACGTTTAATGCTATCTAAACTAATATGATATGAATCTAAATCAATGTCACAGAACACAGGAGTAGCACCTACCATACTCGCACAAGCTGAACTACTAATCCAGCTGAAGTCAGTTACTAACACTTCATCATCTTTGCCTATATTGTGTGCTAATAACGCAAAATGTAATGCATCTGTAGCACTTGCTACACTTACACAATATTTTCGACCTACCAGCTTGGCAAATTCATTTTCAAAGTTTTCGTTATTTTCATAATTATTCTGAGTCATAAAACTTTCAAAGATATCAAGATACGCTGATCTATTTTCTTTATATTCTCTGTCCCAAGCATCATATCCTGTCATATTGAGCTTCCTTCCTATGTTTTGAATTCATAATATCAACTCCGCAATGACACCAAGTTTTTTTACAAGTGATCGGAACTAATGTATTATCAGTCAATCCTTCAAATATATTTCCAATAGTTTTTCCTAGTCCACATGTACTTTGCTTTATATCTCCGTCTCGGCTAATAAACAAATTTTCATATATATTACATGTCCAGTCTAAGAATGTATTTTTTCTTTCTACAACTAGTTGGTTATCTGTAACATGACTTTTCTTGTTATCACTAGTTACTTTAACCATTTTAAATTTGTCTTTTTCTTTTGCGGTACTAATTTTATTTTCATTTGAATTTGTTTTAAAAAAATCAAGATGTTCTTGTTTTTCATAATAGTACGGATCGACTTTGCTAGTTAACTCTGCTAGTACAGGAGTATATTCAATTCTATAGTTATTGCAAAGTTGTTTTACTTTTTCTGCAACATCAACGCACTCTTCGAAACTATCTTTGTTCATCATTATTTTAGTTTTCAGATGTACTTTATCCTGTAAAAATTGTGTAACTTTAAGATATTGATCTAAGTCGGTAAACTCTGAGTGATAACTACCTATTACAACATCAAACAAATTATAATTTTCTTCCCACCAACTAATGTCTCTTGATAAATTTGTATTAATTGAAACTCTACTATTTTGTTTTGATACTAAACTGTTAAATTTTTTAATAACAGGTATTGTTCCATTCCACATAGATGGTTCACCACCTGTAATTTTTAAAAAGAATTTATTAATTCCTTTTAATTGATACGTAGTAATTAAGTCTTCAAATACTTCTAATGATTTATCAACTTTATTATTATTCTTATAATCACCACCGTTACTAAATGTGTTACAATACGTGCATTTAAAATTGCACCAATTATTTACTTGCCATAATATAGTAAGAAACCGTTCGTCTTTTGGCTGAATAGCAATAATATCATCAAACGACATTAATCTCTTACTCCGCGTCTATGCCAGTCAAGTAATCTTTGAGACTTATGAGCCCATATTTCTTTCTTTACACGTTCTTGTAAGTTTGATTCGCTAGGTTTTGTTAGTGTAAAGTCTACGTTATCTCGTAATAACGGGTTACCAGGATTAAACCCTCTGTTTGTATTAACTAACAATAAACTAAAATCTTCTTCTTTTGCTATTTCTACAGCACGATCCATATCTTCTTCGTTGTAGCCAAACACAATATATTGCCAAACAATTAAATGTCCACGATCTCTGCCTTGTTTCATACGTTTCCATACTTCGTCAAAGTTTGATCCTATTCTATATAGCTCGCTTTTTTTATCAATTCCGTCTACACCAAAGTACCAAGCATTTTCTCCTACACCATAACTATATGCTTCGTTCCACCATGCGTCACTTTTGCCGCTTCCTACTGTTGCAATTCTTACACGTTTTCCTTTACCGTCGCATCTTTTTAACAATCCTAAAAAGTTAGGATGATAAATTGGATCGCTTATTTGACCGCAAAAGGTTAATCCTTCGTCGTAGTAGTCTAGTATTTTTTGAAAATTGTCTTCAGATAAATCAAATGATCTTCGTATTTGATCTTGGCTAGTAATTTTTTGACGTATGCACTGAGGGCATCTAAAAGCACAACGATGAGAGGCATCAATATTAGGACGTTGCTTACGTTGTTCTATTACATATTGATCAGTTATTCTTGTCATTGTTGACCTTTCTTGTCGTCACCATATTTTTCAAGTGTTTCAACGAGTTGATTGCTTACTTCTATTTTTTCTTCTTCTTTAACAGCATCTTTATCTATATCAACTCCGCATTTCTTTTTACACATATAGGAAGCACATTCAGGTTTGTTTAATAGCATTTGAAAAAACTTTTCCCATGTATCCGATGTAAATATATCTTCTAAACTATTATTATTTTCAAGAGCTAATTTAGGATCTTTTAAACCTGCTTCTACTACGTGCCTATAAACAGGTGGATCATCTAGCCAACAGCAGGGTAACATATATCCGTCTGATGTATATGCAGCTCCTTTATTGTCTCTAGCACCAAAAGCTAGACATTTAGGTTTTATTTTCATAATTGTTCCCATTCTTTGCAAGTAATTAGAACATCAAATATATTTCCGTACCATCCAAACCCATTTGGGCCTTTAGGAGAAAAAAGCATAAAACTATCTGGGTCAACAAGTTTTAATTTTTTTTCTTTTGTATACATAATGTTTACTAAAAGAAAATCCCTATGCATAAAAATGTCATCATCTGAAACATGAAATCTCCATAAAGATGCATATAATTCTATAATTTGTGCTGTAATGTTTCTTCGTTCTTCGATACTAAGTTTTTTAATTTCACTTATATTATCTAAGTTAAAACCAGAAACATCTTCCATAGTAATGGTCATTGCATCTTTGTCAAATGAAAGTATTTTTACTAACTTATCATTTTTTTCTTGCGCTAATTGATATAGTTCCCACCATCTGTTTTTATCCATTCCAGCTTTCAAAAAATGCGATTTACTATTTAATTTTTTTATCATTTAAGTTGTTCCATTGCTTGTACAATAGTATCTATGTTAGGCTTCTTTATATCACGTTTCCAATATATAGTTCCACCGTCTGTTCCTGGATCTCTCCGTTCGTAAATTACATCCTTGCCATAATACTTGCACTCTTGAAATATTCTAGGAGCAGGATCAAAAGTTTCTTTAGTGTATACATATGTTTCAAACATACTCATAAGATTTTCTACTGGTACAAATACATTGTTGTTCTTTATATTAACATAGTTTTCGTCATATGTCAAGATCCCGTGATCCGGATATTGGTCTATAACTTTCTCAACACTTGCATAATACTTGTCGTTAGTACCTAAAAACAAATGCTTAAATTGTATGTTATCAGTGTGTGGCTTGAATATGCTAAAGTTAATAGTCTTTTCAAAGTGTGCGCCTACACCATTAGGGTAAACTTCAGTGTCACATAGGTCTACTATTTGTTTAGGATTGTAAAATTTAACAGCCTTGGGATAACCGTCTATATGGTTTTCTGAATACACACTTATGACATTACCATCAAACAAGCGATATAATATACGTTTTTGTACATCATTATAATCATTAAAGCTCTGCCAACTAAGTGTCATCATACTACGACCCATGATAAGTGTAGTATCATTTAGTGCCGGAACATAATCGTCTATAATAATATTATGACAATGTATATATTTGTTTTTAATTGAATTTAAATAATCTTCTTTAGTAAAGTTTCGATGTGTTATAACAACAACCTGTGCAGAATAACCAGCTTTGTTAAGCATATCACAGTATTCATAACTGTAATACAATAAGCCGTCAACTGGTTTGCTTGTCACTACTATATTGATCATTATTATTGTCCTATGAGCGAAACAACTAAGTGGTATCTAGATTCTTTACTACCATTAAGAGCTGTGTGTTGAACTTTAGTATTTGTATGCCACCATTCATTTTGTGGAATATGCATTACTTCGTCTTCAATTATCATTAAACAGCCGTCTTGGGTTTTTAATGGAAAGTGTATCCTAGTAGAAGGGTCAGTATGCCAAGTTAAGCATGTTTTTGGTTTAGATTCCATTATGCGTATTCTACCTAAGTTATAATAAATTTTAAGTTTTGAATAAATTTCTTCGAATAGTGTTCCTTTAAATGGAGTACACAGTTCGGTAAAATCTTCTTCTTTTAAAGGAACTTCGCGTAGCTTAATATCCATTTGACTTTTGTTAGATTTTTTATTATCGTAATAGTCGGCCCAATCATATAAAAGAGAACCTGCTCCAAATGATGTATCATCTTCATGCCCAGGTATACTGTTTACACATATCTGCGCCCGTCCGTTCCATTGTATAATTTTATTATCTAATAAGTTTTTAAATTCCTCATACAATGGTAATATTGGAAGTACTGACACGGGAGTAAAATGTTTCATTATATTACCTTTTCCTAATTTCTTCTATGTACGACTGATCACCTTTATAAAAGATGTGTTGTATATTATTTCTCCAAAGTATCTCAACTTTTTCGTTGTGTATATCCCAATCAGAAAATATATCCGGTCTGCCTGCTTTAAGTCTTTTAAAGAATCCTGCAGAATTATCACGTGACCATATTACAAGGGGGTACTTAGTAAGTTTGGGCAAACAATAATTCAAATCCATAAAATTATCAGTTTTATCTAATAATTTTTTACTATCTGTTCTAAACTTTTTGTATACATAATACCTACTGAATACACGTATTACATTATTAGACATAACTTGACAGCCAGATGCTTGTATAGGATTATCATTGTCATCAAAAACAAATGTAAAAATCTCCATTCTATCTAACCGAAGGGTATCTTTACTGTAATTTTTTTCTAAACGATCACCCGCGCACTCTTTGTACATTTGTTGCAGTGCATTTTCACATAACTCTGTTTCTGTATTTGTATATGATCCGTTTTCTATATAACTAATTAATCTCATGCTAGTATTGATTCTACTTTAGTTTTAAATGATTGAAAGTCAATTGCAGGTATGTTATTCCATCTTGTTACAAATGCACATCTAGGCGCTTCAGTAATAACAACTCTATGCATAGTTTCTGTATCAATAAGACACGGCTTATCGATAATAATTTCACCAATTTTTCTATCAGCTAAAAACTTTTCAAATTCTGGAGTGCCTTGTCCCATTTTACTTTGTGCGTAAAATTCGTGATAGTAATAATAACCTTGAGCATTTACTTCAGGGGTATATACTTCATCAGGCTTTGTTTCGTAATAGTCTAATCGACTAGCGCCTAATACAGGATAAATGATATTATATCCTTGTGAGTGTTCGTTGTTTTGATCGATATCTGTGTGCGGAAATACATCCTTCTCGGTACTATCTGCTGTGTTGAAGCCTGTTGAACGGAATTGATAATAAGGATGTACCTTTCTGTGCTGAGACAAGATAGGATCATATATTTGTTCATAACCAGTAGGTTTACCAGTCATATTATATTCTAATGAGTAACTCTCAAAAGGCGTCTTGCCAAAAACATTAAAATCTTCTCCAGCTCTTGCGCCTTTTACTTTTTCATATAGATCAAGTAATAATTCGTGTTGAGGATCTACGTCTACATATTCGGCAATATTAGGTATCATTTAATGCACCTTCTACAAACGGATCGTCATATTCTTTAACAAACACACCGTCTTGTAATAGTATTGCAAAACGTTTACAACGTATGCCCATTGATTCGCCAAAGTCAATATCTTTATTAATACTTTTAGTAAACACCGCTAATGGATCTGCAACAGCATCAATATCTTTGTGTCCGTGTAACGTATTCCATTCGTGCATAACACTAGGGTCATTAACACTAACAAACACAACCTTGCAATTTAATTTATCTAAATTATTTGCATAGCCAGGCAAATGTCTTTTTGTACAGCCCGGAGTAAACGCTCCAGGAACACCGCATAATATTACTTTGCCTTGAGGCATTTCGTATGGTGCATAATCACCGTCTTTTAATATATACAGTCCCTTATCGGTTATTTCCATTTATTGCTCCAATCATTATATTCATTTTTAAAGTAATCTTTATTATCAGATTTATACAGCAAATAGTTGTTTATCTTATCACTAAGTGCTTTAAAGTGTTCTTGGTTATTAGGTATTACGTGTTTCCACCCATAATTAGATACATCTGTATATACTACATTTGCTCCTAGCTTTTCAAATATAGTTTTTGTCTGTGGCATATGTCGATTACCACCTTCTTCACCGCTGGGAGTAAAAGTAAGAAGTATAACATGTTTATCTGTCCAAGGATATCCTTTGCCGTGATCTAAATTCATATTTGATATTACTACAGCCCAGTCTAATAAATTCTTTGTACTTGAACTCATCATTCCGGTAAATTCTGGTATTGCAAATACGAACTTATTAAATTTATTCATCATTTCAAATAATCTAGATACTTCTTCAGGTATAACTGAGTCCATACCATTTACGTTTACTACAGGTATATTATATTTTGATAAACAATCTATTCTATCAAACTTGCAGCTTAATAGTTTTAACCCTCTATGATTAAGACTGGTTGGGGCTTGTGATGTACTAAGTGCTAATATCATAATGTTACGTCTACTACTAAACGTTGTCCTGCAAAAACATCTAAGTCAAGTAGGTGTTCTTTGAATATTTGACACGACTCTTTGTACTCATTCATTTGATTAGAAATTGTATTTAAAACAAGATCGTCTCTCCAGTGCCGTTGTGTTGACATAGGTTCTTGAATTATTGCGTTAGGGCTATTATATAAGTTGCGTGTAATTTTATTAAAAAAGTCAAAATGATCATCTGGTCTATACAGTAGTACTCCGCTCCATATAACTTGATCTACATTAAAGTTAACATCAAAAGTTCTTTCGTCATTCCATGACTTGCATCTAAATTCTATATTGTCGTGATCTTTCCATTTATCAGTTGCAATACTAATAGGCTCCTTTGAAGTATCAAAGCCCATATATTTAAAATCAGTATACCCTTTTTTGTGTAAAATTTCAACGACAGGTCCGTGTCTACAACCTACATCAACAATTCCTTTACACTGTTTTTGTATAATAATGTCAGCTTGAATTTCAAATATTGGGTATGCTTCAACTGTATCAAGATACGCCATATCTTCAAATGCATAATCTTCTTTTAAAGGTACTGGTCGCTTGTTATTAGTATCTACGCTTGTTCTTATATTAGGCCATGGTACTGTTATCATTCAAATCTCACTGGTTTATAATCGTCAACTGCCACACTGTAATCAAATGCTGTTCTCCAAAGTTGTCTGTCTTTGTTTTTAACAGCACTTCTACGATGGCTTGTAATTAATTGATCCATAAACAACAAGTCACCTTCTCTAAACACATGATGTACCATGTATCTTGAACGTGTAACTATACTGTTTAATCGCTCAAAGAACACATCGAATTCAGCATCTGACATTTGTTCTCCGTTTACCCATGCTTTGTACAAATAGATAAACATAGGATAAAAATATTCCGATCCGTCAACAGGGTGCCTTGCTACAAGCGGGCGCCTATCAATAGTTTCTTGATAGTGTTCTTGTCCTGTACGGAAATCATTTTCGCCCTGATTTTTATATGCTTTTGAATACACACCATCATCACGCCAAATTCTAGCACGTGGTCCTTCATTGTTTAAATTGATTTCAATACTGCGAAAGTATTCTTTGTCAGCTTCTGGCAAGTCCTGAAAACTTGCACGTTGATCAACTAAACTAAGAACTGTATCAATACATTCTGTTTCACAATAAAGTCCTACACATATCTCATCAAAGTTATAGCGTCCTGTTCCGTTGGCATGCCATTCAAGTTCAGTAGGACCAAACATACCAATAGCTTTGCCGTCTATAACTTTACCTGATACAATACTAATCTGTGGACTGTCTTTCGGATTCATAAAGTAATCTAATTCTTCAACTTTACCCATACGTTTACAAACTTGTGCAAGCTCTTGTCTTGTTAATTTTTGGTCATGCAATACAGCTGAACCGTTGCGGACAATCTGTTCTACTAAGTCCTTGTATTCTTGGTCAGTATAGTCTAGTATGTTTTTGTCGTTCATTTTTTTTACCTCATAAATCTTTAAAAAGCGGAGTTAGACAAATCCTCGCAGAGTCATTCCACTTCATACGCCTGCGTCTTATGTAATACTTATCGCGGGTGGTTGCAAGATAGAAACAATTTGAAGGAGTAAAGTTATACTCCTTGCATATCTCTAATTGTTGACTTCTATATCTATTGTACATTGTATCTACAGCAAACTTTGACATTATCAAATTCATAGTGCGTACACCTGTATAATTCCAATTTTCAAATTCTTTTAATTTATGCAATGTTGGGTGTGGTTGTTTTGTATATACTAGGCCTAATCGTTGTCCTACTAATCCAAAACCTTTTGAAAAACTAAAAAATACTTGTTCAGTATTTGCAGGCACATCTATTCTTTGTTTATCAGTCGAACTAACATATGTACAATCTAATATAACTGGTGCAGTTGTTTTTGGTAAATTAAAATAATTTCCGTCAGCCGCCGAAGGTACACTAACATATAATGGTTTGATAGGATCAATAATTCCATTTACCGCAGCCTTTCCTGTTTCTTCGTCCATATATTGGCCAGGTACATCACAGGTAACTTGTCCAGGAGTGCTTATAAAGTCTGGGTATTCGTACTCACCATAGCACAGTCGTTGCCAGTCTCTTTTGTCGCTAAGTTTCCAGTGATGTATTGCATCTGTTGCACCATGTGTAAAGTAACAGTAAGGAAAATTAGATAAGTCTATAATATCACTTACCCATTCACGATGCTGATTTTCCACTTCATCAAATTGGCTAGTTGCATTGCCGACACCACGTTCAAAATATGTGTCACTAGCAAGTTGCTGAGTGAGCAATGTTTTTACATCTTTAAAAGTAGGAACATCAACCCAAGGATAACTTCTAAGTTGTTTTTTTATATCTAGTTGCATACTCGTTTGTAGTCGCATGCTACTCTCCATAGCAACCTATCTCCCATAACAGGTGTGCGTCTATGTAGTGTTGTAAATTGATCCATTAACAGCAAATCGCCTTCTTGAAATACGTGATGTGTTTGATAACAACTTTTAAATATAATAGGCTTTAGTCGTTCAATAATTTCTTCATGGTCTACTTGCTTCTTTCCTTCCCATGCTTTAATAATAAAATGATAAGGAAAGTAAAAATAATCTTTACCAGTATGCGGATGTTGTCCTACTAACGATCTAATACTACCTTTGTTCTTACTCATAAATTCAAGCTCAGGATCGTCATCATCAAGATGGTACATTGTATCATTTTGAAACTTTAATCTAATTGTAATACTACGCCAGTACTCTTGTTCTTCCTTAGATAAATTATAAAACGGGTCGCTTGTATTACATATAGACAACGTAGTATTAGGATCACCTTTAATACAGTATAATGCAATAAGTATTTTATCTATAAGATGCCTGCTATTTCCGTTTGAATGCCAGCCAAGTTCGCCACCGCCAAACATTCCTAGTTTGTTTCCTTGTTCGTCTTTGCGATCAGAAACTAAAAATAGTTCTGGATGATCTTTAGGATTCATAAACAATCCGGGAGCTTCACATTCACCTATACGTTTAAAAAATTGTACAATTTGATCTTCTGTAAATTCTTGATCGTGGTGAATTGAAAGGCCTTGTGTTTGTATTTTTTTTACTAATTCTCTTAGTTCTGTATCATCATAATTATAAACTTGCGATGTCATCGGTACCGTCCAAACTAAACATTAGTGCTATTCTAGGTTTATCGCTCATGTTAACTACAGCATGTGGATAGCCAATATTAAGGAAATTTGCTGTTCCGTCTTTTAGATTATATGCTTCTAGTTTTCCATCACGTTTGAATAAGTTTACAACATTAGCACCACCATACACAGGTACAATACAACGTACAGCATAATTAACATCATAGTCAACATGAAACGGTATTGTTTTGCCTGGAGCAAGTTTAGTAATGCGTATACGACTTGCAGGCGCTTTGCATTGTGTTACTATTTCTTCAAAGTAACTTCCAGTATAATCTTCTGTAGGCACATTATATAAGTGTTCTTCTCGGCGTCTTAGACGCTCTTTAATGCTGGCTGTGTGCGGTAATACTTCACTAGGTGTAGTTAGATTTATTTGTTCGAAGTTATCGTACACATCCATAACTAGTTCTTCATGATTCATACAAAGACCTGGATTTGCTGTACGTACATCAACAAATTTTTCTGCTAGTTCATTAGTAACTTCTCGTAGTTTTTTAAGATCTACTGTTACGTCTAATTCGGCTATTGTCGGCAAGTTTTGCTTCTTCATCATCACTCCTTGAATTTAATTACATTATACAAGATTTTTTGTTATTTGTCAAGTAGTTAAATTTTACTATTTACAAATAATTTTTCAGCAATCCATCCGGCAGTGTCGTACTTGTGTAATCTTACTTTACGGAAGTTATTATGATGTTGTCTATGATAGCCTTCACCTGCAATAAAAAAGTTAAGCCAAGGAACATCTGCGCCACCTTCAACCTTATGTCCTACTGTATTAAGTAAACCAAATCCTATTTTAGCAAATACAAATGGTGTTGCACAAAATGCAATCCAAAACAATGGACTAATTAAAAAGCTGGCTACATTTACTACAATTAATATTTTGAACCAATGCTTATGACAAAATACTAATCTTGGATTAGAATATAAGTCTCTAGCATACTTCATTGGTATTTTAGGAATGTCCCAAGTTGTTAGTAATACTTTCCAGTAACCTACATGTTTGGCTGCATGCGGATCATGTTCAGTATCACTATGTGCATGATGCATTCTATGACTAGCAATCCAACCAATGGGTGTACGAATACAAGCCACCATTAGCATTGCTAAGCCAATAGTTTCAAACCATACTGGTACTTTAAATTGTTTATGACAATAATATCTGTGTAATAGTATGCTGGCGCCCCAATGACTTATCACTTGGCTCCATAATATACCGATTAGAATTGCGATTAAAATTTCCATTTGTACTCCTACAAATGTATTTATCGCAGATTATCTATGATTTAGATTAAGTTGGCCCAAGCGCCGCTTTCGTAGCCTTGGAATTTATTATCTGTTGTATTGTAAATAACCATTCCGTTCGCGGCTGTAAGTGCATCGCGTTCTACTGTTGTAAGCGAACCAAATTGTACAAACCCAGTTACAGTAGTATTCCCGTAAACTTCTAATTTTTCTGTTGCTTCTGCAAAACTACCTACTGCTAAATTACCGTTTGATAGTGTCACTGATAAATTACCACTGTTAAAATCGCCAGCTGGATCAGACATTAAATAAAGCGAATCTTTGTTTGCAAGCACAATAGCACTTGTTCTAATTCCGTTTGTGTCTTCTCTTGTAAAAGATACAGTTCCGAAACTGGCTGTACTTGCACTTATATCTGTTGCAGATGATCTAACAAGTCTAATTTCACTTTCGTTGTCTATTGAAACAATCTTTGCCATTGTACTAATGTTGCTAAGATTTGATTCTATCGATATGTCTGCAGAACCAGCAGTAGTAATTTTGTTAGTATTAATAAGTTTATTATTTCCGTCAACAATTAAAGTTGAATCGTCACTAAAAACACTACCTTCTAGGTCACCGTCGACTGTACCAATATGATTACCGGTAGTAGTACCTACTACGTTACCTGTAAATGTTCCGCTTACTTGTGCAGCCGCAACAAGGCCTGTAGCCGCATTAAATACAACTGTACTATCTTCTGCAATAATATCTGCTTGTATTCTTTCAGCTGTAATTTGACTATTAACATTTAGTTGGTTAATCCAAGCCTCACTCCAATATTTTGTTCCTGAACCAATATTATGAGCACTATCAGTATTTGGTATTATACTTCCTGATATTTCAGCACCTAAGTTTAAAACATCACTACCAACTCCGTCACCTAAGTTAATATTACCTGTAGCCTGAATGTTACCTGTAATATTAATATTACCTGTACCAGTAATATCGAAGTTGTTTAAGTCTAATGTGCCGCCTAGTTGTGGAGTAGTATCAGCTAAAAGCGAGTCAATAGTACCAGCAATAGATGTTATTCCACCTGCTGTTGATCCGTCACCAACATATAATTGTTTAGTGTCTGTTGTGAATATTAATTCACCTTCTGCAGGTGTGATACCTAGTCTTTCTGCATTGGTACCTCTTCTAACTTGTAATGCCATCTATTTACTCCTGAATAGTATTTGTTATAGTATTTATGCCGATTACTTTCTTTTCTTCATAAAGATTTGTGTACGCTTCTTAATATCTCGTTTGACTTTGTGTGTATCTAGCCTAAAATCTATGTTTTTAATACTACTTTCGTATTCAACAAATAAATCTTCCAAAGCTGTTTCAATATCTAAAGTAGGCTTAGATCTAGACTTTTTTACGTCAATTTCCCATATTTTTCCGTCGTTGAAATATATCTTAACACTATGTAGATATTCAATAGGTACTACATCGATAGTAATATCTTTAAATATTTCTGGCCAAGCATTAACTATATCAGAGGGTAATTTGCCTTTTTTAGCCATCCGCCGTTGTCTTTGACTTACGCTTTGTAGGAACAAGTTGTTCTGCTTGTTCTCTAAGAGTCTTTGCTTCTTTAAACAAAGAATCTGCTTGCGAACGATATTGTGCCGCAAGTGCCTCATCAGTCAAGACATCGGTTGTTGCTGGTGCTGTATATGATGCTGCTGGATTAGCTACAGGTGCATCTTTTACTTCTGCAATAGTTGCTCCTTCTGGACTTTTCATAGCAAGATCGTTTACTGTAACACCTTTTTGCTCTGCAATAGTTTTATTAAGTTCATCTAATGGTAATGACGTATTATTATTTGGTGTCATTTCGATTAAGTTTGTTGCTACTTTAGTAAGTTTACCAGTTTTATGAAATGCAGCTAACATGTTTCTACCATCTGATAAAGATGATCTAGCCATAGCATCTGCAAATTCATCGGCTATTTGACCAGCATTAGATTCAATTAAATTAATTAAAGAATCGTGATCAGCTGCATCTAGTGCTTCTGTAAATACTACTAAGCAGTTATCAGGATCGCCCGGTAACACTCTATATGCTACTGCACATTTTTTCTTAGTCTTAGTTACTCTTCCGACATGTTTTAATGCGGCCATATTATTCTCCTTTTGTTCCGTCTGGAGCAGGTGCTGGCTGTTGTGCAGCTACTGCTGATAGGAACGTTTCTAGTTTGTTGTATGTTGACCCAACAGTCATCATTTCGTTTGGTTTGAATGCACCACGTTGACTTGCTACATCAATGATCTGCTTTAATGCATTAAGATCAGTAATAGTAAGTTCTGTGGCGTTTTCTTGTGCTGGCGCTTGAGCCTGAGCTTCTGTTGCGTCAGCGTTCTTTTTATCTTCGCTCATTTATTGTCTCCTGTGTTTATATAAACTACGCATATATTTACTTGTATTTTAAAAGTGGGCATGCCAAAGTGAAATACGAAAGTTCTTTAGTATCTTCAAATCCGATTTTACATACAGTTTCAGTGCTACTACCTTCTGTAATTGTTATAGTAGTTCCTATATAATATCGGCCTTTTAGATTATCATCGATCCATTTTTGTATACTACGTTCTAAGTTATATCGAAGTGGTATTTTAATGTAATCGCAATGAGGACTAGGCACTTTTAGGCGCCTAATTCCAAATAAATTTAGTGGATTTGGTTCTTTAAATTTATGCAACGTTTTGTTCATAGTGTGCTGTTATGCCAAATGGCGCTTCTAGTTCCTTGTCTCGGTGTCCGTGTATAATAAAAACCGTTTCACAATATTCTGGATCTCCCCAGCTATTCCAAGGATAGCCATCTGTAAACATAATAAACTTTTTAGGCTGTATATCATTATGTTTCATATACTCCCAGTTGACATCAAAGTCAGTGCCGCCGCCTCCGATGATTTCATAATCAAGCAAATCTTCACCGCCGTCTGCACTAAAGTCTTGTTCGTTATATACCTTTGTATCAAAGCACCATAATTTAATATTGTAAGATTTAAACTCTTCCATGATACCTTTGACTTCACTTAAAAAGTCTTTTGCTTGATGGTCGCCAATTGAGCCACTCATATCTAATCCTACACAGATATCAATTTCATCATCAAAATTCATGCCAGGAAGAATAGCACCAGTATGCCATCCTTTACGTGATGGACGACTAAAAGTAAAATCATGTTTAATAGTAGACTGGATTTGCTGTCGAATAATTTCACGCCAGTTCATTTTAGGTTCAGTAAGCTCTTTAATCATACGTTGTACTTCAGCAGGAGTATTGCCTGCTCCAGCGGCTTGTGCAGCACTAAGCATACTTTCTTTAACTTCGTCTTTGATCTTACGCATTTCTTCTTTAGAAAATTTAGGTTTTTTCTTACTTACTTTATTGCCTTTGCTATCTTGTTCTTCGCCTGCGTCACCTTCACCGTTAGCATCATCACCTAAACCATCAAGGTGTTCGTCCAACATTTCTCCAAGTTGTTCTAAAAAGTCTTGACCGTTCTGTTTTGCTTGTTCGTAAATATCATCATATACTTCTTCACTAGTCCACGTGTCATATTTAAAGTCTTGAAAACAATCAATGAAGCTGGGTTTTTCACCAATACGATCACGTACTAATAGATTATTAACAATATAATCAGCGGCAATGTTATATAACTTAGGATCACGTCCTTCTCTACGTCCTAAGTGATCAAATACACAATGTAAAATTTCGTGTGCAATAACAAATTCAATTTCTTTGTTATTCATTTTGTTAAAGAATTGTGTGTTAAAATATAAATTACGACCGTCTACAGCCGCTGTCGGGCACCATTCATCTGCGGCTAAAATACGCAAACGTGTTGCCATATTACCAAAGAATGGGTGTCGAAGTAGTAAGCCAACTCTTGCAACAATAATACGTTCTAAAACATCTACACGCATTTCTTCAAGTTGCTCTGGTGTAATATCTGGATCAGGTGTCCAGTGCTTAGTACCTTCTACATTATATAATACGTCTTTGATCATTGTGCCTATTCCTAATTGTTATACTTATAGTATACACATATTTACACTATTTGTCAAGTGAAAATGGGCGTTTTTATAGAGACGCCCAACTCTTTTATGGTTACACCTGTTGTGCAGCTGTAATGTACTTGCCAAAACGTTCATGAAATTCATCAAAACATTCTACTTCATCTGGATCGATTGGTAGTGAATATTGTGTAAGAGCAAGTTTAATACCCATTACAACCAATTCTGTTTCGAAGTTATCCATTGCAAAACGTAAAAAGTTATTAACTTTATCGTCAAACTTTTTATCGTTCTTATCGGACGCTTCTTTAAGTTCATAGCAGAGTGAGACAGTTAAGGAATACATGGCACTGATTTCTTTTGTCTTCATCTCTTTTACTTTGCCATCCAAAATTTCTGTTGGATTAGGCATTGTTGACGCTACTTTACGGTGTGCCATAAACTTTACAGCAAGGCCTTCGCCTACTGAACCACTAACTAAGTCTGTTGTGGTATTTTCATCATCGTCATCTTCGAGTAGTTCACTTACAAAAGACCAACTACGTGGTGTTGCAAAAGAACGACTAGGTGACTTTGGATCAAAATCATATAAGTCTTTCTTACTAAAAGTAAGATAACCTACAACATCGTTGTGTATCTTGTTTTCAACAGCCCATGCAAACCAATCATCAAAGTTTACAGCAAGCTCAACGTGTACAAATCTATTTGCTAACGGAGCAGGCATTCTGTATGTAACACCTTTGTCAGCTTCTCTGTTACCTGCCGCAACAATAAGTACATTGTCTGGCAGTTTATATTGTCCAACACGTCTGTTAAGAATAAGTTGGTAAGCAGCTGCTTGTACTGCCGGAGCCGCAGAATTCATTTCGTCTAAGAACAGCACAATATTATCAAATTGTGCAGCAAACTCTTCTGTTGGAAGTTCTTGCGGCGGTGCCCATGCCATTGTATTGTCATTCGCACTATAATACGGAATACCTTTAATATCAGTTGGTTCCCATAATGATAGTCGAACATCAATTAGATGTGAATTTTTTAGTTGTTTAGTGATCTGTCCTACAATATCAGATTTACCAATACCTGGAGGACCCCACATAAACAACGGACGTTTCTTCTTGAAAGCACGTAGAATGCTTTTCTTTGCGCCATTTGGCGATACTGTGCGTAGTGCTGTAATATTATCCATTGTGTATTCCTCTTGTTTAGTGTTCAGTGCCATATCTAATTTCTTAGTATGTATATATAATAACACCGTTTTGACTAAAGGTCAACCACTTTTGGATTCTTTTTTCTGCCTAGTAAGAGCTTTTTGTAGCCCATATTTACGTACATCTCCGCTAAAAAGGCTTAATTCCATAGCCTTTTTTTCGTTTGTAACTATAATACATCTTGGAGCCAAATAATACGGACAATCTATAAAGTTATCCATCCATATTATTGTATTAGTTGTAAGTTCGAATTCTTGGGGATATGGTATTTCGTAAGTTTGTAAATTTATTTCGGTTGTAATAAATTCAAAACCGGCATCTGTAAGACGAAGTCCACCTGTGTCTTTTTCTCGAGTGTTCTTCCACCATAGAGGAAGGTACTCTTTTACAGATAATTCACTTATAGCTTTACCTGATTGTTTTAAGAATACTTTTGTGTATGTTTCTTTCCAGTTCATTCTTCAACAGTTTCACCTGAAGTTAATTTAACAACAGTAAATAGGTCTGTTTTAAAAAGAGAATTCATTTTTGTAGCAAGATTGTGTGCATGCCCCGGATTTGAAAAACTTGTTTTTTTGTATTTAGGTCCTGGGTAGCTTGTAAGAACGTTTGAACTTTTTAAGTTAAACGGAGCGTTTTCGTAAAACACAGCCCAAATGGCTTCTGCTTGTAATACTTGATCAGCTTTATACGTTTTTTTATCAATGTGTTCTGCTAATACAGTTGGTTTTGGTCTACTCATATGCGTTCCTATCTTATTAAGTACGCATATATTTATCCTTTTTTAGACAACTTTTTAGACCAAAAGTAGTGTATAATTTTATATATAGGATAAGGTAAAGGTATATTATAACAGTGTTTGCCACGTACAACTAAAACGTCCCAAGTCCATTGTCCTTGAATATGTGTAAATCCTACGATACCTAAACTGAATTTTCCTATTACCAATTAGTACCGCTATCCATCTTAACTTGTATTACATCATCGGCACCTGAGTTTTTACGTGCAAGTATCTGTTCAAGATCACCATTTAATCTAGTCATTACTTCGCCTAAAGTAAACGCAAGTCTTTTTGCTTGTTGGGCTGTTAACTTTATTTCTTTTGCTTGACTTGCATCAGCACTCTTAACTTGCGAAATAAATTGCTGTATAGGTGCTGTATTTAACGGCTCATTTTGTGTTGACACGTGATAACTCCGTTCTCATTTCTAGTTCAGTTTTAAATGGTCCTCTATAGTCATAACGTTCTATAGTTATAAGTTTAGGACAAAAACTTTTAACCCAACCCTTTTCAAAACGTATTGTATAATATCCTGCACAGTATAAACTTTTACTTTTTTTACTTTTTGTAAATAATGGCAATTTACGTTTTACGTCATACATGTCATTGTAAGGCAAACAACTAGTCGGATATGTATTAACAATTTTTTCTGGCTCAACTTCTTTAATTGCTAAGTCTTGCCAACTAACTTTGCTTTGCAAAGATTTTTGTATTTCTAGCGTATCGTTAAAAAATCTACTTCCTTTAGAATCACTAAGCATATATTGCTCGTCATTGAAACTAATAGTTCCTACATTCCCACTGTTATTAGATAAGATCCAAAATTTGTTTTTTACTATTTCTTTTGCTTTCATGTTGGATACCTCGCTTGTAATGGTTCTGCAAATGTTTGTGCCTGGTCTGCAATACGTTGCATATCCCATTTAGCACAGAATTTCATAAGACGCATACCAACCTGTTGTACTTCTTTAGGTGTCATGTGTTCTTCAATTATATTGTTAATAATACTTCTAATATTATCGGGTTGTGCTGTCAAGTCACATAGTGTAACATTACGTTGATAGTCATCAAGTACACGATGTTCTACACCTTCATGATCAGTCCAACGCTGTAACATCATGTTATTCCAGTTATAGCCTTTAGTATCTTTATCTGCAAATGCTTCAATAAGTCCTACTTTGTTCTTAGTGCCTTTCTTACGTACACCTGGATAAGCACTAAACACATTGTCACTAGTGTCACCACGCATGCATTTTTCAAACAGCATAAACGCAGGATCAGGTGCAGGCTTTTCTAATTTAGTTTTCTTATCAATTACATGATTGCCTTTGTCATCAAAATAGCCTTCATGTGTAATAGTAACGTTCTGTATACCATTATACTGTTTACAATTAGGTGCAACTAATTGTGCAAAGTCACCGTCAGTACTAATAATAACATGGTTATCGTTAGGGTGTGCTTGCACCCAACCAGCAATAAGATCATCTGCTTCTAGTTCAGGATGTCGCATAACAGTACAGTTAGTCTTGTCTGTAACAAAGTCCTTAAACTCATCAAAGCACTCCCAAAACACTTTATCTTCTTCTGCCTGCGAAGGTGTAAGTGCATCACGACTTTCTTGTCTGTTACGCTTGTAAGGTTCGTAAAAGTCCTTGCGCCAGCTACGACCTTCTAAACAAAACACAACATGATCAGCATCAAAGTCACGCCACGCTTTTTTAACACCACTAAGTGTTATATGAAATGCCATGCCAATTTTAGTGTCAATGTCTCCACGTACTACATGCCTAGCACGAAAGAATGTGTTAGCTGTATCTACTAGAATATAAGTTGCCATTAGTTTGCCTTTTTATAATTTATATATACGATTATATACGATTATATACGATTTGTCAAGCATAAAATTCCTCATCTACATAACGCTTTAATTCGTGATCACCAATATTATCTGGTACTCTTTTTTTGTAAAACAGTTCATAACTATCACTGCCATACTTACCAATTCCGTATAGTTGTGTAGCGTCTTCACCATCCCAATCTTTAAATTGTTCACTCATACGATACAATCTTTCTGCTCGTACATGCTTCATACCTAAAGGAGCAATCACTTTTTCTATTTCTCTACGACCTGCGTGTACAAAACTATCATGTGTACTCCACTTGCTAAAAAATGTAGGTAATACTGCTTTAACTTGTTTACGGTTTGTACAATTTAAACAAATAACACCAACCATATGTTGCCATACATTTTCTACTTGCTGTTGTACCATTAAATCGTCACGCATCAGAATCACTTATATGCTGGTAATCTAAATATTGCGAACACCATTCGTAAAATGCTCTATCTGTGTCCGGCCAACATTCTGCAAATGTTGGGTCATCTTTCCTTATTTTTCTGTATTCTAATCTAACTTGTTTTTCGGTCATCATTAGGAAACTTCTGATTTATCTTTATCAATTGGTACTACGTTAATATAGCCCATTTCTCTTGCAGTTTCTACACCTTGCTCACCAAGTATTTGTATAGCAATAGTTTTGAACCAACCATCTACAATTTCTTCGTTAGTTTCACCAGTGTATCCTGCATCAAGTAGTTCTTCAATAAACTGGTTATTCCAGTCGAGCTCAAAGAACCCGTTCTTAATGTTGTCGGGATTAAGTTGTGTATCTAACACAGCTACCCAAGGCTCACCTTTTGATGTTGCTTCTTCTTTTTCTTTTGCAAGAATAGCTCTGCGTTTATCTTCAGTAGTTTCTTTTACTACTTCTTTTTTACCTTGTAATTTATTTACAGTGTTTTTTATTTTATCCCACATATTTTACCATCCTGCCTTTCGTATTCTATCTTCGTTAATAGGCGCCTTCATTGCCTTTTCATGTTGTTTGTTTTTGTACTTTGTATCAAGTGCCCCACGCATTTCCGAAGAGTGAAATGTGTAGTCTTGGGGTAAATCGCCATCCTTCTGCCATACCCGCTTCCGCCACGTCTTTAACGTTGAGGGTGTATTCTTCACTGCGTCCGCCCAACGGCATAAGATATACCGGACATTCCACCCCGGCACTTCTGTAAGCGTCCACAGCTCTTTTAACTTCTTCAAAGTCGTTATTAGTAGCGACAACAAACTTAAGATAGATGTCACTACCGTCAACAGTAGTATACTCCCTAGCCACATTAGGCTTAATAGCAGTATCCCAAGGTTCTCCAGAAACTGAAAGTTTCGGGGAACAAGAC
>Ga0181379_1000220_pt1 | contig 29209 bp, 38 predicted proteins | sample 2SPOviralmetaG_FD_130115 | JGI IMG/M metagenome (GOLD analysis project Ga0181379, IMG submission 130115) | Marine viral communities from the oligotrophic San Pedro Time Series (SPOT) site, San Pedro Channel, CA, USA - 2 SPOT_SRF_2009-07-10 | ecosystem: Environmental > Aquatic > Marine > Strait... | reverse complement strand
TTTAATTTGTTTTTTACAAATATACATTAAATAATTGAATCTACAAAATTAATTTGCAGATTCAATATCTATCTCTCCTTTATCAAGCTCTTTGGTTTCCCATTGGAGGAAATTAAAACTCTTTAGTTTATATGACTTACACTCAAACAAATCCTCAACTCTAATAACAACACCTTCTTCAGGAACTTTGTTATCACACATAAAGCAGTTCTTTTCGTTGTAAGCATTCTCCAAGTACTCTACAAAAACCTCATTGAAATCTTTTGTTTCTAAATCTACAGTTAAAACCTCTTGTGTGTCTAGCCAATCTTCTGCCTTTCCATAAAACATTAGGTGAGCACAAGTTAAACCAACCCTATCACAAAAAGCTTTAATCTCAGGATAAGAAAGTTCTGTCACCAATCCATCAGGAGTGGTGTTTGTAATTCTATAAACCTCAATTTTACTTTGTGGTTTGTCAGGATTATCCACAGCACAACCATAGTCAAAACCTTTTTGAATCATGGCTCCGTTTTTATCATAACCTAACATCTCACCATAAAGTGTCCAACCTTTTGGAATATATTCTCCAACTTGGTCTTTAATGTCAGCCCATAAATCATATCCGAAGAAATGGTCTTTTCCTTTAGGGTCTCCAAAGGCTTTGTTTTTAACAACCTTTCTTGAGCCGTATATGAGGTCATACTCTTCTTCTTGAACATTACCTCCAAAAAACTTAGAAACCTTATCTATCACGCTTAATTCACGCTTTGCAAGTACGTTTCCACACCACCATGATGTACCATGGGTTTTGTATGTAATTGAAATGGTATCGTTAGGTTTAACTTTATGTGAGTTCTTCCTTAAGTTTTCAGTGTCAATGTGTAAATGAACCTGACCATCAATCAATCTAGAAAGTTTTGGCTCTTTACCTTGCTTTACATTTCCAACAACCTTTGTTTTTACAACATATTTTTCAACAAGTAATTTGTTGTTAATTGTGTCGAATTCTTCATTTTCTAAATTTTCAATACTTGCATACTCTTTACCTAAACCTGACCACTCGAATATAGTTTCAAGTGGAACAATATATCCCATAGACCTTTCACCTCTAAGTTTCATAGCCCTAACTCTACCATTGTCATCAAAAAACCCTTTCTTCTCTTTGTCTTCATTTAACTCAGAGTTTCTGAAAGAATTTGTTGAAGATAAAAACTCTTTTGATATTTTACTTTCAATTGGAAAGTAAACATACCCTAAACCATCTTTTGCATCCAACCCCGTTACAACTGTGTTAAAATCAATTGTAACTGTTTGTAAAAAATCTGAACCTTCAAGTTTTGTAACTCCTTTTAACTTTACTACTTTACACAAATAGTTTTTATTTGCATCTTTACTAATGTTTATCATAATATTTATTTTTAATTATGGTACAAATATAATACAATATTTTAATCTACCAAACTTTTTATACATTTCCTTCATAAATTACTTTAAAGCTCTCTATTCCACTCATTTTGGTCTCAGAGTCCCTAAATCTTAAACTGCTAACAAGGTCTTTCCCCAAACGTTTACTTAAAGAACCTTTTTCATAATCTCCATTTACAAAGTTACACAATCTAATATTATAAACATCATTCTGTGTAAGTTTTTTTGCAATCTCAAGTGTTATCTCAGAACCTTTTTCTAAACTCAATGCTGAAGCAGTTACAAAACTCTCACCCTCTTTTGTTCTACTCACCTCCTCAAAGTATTTTTCAAACTTACTTTTTCTAAATACTGTTTGAGGCTTGAGATGTCCCTTCATTTTTGGATTGTCTTTCCAAACAACATACCTGTTAGCAACAACGCTTTTAATCTCATCTACAGAATAGTCTTTTAAAAGAGCACGTATTAAAGTAACAACACTTTGAGTCTCTATACCAACCCTCATTTTGTAAAGTCCGTTTAGGAAAAGTATTATTTCAGAAATTCTTGGGTCAGGCTTCTTTTGTTCTAAAGATTTTTTAGCTGCCTTATATCCACTCCAAACAATAAAACCATTATCATGGAGCTTAATGAGGGATTCATAATGTTTTGATAACTTTATTGAGCTCCTAACCTTTGCTAAAGTTAGTTTTGGTGTTACATCTTTTAATGCTATAATTGTTATCAAAATACCCCTTTCCTCCAAGGTCAAATTGTCATCAACTATTTGACCTATGCTCTTTATAGTCACCTTCATTTTTTTACAAATTTTTAAGATTATTACTCTGCAAATATATGTCAAAATAATGTTACCACCAAACAAAACGCAAAAAAAAGGTGAAAAAATTAATTTTCACCTTTTGTTCTTTATAAATTCATAAGTTCATTTATAGGAGTTTCACCATCTAATACTACCGTACAGCTAATTGCAGGCTTCTTTCCTCGCTTCGCATAAGCGAAAGCATATTTTTCAAAATCTATTCCACAACCCACTTGGACACCAAATACTTTAAAGTTAGCTCCAACGAAATGCTGAATGTAGCATTGAGTATGCAGATGCCCCTGAACTGTATTCATCATATCAGCTCTACATTTAGTATGTGCAGTTCCACCTTCTCCATGTAGATACTGTACATTGTCAATAACAACTCTATCAACAAACTTCCATTTAGGAACATCTAAAGCTTCATTAAAAGACTTTATCCATTCTTTAGGAACTCCTGCAGAAAATGCCTTTCTAGAAATAATTCTATCATGATTACCTACTGTGACATAAGCATCAGGAAATGCCTGATACCACTTCTGCAACTTGACTTTAGCTATTTTTAACTCATCTCCTCCACTCATTCCATCAGGGTCTGTCTCATGGTATGAACTATAATGTGAGTCGATAACATCTCCAATAAACACAACCTCATTGCAGTTGTATTTTTTGTAAATTTCTTTACAGTGCTCCAAATATCCATCAAGACAAAAAGGTTCATGTAAATCACCTATAACTAATACTCTTCTTTTATCTTCCTTACTTTCAGTTAGTCCACCAACAAACATAGAGTGCAGTGCTCCCCTATTGTTATAAATGGTTGAGTATGTATGTGCTAACCTATTTGATATTCCTAATTCTTTCTCTAACAACTTTGCGCCAATCTTATAACCTTGCTCACTAAGTTTCTCAACCTTATCGTATAATTCTTTTTTAATTTTGCTCATGTTTCTTAATTCTAAGTTTTAAAATCCTGCTATATGTGGACATTGAGTCCAACTGTATTCTAAGTAAAGCCTGCTCTTCAACGTCAACCTTAGAAAAACTACAGTGTTTTTTGTGAAACTAGTTAACTTATTTATTTTTTTCAACTAGCTCATCACTTTCATTAATTAATCTTTCTAAAACCCTTCCATAGTTTTTATTCTTTATCTTTATAATACATATTATCAATTTCCTCCTCACTAACATCTAATTCTGACATTGTTTTTTTGAATGTTTTACTCACTTGAAGCTTTAATGCCCATCTAGCAGGCAAATCTGCTCTTTCATCTGAGTCAAAATTTTCTCCCATACAAACTCCTGTTCTTGGAGGATTTAAACAAGGGTAAAGTATACCTAAACCACTCATATAGATAGTTTTCTTAGACTCCAACCCCTCCTTCATTTTTTCAAAGTAACAATTAATTACTCTAGCAACCTCAGTTTTAGGTACTCCTATTTCATCAGAAACTTGTTTCTGTAGTTCTAAAGTACTTAAGTTTTCTTTTGGCTTTCTAACTGTTGAAGTTTTTAATTTTCTCTTTCTTGGTTTTTTACTGTACATTTATTTATATTTTTTATTATATTACCCCACCGAAGTGGGGTTTTGTTAATTATTTTTCAAGAACCACACATTTCGCAATCGTCAGGGTCAGCGTTTTGGCTCCTAATTAACATTGCTTTAAATTCTTCAGGAGTCATTTCTTCTGAAACTATTGGTTCTTCTACAGACTTTTCTACAACCTCTTTAGGTTTTGAATCAGTTAATGTAAATTGAATTGCATTAACAGCAGATTTACCTCTAAGGTAATAAATACCTGTTTTTAAACCCCTCTTGTAGCCATAGAAATGCATTGAAGTCAACTTTGAACTATTTATATCAACCATAAATAAATTCATTGATTGAGCTTGACATACAAACCTTTGTCTATCTGCAGCTAAATCAATAACCGACTTCATGGAGAGTTCGTAAGCTGTTTTGTACCTATCCTTTATCTCTTGAGGTATACCTTCAATTGACTGAATAGAGCCGTTAGCCCTCATTAAGTAATTTCTCATCTCACTGTTCCACAAACCAATTTCCTCCAAATCCTCTACCATGTGTTTGTTTACCACAATAAAAGTTCCTGAAAGTGTACTTCTAGTATACATATTTGAAGTAAATGGCTCAAAAGCTTCATTGTTCCCTAAAATTTGAGAAGTAGATGCTGTAGGCATCAATGCTATATTTAAAGAGTTTCTTAAACCATTTGCTTTAATTTCATCTTTTAATGTATCCCAATCTAAATCAGGGTCTAATTCAGCATCACCCCAAAAGTCAAACTGTAACTCCCCAACTGCTGCAGGAGAACCCCAAAATGTCTCATAAGGTTCTTTCTCAATAGCCATTTCATTGGATGCTTCCAATGAATAGAAATACATATGTTCAAAAATCTTTTTGTTTAAAGCTCTAGCCTCTTCTGAGTCAAATGCCACCTTCATCATGGCAAATACGTCTGCCAATCCTTGAACACCTAAACCAATTGGTCTATGTTTACTGTTAGATAGCTCTGTTTCAGGAGTTGGGTAATAGTTTGCATCAATAACATTATCTAAGTTTTTAGTTGCTAACTTTACAATCCTCTTAAGCTCAGCAAAGTCAAAATATTTTTTACCACGTTTTTCTCTTACAAACATAGATAAAGCAATAGATGCTAAATTACATACAGCTTGTTCCTTGTCATCAGAATACTCATTAATTTCTATACATAAGTTAGAGGACTTAATGAGACCGTAGTTCTTTTGGTTATTCGCCATATTAACTTTGTCCTTATATCCAATGTAAGGGTTTCCTGTTTCTGTTTGAGACTCTAAAATCTTTTCCCAAAGTTCATGTGAAGAAACTTTCTTTTTATAAATTCCTTTTGAAACAGCATCCTCATACATAGTTTCAAAGTCCTTTCCATACACATCAGAAAAGTCCTTTCCATAAACCTTTCTGACTTCATTTGGACAGAATAAGTACCAATCATCGCCCTTCATAACCTTTTCCATAAATAGGTCAGGAATCCACAATGCATAGAACAAATCCCTAGCTCTCATTTCTTCTTTTCCTGTATTTTTCTTAAGGTCTAATACATCAAAAATATCTGCGTGCCATGGCTCCAAATAGATAGCGAAAGAACCTTTTCTTTTTCCACCACCTTGGTCTACATACCTTGCAGTCTCGTTAAACACTTTAAGCATTGGCACTAAACCATTTGATGTACCATTAGTTCCTTTTATATATGAACCTGATGCTCTAACGCTATGACCGTGAATACCTATTCCACCTGCAAGTTTTGATATGTCAGCACAGTCAGCTAGTGTTTGGTAAATACCCTTTATACTATCTCCTTTCATACCTAACAAAAAGCAAGATGATAATTGGGGCAATACTGTTCCTGAGTTAAATAGTGTAGGTGTTGCGTGAGTGTAATACTTCTCACTCATAGCCGTGTAAGTTTCCTTAACTTTTTCTATATCATACCCTGTAACCTCAATCGCTGTACGCATCCACATATACTGAGGTCTCTCAAAAATCTCTTTTGATACAACTTTACCTTCAGTATTTTTTCTTTCCTTAGAGATTAGATATGACCTTTCTAATGTTTTTAGTCCAAAATAATCATGGTTGAAATCCCTTTCATTCCTAATCATTTTGTTTAATTTTTTAGCATTTTCTTTAACAAATTCTGCATACTTGTCTGAAACGAACCCTGTTTCATTATGAGCCTTTTCTACAGCCTCTGATAACGTATCAGGTGTTATTTGATGCAATAATGTTACATATAGCCTAGAGGCTAATGTTGAATAATCGGGATGTACCGTACACATAGTAGCAGCCTGCTCAATTGCCAATATATCTAAAGACTCTGTTGTCATTTCATCAGCAACTGACTGTATTACTTTTATAGCAACTTCATCAGAGTCAACATTCAAACCTTTAGATTGGTCTTTAATTCTTTTTGTAATGTTGTTGGCATTAAAATTTACCAACCTTCCGTTTCTTTTTTTAATTTTCATTAAGGAGTTATTGTTTATTTATTATATAAAACCCCGAAATTAATCGGGACTATTTTTTATCTTCTTTTTTATAGGAAGTCCCTTTATCTATAATATATCTTCTGTTATTACTATTTCACTGTACTCACAATCTCTTCTAAATATAACTTGCGCTTCTCCAACCTGAACATATTTTGCATCAATACAAACAATCTCAAAACCCTTTTCTACAAACTGCTCTATTGCTAAAATAGAATTATAGTAAAGTAAGTCATCTAAGCATCTGTATGCACAAAACCATTCTCTACCATCATGGTGAATGTCTAAACCTTCCTCTTTAGGAAATGGCATTTCATTGTGTTTAGATAAAGCTTTATAGGCAATAGACTGTTCATCAAAGTCAATGTCTGTTCTAAAAACTCCCTTTTTTCCAAACTTGTGTTGAATTCTAAATAAAATCATATCTCTATAGTTTTTGTTCTCGACAAAGATATGTCATTTAAATCATTCCACCAAACTATTTTTTAATTATTTTACATTTTTTATTATTCTATCTTCCTCAAACCCCTTTTTAAAGTAAACCTCTCTTGGTCTACCCTTTATATGTGGAAAGTCATGGCAAGCACACCAATAAAGTAAAACAACACTTTCATCGTCATTTACTTTTAGTACGGTATACTTTACCCAAGTCCTTTTACATAGCCTAATTTGACCTACCTTAAATGTTGTCATTTTAATAATATTTAGTGTGTCTTTTATAGTCTGCTAATAAGTCAGCTATTCTATTCCCCCTAATGTGTGGGTCTAAAAGTAGTTGTACTTTTTTATCTGCATCCTTTTCTTTTTCTACTTGATGTGACTTAATGTGATTCATGTGAAGTTTTACCTTTGGTCTTTCTTTTAATGCCTCTAACACATCCTCCCATAATTCCCTGTTTTTTACATTACCTGAAGAATTTCTCCAACCATTTGAAATCCATTTCCTCAAACGATTTTCTGTAAAACTCTTTACAACATATTCGCTATCCGAATAAATCACTAAATCAATATTCTCAGAACACTCTTTTGGAATTGACCTAATTGCATAAAGCAATGACGTAATTTCCATTTGTCCTGTTTTGGCTTTTAAAAAAGCTTTTGATAAAAGCTTCTTTTCGCCAAAGAGGTTGGGGAAATATACCCCAAAACCTCCTTTGTCTTTATTGACTCCCCTTACACAAGCGGAGCCATCTGTATAACATAATATTTTCAAACCTATTCTTTTAAATGCACAATTCTACAAAAAGGTTTATAGAAGAATCTATACTCCCCATCGACACCTTTATATCCGTGGTCATCTTCCAAAATACTAACCACCACGACCTCAAGGTTTTTACCTTCAAAGCTTAACACTGTAAATGTATTTGTACTGTCTGTATACTTTTTACCTACCTCCAACTCTGACACCATAATTAATGAATTTTATTTTACTTAACGTTTGTTGGAGCAACCATTTCTACCTTAATAGCTTCATGTGAGGTGTATCCCTCTAGTTTAAAATCATCTATCTCCATAAGGTCTAAACCATCGTAATCCATACTTAAAAACACATCCCCATCGATAACTTTTCTAGAAATTAGTTCTTTGGCAGCATCTATTGAATTTCCGTACAAATGAACACATTTTAGAGAACCTTCTATACCTAATGCTTTATGACCTGTCTCAGCCTCTAAAATCTTTGCTAAAACTGCATATGAGGCAATGTTAAATGGAAGTCCTAAAAATAAATCCACACTTCTCTGATTCCAATGTAATTCGAAACCAAACTCACCACCCTCTAAAGGAACACCAATTATCTGAAAACCTGTATGGCAAGGTGGAAGTGCTGTTTCATCAAGCTCCGTTGGGTTCCAAGCTTCAACCTTTAACCTAGAGCTCATAATATCCCCCTTCATGCCATCTATCAACTCCTGAATTTGGTCAACCTTTCCTCCAAAATTTCTCCACTGAACAGAATAATTTTGACCTACAGAACCTTCTCCTTTTTCTGAAAACTCTTTGTATGTCAAAAGTGCTTTATCTCCAACATGGGTGTTTTTAGACTTGTACCAATTATAGGCATCCTTATTCCAAATTTTAATCCCATTGTTGTTAAGATACCTAACATCATTACTACCCTCTAAAAACCAAATAAGCTCCCCAACAATACTTTTAAAGGCAAGTTTTTTAGAACTAACTGCAGGGAATCCATCCTCAAAAGAATGTCTGAAAGTATAACTTGGAATCTGTAATCTAGTAATACCCCTGTTCTTATTAATATATGTTTTTCCATTCTCTAAAACATCCTTTATGATGTCATTATATTCTAAATCTATTTTTGGCATTTAATCTATTTTAATTATTTTTTCTGAAATGTTTTTTAATTCTGTAATGTATTCACTAACTGTATACTGAGCATCACTTTTTTCAATTAACAATCTTGCAACTTTTCTCAAAGCATTTTCTACTGATGAGCAGAAAGCATGACTTTTAAAAATATCATTACCTTGCTTGTCAACTCTGTTGGTTTTTTCACAAACTGTGTATGAGCAACCATCATGGTGTATTTCATACTTTCCTAAACTTTTATCTTTTATAATCATAATTATCGTTTTTTACCAAGGTAGTTATAGTGCCTTGTTGAAGTTACTAATTTTTTCTCATTACATACTATACATTCTCCAACTGAAAATGTATGAACACCACCTTGCATTTTTTGTTTTTCTGTTAAATGTGGAACTCCACATTCAACACACACTTGTTCCACTTCACTTGCCATAACCTAACTTTTTTAAGTAGTTTTTTGTTTCTTTTGGTAAATATTGTTTCCACAACACACCATGAATTCTCATTAGTTTTAGAACTCTACCCCTTCCGCAATTATAAGCGGAAATTGAGGCTTCTAAGGCATCCTTTTTTATAATCCATGTCCTACTATAAAGATATGTCATATAAGCTCTCTGTGCCTCTATTTGATGCTCTCTGTTAGATATGTCACTGTTGGCTTTTATTAAACCAATCTCAATTATCCAACTCCATGTGGATGGTAGGAATTGTGCAACCCCAATCGCACCACACGAGCTAACCGCATCCTGACTGTCACTACTTTCTACAAACCTCTGTTTAGCCAAAAACTCTTCCGTTGGAAAATCCTGTGCTAAAAACAAATTTGTTGAAAACAACAACACTATAAAATATTTATTCAAAACGTACTGTTACTCCTTTCAAAATACTGCTGCAAAAACACCCTTTAATTTCATCTCCTTTTGGACTTATAGCTGTAAATCCTGTTGAAAAAGAGTCACCTTCACCGCAACAAAAAAAAGAATGTCCTGTGTTCTTAATATTTGTGTAGCCTTGTGCCTTAAGAATTTTTTCACCTTTGGCAAAATCATTGTCACTTGAACAACTAAACAACGTAGCTGATAGTAACATTACTAATAATAATTTTTTCATAATATACTTTTTAAAATTTTAATCTTGTTAACTGTTTCTCCCAAGCATCATCGCTCAAAAACCAATACCTAATCACATAATACAAGCTCTTTAAATAATTTCTCATAACCGTATCTCTTTACTTTTAAACATTTTTAATAAACCTTCATCACCCTCATATGTCTCTAAGCACTCCTTAGCATCCTCATTAAACAAGCCTACATACCCATTCACGTCTGAATAGTAACTATCCTTATCATCCTGAAGAACAAGAAAAATAAAATCACCACCTTTGTCGATTTCAACCAAACCTAAAATGGCTCCGTTTTTTTTATCCCTATACAACTTACCTACCTCAAACATTAGCTCTTGTAAATTAAATTGTACAACTCCTCAATCTTTTCAAAAGGTATCTCTTGACACCCAACTTGTACAAACCCATCTTTCAGGTAAGCTGTGTAGTCAGAAGTAAGTTTTAAAGAAACTTCTTTTTTGAACCTGCCTGAATAAAGGTCGTCTAGAGTTACAGTCTCAAAATAGTTGTAGTCAGGGCTATCAAAATTACTTGCTGAGTTTACAAAAATTCCATGAATAATATTTTCATAAAACATTATACGGTCAAGGTAAGTGTATTTAATGTCTTTACTGCCATTCCAACTATAACCTATCTCAAATAATTTTTCTTGAACCGCCTTAGAATGTTCCTCGCTATAAATCTTAATTTTAAATCCCATAATTTTATCTATTTTTTAATTATTACTCTGCAAATATATGTTATATAAATGTACTGTGCAAGAAAAATCTATTTTATTTTTCCTTTTTTAATAATATTGTTTAAAACGTGCTTCATTCCTGACTTGTTTTTAGCTACATCTATACCTTTATTTACAGCTTCCGTAACTGCCTCTTTAGATGCCAACATTTCCCACATATCCATATCTATAGTATCCTCAGATAAGGCGAACGTTATTGTTGTTGGTACAGTTTGACCTGACCTATCCAATCTACCAATAGCTTGCTCTAAATCTGAAGGTCTCCAAGGCAATTCAACTATAAGCATATTCGAACACACTTTTTGTAAACCATCGATACCTGTACCTCCTGATGCAATGTTTGCAAATAAGAAAACATCATCACTCTTCTGCCACTCGTTAACAATCTCTTGCTTTTTCTTTGAAGAAACTCCTCCTGCAATAAGTGGACATTTGAAAGTTTTTGACAATTCCTCCAAACCTTCTTTGTGAACTCCAAATACCACCAACTTTTCTCCGCACTCTTTCCAATCTTTCAAATATTGTGTCAAGAATTTCATCTTTCCCTCAATACTCAATTTTCTTAAAAGTGTTATTGCAACCAAATGTTCAGCCTCCATTGCTGATTCGGCTTTTTCTGAACCCTGTGTTTCTCGAATATAATCTATAAGATTATTTACAGCGTGCTTGTATTCTCTTGACTTGCTAAATGTGGTGTGAATAACTTGTTTTGTTACAGGTGGCATTTCTTTTAACACCTCCCTCTTTTCTCTCCTCATATAGCACGTTTCTCTTAAAAGTCTATTTAGCTCAAATATGTTTGTGGCTCCATCTGTAACCCAACCAAATTTTCCCTTATATCCTCCGCAGTACCTTCTTATGAATGAATACCAATCTCCTGCAACCTTATCATCATACCTAGTCAATTTTAGTAGGTTCCATAATTCTACAGGCTTATTCATTGTCGCAGTACCTGTCAAAAACTGTATTTTGGAAATATCTTTTAAAACTTTCTTTATAGCTTTTGACCTTTGTGAATCTTTGTTTTTAAGCATATGTGCTTCATCAACAATAGTCATTTTCCAATCTATATCAATAAGTTCATTGAACCTAATTTTTCCACCTTTCTGTCCAACTATATCATAGTTAATTACAACAACATCTGAAGTCCAATCGTTTTTTCTAGTCTTTGTTTCCTTGGACTCTATGACTGATACACTTCTCCTTCCTTTTAAAATTTCCTCATATTTCTCTTTCCAATTATATTTTACCGAGCTCGGTGTTATAATTAAACATGGAAAAGAATCTGAGACTTCAGCATAAAGTATTGACTCATAAGTCTTTCCGCACCCAACGTCATCTCCGTTTATTAAACTACCTTTCTCTAAAGCGAATGCTAAAGCTTCTAATTGGTACTCTCTAGGTGTATATGCAAAGTCTTTTTCTTCACAAATTTTTCTTAAACTTTCAATTTTATCTTGAGGTATTCCGTAATCATACCTTTCATACTCAACCTCTTTCCTCTTACTATCCTTAAAACCATATTTTTTGATAACATGTTGTATTCTCGGTATAGTATACTCATCAACTCCAACAACCCAATGTTTCAGCTCAGGGTTAAACCTAGCCTTATATCCACAATCCTTAATGTCAGAAACTATTAAATCGTTGAACTCAAAATCGAGAACAACGGTTTTATTTATCTTATCAATATAATATTTATTCAATAAATTTACTTTTTAGTTAACTTTCATTGTAGGTACAGCCCCCTGATTAAATAACACAGTAACTTTACCTGCAGATTTTTCTGCCATTATAATCTGCTTCTCTTGTATGTCTAGAGCTCTTGACCTTAAGTATTGGTCTGTCGTCATACCCATCTCAGTTCGGTATGCTTTATCAGCTTTTGCTGAAGCTGACTCTGCAGCAACCCTAGCCAACTCAGAACCTTCTCTTTCAAGGTTGGTTTTTTTACTCTGCTTCATTGCTGCAGTTTTTGATGTTTCTGCAAGAACTGCAGCAGGTGGAGAAACTTTACCAATCGTAACTCCATCAATATTAATTGGAAGCCCCTTCTTTTTAACATAAGCCCTTATGGAATCTAACACAACCTTTTCTCCTTGATTTAAAACAACGGCACTTGTGGTAAGTTCAAACAACTTTTGCTTTTTAGCATAATTTCTTGTAAATGTTCTAAACTGTTCCTTGCAACTATTGCTATACCAATTAACCCCAAACTCTCTAAGTAAAAAAGGTGTTTTCCCTTCAATTAAACTAACTGTTAAAAATGCATCAAAATCTACAGGTACATTATCTGATGTGATTAGGTCATCAAACTTTTCTGTTATCTTCATTGGCTTTAAGTTGAATGTCTCTGAACTTGTTGACCAAAAACACCAAGTTAATCCTGTACCAACAGCATCATCATCTATACTTCCGTGCCCAAAAAACCAAGGCTTATAAATTAATACAGCCTCTTCACCTGCATCGGGTGAAACTCCGTGACAAGAAACTGTCATTATAGCCAACATTACTAATACTAATACTTTTTTCATCTTTTACTTATTTTATTATTGTTTGTCATTATTGACACTGCAAATATATGTGATTAAAATGTTACCACCAAATATATTTTCAATTATTTTTATTTTTATCCAAAAATTTTTTGACAATACACATTTATTAAAAATGCATCTGTTTTATTATCATCAATATTTTTAGACCTCTCTGTCTTTCTAAAATCTATTTCAGGTTCCATAATTTGTGAAACTTTAGCTGAGGTCGCCTTAGTGTCGTGAACCATCTTCTTTCCTGACTTACTAGGAACCATTACTTTTTCGTAGTCGGAATATATATACGACTGCCACTTTATAGCTTTCACTAAATGTACCTCTGCTCCCATTAAGTGCAAAAGAGACTTCTGTATTCCCATAACATAACCAAAGCTAAAGTTAGACTGTGCAGACCAACCAAACCTACCCGTTACGTCTTCAATGCAAGCAATGTATTTAGCTGATTCCCCATATTTCTGCTTTATTTTAAATGCATAAAGCAGTAAACCCTTTTCAGAGAATACTGCTTTTGTTTTTTCTTTTCCTGATTTTAAAAAATCTCCTGTACCAACCCTTTCTGTTGGCATAGGGTAAAAATCGTAACCAAATTTCTTAGAATACAATACCATAAAACCTACTTTACCAACATCTACCCCTACAAATACTTTCATAAATATTCTTTTTTGTATTTTAAAAATGATTTGTGTAAATTGCACCCTTCATCATCGCACTGTATATCGTCACAATCTGAATTTTTAAAATCTCCCAAAAGGACTTTTATTGTTTCTTCTAAAAACTCCTCTCCATGCTTTTCTTTAAACTGTTTTACATAACTCATAATTTAATTCTACTTATATCGTTTTCCTTAACAATTGTTAATATATCACTACTTGTGTCACTATCAGTAACGTGTGTAATAATCATAATTGCTACGTTTAAAGTTTTTGCTGATTCTATAATACTTTTTATACCTTCAGAATCCACTCCTTCAAACACTTCATCCACACTTAAGAAATCTAAACCTCCATATGGGTGTGTTGAATTTATCATATGTCTATTGGCAAGTATTGATGCAAAAATTAATCTACCTCTTTCACCTCCACTAAATGACTTAAAGCTTCTTTCTACACCTCTAATAATTTTAGCTGAAATTTCTTCTTTAATATCACCTTTGGCAAGTTCTCTGCTACCGCTTAACTCAACCCTCATATCGCTACCCATATCTTTCAAATACCTATTTGAGTGATATTCGATAGTTTCTAAAGATTGGTTTGCTACGTACATTTTAAACCTTTTAAAGTTAAGCCCCCACTCAACGGTGTTTGAAATACTTTCTTCAGCTTGTTCGGAGATTTTTCTTTGTTTTGAAATATAGGCTCTAGCAGACTTTATTTTTTCATTTAGGTCTCTCAATACCTCTTTGTTATTTGAAGGCTTCAATGAGGCTATTTTGCCCCTTAATTTTGATATCTTGCCTTCTTCAGACTCTATGTCGTCAGCAAGCTTACTTATAAGGTCTTTGAAAATCTCATTTTGAGAATCTAGTTTTGAAATCTCATTTTTATAACCATCCTTTATAGATTTATTTTTAGAAATCTTTCTTTCTAAAACACCTCTTTGGCTAACCAAATCCTCAACAACCTCTTTACATCGATACTTTTCCTCTACCAACAAGTCCAAAGCTTTTCTTTCCAACTTCTCTTTGTCATTTATTTTTTGAATCTCAGCCTCAGAATCTTTTCTTAACGAAACCTCCTCTTCGATTTGCTGACCAAGCTCTTCAATTATATTAGAAACTTTAGCTTCCAAAACACCTGCTTTAAATTCTTTTTCTCTAGCTTCATCAATGTCTCCATCTAACAAAAATTCATGAGAACACTTTGGGCAATCTATTTTTCCACTAAGTTTCACAGATAGATTTTCTAAAAGAATTTTTATCTTTTTAGAATTTTCTCTCTGCTCGTCAAGTTTTTTGTTTATGTTGTTAATGTTATCATTGTTTTCAATAATATCATCATCAAACTTTTCTCTAATACTATCCCAATCTGTAGATTCAAAATCGCTAACCGCATCAGAAGACTTTTCAAAAACATCTCTAGCAGCATCTATTTTTACATTGAGTTTTGACAAAGATTTTTTGAAACCTTTTATAAGCTCATCTTGAGCTCCTATAAGCTCGTTTAAGCCATCTTCTTTTGGTTTTAATTCACCAATACGTTTTTCTAAATTAGGCTTCTTATTCTCGACTATATGGACTATCTCACCCTCGTGCTCAGTTATTTCTTCTTCGATTAACTCAACCTCTTCACTTAACTCTTTTTCAAAGTCCCTAGACTCTTCATCCAAAATCTTTTCTTCAAATATCTCTATCTTACCTTCAGTTCTAGAAATGTTTGAATCTGCCTCCAACTTTACTCTCTCAAATTCACTTACATCAACTTGCTCTAAACCATCTATAATACTTGCATCAGAAAACCTATTTATCAGCTCAACTTTTTCCTTGTTTGAAGATGTGAAAAATGATTTAAACTTACTTCCATTTATCAAATAGTAATTAAACAAGTCCTCTTTTGAAATGGCAAACCAATTCGTAACATACTTTTTAGTATCATTGTTGCTTGATGTTGATACTTTCTGTGAATTGTCATCAACCCAATCTTCACCGTACCCCTTTACTTTCACAACCAATACATTTGCACCCTTCTTATTTATTGTGCAGTCAATATGTATGTTCTGCTTTCTAACATCACATGAAGCAAACAGCTCTATGTGAGATGATTTCTTTCCATAAGTAACCAACTCTGAATCAACAACACCTCTACTACTTTGACCTGTCATTAGATATTCTATAGCTGTCTGTAAACCCGACTTTCCAACACCATTTGTTTTTTGACCATCATCTGTAAGATTTAAACCCCTCACTTGGAGGGGTCTATTCTCAAAAACATAATCTAAAAAATCAAAGGTAATAAAATCTATTAATATTAACCTATCTAATTTCATTTTATAAATTTATTTTTTTAATGGTTTGATACCCTTAATTACGATATCTCCCTTAACTATCTTTTTTGCAGTTCTGCTCGCAATAGACTTTAAAACACCGTAGTCACCCAAAATGTCCTTTTCCGAATACCCAAACGAAACTGAATCAATTGCCTTTTTAATAGCTCTACCAATACAAATCTTTTTTGAGATTGATGCTTTGTAGTTTTCTAAATCATCAGGCATACATACACTGTAACCTAACTTTACTTCTCGACTTCCTTTAAAAGATACAGCACCTACCATAACTTTTCTTCCTTCAAACTCAAATTCAACAAAAGCCTTTTTTAAAATATTACTTTCAATAAACTTATTTTCTGAAAAAGAAGGTGCTACAAAAGAAGGTGCTCCAAAGTGAAGGTATGAGGGATTAGATGTTCCTGTAAAACTAAATAATGGATTAGGAATGTCATTGCATGACATTCCAAAATTACTTATCTTAAAAAATTCATTACTTTCCCTAATCTCCAATTCATTAAACTCACGAACAATTTCTGAAACCATTTTTTCAAAAACAATATCTGATGAGGTGTAAAGCGTTGGATAGTGGGTATCTCTAACCCACGCTACCAATTTTCTATAGTCCTCATATCTTATAGTAAATTTTAAATAGCCTTCTACACCACTTTTTCCATCTTTTTTATATGCTCTACGAACATTGTAATAAGATAATACATTGCTGCTTTTACTTACACAGTTACTTCCTACTTCTTTTACTTTTTCTAAAATACTCATTTTCCTATTTTTTAGTTATTAATATATGGCAAAGATAAGACTTTATTACAATCTAACAAATTTATTTTAATTTTTTTTCAATTTCATCCACCAAGTCAGGATTGTCCTCTAAAACAATTCTTAACTTAGCTATACCTTGAGCTATATTTGTATCGTCATATTTATACCAAGCACCTGCCTTTATTAGCACCCCTGCATTTACAGCACCTTCAATTAAGCTAGTTAATTTGTCAATACCTTTTCCGTAAATAATATCTGAGGTTGTATGTTTAAAAGGTGCACCTACTTTGTTTTTTATAACTTTAATATGTTGCTTAAAGCCTATTGTTTCCTCACCTTCTTTTATCCAACCTTTTCTTTTTATTTCCAACCTTTGAGATGCAAAGAATTTAATAGCCTTACCTCCTGTAGTTACCTTTGGAGGTGCGTACATAGATAAACTATCTCTAAGCTGATTTATTAAAATTACAGTACACCCAACCTCTGCTGCAGGTGCAACAATCATTTTCATAAACTGACCCATAAGTTTCGCATGGAGCCCCATCTTTTGTTCTCCTGCTTCACCTTCTAATTCAGCTCTTGGTGTTAATGAAGATATGGAATCTACAATAATCAAGTCAACCTCTGCTGTGTCAATAATTTCCCTAATGGTCTCAATAGCATCCTCCCCACAATTCGGTTGAGAATAAAGCAAATCTTCAACCTTAACCCCAACAAGCTCACAGTACTCTTCATTAAGAGCGTGCTCTGCATCAATAATCGCTGCTACTCCACCATTTCTTTGAACTTCAGCTATAGCCTCTAAAGCCAAGCCTGTTTTTCCACAAGCCTCTTCTGACATAAATTCTATAATCTTACCTTCTCCATACCCACCACCTAATGCGATGTCTAAGTCAGGTCTACCTGAAGAAATTGTTGTTATGCTAGTGTTGGAGTCACCCATCCTCATAAGTGTACCTTCACCAATCTTCTTTTCCAAAGTTGCCATAGCTTTCATTATAGCCTTGGAATTTTTACCACTTTTCGCCATTTAGTCTTTATTTAAAAAATTATCTAAAATAACTCCACCTTCTTTGTGTGATAGTCCTTTATCTTCGCAAAATTTTAAAAACAAGTTTTGAATGTCCTCTTTTTCATACTTCTGAACAACTTGTCTTTCTGATGTGTCACTTTCTTCATAAACTTTTTCAAAACTTAGCTTTATGTCAACACCTCTATATTTTGTTTTATCTATTGATTTCATTTTAGATTCCGAACCTGTAATTTCAAACCTAATTACATTTTCTGAATCCTCGTAGGACTTAATAATCTTATCCAACTCTACAACACCAACATCATCTACATCAATCTGTATTTTTTCAAAGATTTTAAACTTCCCTTGGATTAGCTCGTAGCTTCCATCATCGTACAATATCGAAAATCCTTTTTTGGAATCTTCTCCAAAATTATCTTGGATGAACGATGGTAGGTGAACTATGTCCTTTGTTATTTCATGCCAATTATGGTAGTGACCTAAATATGTCTTGTCCCACTTTTTAAGCATTTTTCTTGTAATATTTTTTTTCTCACTCACATTTCCTAAATGTGTTGAGCCTTGCATTTCAAAATGACTTATTAAAATATCATTCCCCTTATGCTCATTTATCATAGGAACCAACATAGTATCATCAAAAAATGGAAGTAGGGTTATACCAACTCCATCGATTTCTATATCAGAAACTTCCCTGTGATATGTAACATTTGGGAAGTGTCTATACACGTCCAAAAATGAATCAAAACTTTTATACTCGGTCTTATCATGGTTACCACTTATAATGTCCGTATGTATTTCTGCAGCATTAAGTTCATAGAGCATTTTGTCAAACGTTTCTAAAACTTCTTGCCTTTGGTGTATTCTTGAATGAAATAAATCACCTGCAAAAATAGTCCTTTTAATACCTAACTCTAAAGCCTTTTCTATCATGTATCTAGTGGCTGTTAGGATTTCTTTTTCGTTACCTGTTTTAAGGTGAACGTCATTCCAAATTATTGCTAATGGTTTTTTCATATAATCTATTAAAAAAAAGGGTATCTAAACTAATAGATACCCTTAAATGGTTTTTTATGAATTACAACAAGTCATTCAATTCATCCGTAATTGAATCTTCAGAAACTTCTGCATCTTCAACTTCATTTTCGAAAGGTAACTCATCCTCTGCAACTGCCAAATCATACCAAGTAGGCACTTCATCTTTAGTTAACTTTGGAATAGTCTTTCCTTCATAGTTTTCTGCAATATAAGCCTTAATAACTTTTTTCATTGCGATTACTGAAGGTCTTTTAACCTCTTCTTTTGGAGCTTCTGCCTCAACCTCTTTTGGAGCCTCTGTCTCAACCTTTCTTTTCGCTAAGAATTCTTTCTTAACTTCAACTAATAAAGGCTCAATTCTTTCAGTAATTTCGTCACCTAGCCATTCATCCAAATCATAGAAGTATTTCTTGATTTTTCTTGAAGCAGCATTTTTCCAAAAATCCTCTTCTTGAACAGGCATACCATCGCCAACAAAGTCTCTAGTCATAACTTTTTTCCCATCTTGGAAAAAGTTGGTTCCATTAACTCTTTTACCTGTATCCTTGTTTGTAAAGTCATAAGGTTTAATTACAACCTCTTTGGACAAATCCCCCATCAATAAGAACTTCATTAAGTCTTGTGATGTTCTTGCATTTCTTTTTGCTGAAATTGTGTAAGTTTTTTCTTCACCTGCATCAATCTCAACTTCTAAATAATCTCCAAATTTTTGCTCTCTACAAGCTAATACGCTGATGATTGTTCCACTTAGCTCTAAGTAAGCAGCTCCTTCTCTTGTACCTTCCGTTTCATCGGGTTTAACAAATGTTTCTGTTTTGTAGAAAGGGTGGTTTGAGTCTTTTACTGTTTTGTCCCAAATTTTCCCATTTACAATTGATAAATAAGTTGTTCCTACGTTTCCGTTTCCTGCTGCTCCTTTTAATCCTGCCATAATAAATAAATTTTAAATAATTAATAAATAAGGTCTTTCGTCTGTTAAAAAATACAATGCCTTGGGTTGTACTTCTATTTTATAATCTATTTTGTTAAAAAACTTTTTGTTGATTCCTTTTCAACTAACTCTTTGTATAGTTCAGGATTTACCGTATCTATCATTCCATTAAGCTTCTTACTCTTATCTTGAGCTGCCCAGTAGATAGAATCTAAATAGTTCCAATATTTCTCTAGCTTTATGTGGGATTCTTTCAATTGTACCCACTCCTCCTCGCTTTCAAAACAAGTCTTTAAAGCTGTCTCAGTCAACTTAATTTCTACTGTACCTTCACCCAAAGTTACTTTGTATTTACCTAAGTTTTTAGATGCCTCAACTCTAAGCTTTTGAACATACTCAGCTTCATAGAAAGATATTTCTAACTTTACATTCTGCATGTCAGAATAAACCTCTGCCTTCATTAAGCCGAGTTTTCCAACATCAGATGATATTGTACTTGAATCTCCAAATATATTTGCAGGATTTATTTTTGTCAAATCCTCTAAATTAATTCTCTCTTTAAAATCATCATGCTCCATGACCAATTCTCTTTCTCCTACTTTTAATTTATATTCCATAGTTTTAATTTAATTATAATATTTTAATTTCTGAATCTTCCAATAGTGTAAGCTGATTTGGACTTCCCCATTTAGCTTCGTACTTTATGGAGGCTGTGAATATAATTAAACTCTTTTCAGCCATCTCTAACCTTTCACCAAACTCCGCAAACTCATCTGACCAACACATTAAAGAATAAATCTTATAGTTGTTGTCAATGGTTATCCTAGCCCACTTACCTCTTTTTGTCTTACCTACTTTAACTTCCAAAACGTGACCTCCAAATGTTCTGAAAATCTCTTTATTTTGAGGTCTGTTTATTTCATCAACTGTACAAAAAGGTGTTTCAAAACCTTCATCTTCCGCTATCTTTTTATAGTCAATAAAAGCCAAACCTGATAAAGTTTTTTGCTGCTTTTTCCACCACCAATTCTCATTTACAGAACCAATTGTGTAAGCATCTCTTTGTGGATTTGCTACTTTTACTTTCTTAAGCTTTCTGTACCTTTTGATTAATAACATTCTTCTTTTCTCTCTACCTTCTAAGTCATAAAGTTCATCAAATGCACCACTCGCAATAAGAGCTTCTATAGTCGTTTTTTTAACTTTTGACCCCTTATATACAGTTCTGAAAAAGAAGTCAGCAAAGCTCTTGTATTCGCCATTCTTACGTCTTTCCTGAACTATCTGTTCGGCAGTTTCTTCTCCAATACCTTTTATGGAACCAATACCCCAATAAATAGTTTTTCTATCTTGGTTTTCAGTCATAAGTATTCCTGAACTATTAATGTCAGGTGGACTTATCGTAATCTGTTTTGCCTGAAGAATTTCTGAAAGATATCTTAAAACATCCTCTTCACTACCCTTACTTAAGGCAACAGTCCAATATTCAATTGGGTAATTAACTTTTAGGTATTGGCAAATGTATCCTGTCAAAGCATAACAAGCTGAATGCGAAAGGTTAAAACCATATTTAGCAAACTCCATCATAGCATCCCAAGATTCTTGAAACTGTTGTTTTGTAGCTCCTCTTTCTAAATATCCACTTTCAACCCTATCTCTCCAAGGTAGTAATACAGATAACTTTTTCTTACCCATAGCTCTACGAACATCATCTGCCTCCTTCATAGACAAACCACCTAATTGCTGAAAAACCTGCATAACCTGCTCTTGATAAATCAATAAGCCGAAAGTGTCTTTTGCAATTTCCTCAGTTCCCCAAAGATATTCAGGCTGTCTACCTTCATTCTTACACTTTACATATATTTCGTGATAATGGTTCTCCATAGCTGCAGGTCTATATAAAGCCACTGCTGCTACCAAATCTCCAATATTCTGTGGCTGTAGTTGTTTTGTATACCCTGTAAGTCCCTCTGAACCCATTTGAAATACATCTCCATTCCAACCATTACTGAAATACCTATACACCTCACTGTCATATGGTAAGTTGTAAATGTCAGGAACATCTTTCCCATTCTTTTTTATCAGCTTTAAAATTTCTGTAAATTTTTCCAACTGCTTAATGGCTAAGATATCATCCTTTAAAAATCCTGCATCATCCATTTCTCCACCACCCCATTCTGAAACTAACATTCCATCCTGAGTTCTCATTGGTGCAAATTCATTAGCTCCCATAACTTCGGGAAAAACAATCATTGCACAAGCGTGAATTGACTTAGCCTTATTTTGCCCAAGTAATGTTGGCAGCATATGAAATATGTCCGAATTTTTCTTGATGAAATATTTAAGTTTTGGCTCACTTTGGGCACACTTAAATAAGTCAAACATTGTTACTGCATCCTTATCAATCATACTAGTGATTAAATTGGCTTCAGAAAAATCTACACCATTTACCCTAGCAAGGTCTTTTATAAGTCCCTTTGGCTTCATGGTTGAATATGTTCCTACAGAACAGACCTGAGTTTCCCCAAACCTCTGTTCCATATACTTCTTTATACTAGCTCTATCTTTTCCTGAAAAATCCGAGTCGATATCAGGCAATGTACCATCTACCAACTTCTTAGCCGTACCTATCGTTATCTTTTTAACTTTCAAATTATTCTGCGTGCTTTATAATTAATATCTTAAAATTTCATCACCCTCAACTAAATCCTGAATGAAGACTACCGTTTCTTTGCTATTTCTCAAAACACGTATTAAGGAACCTTCTGCGAAATCTACAACTTTTCCATCATCCATTTCTACAGAATACAATGGTCTATCTTCCCACTCCCCCATACGTCCACTGTTCAAAAACCTTTCAAAAAGTAAGTCGAACTCTAAAGGGTCGATTTGTATAATACCTAAAAGATATGCCACTAAACTACCACCTGCAGAACCCCTTCCTATACCTGTTAAAAAGCCTTGTTCTTTCGAATGCCTTATGATGTCATAAAGCCCAAGGAAATAGTCAATTACATCACCCATCTTCAATACCTCAATTTCCTTTTTAAGCCTATCGATATATTTCTTAGGTTCTTTAAAATTCTTTTCTTTAAAACCCTTTTTTATCAAATAAAGAAACAACTCCTCATTTGTGTCAAATTTAGACTTTTCATCTTCAGTCATTTTATACTTCGGCAAATGTCTTGTGTCTGTATCGTATGTAAAATTACAGTTCTCTACCAAAAACTCCTCATTTGCATTAGCTTTTTTGAAAATTGTTTTCCAATAATCTTTTCCTTTCTCAAACCTAAGTAAAAACTCTATAGCTTTCTCCTGATTATTCTTAAAATATTGGTTATTGGTTTTGTCATCAAAAGACTTATCAATTTTCCAAAGAGATTCTCTTGCTAAAAATTCATCTTGCTCCAAATAAAATGCATCAGAAATATTTATTGGCTCCAAGTCGCTCGTTAAAAACTTTTCAAAATTTAATACATACTCATAGTCCGTATCTGTATTTAAATAGTTTGGAGTATCTAGTTGGTAATAGTCAACAAAATCAGGAACCTCTTCAAAATTCATAGATTTTGGGTCTGCCACGCAAAACAATCCTTCAAGATTGTCTTTTATATAACTCTGACTAATTGCCATTTTACCATCAACATTTATTTGTGTGTTGAACTTTAATAAGTTTTGCCACCCTTGAAAATCTTTTGCGTAAAACTTCATGTCAAAATTATCCTTTCCCTCAACAGGAACAGTTATTCCAAAAATAGGTTTTATGTCATTCGCCAAACATTCTTTTTGGAATGCTAAAGCTCCTGAAAGAGTGTTTCTTTCACAAATACCTAACGAAGTGATTCCTAAAAATTTAGCTTTTTGAACCCAAGTTTTATAAAGACCAATCCCATTCATAAGCTCATATCCTGAACGTATTCCTAAAAATGACTTTGTTGGAACCTGAACATTTGGCTCACCAATATACTTAAGCTCTCTAAAAAGAAAATCAACTTCTCCGTATTGCTGTATGTACCATCTTCCTCCGAATTCGAATACCCACCCATCATAACCATCTTCTAAAGGTATAGCAACCTCCATATTCTCATCTACAACCATTAAGTCACTATCTACCACAACATAACTTTTACCATCCAATTCAAGAACCTCGTCCCCTAAACTGTATGTTAAGAATTGTTTTTTACAATACCTTTCTAACGCTTCCTCTTTAATCATCCTTATCTATTTTATCCTCTATTTTGCAAACAATATATTCTAGTAAAAAACTAAACCCTACCGCTAATGCAAATATAAGTAAATTTATTAAAACAACCTTCATTTTTAATAATTTTTTCTAAAGTTACATTTTTTTTCTGTAACTAAATAGTGAATTAACTCTTTCATGCCTAAACTGTTATCTCCCTCGATAGCTTCCTCAAAAGATAATTTTTTATCCTTTACACTATCTCTCCTAACATATCTTTCCTTTAACACCTTTCTAGGTACCAATATCCAATCAAACTGTGGAAACTCAAACATTTCCTCCAACATCTTTGCCAAATACACTTGACGAATACCTGTAAAGACAAACTTTTTTATACTCTTGTCTTTAAGTAACTCCTCAATTCTTTGCCTAAAATATGGTTCAAGGTTGTTGTTGAAAACCCTTTCCTCAGTATTGTACTTTTCTCTAACCAAAGTTCCGAAATCTATTTGAGTGTAGCCAAATTCGATAAGACTATTCGCTAAAGTATCTTTTCCTGAACAAATTTCTCCACAAACTATCCTACACACTCTCTTGTCTTTCATGCTAACTATTTTTTAAAAAATTAACAACATTTTCAGCATCTTCTGCAGTAATTTCAACCCCACTACTAAGTTTTACTGAAACAATGCTTCTATTATTATCTCGAATATTCATACTAGAATTATAAGAAACGATATTTTTGAAAAATGATATTGGAAATCTTGCACATCCAAATTCAACATAATCTTGTAAATAGCTATCTTCAACATTCTCTTCAACATAATTCATTTCATAACCATTTATTTTTGGAACTTCATTTTTCAAAGCCTCCAACTCAGATTCCAATCTAGCAATTTTTTCATAACGTGTTTCTTTTTTAGAAACCTCTTCAAAAAAACTTTTTCCGAAATAGTAAACACTACCATCATCTGACATCAAACTGTATGTTGAGAAGTCTTCTCCTATAACCTCATACTCCCTATTTTTTGTTAACTGTTTAGGGAATGGAGATTTAATACAAACAACCTTTTTTGTAGAAACATCTTTTTTATCAACCTCTTTGTTTGAAATAATTTCTGCGAACTTTCCATCACTAAAAACCGTTCTACTATTACCACCCTTGTCATAAACATACCAACAATATTTAAATAAATGCAAATTTCTAGCCAACGTATAATCAAATTCTGCACCTAAAGCACTTTCAACAATTTTTGCATTTTTAAAATGTTCTATAACCTCTTCTCTTGTAACTTTCATTTTCTTAATTTTTTATATTACTAACACTGCAAATATACAGCTTTATTTTTATTAACCAAACTTTTTAGAAATTAAAATCATATTTTTTTCTAACATACTTACTTTCCTGTGAACCTTCTCCACGTAATGACTCTAGCATTTTTATTAAAAACTTTGCATTTGCAATGGTGTCAGGTAAGGCTCTGTGAGCCTCTTTAAGCGTTAATCCCACGTTATTGGCACAAACACCTAGACTGAAACCTCCGCTTGAATCAAACCACCTTAATCGAGCCCATTCGAGGGTATCTATCATAAGCGGATTTATAAATTTATCCAAAGAAGACCTATTTGATTCAAAAAGTTTTTCAGTAAAATCGTTGTCAAACTTTTTTATATTATGACCTGCCAATATTGGTTTTGAGTTACCTTCCTTATACTTCATGAAGAAGTTTGATATTTTTTCAAATCCTTCATCATAATTAACACCTTCATCAATCAAAAGCTCCTTACTCATGTGAGTTACAGATAATGCCTGTGGATTGTAAGTGTTATTAAAAAACAGCTCGATTAAATCATAGTTATCATTATCTTTATCAGAAGATAATCTTAAATACTGTTCCTCAGTAACAATTCTAGAAAATTCTAACTCCCACTCAAAAATTTCATCTATCTCTAAGGCTAACTTTTCCATAGAGTGTATTGATAGCTTTTCACCTTTATATGACAAACTCTTTACGTCATCACCTTCCTCTTTCTTAGCTAAGTTCTTATACAGAACCTTTGCTATTTGTAAACTAGACTTTCCCTCTGTCCATGTTAAGTCTAATCTAGGCTTAAACATTACTGACAATTGGTCTACAATTTTCAACGTTTCCATGTCTATAACTACACCTGCAAATTCTGTTATTGAATTTTGCTTGAAGTCCAAACCACCTGTTTCAAGGTCATAGACCAAAATCTTCTTTAAATTTGTTTGCATTTATTATCTTTTTTAAATCTGTTAACTGTTTTTTACTTTTCTGTTTTAGCAACTTTTCAAAATCGCTATTTCTGTCATAGGTGTGGAGTAAAGCTTAAAGCTTTGATTTCCAACGCATTAAAAACTGTGGAAATAGCTCATAATTTTTAGCAAATATTTTCATTAAATGCTTTGCTCCGTTCTCCCACTCTTGATGACATTCTAAACATAAATGGTTTATATTAAGTATGTTATGCCTTAACTTTGGAGCCACACTCTTTGGAACTATATGAGAGTATCTGAATCTTGCCAAAACCCTTCCATCTTCATTTCGAAATTTTTTAGGTAAGGACTTATTGCATTCCTCACACCTGTGATTAGAGTTATTAAAACACTTTTCGTAGAACTCTTCATCCTTTAATATCTTCTCTTTTGTCCTTGACTTATTTTTAGTCCTTTTAAGAGGCTTTTTTTTCGAAGTGGACATATCATACCTTTTTCCAAACTTATTGCCATACAGACGCTCATTGTTGCATTCTCGGCAAAGCTTGAAGTGTTTATTTACCAACTCTTTCTCTAAACCACATTTTTTACAACTCATCCTCTATATTTTTTGTTTCACTTTTATGAAGAACTCTAACTCCACCTAAAATTCCAACAAACCAAATGAAACCATCCAACTTATCTATCCTCAATTTTCTGTTTGGGAGTAATTCCAATTTAAAAATATCATCCAACTTTCCATTTTTCAAATATAATTCTAAAACCTGCTTTTGATGTTTCGTTATGTTTTCCATTTTGAAATTTTTTACATTAATATTTTACAAAGATAAACCTTTTTTTTAAACCACAAAATCATTTTGAAATTTTTTACATAAAAAAGGTCAAAAAGACCCAAATTTTTCATTTTTAACATTTACTGATTATCAGCACTTTACCTTTACTCCACATATATGATAGAAAAAAAAAGAAAAGGTTATATATTATATTATATAAAAGCATTTTAATATACCCCCTTTTCTAACTATTTTTTATTCATTATTTTCCTTAATTTCAAAGTGAGGTAAATCTTTAAATCTAGTCCAATCACCACCCCAATATAAAAATTCATTTTCTGAAAAAAGTCCCTCTTCCTTCATTAAGTCAAATTCATTTTTAAAAATCTCCGAAATTTCTTTATATTTCTCTTTACATTCCCAACAAGCTCCATGCTCATCGTAAACAAAAATATCTACTGCCTTACCACTTTGATGATATGATTTTTTATTAAACCCATCCAAAGTTGTTACGCTAGGTCTTTTCCAAAACAAATTGTTTTGCTCCTGAGCTGTCCTTAAACCACCATACTGAGGTATCCCAAAGTCATGAGGCGATTTTGCCAAAACTCTTTCTACAAGTATCTTTAAGGAATTACTAACCCCTTTAAGGTTTCTTTTAGAGTTTCTACTTAATTTAAATTCTCCCATTTAGTCCTTCTTTTTATCCTTGTTAATCATGCCCTTAAAACTGTTTATTAAACCTCCACCAAAATAAAGTGAAAATATAATTTTAATCGGGTCTACCATAGTCTCAGCTATAAATTCCTTTTGGCTAGTAATATCTAAACCAAAGCAATCCATAAAATAAGCCGTAAGAACCATTATAAGGAAAGCAATACTAAAACCTACCCCAATAAACCTTTGAGCAATTTGGAATCCTGTAGGAAGAGATTTTAGCCATTCTAGCTGATATTTTACTGTCTCCTCCGATGTAAGTTTCCATTCATCCATCTTATTTATAACATCTTTCCCACTTATTGTAGAAAAGATGTTTGTGAAAATTCTTCTAAACATAATTTTTTTTATAAATTTACATCTTTCTTTATTGACCTAAACCTTTTTATCGTGTCTTGTAACGTATCTAAAATAGGTTTATTTCCCAACTTTACCGAAGTTTCGTCTATAGACTTAGTTTCAATAGTCAACCATATGAAAGTTACAACCTTCGTCACCATAATGTTTACGTCGTTAATAGACCCCTCAAAAATATGGGTGTCAATTTGATAAGATAATAATATTGTGCCAAAATAGAAAAACAGTTTTGGTACAATATTGAACAATTTGTTTGAAGTGAAATAACCCCACCCCTTTATTTTATGAACACTGTATATACCAAAAGCTGTGTCTATAAGAACCATTAAAAAAACTATAAATACAAATGCTTTTATAGGGGTAAATATAGAAATAACTAAAGCAGCTATTTTGGTAAAAAAGTTTAGTGCTAAAATAGATACGTATTTAAAGTTGTCATCCATTGTTTTTTAAAAAATTGTTTCTAATATAACATATAGTAAAACTATACTAAAATTAATGTATGTTATATTTCTTGTTTGTTTACTTGTTAATTTTATTCCTTTTCCGCTTTTTCTGTGGAAATAATATGTTATAGGATATTTCTTGATATCTATCGCATAAAGTCCTCCCTTTTTATCTACAATGTCAAAAAGGTTTCCTAAAATCATTCCTCCAAAAAACCACCAAAAATAACCTGTGAAAAAACCAATAGTCAAAAAGACTACATGGAATATGATATCCAAGTCTTTCCTTCGCTTATAGTTGGATTCTAGTAAGTAATCTACAATGTAATGTGAGAAGGCTGAAAAAGAAGCACCTAGAAAGATGCTCCCTGTAAAACCTAATGTACTCTCAGTTACACTTGATATACTTATCAGAATAATGGTTCCTATACTCGTGTGAATATTACTGTACATTGCTAAAGCTTTATTTTTTGATAATCTAAAGGTTTCCCTTTTTTACCTAATATTCTTGAATTTCCTTGACCATTAATCTCAATAGCGTATTTCTTCCATCCGTAAGGGTGGTCGTAAACAGGATTCTCTTCTGTGCCTTCATTTGGTAAATCAAACCATGCTACATCTAACTGCCAATTATCACTATACTCAGCCTCTTCATCTTCTGTTGCTTCTTTTATACACTCTTGCTTTAATCCGAACGCTTGATGATTGTTAGGTTCTTCCTCTGTTGATATTAAACTATCTTTCATT
>Ga0181379_1000219_pt1 | contig 29261 bp, 24 predicted proteins | sample 2SPOviralmetaG_FD_130115 | JGI IMG/M metagenome (GOLD analysis project Ga0181379, IMG submission 130115) | Marine viral communities from the oligotrophic San Pedro Time Series (SPOT) site, San Pedro Channel, CA, USA - 2 SPOT_SRF_2009-07-10 | ecosystem: Environmental > Aquatic > Marine > Strait... | reverse complement strand
TGATACCTTGGAAAATTTTGCATTGCATCAGTAGTATTAATAATATTAGGATGCACTTTACCTGGAGAATAAAAACCATGACCACCGCTATAATTTTTATATGATGATACAGTGTCTTTATAAGGTTCTATCATACCTGCGTTTGAGTGATGATCCCAACCACTACCATTTACTCCCCATGTAATAGCAGACGTGCTACTCATAGAAGTCGTAATATCGTAGGGACTATTCAAAGGACCATATTGAATTAGTAAATCATTACCTGATGTATACATGTAATTACCATCACCAGAAAACGTTACATTAAATGCTGTAGGCATTTGGCTTTCATAACCTAATGTTTTTATTTGCTCATAATCTTCTTCACTATCGAGTAGTGATACGCTATAAGCAACTGAACTACTAACTGGCGGTGGAGGTGCAACATAATGTGGACTATTAGGATCGGCTTGTGTGATTTGTTTCCAAGCCGATAAATCATCATTGGTCATATATGCTTCGGCCCAAGCATCTGCACTATCTGCTTGTACCATAGGTTTAACTGAAATATCTGGATATGTAATGTACGATGAACCTGCACTATCACCAGTTGTACCAAATTCAACAATGTTAAATTGTGATGTACCAGACCAACCGCTATCTACTGGAATATCTTCCATAGTATTAGTTAATACATAAATTTTAGATCCATCGGCATGCATACCAAAGGCACCTCTGACACCCATTTTAGTTGGCGCACCAGAGTCGGCTCTGTTTGTTAACTCTATTTGGCTATGATAACCCATTGTAGATAAGTCATAAGGAGTAGAAAGATCTGTTCTGAGTAAAGTTTTTCTCCAACCATTTAAACCATTACCGTAACCACTAGGTGAACTATCATAATCAGAATCTGAGAATTGATTATGTAAAAAGTATCTTCTTGAACCATCATAGTTAAACATAGAACCTGCAGTAAATGCAAGTTTATATTCGAACATATTAATTTTTCCTGATGAGTCTACTATATTATTTGTATGACCAGACCTTGTGCTAAATGTACTAATATCATAAGGCGTAGTAAATGTTAATTCGTCTACCGGTCCATTGACACCTAATTTACCGACTGCCATCTTACGACCGCTATCATACCATTCCATAGAATAAGTATTATTCAGATTCATATTACTATTAAATGTAATATCATAATCCGTGTTATGAGTAAATCCAGACACACTTGTACTTGTGATAGCTTTAGAGAATGTAGCTGTACTAATATCCCAGGAATCAGATAAATCAAACTGACCTAATACATCTTGATCTGCTTCAACAGTATACATTTTTGTACCCTGTGGATTAAATGCAAGTGCCGATAATCTTTGGCCCCCTCTAAAATCTGTAGAGTCTGATGTATTGTAAAAGGTTCTTGAGAATATAGTACTTAAATCTGCACGTTCTTCATCGCCATCTGATATTGAAGATATATCATATGGTGATTCTAATTTAGCTCCGTATACTATTGCACTCGAATCAGCATAATTTAAATTAGTATAATAAACTCTTCTACCATTTTCACCAAAAACTATACCTGATGGATCCGCGAGTCCAGGCACATCAGCAAGTGTAAGCGGGAAATTTCGTATATAATTGACTGATCCAATGCTTGTACCAAAATTAATCGGTGCACTATCCCAAACCATTGATGTTCCAGATTTGGCAACCTGATTAGAAAATGACGTATCTGACATAAATCCAGCGTCAGCACTATCACCTTCTCTAACTGGTGCACTATCGCCTGCTTGTAATGGTGAACTCACTGGTGCGATTTCACTAGATGTATTTAATTCGTAATTACCTTCAGCAATTCCTAAATGTATAAATCCATCACCAGCTAATGTTAGATTATCACCTGTTGTTTGAGGTGTATAAGTTACTTGGATTGATGTATCACCGCTGTCTGAAAGATGAGAGCTTACAGCAAATCCAGGTATATTTAAATCTCTTACACCTTCAATATAGTTTTTCTCGTTTTCATCAGCAACAAATGTATATGTAATATCGTTCGCAATAATTTTATATGTTTTAGGGTATACGAATGACGGATCATTAGCAGCACCTCTAACAGTCATTTTAGTAGAAGGAGCGGCAGCTGCTGTTGCTGCAGCGGCAGCCTGTTGAACGATTGTTGCAACCTCGGGTTCTCCGAATGGATTAGATTCTGAAAAGTCTAAGAAATCTTCTGCTTCATCATTAAATTCGTCTGATACATCTCCCGGTATATTTGGCCTTGTAACTTTAGAAATTTTTCTTTCAGCACCTGAATTTGAACCTATAATAGAAAGTCCTACACCTGGTTCAATAAATGTCCCATCATCATTTGCTGTATGAATAATACTTAATGTTTGGCTACTCTCAATCCATTGAGCTACTTCACCAGTAACTGTTGCTCCATTAGCATCTGCCGCTATGGTAATATCTTCACCTACTTCAAATGTTGCAGCTTTAAATGGAGGATCAATAGTAACAACAGGTGGATTCTCTGAATCATAGAAATTACCGCTATCGATAACATTTACTTTTGTAACAGTACCAGAAGCAGAATCAAATTCTAAACTTACTTTAGCAGCAAAATCATTTTTATTATCAGTAGACTTTGCAATTGTAACAGTAGGAGGGCTAGAATATCCTGTACCAGGATTTGTAATATTAACGGCTGAAACTTCACCATTAGATATCGTAGCTGTACCAACAGCTTGTGTACCACCAGAATCTGGTGCACTTATAGTAACTACTGGCGCAGTAGCATAATAATTACCACCACTATCTAAGTTAACCGTATTTACAGAAGTACCAGATAACGTTGCTGTACCCTGAGCTTCTTGTTTAGGAGCAGCTGGTGGATCTACTGTAACTGCCGGTGGTGTTTCATATTGATCGCCACTATTTGTAACGCTAACTCGACGTAATCTTTTCCATCTATGACCCATTAATCAAGCTCCACTTTCGCTGCAGCAGTAATACCTTGCGTAAGAGTTAAGTCATATCTATATGCGGCATCTATTTCTAGTTGCTCGATAGCATCATTATTAACATCGAAGTCTTCATCATTGTACTCGAATAATTCGCATTGCAGTTTAAATACTGGTAAATTGTTTAATTGATAAAAAGGTTGTTCATGCTCAACGTGCATGATCTGAAATATTTTCTTTGAGAACGGAGTAAAAACTAAGTCACCCTCAAGAGGACGAATACCTTGAATCTCATTATCATATCTCATAACGGTTTGTTGCCATCTACGTTTTGAAACTGTAAATGTAACTTGGTCTCTTATTTCAACGCCAAATTTTGTAAATAGATCTCCTTCACCATCGAAACCATCGATGTTGTCTACATACATTTCTAATAAATAATTAGAATTGAAACTTGATACAGGGTCTTCTCTGAAAACATCATCAACATTCACTAAATCACGTGGCAAATAATATAAATCTTGTCCATAAATCTTTATGGACTCTATAATCAAATCTTCATATAAATTCTGTTCAGACCTTGCACCAGCACTGAAATAAAGATTGCGCATATTCTTATCCTATGAAAAACGATACTGGGTCTTCGTGTTCTAGTCTTAACTCCTCTTGCAATCGTAAAATCTCTTGAGTTGCCGATTCGTATATAGCATCGCCATTCATTGACACGCCACCAGGAAGTTGCATTCCTGAAAATTTTATCAAATTAGAACCCCATTGTTGTTTAATCAATTGGGTACCATAAAGCTTTAACCATTTGTCATTCCATACACTTGTATGTGCATTTTCGTCAATCTTAATTAAAGCTTCTATTACAACATATTTATTTTCTTTTAGTGTTTCATCTTCGAAATCACCATGTATATAAACTCTTTGCTGATGATAATTATAATCATGTTGTGGATGACCATTTAGTGTCATATCTAACAATTGAGTATATTGTTGTATCATACTAAAGTATCCAACATCACCTAGAAATGATGTCATGTTTGTAATGTCATGGAGCATCAATTGATACTTTACATCAAACATGCTAGATCCCATAGATGAGAGCTGGAATGGCAAAACTCTCTTTACTTGTAGGACATTAGCTGGCACCGTAATATACTTGTTTGTTATATCAGCTGCTGTTAACTGATGCTGTATGTAAGTACGCAACATTGAATCGTTGTGAAATTCTCTGTAATATTCTAAAGCTTGATCTACTCGGTCATCTAGTTGATCTTCGTCTACATTTATTTCTATTACAGGATCGCCTAGTGCTCTTTTGCAATAGTCGATATAAGTATCTCTCGTTGTTGGAATAGCCATTTTAATATCCTATAGAGTTTATTTACTCTATTTATATTAATTTTTTTATCTAAAAGCCGGTCCTTCTATCCAAGTTACAAAAGATTTTCGCGTACCTGCGGTCACAGGTTCAACTTTATGCCGTATAAAAGATGGGAATACAAATACTGTACCTTTCTTTCTTAATATATCTCGAGGAGGTGCAGGGTATTGAGGGTCTATAAGAAAGTCTCCACCTTCATAATCATCACCATCTGCTAGTTGAATAATAACAGATATTTTTCTATCATACAAAGTCATTCTATTATCCCAAAATGTATCAATATGCCAATTGTAATGACCCTGATCTTCATGGTGATATCTAGTATGTTGTACATCTTCCATATAATTAATATCAAAATTCCATAAGCTTCTATTAGCAACTATTGCATAATCATACATTCTCTTTTTTATAAGATCATCGTTTATCCATCTTAATTGACTACGTCTCACTTGTTCGTTAGCTTTTCCTTTTGACTCTTGACCAATTTTCGCATCTACGAGAGGGTATTGCTCAGCTAAAATATTCCAGTCATCAACATTATCAGCTTCCTTTGCTTCCCACATCATCCATAATTCTTTCATGATTTACCTCTATATAAATATAAATCTACTGGTATGCATATTCTCATCCTTGAGAAATAAGGATTCACATGGTGATATGTAAAACTTGGAAATATCATATAATCTCCAGTTCCAGGCGTATGTTTATATTGACTAAACATAGGATTAAACCAATCATCATATCCACGATTAGCATTCGCTCTAGGATCTGTAAAAACTATATCTCCACCAGAGTTTTTATCTTCTGCCATTACATAAAATACTGCAGAAAGCTGTGCTCCTGAATGATTATGAATAGTCATGTTATAATCATCACAGTGCCCGGTGATCCAACCTTTTATTTCATGACCACCCCAATCTTTAATCTGTTTATTAACAGTAGACATTAAATACTCATCAAAAGATTTTAAAGCTAATTCTCTAAAATTCTTTAATGGTTCCGAATCATTCTCAAAGATATTATATCCATTTAATTCACCTTGCAAGTTATTCATATCCATATTAGTTAAAATATAGTTAACTAGATCTGAGCTATCAAATGTACCTTTACCAACAACGGTTGGCCATAGATTTTTATATTCCATAATATAACCTTTTATAATATAACAATATTTATACCACATATAAAGGTGTACATTTTCAACCTTTTGTGGTATTATAAATAACACACTATCTATAAAGGAACTAAAATGACATTTGAGCAATTCGAGGAATTCTTAATGTCGGGGCAATGTTATAATGAACACGATGTTTCTATAATTGATGAAGATGGATTACAACATTATGTAGAACCTACAGAATATTATGCGTATTGTGCGCTCATGGCAGAACATTTAGCAATGAGTAAAGTAACAATTAAAATAGAACAAATGGAAAAACATTGGAAGTTTGACGACCGAACAATTCATTTATTCTATAATCCTAAATTTGGCCCGACATTCGAAAAACACACAGATCCAGTTGATGTTATAATAGAATGTAAAGCAGGGTCTAAATCTATGTGGGTAGATGGTATAGAGGTTATTTTAACTCCAGGCGATAAACTGTCTATACGTGCAGGCACTGAACACAAAGCACTGAATTATGAAAGGGCATTAATAGCTTCCCATGGCATTAGCGACACAGAAACACTTGATCGTATACGTGAAGACAACGGAGACATGCAATCTTAATTGCTTTCATTGTTTTACGTCGGGAAAAAATGGTCGTAAAATATATTTTGATGCAAAAAAGACTGCGGATTGGTGTAATCAATTAGATACGAAAGATAATTTAATCCACCTTGAGTATCATGGTGGAGAGCCTATGCTTGCACCTATGAAAGATATTATGGAATTTTATAATATCACAAAGAAAAACTGGGGTGAAAGATGTACACATGGCATTACAACTAATCTGACATTTAAGTTAAGACCAGAGTACATAGACTTCTTTGTCAATTGTATAGATGGTGGTAATGTAGCTACATCATGGGATCCTAATATAAGATTTGCAAATGAAAGACAACGAGAATTATGGGAAGACAACGTAAAAACATTAGTAGGACTAGGCATAAGATTAAAATGTTTTATATCAGTCACAACAGATATGGTAAAGATGGATCCATTAGAAATAGCTGACTATATGCATTCACTTGGTATATCTGAGATATCATATGAAAGATTAACGCATAATGGTAATGCTGAATTAAACTTAGATATATTTCCACATAACACCGACCTTGATAAATGGTGGATGGAAATGCATAGAAAAACTAAACATCATCCAGTAGAGAATGGCTTCCTCGATTCTGTATATGCTAAGTTTGATGTAAATCAATTTTTTAACGGTACGTTTTGTAGAGATTGTGAACAAAAGATACATACTATAAATGCAGATGGTACGGTTGCGGGCTGCCCGAATGCCGCACCAACAGAATGGTATGGACATATAGATACACCTGCTGCTGAAGTAAGGTCATCTCCAAAACGCATGGAAGTAATATCTTGTGAGTTACATGATAGAGATCCACGTTGTTATGATTGTCCGGTATTTAATTATTGTCATTCTGACTGCCACCAATTAAGATGGATGGATGATGTGTGTCCAGCACCTAAAACATTAATGGTAACACTTGCGAAGGAAAAGGGATGGATTTAATTGTAAAGCCTACAGAGGCCTGTAATTTTAAATGTTCTTTCTGTTCTTCAACAGCAATAGACCCGAATAATGCCGGTCTATTAGATCTGAATTATATATTTAAATTTCTTAAAAGATACCCTGATACTAATTCTTTAATAATAAATGGTGGTGATCCATTAATGGTGAAGCCGGAATACTATTGGGAAATTATAAAGCATTTAGACGATCATGGATATCCTGCACATATTTCGTTTACTACAAACCTATGGCCGTTTTATGTAAAACCAGAAAAATGGGTAGATCTATTTAATCACCCCCGTATGGGTATCTGTACATCATTTCAATATGGTGGAGGCAGACTTAAAGGTGATTTTACAGAATTTACTGAGAAAGACTTTTGGGATGTGTCAGACGCAATGTTAAAATATTGTGGTGAGCGACCTGACTTCATAGCAGTTCTTACAGATATGAATGATTATCGTGCATTAGATAACGTCAAACTGGCCAAAGAAATGAACGTTGAATGTAAACTAAACTATGCTATGGCATCAGGAGTACAAGGTACAACATATCAGTTAAGTAAAATTTATCAGATATATCTAGATGTATATGACGCTGACTTATATCATTGGGAATTTAACACAAAGCAAATGATGAAAAGGCTTAAAGGAGGATTCACAACTTGTCCACAAAACCGTAAGTGTGATGAGGGTATACGTGCATTTAATCCCGGCGGTGACTATTATTCGTGTGGATCGTTAGCTGATGACCTAGACTATCCTATTAATTTTGAAGAAGAAATGAATGGTGACATGCAAACACCATTGCAAAACGATCCTAATATACAGACAATGAAAATGGCTTGTTATACATGTCCTATGTTTGAGATATGTAATGGTTGTAAAAAGACAGTACGAGATATGAAACGAGAAGGTACAGTAGAGAAACATTGTCGTCAAATGAAAAACATGGCACCTCGTATCTTAGAATTAAATGGAATGGACCCTAAAGGAGTAGTACCGTATGTCGATGAATCTATCGATCAATCCGACTTACTATTGCAACTTTAGGTGTGACTTTTGTTATCTAACACCCGAACAATTAGGTGATAGAAATAAAATTGACTTAGATGTATTAGACCAAAGGTTATCAGAAGTACCAGAGATAAATCACGTTGATTTATATGGCGGAGAAATAGGGTTACTTAAACCAGATTATTTCTATGCTATGAAAGATATTATTCGTAAATACTATGACGATGAAATAAATATAAACACAAACTTATCTGCATTCCCAGATTTTTTTCGTGATGATGATATTAGTTTATCCGTTTCCTATGACTTTGATGCGAGAGAAAAACAACAGCATGTCTTAAATAATATGATGGATGCTAACAAAGAGTTAGCAGTTCTTGTCCTTGCATCTAAGAAAGTTATTGAGATGGATGTGGACTTCATGGTCCACACATTTAATATGATTAGAAATGTAGAGAGTGTAGAAATAAAACCATACTCATCTAATCAAGCTAATCAACAGAATGTCAGTCATAAAGACTTTGAGGATTTTGTTATAAAATGGATTGAGCATCCTACACAATTTGCGTTTCATTTCGAAAACGCTGCTCGGATAACTGATTGCTTACTTGGCCACTATAATGCATTTAGTGATGACCATGTTTATATAACACCGAGCGGTAAGTTTGGCGTATTAGAATTTGATAAGAATGATAACGAATACTTTTTAGAGTTAGACACGTATAATGATTATATAAAATGGACTCATAAAGAGAAAGAAGATAATGTATCAGATATTTGTAGAACATGTGATTATTATGGCAAATGTTTAACTGAACACTATAGATATGTTAAAGATCTTATAAACGGATGTAATGGATATAAAGGACTACTAGATTATGCAAGAATGGAAGGCAAGGTCTAAAGCTTATCACTTGATGGCGACTGAACACACAGATGATTTAAATCAGGTAGATATAGTATGGAAACCTGATTCTATAGTTGATGATGCCGTACTACATTTTCATGAGAAAGTAGATGAGTGGATTTACCCAGCTAAGTCATACTTTGTGGCAATATGCTACGCAAACTGGATTGCTAATGACTTTAATGAAAACTTCCTTGATGTATTAAATGATATAGATTTGTTACCTCATGATCCACATTTTAAAGTTTATAGTGAAGAACAAACTATATATGACGATATTCTTTGGTATGCTAACTGGAAAAATAATGAACAAGGTATGGTTCCAGACGTGAGAAAGTATTACGAAGAAGAGATGCTAATTGGACAACTTTGATTTTACAAAATCGCTATTAGAAACCAAAAGACCAAACTTAGGTGAGATTGAACTTACCTTGTTTGAGAACTGTCACTTGAATTGTGCGTTCTGTCATCATGACAAAAAATCTACGGTCGGATTATCACGAGAAGATATGTTCTCTAAGATACCACTCGTAGAAGCTCATATAAAGAAAATGGTTGGAATGGTCAAGACCTGTCAGATCAATATGGTCGGCGGAGAATTATTCCAAGATAGAATATCTCATTGGGCATATAACGATTATTATGATTTGCTTATAGAGATTAAAAAGATATATGATGAACATGATATGGAAATTAAAGTCGTATGGGTTACATCATTTCAATTTAGTAAACAAGAAAGAGTACAAAAACTATTAGATGATTTAAATGAAGCAAGCATCCCATCTTATATTATTTGTTCATATGACTTTGATGGCCGACCAGTAAAAGGACCCTATGGAAGAAACATTGAGTACTTTGCAGACTATATTACATCAATTAATATGGTTGCAACAGTTCCGTCTATACAGAGGTTTATGGCAGATGATGATGAGTATTTCCACTATTTGTATAATAAGTTTGATAATTTCTATTTTGATGACTATATACCTGATAAGGGGTTCGACCATCTAATTCCATCTGATTCTCAATATCTTGATTTCCTTAAGTTTGTTTACCATAATTACCCTGACATTAATCCTATGGCAGACCTTATAAAGAACGAATCAAACCATATGCATTGTATGGCACTCAATAAAGTTACCATATTTCCAAATAATAGTACATCAAATTGTAGGTGGAATCGTTATACTAAAACAGACTTTAACACTCCATTGAATAGAGGTGACAACGCTTCTATGATGCAGGCGTACATGGATGAGCACGGGTGTCTATCGTGTCAGTGGTGGAATAAATGTGGATTTAGATGTTATACACAATGGGATTGGAAGAATCGTGAAAGAGATCTACCCGATTGTGTAATGAGAATGTGGTTTAATTATCAGCAACAACACCAGGAAACACGCATGCAGTTAGAGCATGATGTTGCATATAGCTAAGCACACCTTTGTCTATACATGTCATCTGATTAACACATCCGCTACAATTCTCTGTATCATACATTAACTGTTTTGTAAACATGTTTGTTTTAGGTTCTTCCCAACTATTTAAGTCGGCCGGATCCTTAACCTCAAACTCATCCGTACCTATGAGTACTATATCATATACGAATGGTGTCCAGAAGAATCTATCATTACAATAAGTATAATTTAATTCTAGGCTGCCACCTTGGGCTTGGTCTACAATTGTCTTTGGATATAGATCATCACTAAAGTCATATTTCTTCCATTTTTCGATTAGGTGTTTATGTACTTTAGATTTTTGTGCTCTGAAAAATGATGGATTTAGTGTGAGTATAGAATCGAATACTTTATCTGTTACTAAAGACATATCGAGTACCTGCTCATTGTACTCATCATCATTACCCATATTATAAACGAAGTAATAGTTAAGATCATCCCAGAATAAATCTAGTGCACTCATCTTATCTTTTATGTCTGCCCAATTGACAGGTGGCTGTAACTGAATATTACAGTCATACATAAAGCCATCACGTTTTTTAATTGAGTTTAGTTTATCGATAACTTGTAAATCAACGTTCTCTAGTGTAGTAACAAACTGTATCGTAGTTACTTTTGATAAGCATTCTCTAAAGACCTCATCCTCTAAAAGAGATATAATATTATTATTGCCAAACAGGTCAGTAGGGCCAATATTGATAGTAGAGACGTGATAACCATTATTCTTAAATAAATCTATTGCGTTGTTTAGTTTCTCGAAGGACCCTACATTAGATCCTAGTTTGTTAACGAAGCAGCCCTTGCATTTAAACTCACAGCCGGATAGTACCTCACAATTAAATTGTACCTTTACTTTATGTCCATCATTAAACGATAAATCAAAGTCGTCACTAGCCTGAGCATGAGCTTTGTTATTAGTAACTATTCCCATTGTAGGCCTCATCATCGTACAATGCTATTACATCTTTATTTAGTATACACTCTTTTCTATTTTGAAATACTGTTTCCATAACCCGAGGTATCAATCTATGCGAACATATATTTAAATATTTACAACTGTGGCATTCAGTTAATTTACTATTATTAATTTGGTGGTTTACAATCCATTCTTTATATGATAATATATGATCGACTATATCACCACCCTTTTCTACGTCTATTAAAAAGGCTTCATTATATATTTGTCCATTTTCATAAATGAACGGTGCCATAAAGATTCTACCATTGTGTATATTTATGACCGAGTAATGAAAGGCTTTATGAGATACATCACCTTGCAAAAAATGAAATATACTCTTAAAGCGAGCTGAGTTTTCACTAAGCTTAGTAAGCATATCATTCCATTCAAATAACTTTTCACCATGCTTAGGACTATAATCAAAAGATCTTACAACTGATGGTAGAATCTCTATTACAGTTTCATACTTATCTCTTACCAGATCTATAGCATCAAATATAATATTCTCTATACCATCTACAATATTCGTTGCCATTGATATTTCATAGTTCATAGATGAGTTTTTAAATGTTTCAATTCTGTTATCTAATGCTTTTCTATATGCTTCGTCGTATAGTAGACGTTTAACATCTATCGCCACCTGTACATCCCAAGACTTGACCACACTACCCAGGAGCGACCTTTCTATCTTGCGTATCTTTCCCTCAATGTCCTTCTCTGACAAGGATCCAAGTATAGAACAGTTGTGTTGTATGTTACGATTATTTTCAGGCATCATTACTATGCCTTCGGATAGCTTTACATCTTCTATAATCGAATCTAAATTCTCTGCTCCATAGAAATCTGTTGGTCCAATCACAACATCATCTAATACAATATCTTCTCTACCTGCAAGTTCATTTGCTAGTCGCCAAAATAAATGTACCGAGTATGGATTCCAATTGCCTCTACGTTTTACAAAACATCCTGGACACATATAGGCACAACCCTCTAGCAACTCAAGCTGAGGTTGAATCTTATATTGAGTCATAGACGATACGGCAGTAAACTCTTCTAGTCTATTACCATCTATGACAATCTTTTTCCATTCGTCATTTAGCATTATGCAAGATACTCCGGTAATACATCTACCTTAGAACAGAAGTCACTATATGCATCTGAAACTTTATTCTCTTTATAAAAAAAATGTTTCCATGCTACTTCGACCAAACTTCTTTCAACCATTCTATAGCCAAATGAAAATATAACCGCTTCGTAATTATTATAGTTTCTACAAGTTAGAACATTCCAAAACTTTGTTAGTTCAAGATCAGTATAAGGTCTTTTCCTTCTTTCTATTCGAGTAGTATCGTGATACGATTGATCATCCCATATTACATGTATAGTTATTGCACCTTCAACATATTTAGGAAATTCTTTACATGGTCTTTCTAATGAATTAATAACGTTATCATACCAATGGATATTGCATCTTAAAGCATTTATGTTTTTAATAAATTCTTGCTTTTGCTCATTTGTATTAAATAATACACCTATGTATCTGTACTTAGAATCCTCATGGCCTTGGCAACTTGTAAATGTTAGATATCCTTTTTCATGTAATTTAAGAACAGCATCCTTAACACCTGGCTCAAGATTCTCCTGCATTATATCTGAGTATTGACTTACAAACGTGCTGATGTAATTACCGTCCTCATCAATATGATTATAAGTTCTACCATCTTCTCCTCGGTATGCATTACCTTCAACAAACATAGCCCATCTATGTTGTTCTTCTGGTGTAGTAAGTGGAGGATAGTTACTTAACATATGATATACTCTTGATTCTTTCTAATTCAGGATCGTTATCTTTTGTAACGAGAAACTTTTTACGATAACCTTTCTTATCGTTGTCGACACTATAGCCATCCCATTGATACATTATTTGAGCGGCCTGGTTATAGTTATCTATATTTCTAATCATATTTTCTTTCGGAGCAATACACCTATCTTCACCTAAATAATCTCTGAGTAAGATTATCTTCCTGTTATAGCAAGAAAAATATAATTCACACGTTTCACATTCGGTACCTTTTGCCAGATATTGTTGTGATTCTATTATTGGTATTATATCATTGAATGATTTTATTTTAAACATATCATCATATATTGCCATGTTCTCATACATAAAAGGACTGATATACCATTCGCCTTTCTTATAATTCAAAACCTGATAATTCATGCCACCATGTGAATGGTCGACCATAATATTATTAAGCTTTGTATCTTTACTCAATACATTAAAATACTCATTGAACTTATCAAGAGTAGAAAGGATAATATTAGATTTATGTGAACGTGATACGGAAGGAATAAAGTCTAGGATAGTATTAAACTGTTTGACTGCTTGATCGTGCAAGGCCGAATAGTCTAAACCATAGTCTTTAATGTTTACAACAAATGTGTAAGTCACCTCATGTTCGAGGTTTTCATCAATATACTTTAGCACATCCTTGATGTGTTGTACATACTTTTTTTCGAAAAATTTATGTGGATTTGTGGCAATACCAATTTCTATTTCGGTGTCAATGTTTATCCTCCTAGTGACGTAATCACAAAAGCGCACGATGTCACCGTCAATAAGAGTAGAAACAAAAGCCAATATGGGGGAATTATCATTTATAACGCGCTCTAACTGTGGCATTACTTCATAGAAATTCTCACTAGCTAAAAAGTCTGTAGGTCCGATAAGTATCTCGTCTACTAAAATTCCTTGGTTAGTAATAGTTCTAATAAAGTCTTCTGCTCTTCGAAGCTCATTTTCATCACTAGCATTGCCTCTTCGGTGTACGAAACAGCCAGGACACTTATGATGACAACCGTCCAAAACATCTAATTGAACCTTTACTGCTGATACTGGTTTAGTTTGAGTTTCACTTGTTAGTTCATAGTAAAGATTATTCTTAATGAGTGGCATGCATGTACTCTTTAATTGCTACGCAACTAGTCAAGTCTCTTGATTCCATATACATGTGCACATTACGTTCAGCACAACTCATCATGAACTCACATCCATTACAGTCATCTACTTGTTGTGCGTATTCTATATTATCATATAATTTGTTTTCATCCATTGTTGTTTCGAAGAATGGTGTTCTCTGAATTATGGCATCATACAAGAACGGATTCACATACAATTTGCCGCCATAAAAACTGTAATTCTGACAACCTAGTCCATTAAACTTTGCATCGAAAAATGTATAATAATTTCTCCACTTTGAATCAATCTTTTGATCTACGAGATCTTTACGAAAATTAGCTAAGTGCTGTTTGACTTTACCTCTTGCATTTCTATCTGTAAGAAATGATGGTGTTATAACGACCGGTGCATTGAAGTCTTCATATGTCTTTTCACATAATTCATTATAACTAATCTTATCGAAGACACCTTTATAGTAATTTACTCTAAACTGTACAGAGCCATGTTCAAATAATTTTAGTTTCTTATACCAGTCATCTAATTCGCCGTTTAGATATTTGTCTACATCAAGGACAATCTTAAAATCTATATCAGGTATTCTTTTAATATGCCTGTATAAACTCCAGATCTTCTCTAGTTTTTCTTTTATTACCCAATATGGTTGTAGAAGTGTAGACGTGAATCCAACTGCAGAAATTTCATAAAGTTTAAACATATACTCATGGTTCATTATCTCCTCAAAGTTTTGTGCATCAAATATATCAGTTGGTCCAATAACAATCTCGTCAGGATGATATTGACCTCCAGCTAATAGATTATATAATGTTTCTAAATCATCTGCCTTCGTAAAGTTTTTACGAGGAATGAAACAACCCGGACACATTTGATCGCATCCGTGCAGAATATCTAAATTTATTTCGGTTCTTAGAAAGTCTTGGTTTATGGGTGAAAGCTCAGGATCATATGTATAATATCCTGCATTAGTGCTATTTAACGTTACTATCATGCCAGAATCCTTCTGGTAGCATCTTAACGATTTCATCCGTTATTCCTGTTTGAGTAAAAATAAACATTAAATCTTTACCATAAAACTTAGGATTATCATTAAATACCTGTTTATTAAACGAAGGCTGAATACCACGTACATGAAAAACAAGATACATTGCATCAACTGATTCTGTAACTAGTCTAGCAATGTTTGGACCTATATTACTAGCCGTATCAGTTATCTCTATTTCTTTTATAAGGTTTTCTAATTCAGGTTCTTTACCTTCTTCAGTAATTTCATTTATTTTATAAAGCACAAAAGAAAACGTTTCTTGTATAGCAGTAATTAAATCTTCTAATAAATTTCCATTCAGTTTTATAAATTCATTAATTTGCTCTTCATTAAAAACTAAATTTGATAGTACTGCTTCCGGAGGAGTCAATTCGTATTTTAAATATCGGCGTAAAACAATAGTTAATACTCTGGCTAGAATAGGAGCATTAACTAAAAAATTAGATTTAATAAACTCTACAAGTAATGTAGGTGTTATTTTATCGAAAGTGGTTTTAAAATTTGTATTTGCAAGATAAATGAGAATGTGTTGATCACTAAGTTTTTCAGTTGTCTTATCATAATCAACATAAAGACAAAACTCTTTATCGCTATCTGTTTTATCTTTTTCTTTGTAAATAGCTACAAGGTCTTGCGGAGCAAGAGGTAACGTGTAAAGTTTTTCTGCCATAATATATCCTATAGTGGGTATTTGTGAATTAAATACGGTATCCTATTTTGTCTCCTTGAAAAGAATTGCACATCTGTATTGATTAGTTTTATATCTGAACTTAGATTATCCATATCGTAATCTTGTTGAAGTACTTTACGAACAATTGGAAATACATTCTTAAATTCTGTATATAAATCCATATATTCCCAGCCATCAGGGTCTGAATCTGCTTTAGACTGATGAGCCGTAATAAAGTTTGCATCATCTTTTACACGATTCCATTGCTCTTCCATCTTATAGAATGCCTGTGTATATTGACCTTTGTTTGCAAGATTCAAATATGTTTCTTTTACCCATGCATCTTTATCAACAGGATAACTATTTGCATTCATCCAGTCAATTACTGATAAGAAATATGCCATGTAATGTCGACGTGAAGTAAAGTGTTCCATCACATCTTTAGCCATTGTATTAGAATGAATCACAAATTTCTCTTTAATTAATCCTTGAACAGATGCATTTGTATGATAATCATTTAAATAAAATAATAAATCATAACTAAAGTTTGCACCATTTTGAAACGTATTAGAATATAATCCATTAGTTGTTATCTCAGATTGAACATAAGCACTTACATTTACTAAGTCATCATTGACTTTCATATAATTAAACATCCAATCAGCTTCGGTTACTTTATGAACAAAGTCACCGGCCATAGAACTAAATTCTTCGTTAGAAAGATTAGGATAAAAATTAGATGCCTTGAGCAGACCAGCAACATATCTACCTAACACGCTAAGCTGATCAAAATCATCCCAGAATAATAAAACAACTTTCTCACTATTTTGTAAATAATCTATGTTATCTACATCTTCATATGGTTTAAATTCTATGACTACACGATCAGATGGCACACTAGCATGTACAGTAGTGATAACACTGTCTTCTGCAAGACTACCTGCGTTTTCTCTTGACGCCTTCATTTGTACAAATACCATTTTACGTGGAGTAGATGTATGGTAGAATGAATTAAATTCATGCAGTACTGTATCAAGATTCGAGAATGTTGTACAATACTTTTTGTTATTTAAATAATATAAATTTTGACCAATCATGCCATTGCCCTTTCTGCGTCATCGTTCCATGTAAAGTCATACGGATTATATAGATCAAGTACGTCTTTATTCATTACACAACCATTTACATTTAATGAATCTTGCGCTTCGAATACTAATCTATTTGCACACGCAATTGCGAACTGACAATCTGAACAATCTTTTACTTGTGATGATTTATTTATACCCTTTGTTACGAGTTCATTCTTACGTTGTAGTATTTCTTCAAATGATAATCCTGTTACATCCAAGTTCTTATTCTCTAAGAAGAACGCTTGTTCGTGCAACATTACATTCAAATGAGTTGTAGGTCCATTCTCACCTGGTACGATAGTTAATCCTACAAAGTTGATAGAGTTACAATATAGATTTGCCATAGACATTACAGTCTCGTTAGCATTGTCTTTATCTATAACTTTACCTAGGAAATTATTCCATGCAAACAAGTTATTTCTCTTGATTAACTGATTACGTGCACGTGAGAAAGCCGGATTCATCTCAACGATTGTTTCATATTCGTTCACAGATTTGTCAATAATTCTGTTATATGTTTCTTTGTCTATCTTCTTACCAACTACATTAGAAGCCTGTAGAGTCCATGACCAGTCCATTTGTTTTGGTGTATCATTCTTAAAAAATTCTACTTTCTTCATAACTTCTTTATAGTAGTCATCATCGTCTAGCATCTCAGACACACGCCCAATCGGCATGATAAACTCAATGATCATATCACGTCGGTACTTATCTTCGTCATCGAGTACAGCAAAGATCTCTTTTAGTTTCTCCATCGATACTTTATCGAATTTAGCCGGAGCTGCGATACGTGCACCGGTATGCTCACGCATGATATCTTGTACTGCAGAATTATTTAATACAGCTTTTGTATTTTCGGCTGTAAAGAAATCAGTCGGGCCGATAACAAATTCACGTAGGTTAAGCCCTGTTCTCTTTACCCCATCAGCCAATTCTTTGGCACGATTAATAATTGCCTGATTCATATCAGGATCAATATTCTTATCTACGAAACATCCAAGACAGCCATGATCACATCCTGCCAGGACTTCCATTTGAATCAAAACATCGAATTTGTATGCATCAGATGGAGCAAGACTTTCAGGTCCTGAGTACCTCATCTGTTTGCAATATGATTTTTGCATAGTCATTAGCGTCTTCCTCTCGATGTATGACAGCTTGTATGGCAACTTGTATGACATATCTGATGGTTTTGTGATCTATTAGTATATCTTCCTTCAATAACATCTACTGTACGACGTACAATATCTTCCATAGTATCAACAATATCTTGTGCATATATTAGGCTTCCAGCGCTTATCCCGCCATCATAGTAGCCATTATATACGTTATTATTTGCGCCTGTATATTCAAATCTATGATTTGTACTGGCACTAGTTTGACCTGATGCCAATACAGCATCTGAATTAGTATATACTGTTGTGGTAAAAGTAACGGTTTTATCGAAGGTTCTTAGTTGAGGACCACCATAAGACTGTACATAACTATTAATATCTGATACTGAAATGGGCATTAACGTCTGCCTCTCGATGTATGGCAACTTGTATGACAACTAGTATGACATACTAATGCACTATATGATTTATTTCCGGTTACAGCTTCTATTCTATCTACTGTTCCACGTACACAATTACCAAATGAATTGTATACATCACTAGCATCTATAACACTACCGGTGTATATACTACTATATAAATCTCCATTGTATGTACTGTTAGGACCGCCACCATCAGAGTATGAATATGTATAGTTATGAGTAGCTGTACCTGATGCCATACCAGCAGCACCATTAGTGTATACAGATGTAGCCATATTAGCACTTTTGCTAAATGTTCTTAGCTGATTGCCACACTGAGTTTGTGCGTTTGAGTTTAATGTTGCCCAACTTGCCATATTATACTTTCACTTCTATAAGATCCTCGCCGTCTTCTAAGGCAAGTCCTACTAAATTTAGTATATTTATCTCAGACTGACAACAAGCGACTCTAGCTTTACCATTATCATCAGTAACTATATAATCACCCTTTTTTGCAGATCCATTTATTTTACATTTCAATCTACCCTTAAGAGCGACGTATGGCCATAAAGGATCTTCCATATTTTCTTCTGTTACGTTCATTCTAAGACCAGGTGCAACAGAAATTATACCAGCAAGAGGCATTCCTTTTTGAAACAAGGTGATTTCCTTATCACCTCCGACTGCAACTAAGTCACCTTCTTCATATACAGCATCAGCATTATATTTCTCAGCAAGGTCAGCCCAGTTTGCAGACGCTGCTCTACCTTGGTAAGTTCCAGAGTTATCGACGTATGACACATCCGAACCATCTCGTCTAAATTGTACAATCCTGTTAGAAGAGTTGTCAGCAACAATGTACCATCTGTTTGAGTGATATTGGATCTTACCTTGTGCGCCAGGATTGCCAGTCCAAGTTGAGGAAGCATTTGATCTGATATCTTTACTAGTTAGTAATACAGAACCAGTAAAAGTTCCGTCAGCTCTAATAGTACCAGGAGAATACACACCATTGCTAAATTCACTATTCTGATTAAGTCTCAAATAACCGTCATTATAGTCTGCTGATACTGCAGTACGATCGTTAAAAGATATTCCTCTAGCATCATTAGTAGAGTTAGAAGAAAAGTTTAATACATCAGTCGAATTCAATGACAGATTTAACTTTGAATTAGTTGTATCTTCTGCATCAGATCTTAAAAAACTAGCAGCATGTAAGTTATCAACTGTATCTGCGTTAGTTGCACCTGCACCTGGAGGGCCCGTCGGGCCATCAGGACCGGTAGGCCCCGGAGGACCATTCGCGCCATCGTTACCTTTTGGTATATTAAAATCTAGTACAGCAGCTGTCGACGTACCAGTATTTGATACTGCAGCCGGAGAACTATTAGGTACACTATTAACAGTACCAATAGCAATCGTACCTGCAGAACCTGGACTACCATTACCACCAGGAGGACCACCAGGGCCAGGAGGACCTGCACCACCCGGCGGACCTGAACCACCAGGAGGACCTGCTACTGTTGATGCTGGACCAGTAGGACCAGGAGGACCTGCTCCCCCAGCTGCACCCGCGGGTATGGTAAAATCTAAAGTTGCGGCTGTACTAGATCCAGTATTTGAAACGGATGCACTGCCACCAGCTGGTCCTGTTGTTACAGTACCAATAGCAATTGTACCTGAAGGACCGGTTGGGGCATCTCCAAATGTTGTAGCTTTCCATACTCCGGGATCGCTTACAAATGTATACGTATTACCGTTAACGGTATGTGTATCACCGTTACTTGGACTCGCTGGAAAATTTAGTTTAGCCATTTAATTTCTCTCTATGCGCTATCGCTTATATCTGCCGCTCGTATTACGACTCCCAAATCAAAAGCTTGAGTAACTTGTGCATCTTCACCAACTGCAATTGCAATACTATTTGTATTACAATGAGCTGTATTAATCTCTATAATTTTTTCTTTAGCTATACGAGCTCTGTTCTTTAATGCATTATCGCCCCAGTCTTGAACAGAAACTGTCGCAAACTCTAATGCTTTAAATTCTGTATCTGTTAAACTTACCGTTATATCCGGCATAATTTTCTCCTAATTAAGTAAATGTATTGAAAAAGCACTTTCGCTACCTCCATGCCACTTGCCATGTGTAGCTTTTACAGTTATTGTATCATTGGCAGAACAACTAAGTATTCCTGATGTACCGTGTTGGCCACCATATTCGCTTGTTGTACCTGATTTATCGCCGTTATAGGATACATATCTTTCTACTCCATTGTGATAGAATGCAAACCTGGCCAATGTAGCTGATGTATGATTATTATCTATTAACCAATGAGCCGACACATAATACATTCCTTCTACAGGACAAGTCCATACTCCTGTAGTATTATTCCAATGACTACCATTATTACATATTAAACTGCTTACATATACATTCTGTCCAGTTGCAATATATCCATCGACTAGACCTCCAGATACATCACGAATCGCTCTACCAGACATAGCAGGCTTATTCTCTTGCGTCATAATACCAGCTGAATTTGTTTGCCATGCTATATTATTATTGTTGGCATAAAAATAAACAACATCTGAGTTCATATACCACGCAGAATGCTGACCAGATGTTGAGTTACCATCTCGTAATCTAATTCTTGCACCCTCAAAATCACTAGAAGTATTCTCTACTGTGAGGGCATTGTACATACCTGTTCCGGAAATTTTAGTAGAGCCAGCAACATCCAGGCCAAAGTTCCCTACAAACACACCTTGATCAGTATTACCAACTATCAATCTTTCACTAAACGTAGCAATACCACTATCATTCATTGAAAAATGATTTTGGTTGTCGCCTCTGCCTATTTCGAAAGTACTAGAGCTATTATCAAATCTAAGTTCGGCTTTTACTGCATTCGATGAGCCAGCTGTAAATTGTAAAAGAGCATCTGCCCCTCCATTATCATCTTTATCAGTTTGAATCTTAAGAATGTTATAAGAATTTGAAGCAAAGGTTGTACCTGTAGCAGTATTAGTAATATTGGCATTTGATACAAAGTCATTAGCTGCAAGTTGTGGTACAGCTTCTACCCATTGTGTATCACCATCACTATCAACATAATAAATGTATAAGTTACCAGCAGAATCATCCCACCATATTTGACCATTAGATGGACTACTAGGAGGATTGACTCCTAAAGATGCAAGAGCAACTGAACCCGAAGGCGTATTTGTAAAGTTATTATAATCTAGTAAGTAATCACTATCTCTACCACCTAATGTTGCCGCATCTACATTTAGAGCGTCGACAAAAGCTTTGTTAACCTTAACTGTAATGTCACTATCAGCACCTTGATAAACACCTGATAATGTACCAGCTGTGAATGCACCTGTAATGCTTGACGCACCGTTACTATCAAATTGCATTACTGTACCGGTTGTCGGCAAAGTAATTTTAGTACTATCAGTTAGATTCATTAGTAAGTTAAAATCACCGGCCGTACGTAGATCTTTATCTATTGTCAGATCACCGCCAAGTTTAACTGACCTGTTTACATTCTCTGTATCAAATGTTAAAGTACGATTATCTGTTAACGCTGTAGTACTATTAGATAGGAGTCTTAAATCAAACTGATTAGTACTTACATCTCTTAATCCTAGAGTTGTTACCTTACTAAATGAACCTGGCCCAGTAATTGTAGGAGTGTTTATAGTAGGTGATGTCAGAGTTTTGTTAGTAAGTGTTTCTCCACCGTCTAATGATGCAAATGTCGAACCATTTAGCGCAGCATTAAATTGACCCAGAGTACCTGACATTGTATTATTTGTCAGATTAATAGTTTTATTCGTAAGTGTAGCTACATTTGTATTAGTTGGTATAGTTGCTGAATCAACTTTTACTATTGCATTTGCTTCATGAGTTGCCGCATTCAAAGCTGTAATACCAGCACCACCTGTTATCTGTGCAACATAATTACCAGATGTACCAGAATCTAATGCAACGTCTGTAGTTGCAATGATGCCTGTAACAAGTGCTGAGTCTAATCCTTCAGCAAGTGAAGTACTTAAAAATGAACTGAGTTTTACGACCATATTATTTTACCTTAAGCCTGAGCTTCACCCCATCGGAGCTGAATTGTTCCTCTAACTTCCCCAGCCAAACAGAACGCGTTAATTGCTAAAACATCTGGACCATCAGGATATTTAAAGTCACCACCGAGTGGAGCACCAGATAATTCTTTTAGCTCATCTAAGTTTAGCACCGTCGTTAGAGAGTCGGCACGAGAAGCAGCACAGTTAAACGCAAACACCCTTTCTCCAGGTATCGCATATGAACCTGTTGTCCATGTAATATCATCTTTATCTGCAACCTGAGCAAATGATGGTTGTCCACCATCGTCGGATCTATTCAAGCTTTTCCATGTAGCATCTTGAAAGTTCTTTGGATTGATAATACCTTGGATAACCACCTCACCAGATGTAGATGAACCACGACCAAGAGTTGCAGCACACTCTTTCATCAAGAGCTGTGATCTGTTTAATAAGTCTTTTGCACCAAGTCGACCAACTGATGAGTTAGATACCGAAGGCGCAAGTCTAACCATAAATGATGTAATTGGAGTCGCGCTGATCCTATCACCCGATGACTGGTGTGAATTTTTATAGTTAAAGATATATCCACGGTCTAAGTCAAAGTTACCGTCCATAATCAACGACGAACCCCAGTGTGATAACGTTGGTGAGCATGTGTTAGAAATCTCAATAATACCAGTATTTGTACTATGCGGTACTTTACCACCGGCTGTCAAGCTGTTAACATTACCCTGTAGATACTGAGTAAGAGAAGCTTCGCGCGTACAACCTGTAAAGTTACCAGATCCATCAGTAACACTTCTACCTGTATATGTAATGATTTCGTTATCGATCATTAACGTACCTGTATCATCAAATTCTTGTAAGTTATCTGCAGGAATACTAGTGGCATTACTATCAACGGCATTGGTCAAAAATGTAATAGGTGAATCGTTCTCAATCGAATATCGAACAGGTAAGTTACCAGATCTCATATAAGCTTCGTTGTTAACGTTGTTGTTCTTAATTCTATGTAGATAAATCCATCTACCATCATCGCCACGAACCATATAATGAATAAAACCAGCACCATACCATGAGTATTCTATGCCGATCATTTGCATTTTGTTAAAGTCCCAATGATAACCAGATGAACCTAATCCATCAGCTTTATCTAAGTTCCACTTAGCTTGCGGAACTCTTTTTTCCGTAATCTTCTGTGCACGTACACCAGCTTGAGTTATTCCTCTATAGTCAGGCGTTATAAAAATAGTCGTATTGCTCTCTACCTTTGTAACAAAGTGCGTCATACCGCGTACAACTATTCTATCACCAGCTCTAAGCTGTTCTGAGAATCGTGTATTATTACCAGTTATAGAGCTACTGTTTGCAGTTGCTGAAATTGTACCTGTAATGTTATCAGTTGATGATCTAACACAACAGAACATTTGGTTACCATCATATTCAAAGAACACACCGTTTTGTTCATCAAACAATCCGGCACGTACAGCAGACCCAATCCATCCATTTACGAATACTTTAGATCTTTCTTTTAAAATTGCTGTCGTATCACCTAAAACTGATTTTGCCGAAACTTTAAATGTATAGTCATCAATAACTCCTGACACTACATATGAATCTTCGTATCCAGATGTTTTTACACCTTCAAGAGTTATTTCTGCACCTATCTGTAAACCGTGATCGATGTCATCAGTTTTAACAGTAATATCAGAACCTATGGCTGTACCAGCTGCTGAAATACTTTGTAAGTCATAGTTAGGGGCAAACAATGTACCAGATGAAAATAAGAAACCTTTACCTGACTGATATCTAAAGAATCGTTTTGACATACGAACAACCGATGCTGCATATGTCGGAGTCTTTGTAGATAAGATAACACCACCATCTGATGGCCTGTGTAAGATAGTAGAGTTAGAAATTGCAAATAAGGTCACGTTAGCAGGATTAGAAACTGATGCACCCGGCCTAGCTGTAAATTCTATTGATGTTAGTGAAGGAGTTTTCTTAATAAAGAATGGTCCACTAGCATTTGCTTTATTTGTACCAGAACCGACAACAGTATGGATAGGACAGCCTGGCACTAATCCATGAGGATTAGCGAAGTTAAGTGTAATTAAACTTGGATCAGATCCGTTTGATGTTGCAGATTGTACTGGGATAGATGCGTTAGCATATAAACCACCTCTACGACCAAGTGTTTCTTCTGTTTTTAAACTTTGGCCATTAGATGTACCAACAATACCACGAGCATAATACGTAAGCCTTTGTGAGGTTGGTATAGATTCGATAATAAAACTACCATCTGCACGAGAAAAGCCTGCGGTACCAGCATTCAAACCTGATACGTTAACAACATCACCTGCAGCCAAGTCATGTGCAGCTTCTACAAACTTCAGACTAATTAAACTATTTGTTGTACTTGTGGTATTATAATCTGTTGTAATTGTATCAACTGTTAAGTCAACACCAGGTTCATCGAATGTAGATGGGTAACCTTTAATTGTACCGTAGCCTGCCCACTTTGTAGGCTGTAATCCATATTCAAAGTCAGCATCAATAAGTGACTGAGGTGTCGACATTCGTTGTCGCTCAATAGCATCGGTACCAAACTGATAAGGTCTAACAACTTGTCCTTGCTCAACCATACCTTCAGAATAAATTTGTAATAAATCTGTACTACTCATAGCTGATGTATTAGCGGCTAATGTAATAGTTGAATATCCACTCTCTGACTGATCAGCCGTAGGAAAATGTGTTACATTAGGACCCTTTGTAAATACAGCTGTCGTTCCTGCAAACGATGGATCGCCGAAGTTATAGATGATAACATTATCAGTTACGTTTGTAATTAATAATAATTTATCTAAAGAGAATCTACCAGGCACAATAATTGTCCCTGCCCCCGCTGCTCCAGGTGTAAATACATAATCTCTAATTAAATGTTTAGCCATTCTTTATTCCTATCCTAATCCTATGGCAAATGCAATCGCTTGAGAAGAAGTCGCAAAACTTCCTAAATCAGCCGAGTCGCCTTTGTCGCCTTTTTCACCTCGTTGACCGATTGAACTGTATATGTTCCATGTGCTATTTATATAGATTAATTCGATTATGCTTTGACCTAAATCTAATTCGAAGTTATCTGTATATCCCTCAATGGTCGAACCATTACGGTTAACTATAACCGTATTTGCTCCGCTCCAATTGCCGATATCTATAAGTTTTACGTAATCTCCTGTCGATGGAGTACCAGGTAATGTACACTCAACTTGACCATCTGTTGTATCAACAGCATAACGATTTGCTGTTACTGCGCTAAAGTCAGATTCTTTAATTTGATAGTTAGTAGAGAACTGTGTAAAGTCTGAATCAAATCCTAAATACTGGCCACGTAATGCACCGAAGTTCCATGTTGGTAGATTTACTGTAGAGTCTGTAAGGTTTAACGTTTGTGCTCTTGGGCTACTATCAATATTATTTTGTACTAAATTGTCAAATACATACCACTCACCGTTAGATGCATCCCGTACGAAGCCCGTGTGCCTACGTGTAGTACCACCATCGTCAGAATACTGACCAACAATACCAATGTCAACTTGGTCTTGTAAGTTAGAGTCAGCGACAACAATATAAGCATTAGAGACTGATAGATCAGCTTGCGCTTGTGCAGACTGTGTACCTGTAATTGTTAAGTCACCTTGAATAGTAACATTACCAGTAAAGAGACCGCCACCGTATTCAACTGAGTCTGTAGTACTAACTGCTTGACCAATTGATATTACACCACCGGCGCTAATATCTACACCTGTACCACCTGAAAAATGAGCTCTTGCCTCAGTAGCACTTGGACCTGTGTATGTTAATAATCCATTAACAGGGTTATAACTCAGTGATCCATCACCACCAGCATCGTTTACACTTATTGCATTCTTAGCATCTGAGTCTGCTCTTGCAGTAGTATAATATTTGTTACTACCTTCAGGCAGATGTGCAGTAGTTGTTGCACCTAAATCAGAATCGAATCTCGTAGTTGTATAATATAAGTTTGTACCTTCGGCAAGATTTGTTGTACTATGATTTGATATATCATCTACTGTACCATCAACATTACCGATAAATTTACCAGTTCCGTTTGTACCAGCCTGAACATTATTAACAACAACTATATCATTAGATCGAATAGTCTTATCAACACCTAGACCACCAACAAGTACAAGAGAAGCAGATGTCTTACTTGTGGCATCGACACCTGAGAAGAATTTACTATTGCCAGTTGGTTGTATTTCAAATAAGGTATTAGGACTTGTAAAGTCAATAGGATTAACGCCTGTACTCTTTACAAATTTGTATGTTAGATCATCGTTTTCTGTACCGAATATAAATTCGTTATTGAGAGTTAAGCCAATATTTGCATTTGTTCTATTATCAATTGCAAGGTTAAATACTGCATTTCTACTTGAGTCATCTGAAGTATAACCTAATACTGAAACTGTACTATCGCCAAGTTGATTATTTTTATTAATATTTACAGAACCATGGGTTCCACCAAATATAGTTCTACCGTTAATAGCTAATTGTCCAAACTCAACACTCGCTGAACTATCTGTGGATATGACTCCAGATCCAATTGCTATACCATTACCAGCTGTAATATGTGCCTGCACTTCAGCTGCACTTGGACCGGTATAAGTTAAAACACCTGTTGTATTATTATATGCTAATGATCCGTCTCCACCTGCATCAGTGACAGATATCGCTCGTTTAGCATCTGAGTCCGCACGTGCACTAGTGTAATACTTATTTGTAGAACCTTCTGACAGATTATCAGTCGTTCTTTCACCTAAATCAGAATCAAAATAAGTTGTATTGTATAAAGCATTTGGAACTGTACTTAGTACACCAGTAGATGCATTATATGATAATACTGCTCCTGCAGTACTAAATATATTTTTGACATTAGTAGAGTCTAAAACATTTGGTGTATTTGTAAAGTTAGTATAGTCTAAATAATGACCAGGTAATTGGCTGCCTAAATGTGTTGCATTGATACCTAAGTTATCTACAAAGGCTTTATTTACTTTTGATACAATATCAGAATCAACGCGTAGCTGCGTATAATAAAGATTAGTGCCCTCAGTGAGATTTGTCGTTGTTCTAATATTAAAATCAGAATCGAATCTGCCAAGAGTATAATATAGATTATTACCTTCAGTTAAATTAGATGTTGATTTATCACTAAAGGCCGAATCAAATCTTGCTTGCGTATAGTATAGACTAGTACCTTCTGTAAGATCTGTAGTCGTTCTTAAATTAAAATCAGAGTCGAATCTACCAAGAGTATAATATAATCTTGTACCTTCGGTTAAATTTGTGGTTGTTGATGATGTTTCATCTAATAATTTAATCCAATTACCGCCATGTGCAAAGTAACCTTTTCCTGTACCATGTACATGAGCAAACATACCATGATAAGTCGACGCACTCGGTAACATACCCTCTGTATTATATACGTTTGAATACATGATTTTACCGGTAGTGGTGATACTATTACTACCCATATCAAGGTTAGTACCTTCTACGGCATCAATTGCTCTATCATCTGTAAAATATAAATTAGTCGAACCTTCAGTAACACTATCAGTAGTACCTTGTGTATAACTAAAAGCACCGGTGGTTGCATTATAACTTAAAGCATCACCAGTTATACTGAATATATTTTTTACATTAGTAGAGTCTAATACATTTGGAGTACTTGTAAAATTGTCATAGCTTAGATAGTATGCACTATCTTGGCCTCTAAATAAAACTGTATCATCAGCTGTTATATTTAATGCATCTACAAATGTACCAGTAACTCTGGCATCAATAGCCGAATCTACACGAGTCTGACTATAATATAAACTCGTACCTTCAGATAAATCAGTAGTTGATATTGTACCTAGTGCAGAGTCAAACCTAGCTCTTGTATAATATAGATTATTACCTTCACTTAGTTCAGTTGTGCTTTTTGCATTTAAGTCAGAATCAAATCTAGATTTACTATATAGAGTATCACCTGTTTGTGTACCAAATACACCTGTACCTTTATTATATGTTAGAACCGGACCAGTCACATCTAACATTTGTTTACCTAAGGCAGAGTCAAGGTAGAACGAACTATCTAAAATTGCTAACACCGCAGAGTCAATAAAGACGTCGATACGATTGTTAATTTGTTGTGAGTCCATATAATTTAAAACTTGTAAATTAGACTCTAAATAGTCATTATCAATAAGATCTAATATAACCGTAGAATCTATCAAGTGTTGGTTAATATTGCTACCCGCAAGTTTAACTTCTGCACCAGTCGAATGGTTTGTAAACCTAACACGACCTGTGTGTTCAGACATGACAAGGCTACCGAAATTAACAGATGTACCTGAAATATACAAGTCTCTAAATTTATTAAGAGAATCACCTAAGTCATATA
>Ga0181379_1000218_pt1 | contig 29271 bp, 42 predicted proteins | sample 2SPOviralmetaG_FD_130115 | JGI IMG/M metagenome (GOLD analysis project Ga0181379, IMG submission 130115) | Marine viral communities from the oligotrophic San Pedro Time Series (SPOT) site, San Pedro Channel, CA, USA - 2 SPOT_SRF_2009-07-10 | ecosystem: Environmental > Aquatic > Marine > Strait... | reverse complement strand
CCATCCAGCGACACACTATAATCTGATCACTATTGGTGTGCTCATCACAATAGGGATGCTTCATAACCATGCACACTTCGCAATGAGTGCAGATGCAGATAGTTATGTGAGGCAGTGGTGTAGATCATCAGCAGAAAACAAAAAGACCTGCATCAGGTATGGTGGAAACATGGACTACTAATCAACCTATATAATTCACAACCGAAGAGACCTTACGAGGTCTCTTTTTGTTTGAGGTAACTTATGAACATGTATGTAAATCTGTGTCCAGCATACGCAGAAAAGAGTGAGACTCTTACCCTAGACATTCCACCTGAAGAGATGGACATGTTTATGCAATATGTCCACATTCTGGCAGAAGAAAAAAACATCAATGCTAGACGTGCCTTTACCGATATGGTAAAGTACACCTATGAAAATTTAATGGAGAAGAACTATGAGCGTAAAGGTCGTAAGAATGCAAAGCGGGGAGGACGTAATCGCTGACGTAAAAGAAGTACGTGCTAGCGATGAGTCTGCTGTGCCTCTTGCCTACCAATTCACTCAACCATATTCTGTGGTGTTGGAGCAACCAGCAGACCAGATGTTTGAATTCCAAGGTGAAGAGACTGCCCCAGATGAAATGGATCTGTCTAATGTGCAGGTCAAATTATTTCCATGGTCACCACTAACAGTCGGTAACAGTATTGTTTCGGTTGTATCGGTTGTCTCTATTGGAGATCCCCATGAAAATATCGAAGAGAGTTACTACAAGATCTTAGGTAAACATAAACCTGCAGGTATGTCTGTCTACTTCGATGAAGAAGATAATAGTGCGAGAGAATTATGATCAAAATTATTATTCTTAAGCATTCACCAGACACCTATCTGGTTGGTAACATCCAAGAGATGGATGAGGAACCTAGTCTCCTAGTTGAAGATGTCTTCCAGGTCACCCCAGACGGAGAGATGGAGGTCTATCCACTTCACACAACACAACGATACGTTTTCTTGACATCCACCGATGTTATGACTATGATGGACCCGTCACCCTCAGTCCTCGCGGCACACAAGAAAGCAATTAATGAGTAATTTCTATACCAGCATATGCTTATTGGGCGATGACATTCTCTTTCGTGGATACGAGCACGGTGAACGTGTGCAGTATCGAGAGAAGTCTCGCCCTTTCTTGTTTCTGGTCCCACAGGCCCAACAAAAGAAATCCAAGTATAAGACTCTCGACAATCGAAATGCTTTCCCCAAGCAGTTTGATGGTGCTAGAGAAGCACGAGAGTTTATTAAGCAGTATGAGGGTGCTGTAGGTCTAGAGGTGCATGGATACGAGCGGTTTGTTTACCAGCACATCGCTCAGAAATACACTGGTGAGATTGATTATGACATGTCCCAGATGCAGATCTGGACAATTGATATTGAGGTGGCATGTGAGAATGGATTCCCTGATGTGGAAGCATCACAGGAAGAAATGCTATGCATCACAATGAAAAACTTCAACACCAAGGAGACAATCACATGGGGGACTAGAGAGTTTGTCACACCTAAGGACGTTGAGTATCGTGTATTCTGGACAGAGCAGGAGATGCTACAGAATTTCCACAAGTGGTGGACGGAGAATACTCCAGACATCATTACTGGGTGGAATAATAATCTGTATGACATCCCTTATATCTGTCGTCGTATCGAGAGGGTGCTAGGTGAGAAGTGGAAGAAGTCTTTGTCTCCCTGGAATAGGGTAATTGACAGAGAGATCAAGATGATGGGACGCACCAATATAGCGTATGAGATAACTGGTGTAGCGATCCTTGATTATCTCGATCTCTATAAGAAATTCACTTACACTAACCAGGAATCCTATCGCCTAGACCATATTGCTATGGTTGAGTTGGGTGATAAGAAGTTGGATCACTCTCAGTTTGAAAACTTCAAGGACTTCTACACGTCTGACTGGCAACGCTTCGTGGAATATAACATCCATGATGTTAACCTGGTTGACATGCTGGAAGATAAGATGAAACTAATCGAGTTGGCAGTTACCATGGCGTATGACGCTAAGGTAAACCTTGATGATGTATATTCTCAGGTCCGTATGTGGGACACCCTAATCTACAATGACCTTAAGGGTCGTAACATTGTGGTGCCCCCACGTATAACTACTAAGAAGGATGATAAGTATGCAGGTGCTTATGTCAAGGAGCCGATTCCAGGAAGTTATGATTGGGTGGTGTCTTTCGATCTCAACTCTCTGTATCCTCATCTCATTATGCAGTACAACATCTCACCCGAGACACTCTTGGATGAGCGACACCCCACGGTTACCGTTGATAAGATACTTAATCAGGAAATAGTATTCGATGGGGATGGTTGTGTGTGTGCTAACGGTGCTCAGTATCGTAAGGATACACTTGGATTCCTTCCACAAATGATGCAGAGGATCTACGATGAAAGGACCATATACAAGAAGAGAATGCTTGCCGCTAAGCAAGATCTTGAGAATGCCACCACACCTGCAGAAACCTTGGCATTACAAAAGGATGTGTCAAAATTCAACAACATCCAAATGGCAAGAAAGATCCAACTCAACAGCGCCTATGGTGCCATCGGAAACCAATACTTCCGATACTACTCTCTGGCAAATGCTGAAGCGATTACTCTATCGGGGCAGGTAAGTATCCGATGGATACAAAACAAAATGAATACTTACCTTAATAAAATCTTGAGGACTACTGATGTTGACTACGTTATTGCTGCTGATACTGATTCCATCTATCTCAATCTGGGTCCTTTTGTTGACAAGGTATTCCAAGGCAGAGAGAAGAGCGATGAGAGTATTGTTAGGTTCCTTAACAAGGTGTGTGAAGTGGAATTTGAGAAGTATATTGGAGATTCTTATGAAACGTTGGCGACCTATGTAAACGCCTACGACCAGAAGATGTTTATGAAGCGAGAGAATATCGCTAACCGTGGCATCTGGACTGCTAAGAAACGATACATCCTCAATGTATTTGATAGTGAGGGTGTCCGTTACAAGACTCCTAAACTAAAGATCAACGGTATTGAGGCAGTCAAATCTTCCACACCAGCACCCTGTAGGACCGCCATTAAGGACGCTCTAAAGGTAATTATGAATGGGACAGAAGATGAATTGCAAAAGTTTATCGCTGACTTCCGTAATCGCTTTGAGAATATGCCTGTTGAGGAGATTGCTTTCCCCCGTGGGTGCAATAATGTAGCAAAGAATTCTTCTCCTGCTACCATTTATGGCAAGGGATGTCCTATGCATGTGCGAGGAGCACTGTTGTATAACTTCTATGTCAAGAAGAGAAAACTAGCACACAAGTATCCACTCATTCAAGAGGGTGAGAAGATTAAATACGTGATGCTGAGGACACCTAACAAAATTAATGAGAATGTAATCTCATTCTTCCAGACTCTCCCAACCGAGTTTGGTCTTGACAAAAGTATTGACTATGACTTACAGTTTAAAAAGAGTTTCCTTGACCCTTTGACTGTTATTCTAGATACGATTGGTTGGAAACCTGAGAAAATAAACACATTAGAGGCACTTTGGTCATGAATTTTTTACAAGACATTGTAAATGAAATTGATAATGAATACGCTGGTCTGGTCAGTGATGGTGTATCAGCGGGTGACACTACAAACTTCATTGATACTGGTAGTTACATCTTCAATGCACTGGTATCAGGATCTATTTTCGGTGGTATTCCATCAAACAAGATCACTGCCATTGCTGGTGAGTCATCCACTGGTAAGACTTTCTATTGCCTTGGTATTGTTAAACACTTCCTTGACACTGACCCTGATGCAGGTGTGATCTACTTTGAGTCTGAGTCTGCTATCAGTAAAGGCATGATCGAGTCTCGCAAGATTGACTCACGCCGTATGGTCATTGTCCCTGTCACCACAGTGCAGGAGTTTCGTCTGCAGGCCATCAAGATTCTGGACAAATACTTACAACAATCTGAAGAGACCCGCAAACCTCTGATGTTTGTGCTAGACTCATTGGGGATGCTCTCGACCACCAAAGAGATTGAAGACTCTGAGGCAGGGAAAGAGACACGGGATATGACCCGTGCCCAAGTTGTCAAGTCCATCTTCCGTGTGCTGACCCTCAAACTCGGTAAAGCAAACGTCCCAATGATCGTAACCAATCACACCTATGATGTTGTCGGAGCTTATGTGCCAACTAAAGAAATGGGAGGAGGTAGTGGTCTCAAGTATGCCGCCTCTACCATCATCTATCTCTCCAAGAAGAAGGAGAAGGATGGCAAAGATGTCATTGGAAACATTATCAAGGCAAAGACTGCTAAGTCACGTATGAGTAAGGAGAATACTGTAGTTGAGACACGACTATTTTATGACGAGCGTGGACTTGACCGCTATTTCGGACTACTGGAATTGGGTGAGAAGCATGGAGTCTTCCAGCGGGTTGGCAACAGGGTTAAGATGGGTGAGTCTTCTGTTTATCCTAAGGTTATTCTCCAAGATCCTGAGAAGTATTTCACTCCAGAAGTAATGCAAGCACTTGATGAAGCAGCAGCAAAGGAGTTTTCCTATGGATCATAGTGATTGGATTAGGATCTATGAAAAAGCACTAGATCCTAATGTATGCAAGAATGCCATACTTAAGTTTGACACTAATAGTGATCAACAAGTCCGATGGGACAAAGGAGTGCCACAGTTTAATGTGATTAATCTCTCTCATGAGTCTGACAATGGTGACCATGAGTGGGGAGCAATTCAAAACCAGATCATCAGTGTCATTCAGTGGTCTGCTCAAGAGTATATGCGAGCCATGGACTGTGAAAAGTTTTGGGCACAAAAGAATAATCTTGAGCAGATTAAAATGAATAAATATATTGCTGAGACGAATGACTCATTCGCTTTGCATATTGATGTCGGTGATGTTGATTCAGCACGACGGTTTCTTGCTTATAAGATCTTCCTTAACGATGTTGAGGAGGGTGGTGAGATGGAGTTTCCCCAACTGGACCTAAAGATTAGACCTGGGCAGGGAGATGTGGTAGTATATCCTCCTGGTTGGACCTTCCCATACCAGGACAATGCTCCTGTCAACCAAGACAAGTATGAATTGACCACTTACTTACACTATCAATAATGAGTCTACAAATTGAAAACGTTGCCCTCAGTAAGATCATTCTTAATGAAGACTACTGCAGGAAAGTGTTGCCATTCATCAAAGATGAATACTTTGACATGTTTACCAATCGTGTTTTGTTTAGCACGATCAATGACTACATTGATGAATACGATGTAAATCCAGAACCTACTGCTCTCAAAATTGAGATTGAAAAGCGACGTGACATCACCGAGGATGTCTACAAAGAGATTGAATCTTTCTTAGACAATCTTGATCGCGATCAATATAATGATGAGTGGTTACTTGCTACTACTGAGAAGTGGTGTAAGGAGAGGGCAGTGTACATTGCTCTTATGGAGTCAGTAAAGATTGCTGACGGACAGGATCAAACACGTACGAAGGATTCTATTCCTTCGATTATGTCAGAAGCACTCGGTGTTTGTTTTGACGACCATGTTGGACACGACTATACCAAAGATGCTGAAGACCGCTATGACTTTTACCACCGTAAAGAGGAGAAGATTCCCTTTGATCTCGACTATTTTAACAAAATCACCAAAGGTGGTCTCCCTAATAAGACTCTCAACATCGCTCTTGCTGGAACGGGTGTCGGGAAAAGTCTATTCATGTGCCATATGGCTAGTGCCTGCCTCCTGCAAGGCAAAAACGTACTCTATATTACACTTGAAATGGCAGAGGAGAAGATTGCTGAACGAATTGACGCAAACCTCCTCGACATACCAATCCAACAACTGAGTGATCCTCTTCTAACCAAGAGTAAATACATCTCTAAAGTTGAGAAACTGAAGGAGAAGACATCAGGTCGTCTTGTTATCAAAGAGTATCCTACAGCGTCTGCTCACAACGGACACTTCAAGGCATTGCTCGGTGAGTTGTCTCTGAAGAAAGGATTCCATCCTGATATCATCTTCATTGACTACCTGAATATCTGTGCTTCCTCACGTTACAAGGGCACGATTGTCAACTCCTATACATATGTTAAAGCCATTGCTGAAGAGTTGCGTGGACTCGCCGCTGAGCATAATGTGCCTATCGTTTCTGCCACCCAAACTACGAGATCAGGATATGGAAATTCCGACGTGGACATTACTGACACTTCAGAGTCTTTTGGATTGCCTGCTACTGCTGATCTTATGTTCGCGCTTATTTCCACAGAGGACATGGAGCAACTGGGTCAGATCATGGTCAAGCAACTCAAAAACAGATATAATGATCCAACAGTCTTCAAGCGATTTGTCATCGGAATTGACAGAGCGAAGATGAGACTGTATGATTGTGATCAGTCTGCACAAGATGACATCATCGACGCAGGCGACATCGCACCAGAGACCAACACCAAAAAACAATTTGAAGGATTTAAAGTATGAGCAAAACCAACTTCACCACCCAAGGCGATCCCAACTACGACTTGGAGCAACAGACTGAGAAGATTTCTGGCGAGGCACAAGAGCAGATTGAAGACGAGCGTCAACGTGCTGAGAGAGTAGCAGAGGAGACTCCTAAGAGTCCTGAAGCAGTCTTAGATAACGAGAAGGTTGTTGCTCCTCGGACTAAGAAGAAGGTTGCTGAGAAGAAGGCAGCAGCTGCTAAGAATGGTGGCAAAAGTCAAAAGTTTGAAGTTGATCTTGATAGGTATACTACCTTCGTTGACAAAGTAACATCAAATGCTAGTAAAGATTTCGATACTTTGATGAGTCGTTATCAAGAGTTGCATGATCAAGGATGCAACATTCAACGTCTAGACACTGCAGCATCAGGTATCAGTGCTGAGGGTGGAGAGTTTGCAGAGATCGTTAAGAAGATCAAATTCCAAGGCAAACCCTGGGACCAGGCAAACAAAGAGCATCTCCAGAAAGAGTTGGGTGACATCATGTGGTATGTTGCACAAGCAGCACTTGCCTTAGACATGCGTCTGGATGAAGTCATCTACATCAACACTCTGAAGTTGGCAGCACGATACCCTGAGGGTATGTTTGATGTCAATTACAGTGAGAATCGTGCCCCTGGCGATATCTAATGATCTCCCTCTGGATCCACTTGCGAGCATTCTTTGCTGTCGTAGTTGTTGGTTGTGCTCAACCTGTCAACTGGCAGCATTGCTATCGAGTGGATCAGTGGTTACTGCCAGAGGTAGTGCAGGGTTATAAACTGTGGACTGGGGAAGAGAAACCATATCAGAATGAAAAGAAATATCTAAATAGTTTGGACGAATTTTAAGTCCTACTATGCTTAATGTCCCTGAGGCAAATAGTGCCACCTTTAGAAAGGTAATGGAAGCACTGGGTGGCGAAAATTATGCATACTATTCCTTTGATGTAAAGAAGGTAGAGACTAAAGAGTCTAATAAAAAAGTGCAGATCGCACTAAAGATTTTTGTCCCTCAATCACAGAGGGACCAGGCAACAGAAAACATTGCAGACGCTCTTGCAAGAGACAATGTTGAGGTAATTAAGAAGAGTAATGAGCTTGATGTAATAATTGCTGGCACCGATGGTAAGAAAATAGTTAGACTTGAAATCAAACCACCCTCTGGTGGGTCTGGTGCTGGTGCAGATGTCACAAAGATTGTAGAGTCTGCACAGTGTGTATATGCAGCAATGCTTTATCAGTGTAGAGATCTGCGAGTGATCACTGAGAAAGATTATGAGTGTGGAATGATGTATACTGACGCCCCTGGTGTTAAGTTGGATGACATCTCAGGTCTTCCAAAGGACTGGAAAGAATCATCTTTGAAGGGTGCTGCATTGATCAAGAAGACACTGGGAGGTGGTGCAGGGCAGTATGAATTCCTACGTGGCGATACATTGATTGAGGAGCAGATTAGTAAAGCATTTAAGAGAGTCAAGGCTGGTAGTAATCTTGCTACTGAGGACAAGTGGAATCCTGCAGACATCTGGGCAGTAAAGAAGAGTAAGAAATCAACAATTGCTGCTAAACTTGCAAAGGAAAATACAATCGATTGTCTTAACAATTATCTGCAGGAGTTAAACAAGTCCAAGGATCTTGTAGGATTCTCCCTTAAGAAACTCGGAGCATCACCCACAATCAAACTACTAAATGCTGACACTCCTATAGAGAGGAAGAGAAAGGAATCAGCAGGGTATCATTCATACACACTAACCTTTGATAATGGACGTAAAGGTGACAGCTCACACCCTATGGATGTCTATTATCACTATGGTGCTGGCACTTTTAATAAGTTTCAGGCCAGAAACTTTGGTGGTGATAAGAAAGGAGATTGGAAGTTAGAATTGAAAGGGGAGAATGCTGCTCAGGGTAAGATTCAAGGTGCAGTGCTTAGACAACTACTAACACAGGCAGGATTTAAAGGTCTCCCTGCAGAAGCAAACTGGTCAAAGTGTGCTGGAAACACATTGGATAATGAGATATATACCTTGCTTCAGAAGCATCGTGCTACAGGACTCCCTTCTAATAAGAAGGATGCAATGGCAGTCATTGCAGATCAGAAACAGTCTTGGAAGTATAGTAAGTTGTCAGGGTTGAGATTTTTAGACTGGTTGAAGTCTCAGTCAAAGAAAGATGATGCAATGAAAGAGATGTATTTGTATGCTGCTTCCCAGTCAGACAAGTCATCTGTCTACTACAAGATCAGTTAGAGAAGTGTCCACCATCGGTTGCGAGGCCGATCTAATTCAAGTATAATACAGGTATGGCAAAGCAAAACACCCACCTAGAGCACCTAGAAGATGACATCCTTAACCAGGGATCAGCAGGTGGTCGCAATGCGATCAAGTTTCTTAATGAGTTAGGCGTCATGCTGACGGAGCCTAGATCTACAATGCGTGTCACTACCAAGTGGGACGGTGCTCCTGCTGTGATCTGTGGTTTCCACCCCACTAACGGAGGATTCTTCGTGGGCACCAAGGGTGTCTTTGCTCAAGTCCCTAAGATCTGTCAATCGTTTGCTGATGTTGATGCTCTCTACACTGGCAACCTTGCAGCAATGCTCAAGGAGTGTCTGAAGCAACTGCCTAAACTCCCTTTTGAGGGTGTGATTCAGGGTGATCTTCTATTCACCACTGGTAAGAGCACACGTATGATGGGTGGTGAGCAGTCAATCACCTTCCAACCAAACACTATTACCTATGCTGTACCTACAAAATCAGACCTGGGTCGTAAGGTTGCCCGTGCAAAACTGGGTATCGTCTTTCACACTACCTATAATGGCGGTCCTGAGTTGCGTGACATGACTGCTAGTTTCGGTGTTGATGTATCCAAGATGCAGAATGTGCCTGATGTTATGGTCTTCTCTTCAGACTTCAGCACTCAGGACGCAACTCTATTCACCCCTGCAGAATTCGTAAAGTATCAAGCATCTATCAGGAAAGCAGAAGGATCTCTCAAGCAGGCATCCAAATTCCTTGACGTGCTACAGTCAACAGGTGAGGGTAAGTTTATGCTTGCTTCTATGTTTAAGATTTATTTCAATAGTTTCATCCGTACAGGACGTGCTCTTCCTAATGCTAGAGCTGTAGCTGCTGGATTCAGTGGATACTATAAGGGTGCATTACAGAAAGAGATTGACTCTAAGAAGCAAGAGAAGACCAAGGAGAAGTATCAGAAGATTATGGATGATGGTCTGAAGTTTATCAACGCACACTCCCAATCCATTTACATGACTGTCGCTTCCTATATGAATCTTGCTGCGTCTAAGACTATAGTCATCCGTCAACTGGAGAAGGTCCAGGGTATTGGCACCTTCATCAAGACTGAGAATGGTTTCAAAGTGACTGCCCCAGAAGGTTTTGTTGCTATCAGGAGTGGTGCTGCTATCAAATTGGTAGACCGTCTAGAGTTTTCCAGAGCAAACTTTACTGTGGAAAAGAACTGGGGTTGATAAATAGAATATATGACTGAGTTTTTCCCGAGACAAATGCGTTTTATAGAATTCATCAAAGAAGCAGCTGCTGCAGCAAAGACTGCAACAAAGAAACCTGCTACTTCATCTAAGGGTAAGACCTCTACGGCAGCAGATAAGAAACTAGAAGACAAACATGTCGCCTTTACTTTTGGTAGGTTTAATCCTCCTCATGCTGGTCATGGTAAGTTGTTGGATGCTGTCAAAGCGCATTCGGGGGACTCAGGTAACTACCGTATCTATCCATCACGGTCCCAAGATCACAAGAAGAATCCGCTCACTGCTGGGCAGAAAGTAGATCACATGCGTAAGATGTTTAAGGGTCACAAGGATGCGATCCAAAACAATGAGCAGCATAAGAATGTATTTGACATCCTCAGAGACCTACATGATGAGGGTCATGAGCATGTAACCATGGTTGTTGGTGACGACCGTGTGAAAGAATTTGAGAAACTGACTAACAAATATAATGGAATGCACTATGACTTCAAGAGCATAAACATTAAGTCTGCTGGTGCTCGTGCTGACGATAGTGATGACCCTGTGGAAAACATGTCTGCCAGTAAGCAGAGAGCACATGCACAGAGTGGTGATCATGAATCATTCCACGCTGGATCTGGTGGTTACAAGCACAGCAAACAGTTGATGCAGGACGTTCTCACTGGTATGACCCCACCACCCAAAGCGAAGAAGGGTAAGAAGGGTGAGTCTGTGCATGAATCTGTATGGGAGTATGCTCCTATCCTAGACTTTGAAGCATTCCGTGATCACTATATGCTGGATCACATCTTCAAGGTGGGTGCTATTATCGAGCATGATGATAGTGGTATCCGTGGTGAAGTTGTCCACCGTGGCACCAACTACATCGTATTCAAAGATCAATATGGTGGAGAGAATCGTGCATGGTTGCAGCACATCACTGAGATTTCAGAGGGTGATGGCATTCAATCAGCATGGGCAAAGGCTGCTGACACATCAAAGGATCAAAGCAACTATTCTGCTGACGATGGCAGTGGAAACGACTGGAAAGTCGGCACAGATCTATATAGAAAGGCATTACAAGATATGACCCCTGGTCAAGCAACCAAAAAGTTTAGTCAGTTTGCCTCAGAAATTAGAAAAACTTCTGAAACTAAATAGTTACAACGAATTCCCTTCTGTTAATAAGACCATGACCTTAGAAATGCTGGTGTCTGCCGCCTTAATGGACTATAATCCTACTGAGCAGGCGTATATTCTCAAAGCAATTGAAGAGGACACCCTACCTAAAACTAATCGCTTACACAATGGCGTGATGAAGGTGATGGAAGTCCTTGATGCATACGAACCTCAAGTTGAGGGGTATGCTGGATTCCAAATTGATCGTGAGTCAGTTGCTAAGAAGAAGAGTCAGAGTGATGGTGATCGTAATGTTGGACGTGTAGTCCAGTCTGGTGGTCAGTCTATGCTGATTACTGGTAAGAAGGCAGACGGTCGTTACATTGTTGTTGGTAAGAAAGGAGAGAAGACTGCAAAGGATGCAGCAGATCTCGGTGTTACTAGCAAGAGTGAGGGTGTCGGTATTGATATCGAAGATCTCCACCAGGAAATGCTTGAGGGTATGAAAGCAGCACGTAAAAACGTTGGTGCTTCCACATGCTGGGCAGGATACAAGGCAAGCGGCACTAAGAATAAAGGCGGTAAGGAAGTCCCTAACTGCGTGAAGGAAGAGGAGATCGAAGAGCTCTACAAGGGTAAGCACGGTCAGACTGAGAAGCAGTATCAGGACAGTAGATCTGATGCAGGCAAGATGGTCTCTGGCGACTCTAAGATGAGTGGATCCAAGTATGCTCAGGGCAGAAGGACTGGTAGTGATGCTGGTGCTCAACCTGCTGGTGGGTCTAAGAAACCTGAAAGTCAGGGCAAGATGGACAGTGGCAGTCGCACTGATCTAACATTCCGTAAAGCAGCACTAAAGAAGAAAGAGGCTGACAAGAAGAATGAAGAGTTTATAAATAAACTGTCTGAGTCAGGACTGTTTACTGATGCAGAATTAAAAGCAATGGAGGAGATGGAATGAAACCAATGGGTTCAGAGAAGTCCTCTCTAAAAACAACCAAAAAGGGTAACGTTACTATCAACCCTAAGAAAGAAGATCTCATGTCTGAAAATCTAAGAAAGCGTATTCAATCCTCTGTTGAGGAGTTGAAAGAAGCCGCCAAGAAAAAAGCAAAAGAAAAGCACATCGCTGCAGCAAAAGCAGGTAAGCGTTGGCAAGATTCTGATGGCGATGGCAAATGGTATGAGCCTGGTCAGGATGTTAAAAAGGAAGAGTGCGAAGCACCACCCAAAGAATCAAAAGCAGATGACTCTGCTGCTAAGAAAGCGAGTAAAGATCGCATGAAGCAGAAGATGCTACAGATGACACAGGACCATGACGCTAAACGTGCTGGTGGTAAGTAAGCATATATAGTTCAGCACCATCTGAGGACTGAATATGCTTTCATTTCTATTACCATTAGCATCTAAAATTATTTCTGATGCCGTCGCCAAGATTCCTGAGAATGAAGAACTCGGGGAGAAGTTAGTTGACATCTGCATTGTTATCCTGCAGAAGGCAGTTAAATTGACCAAGACTGATATGGATGACCAATTACTTGCACAAGTTGTAGAAGCAATGAAGGCAAGATGATTAGGGGGCGGAAGCCCCTTTTGTTATAAATAAATATACTAGAATTAACGGAGTACACCATGTCTCTTTACGGGAGAACTGACAGTAACGCAAACAAAACTCAAGCAGGTCTCGCCCGTGGTAACGGTAGCGGATCCGTTTCCGAGACAATTATTTTTGTGGATGCTGCTGAAGCATTGTTAGAAGAGAATAAGTCTCGTGGTCTTTGCAGTCCTGGTTGGTGGGCATATCGCACATACACCACTGCTAATGGAGACACACGTCACAAGGCAGAGCAACTCGCATTCATCAGCAACCCTGATGGCACCGAGACACAAACAGATGACACGATTGCAGCAGACGTTGCATCGGCAGTGACAATCACAGTACAACCTGCTGCTTCCACATCATCTTCTGGTGCTGGAACATTCACCCTCACCACCACGACCACTGGCACACCTGGTGCCCTTGCATATGTCTGGCAGCGTCAGACTGCTAACTCAACCAAGAAGTGGACCAACATCACTGCTGGACTTGACACAGGTATCACCTATGCAGACTTCACGACCGCAACTCTTGCTTACAGTGGTCTCGCTGCTGACACTCTGGACGGTTACAAGTATCGCGTCAAGATCACCTCAGCAGGTGGCACAGAGGAAGTGATCAGCGATGGCGTGGGTGCTGTTACATTCGGATCCTGATGAATAGATTTTCGTAATGCATTTTGATCTACTTAATGAAAAAAACTATTTGATGTTTGCTATTCAGCATTATGATAATCCACAATCAGTTACTGTAGACGATTTCATGGAGGACATGAAGAAGTTTAAATATCTAAAGAGATTACTCAAAAGATATTTAAAGACAGGTGTCCTCCGAGTCAATCTTATATTGAATCATCTGATTATTTTGTTTAATGTATTCAACGATGGCACTATACCTTTGTTGATGTATAAGTTAGATAGGGAGTATTGGTCCTTGATCAAAACCTTTCTTGTCTACTTAAACCTATACCCACAATTAGGTGGGTGTTTAGATGCAATAGAAGTCGATCGCGACGTAGTAGAATTACTGGAGGTTCTGTGATTAACGAAGACGCACCTACAATGAGTGCTGGTGATGGTGGATTCAGTAGTAGTGCTGATCCCACTGGACCTAACGGTGGTTTTGATCCTCTCTTAGGGGCAAGTAAAAAGAAACCTAAGAAACGTCGCCGCTATACCATCTCACAAGGAGAGATGTTAAAGACTGAAGGAGCACAGAAGGATTCTTCTTACCTCCCATTCCTCATCTCCTATGATGGAGCAGAGCAATATGTATTGTATGGTAGATCAGAAGCACAACTCAAGATTGAGTTGAGAAAGATCTATCGCCCTGAGAATTTTAAAAAGTTGGCAGTTGTTAGACTGTATCCAAATGATGTCATTAAGTTTTACTGGAAAAAAAGACAACAAGCATTGAGAGCGGAATAAATGCCATTCGGTTTTGGAAAATTAAATACACTAGAAGCCAAACTGGGTATCTATGAAGACCTCTCTAAGGAGATGTTGGATAAACTTGAGAGAGCAGTAAGCTCTATTCAAGATAATAGTAATAAGGTTGCTATCATCCTTGAGCGTCATGAGAATAGACTTGACGAGGGTGATAAAGCGAATGATGCAATCATCAAACTCATCTCTAGAGTAGAGAAGCAGGTGGAAGCATTGCAGGTTAAGGTAGAAGATAATCAGAAGACTGTTTGGAAGGTGTCCTGGGGTGCCCTGGTGATCGTTGGTGCAATTCAATTACTGCCCCTCCTGGGGTTGACCATTCGCCCTACAGATGATAGTATGTCTGTAGCGGCAGCAGATCATTGGACTACGTTGAGGACAAATACATCCGACTCCTCAGTTGCAGACTGGAGAAGTTTAAACACGTAAAGTCTGGACTGTATAATTTTAGATGCCCCTATTGCGGTGACTCTCAGAAGAATAAGAGTAAAGCAAGGGGGTTTTTCTTTCTAAAGAAGACTGAGTATATATTCAAGTGTCATAACTGTGGCATGGGTAGGTCGGTCTCAAACTTTCTGAAGGATCATGCTGTCGATCTTCATGATCAATTTATCATGGAGAAGTATAAGCAAGGGATGACTGGTAAAGGTAGGCATACACCCAGTCCAAAGTATGTCAGTGCCACCCCATATTTCGCCAAGAAAATCACAGATGTGACACCAATCAACGAGCTAAATATTGGGCACCTTGCTAGAAAGTATCTAGAAGATAGGAAGATACCAGCATCACAACTGGGAAGATTCTATTATGTTGACAAGTTTAAGAGATGGGTCAACACTCAACGACAGACATTTGATAATCTCCAGAATGACAGACCTAGAATTATTATCCCTCTCATTGGTGAGGACGGTGTGTGGTTTGGCATTCAGGGTAGATCTCTGGCTCCAACTAGCACGTTACGATACATCACTGTGATGTTTGAAGATCGTCTAAAGTTATTCGGACAAGATATTATTAACCCTGAGGAGACAGTTTATGTTACAGAAGGACCATTCGACTCCACTTTCATTGCCAACTCTGTTGCTATGTGTGGTAGCGATGTTGACCACCGCTCTCTTCCTTATAGATCTAGGGTCTGGGTCTTCGATAATGAGCCCCGCAACAGACAGATCGTGCAGAGAATCAAATCTGCGATAGACAGTAAGGAGCAAGTAGTGATATGGCCTAAGGGTATATCACACAAAGATATGAATGATATGTTTATGGCAGGACTTGACCCTAGTGCTATAATCAAATCGAATACCTATCACGGGTTAGAAGCACAAATTAAATTCACAGACTGGAAAAAGGTATGAGCGACACAGTTGTAAAGCGTAATGGACAGGTTGAAGAGATTCACCTAAGTAAAATTCATGAAATGGTTGAGCACGCTTGCAGAGGACTTGCTGGTGTGTCGGAATCGGCAATCGAAATGAATGCCAACCTACAACTATTTGATGGTATCAAGACATCAGACATCCAAGAGATTCTAGTAAGGTCTGCTAATGATCTTATTAGTTTGGATGCACCTAACTATCAGTTTGCTGCAGCACGACTGCTGCTATTTGGACTTCGTAAAAGTGTATATGGATTCCATCCAGACAACGCTCCACACCTTCAGAATCATGTGATTGAATGTGCTGCTAGTAAAGTTTACGACAGCAGCATTGTAGAGGCATACACAGACGATGAGTGGGATCAGATCAATGACATGATCGATAACGACAGAGACTATCTGTTTACCTATGCAGGTCTAAGACAGGTAGTTGATAAATATCTGGTACAGGACAGGTCGTCTGGAGATATCTTCGAGACTCCTCAGCAAATGTATATCATGATTGCTGCGACTCTGTTTCAACGATACCCTACAGAAACAAGACTTGATTATGTCAAAAGATACTACGACGCAATCAGCAAACACCGAATCAACATTCCCACACCTATCATGGCAGGGGTGCGAACTCCACTTCGACAATTTGCTAGCTGTGTTCTTGTTGATGTCGATGACACCATCGATAGTATCTTTTCTAGTGACATGGCGATTGGCTACTATGTTGCTCAACGTGCAGGAATCGGTATCAACGCAGGCAGAATCCGTGGCATCAACGCTAAGATCAGAGGCGGAGAAGTACAGCACACAGGTGTTATCCCATTCCTCAAAAAGTTTGAAAGCACTGTCCGATGTTGTACTCAGAATGGCGTCCGAGGTGGATCAGCAACTGTCCACTTCCCAATCTGGCACCAAGAAATAGAAGACCTTATTGTCCTCAAGAATAATAAGGGCACAGAAGATAATCGAGTGAGGAAACTTGACTACTCCATCCAACTATCAAAGATTTTCTACGAGCGTTTCATTGCGGATGGAGAGATTAGCCTCTTCTCACCGCATGACGTACCAGGTTTGTACGATGCTTTTGGTACTGAGTCATTTGACTCTTGCTATGTGGGTTATGAATCAGACGAGTCTATTCCAAGAAAGACTGTCAAGGCGCAAGAGTTAATCCTTAGCATCCTGAAGGAGAGAGCAGAGACAGGTCGTATTTACATCATGAATATCGATCACTGCAACAGTCACTCCTCATTCAAAGACAAGGTTAACATGAGTAACCTGTGTCAAGAGATCACACTGCCTACTGATCCTATCAATCACATTGATGATGATGGTGGTGAGATTGCTTTGTGCATTCTGTCTGCTATTAACGTTGGTAAGATCAAGAATCTAGATGAGTTGGAAAACCTTACAGATCTATCTGTGAGGGGACTTGAAGAGTTGATTGACTACCAGGAGTATCCTGTTGCTGCTGCTCGCCGTAGCACCATGGCACGTCGCTCTCTGGGTATTGGTTTCATTGGACTAGCACATTACCTTGCTAAGAATGGTGAGCATTATGATGATCCCAATGCTCTGAAGATGGTCCATGAGTTGACTGAGGCATTCCAATACAACCTTCTTAAGTCTTCTTGTAAACTTGCTGAAGAGCGTGGTCCTTGTGAAGCATTCCATCGCACAAAGTATGCTGATGGACTTCTACCAATTGATACATATAAGAAGGACGTTGACGAGTTAATCAAACCGCATTATAATTATGATTGGGATAGCCTTAGGTTGGATATCGAGGAGTATGGATTGCGACACAGCACTCTGTCCGCACAGATGCCTTCAGAAAGCAGTTCCGTTGTGTCAAACGCAACCAATGGAATCGAACCACCTAGAGACTACTTGTCCGTTAAAAAATCAAAGAAGGGACCTCTTAAGCAGATTGTTCCACAATACAATTCCCTGAAGAATAACTACACTCTTCTGTGGGACATGACCTCTAACAAAGGTTACATTGAAATTACTGCAGTGCTCCAGAAATTCTTTGATCAAGCGATCAGTGGCAACTGGTCATACAATCCCGAAAATTTCCCTGATAATAAGATCCCTGTGTCAGTAATGGCAAATGATCTTCTTACTACCTACAAGTATGGATGGAAAACTTCTTATTATCAAAACACATATGATGCCAAGAGAGATCCTGATGTGGATGAGTCTCAACAATCTAAACTAGACACCCTTCTGGGAGAGATTGACAATGGTGAAGAAGGTGAGTGCGATGCCTGCAACGTCTAAGGACATTACAATCACACTCAACAAAGATCTACAAGACGAGTTTGAGTCTTACCTTGAAGTCTGTAAGTCCTTGGAGTTTCCTCCAAGGATCAATGGCTTTCTAAATTATATCTACAACTATGGTACATGCAAAAATCCAAAGGAGCCACAAGAATGGGACTGACAGTCTTTAACGACAAGAAGGTAGACACAAAAAACCAACCAATGTTTTTTGGTGCTCCTTTAGGGATGCAACGTTATGATGAATACAAGTATGCTGACTTTGATAAACTGACACAGACACAGTTAGGATACTTCTGGAGACCTGAAGAGGTTTCCCTTCAGAAAGACAGGTCCGATTACAAAACACTGAATGATCAACAGAAACATATCTACACCAGTAACCTCAAGTATCAGATCCTTCTGGACTCTGTGCAGGGGCGTGGTCCTGGGATGGCATTCTCACCTTACTGTAGTCTTCCTGAGTTGGAAGGATGCATGGGAGTATGGGAATTCATGGAGCAGATTCACTCTCGTTCCTATACCCATATCATCAAAAACATCTACCCAGATCCAACAGAAGTCTTCGATACGGTATTAGATGACGAGAAGATTCTCGATCGTGCTAAGTCTGTAACCAAAGCATACAATGATTTCATTGAAGCAGCATCTGAGTGGGCATCCAGCACCATGTGGGAGAAGTCCTGGGAGGGATCACCTACTCGTGACTGGACACTGAATGATGTTAAACGTAAACTTTATCTGGCGATTGCTAATGTCAACATCCTGGAAGGAATACGGTTCTATGTTTCTTTTGCTTGTAGTTTTGCTTTTGGTGAACTTAAACTCATGGAAGGTTCAGCAAAAATTATCTCCCTTATTGCCAGGGATGAGTCACAACATTTGGCACTGACTCAGAAGATCCTTTACAAGTGGAAGAAAGGTGATGATCCTGAGATGCAGGTCATCGCACAAGAAGAAAAAGAAACAGTGCGTCAGATGTTTATCGACGCAGTAAACCAGGAGAAAGACTGGGCAAAATATCTATTTGAAAACGGCAGCATGATCGGTCTTAATGAGAGACTGCTCTGTCAATACGTTGAGTGGATCGCTAACCGTCGCATGAAGGCAGTTGGTATCGATCCAGTCTATGACATCCCTGCTAAGAATAATCCCCTACCATGGACAGAGCACTGGCTAAATAGCAAAGGTCAGCAAAATGCTCCTCAGGAAACTGAGATTGAGTCCTATGTTGTTGGAGGTATCAAACAAGATGTTGAAGCAAGTACTTTCGGTGGTTTTCAACTATAAGTATTCCATCAGTCGATGGATTGATAACCTACTACATGAAAAGAAAGAAGTGCAAAAGATCGATACAAGACGAGAAGGTGATTGGTTGTCCCAAGACCCCTCAAATTGGTATTCGGGACCACTTATCCTTCTTGAAGAGACTCAAGAAGGACTTAAAGAATACCAGACCAGTCAGAGCAAGACCAAAAAAAGGCAAAAAAAGGAAGTGAGTTGCTAAATAGTTGTGGATATGTTAGTATATCCATACGTTCATCCCCCGAAAGGAGGACGCAAGTAAGTCGCGGAACGGAGCGTTCATCCCATGCTAGAAGTATTATTCTATTCAACTCTCACTTGTGCTCAAGCCGATGCAATCATGCTTCGGATGAGAACAAACGAGAATATTCCTCCTGAATATAAGGTGGAATTGATTGAGGTCATGAAGGAATCAACCCCTAATTGCTATCCATGGGACGCACACGACTAAAGGAACGGGTTTAACCACCAACTACTTTAGGAGTATATCAATGACTACTATCACATATCGCGGTGTCCAGTATGATGCTGAGTCATACAAGACAGCCGTGCTAGAAGAGCAAACTCAGACTCGCAATCATAATTTGATGTATCGCGGGATTAGAATCGAGCGTAAGTTCGCATCTAAGAGTTGATAACAGAGGCACCTACGGGTGCCTTTTTTATTGTTATAGATAGACGAAAGGGATTTATTATGAAACCAATTTCATTAGACGAATACCTCATTGCAGGTGAAGAGTTTTGGCCCAAGTATTGGTATGTTGCCAAGGAACTTGGAGAGAATGCTGAGGCAAAGGATATCCTTAAGATCATGGAGTCTCTTGCTGGTGTTGCCATGAAGAATAGATCAGAAGATAAAGCAGGACCATTCGGATTTAATAAGAAGACGGAGAAAGAAAATGTCGAAGGATAAGATCGACACTCAAGGCATGAGTCTCCCTGGTAAGTCTAAGAAACCAAGTAGTTATGCACCTATGCCTGTCAAGGTAAGGACAATCTTCACACCAGAAGAGCGTATTGAGTTGAAACAAATTATTCATGAAGCACTTGATGAGAGGATAAGCAGGTGAAACCACAGAGTGCAAAGGGTAAAGGTAGACGATTCCAACAGTGGGTGAGAGACATGCTCATCGAGCATAGGAATGTCCACCCTGAAGACATCGAGTCTCGCAGCATGGGTGCTGGTGGGGAAGATATTATGATGGCACGAGATGCTAGGCAGAAGTTTCCCTTCAGTATTGAGTGTAAGAATGTGGAGAAACTAAACGTTTACGATGCATACGAGCAGGCATGTGCCAACTCAGGAGACCACCAACCTATACTTTTTATGAAGAAGAATAGGAAGCAACCACTTGTGGTAGTGGACGCCGAATGGTTTATTAAGAATTTTAAGGGTTGACACTCGGACCCTAACCATATATACTTACAAGGCATACGAGGAGACCACCATGGACGATCAGTTTCTTGAGGAAATTGACGCTATCAATAACATGATTGAAATCCTAGTGGACCAGATGCACGATGCCCTAGAGAGTGGTGACTATGTTGACGCAGAAGCGATCGGCATTAAGATCCGACACTATACTGAGATACTCAAATGATTCATAATTTATTTTCTGTCCCAATCGCACATTACGAAGTAGAGAATTGGGAATCACAGAAACAAATTATCATGGAGTCCCTACCTCAGTTTGGGCAAGAGCATCTGGATAACAATGAAATGTATACTGACTTCTTTCACATGGAAGAAGAGACGTTACCTCCGTATGCTGATGTAATTATTCCAATCATTGAGCCCTATCTTGCTCAGTTTACTGAGCGTAGAAGGGTTGAGTTTACTGATATGTGGTGTCAAACATCACGTAAAGGTCAATACCATGGCATTCATAACCATGGTCATAGTGGTTGGAGTTGCATTCTTTATGTTGAGTTTAATCCTAAGCTTCATGATGCAACTCAATTCATATCACCATTCAACAATCCCTGGAGTGGTAGGTTGCAGAGTTTTATTCCCCCTATAAATGAGGGTGATCTAATTATCTTTCCTACTACTGTCCACCACCAGGCGCTAGAGAATAAGTCTGATGTCCCTCGCACTATTGTCTCGTTTAATCTAAGAGGCAAAGTTGATAAGGTTAAGAGGACTCTATGGGAAGGAGATCCTATTGTGAGAGAGCAGGCATGAGTTTCTTTACTGGTGATGACTTTATACTCAATGAAAACCTTGAGTATAATGTAGAAATAATTAACGATCAGAGGGTTGTCTATATTGATAACCTATATAAGAATCCTGATAGGGTGGTTGAGTATCTCGACTGCTGCCCTATCCTCTCACACAAACCCCAAGACCCTATCAAGGGCAACGGCATAGACTTCTATGACGGCAGACATACTATCACGGAGGCATATGATCCACGTTGGTTTTCTATTCATCAACAAGTCTCTGTCCGTCTAGGAATGATTGGTGTCCACTTCGATGAAGGTTGTAAGTTCAACATGACTATGTTAAACTCTCCACCTAAAGGACACTGGTTTCCACACACAGATCCTAACTCAGTTAACTGTATCGTTTATCTAAACAAGAGTAACAACTATGGTCCTGGCACATCTTTTTACAAGTCCTTTGATTACAATGGTGGAGGTGAGCACTCAGACCCTTGGTGTAAGGATGCAGTTGAATCCCACTGTATCTTAGACCGCTTCAACTGTGGTGTTTTCTTTTCTGGTAGCACTTATCATGCAATGAGACTGGTTGGTGATACATTTGTAAACAAGAGACGCTACACAGAGGTGCATTTTTTAAACTACTAATGGTCCAGTAGCTCAGTGGAATAGAGCATCGCTCTTCTAAAGCGTTGGTCGCAGGTTCGAATCCTGCCTGGACCGTTGCCTTAACGGGCAAGTAAAACAAAATAGGAGTCAGTCATGACTGTTAGAGATCGATTTGTGGACAGACTACAAATTCTGAAGGATACTGTCAATGGTAACATTGCCCTTGACGCTGAGTATCCTGCCCTCTTCTCTTCTCTTTGCCGTTTCTACAGCGACGAGAATAAACACCACGTCCACTTCTGGGGACTGAATGTTGAAGAGGATTATACGATTCTCATTGATAACATGATTGCTGATGGCGTCTTGGAAATGACGTAAAACATACCCTGGTGGAGTCAATTTTGACCCTGCCCTGGGATGGCACTAAACTCACCCTGGTCGGGATTACTATGCTTGATACAGAACTCACGATATACAAAGGCAACATCTGTACCCCTCTCACTGATGAGTGTAATGACTTTATCTGGGGTAACTTTATTAATGAATCCGTTGTAGATGGTCTTCATGAGTTCTGGCATAGTCAAGATATTCTTAACTTCCATGATGGGATGGTGTTGCGTCAAGGTGATGTGACGGTCGATAAAGACTACAAAGACTCTACCGATCTACATGTCCCTACTGAATTATCATGTGCTCCTGTAAGAAATTACTTGGATGCTTTGCAAGATGTCCTCAATCAATACTTGAAACGGTTTCCGATGGCGGAGACCTCTAGGTTTCAAGTAAAAGAGCCACTGTCTATGCAGTGGTATCCTAAAGGTGGCGGATTCAAGTTGTGGCATACCGAAAGGTCTAATGCCCTGCCTGGATCCGTTTACCGTCACCTAGTATTCATGACATACCTTAATGATGTGCCTGATGGCGGCACTGAATGGTATCATCAAGATAAATATGTCCCTGCTCAGAAAGGTTATACTGTCATCTGGCCAGCAGACTGGACCCATCACCACCGTGGAAGAGTCTCTCATACTAAAGAGAAGGCAATCATTACAGGGTGGTTTAGTTACATCTAAATACTGAAAGACTTTAAAGACATGGATCAAAACGAGCGTTGGAATAGAGGATTGGATCTCTTCATTGAGAGTGTCCACAAACCTGACAGTAAACTGAGGGGGTGTGCCCACAATCAAGGATGCTTCAACGAATTGTTGTGGATCCGAGAATCTATGCTAGAATATCTGAAGACGCTTAGACGCCCATGAATCTGTATGAATCTCTGATTCACGCCTTTGAGACCCTAGGTTGGGACCCATCCGATGACATTAAGTTGGAGATCGGTGGGACTCAGGTCTCTGGCATTGATCAACCTGAAGGTTACAATGAGAAGTGGTCCTCACCTAGGGGGCACCGCAAGTATAACAAGGACGCCTTCATTGTCTTCAAGAATAAGACTCGTGATCCATGGGTCCCTTCTGTCGCTCCTGTGGTAGAGGAGCAGACTAATGAAGTGTGAAGTGAAGTGTTATGTTGCAGGTAAAGTATTCTCTGTTGAATGCTATGCTGCAAACTATGAAGATGCTAAGCAGGTAGCCCTTGCACAGTATCCAAACGCCCGTATCATGGGTGTAACTGCCAAATTCAACTAACAAACTATGAATGATCTAGATCCTAAGTCAGTTGCTACCACTAAGACTATTGTAATTAACGAGAGGTTTCCCTATCGTTATGTGCAGAGAGGTCACATTCAACTGAATGGTAAACCAGATTTTCGTTTGCAAAAAGCAAACGAGTATACCAAAAAGTATTCTGACATTTACTTGTTTGACAATGGAGATCAGATGCTTCTTGCTATTGAAGACTTTGAGTATACCAAGTGGTTGGATCCAGATGGTGTGCCCTGTTATCTTAGGGATAGTGTAAAATCTTACAAAGGAAAATTATGAAAGCAGAATTACAAAGAGCAACCGAAGCATTGAAAGTGGCACTGCATTGTGCTATTGATGATGTCAACTTCAATAAGAGTCACTTGAGTGAGTTGTGGAGGCACTATAATGGTGTTGCCTGCATCCTCGAATCATGTGCTGAGGACACTCCTCCTCCTAGTCTTGACTACGATGCTATCTCATTTGATTATAGCAATGAGTATACAGACTTCTACAACAACGCTGCTCAACCAGTTGATCCTGGCATTGTCCAAGGTGGTCAGGACGTAATCTCATTCAGTTGAGGGGTTGACAAAAGTTAAAACTTTATATATAGTTACAAGAAGTTACATGTCTTAACACAAATGACTGTTACAACCAACGAGCTCGGACAAACAAACATGTTTGCTAACGAGCCAACCATGTACATCGATCCTAAGGTAACCAAAGCAATGCAAACTGAAACATACGAAACCCACAACGAAAAGGCAGAAAAACTCAATGGTCGTCTCGCTATGCTGGGACTCATGAGTGCTTTCCTTTCCTATGCAATCACAGGTAACCTCTTCTTCGGAGTTTGGTGATTGACCTGACCGTCTAAATATGATATGATTACTGGGGTGGCACTGCTACCCCATTTTAATGAGACTTACTATGAAAAATCTTATAGCAGTAATGCTAACGCCTTTGCTCATAGCATGTGCCCAACAACCTCCCGCCTCAGCAGTTGGCATCATCGAGCAACCTAAAGATCCATACTATGAATGTGTCGGATGCTCTCCTGAAGAGCAGAAAGCAGTAGCAGTACTACAAGATAAAAATATTGTAGACAAGAATGCTATTGCAACCATCCTTGGCAACATCAAACAAGAATCTAAATTCATTGCTAACATCTGTGAAGGTGGTGCTCGTGTGAGTTATGAGGATTGTCTTACTGGTGGGTATGGAATCATCCAATGGACTAGCGTCAATCGTTATGTCAACCTAGGTAAATTTGCACAAAAGTTTGCCTGTGACCCAAGTGAATTTGACTGCCAACTTCACTACATGGTGAATGAAGATGTCTTTGTCCGCCAACTACCATACTTCCAAGGATCTGGTCTTGCAATCGCAGACTATATGCGACCAGCATATCGTTGGTTGGGATGGGGTATCAAAGGTAACAGGGAAGTATATGCCTGGGACTATCTAAATAAACTACAGTTGACTTCATGAGTCATGTATTCTTTAGAGTTTTATTGTCAAGGTGATTGGGTTAGACTAAAGCATTACACCAACCTATCACCTGCCAAGGCAGACTTCCTCCTCTATGTCATAGGGTTGGGGTCTGAAGCATTTAAAACAGACAAACAATTTAGGAAAGTATTACATGATTGATGACTGGCGCTATGACGATGGTAAGATGCTTGAGAGGCAACTTGCGTTAACTTGTTTCATCAAAGAGCGTATTGAGATAAATAGGAATACATACGAGTTTTGTCACTATTATGTCTCCAATGGCCTGATGGATTTGCCAAAGGATAAGGATAAATTACAAGAATTATTTGATCAGACAGGTGGGGATCTATTCGGTCACCTCAGTGGCAAACTCTTCAAAGAGTATACCAAGTGGACTGACCTGAATGAAGAAACCGCTCTCAACAAAGAAAGCAATCAAACAAATAATCAAACAAGCAAAGAAGCATCCTGACTGGTACACACCAGAGGAAGTTATGTATGCTAAACTGATAAAGAAAACCATCAAGAAAGAAAAGTAATTGTTATGCGTATAGTGATCGTCGGTGGCGGTACATCTGGTTGGATGACTGCTGCTGCATTTTGTAAGACATTCCCCGATTGGGATGTAACCCTTATTAAATGGGGTGATCCTATTGGTGTTGGTGAAAGCACTACACCGCATATCAATCAGTATCTTAAGTTTATGGGGATACCTGATGAGGTATTCCTACCAGCAGCACGAGCAACATTCAAATCATCGTCACGTTTTGATGGTTTCGCAGAAGAAGGTAAAGTATTCCACTACCCTAACGGGCAGAGCATCACTCAAACAGTAAAGTTTCAAGAGTGGATGCTTGCTAAGGAGTATCATCCAGAAGGATTGCCAGAATTCTCCGAGACATTCATGCCTTTTGTTACAGTGGCAGAGCAAGGAAGGTTGCCACTTAATAACGAAGTATTGGATCCCTATGACCTCGCGAAAGACAGATCATTCCACATCAACGGAGCAGCATTCTCAGAGTTTCTCAGAGAAACCTACTGCAGTAATCTTACGGTGGTTGATAGTAAAGTTAAGTCGGTTGTTAACGAAGGAAAAAACATCAAACATCTCGTGGTTAGTGGAGGACACTACTCGCTCGGGGGAGAAAAGGTTTACGCAGATCTCTATATCGACTGTACTGGGCAGCAGGCAGTCCTCTCGGGGTCGCTAAGCAAGTGGAAACCATACGATAGTATCTTAACTGACACTGCTCTCGTAGTTAAAACTGATTATGTCAACCGTCGTGAAGAGATGGTGCCCTATACCAATGCTAAAGCAATGTCTGCTGGATGGCAGTGGACTATACCTACCTATGATTTTATCAGTAGAGGGTATGTATTTGGATCACGTTTCCAGAGTGAAGAAGATGCTCGTAAAGAATTTGGATACGAGAATGTCAAGGTAGTAAAGTTTGAGAATGGTAGACACGAGAGAGCATGGACAGGTAACTGTGTTTCTATCGGACTCTCGTTTGGATTCATCGAGCCACTTGAATCAACATCACTATTCAATACTCATCATGGCATCCTTGCACTGATGGATATCCTGCAGGAAGGAAACTTACCTGGTCAGTTTGCACGAGATCGATTCAACTACAACCTATCTGAGCACATGGATGGGTGGTGTGAGTTTGTTGAGGCACACTATTACTACAGTCGCCGTCGTGACACACCCTTCTGGCGTGCTGCATCAGATGAAGTTGAATATAATGTCAAAGGCACCCATGAAGTGGTGCAATACATCCTATGTGGCAATGAACCCATAGCACATGGTGAGATGCCTGTCCTACACATCCTGGCAGGGTCTGGTTACACCAATATCAATACCAGACTCAACGAATATTACAAGATTCCTGAGCTTGTCACCCAGAGAAAGGTGAATGAATGGATCTACAGGCACAACAGAGTCCTGCAGTATGCAGAGACCTGCCCCCCTATGACAGATTTTTTATCGTCCACCTTCGATTACGCTTGACAAGGTGTTGAAAATCATATATAGTATGTCCAACGTTACGAAACGTTAACCCACGACGCCTTACCAAGACTAAACAGCGTCGTTAAACAACAGTCTTTAATACCTGTCTCTGAGGGTGAGATAGGAATAACATACCAGTGTTTCCCTGCACTCTTAACTAACCCTTTTCAAATGTCAACACTTTCAAGGCAACAACAATCTACCTCTTCGTGGGAATCATTCTGCGAGTGGGTAACGTCCACTAACAATCGTCTGTATGTCGGTTGGTTTGGTGTGCTTATGATTCCAACACTGCTTGCAGCAACTATCTGCTTCATTGTTGCATTCGTAGCAGCACCTCCTGTCGATATCGATGGCATCCGTGAGCCCGTCGCTGGTAGTCTCATGTATGGCAACAACATCATCTCTGGTGCAGTTGTCCCATCTTCAAACGCAATTGGTCTTCACTTCTATCCCATCTGGGAAGCCGCATCACTCGATGAGTGGTTGTATAACGGCGGTCCTTTCCAACTGGTAGTCTTTCACTTCCTCATCGGCATCTATGCATATATGGGACGTGAGTGGGAATTGTCATACCGTCTCGGTATGCGTCCATGGATCTGTGTCGCATACTCAGCTCCAGTCGCAGCAGCATCTGCTGTCTTCCTAGTCTATCCATTCGGTCAAGGATCTTTCTCTGACGCAATGCCCCTGGGTATCAGTGGCACCTTTAACTACATGCTTGTCTTCCAAGCAGAGCACAACATCTTGATGCACCCCTTCCACATGTTGGGAGTCGCAGGTGTCTTCGGTGGATCACTCTTCTCAGCAATGCATGGTAGTCTTGTCACCTCTTCACTCGTCCGTGAGACGACTGAAACTGAGTCACAAAACTATGGTTACAAGTTCGGTCAAGAAGAAGAGACCTATAACATCGTCGCAGCCCATGGTTACTTCGGTCGTTTGATCTTCCAATACGCATCCTTCAACAACAGCAGAAGTCTTCACTTCTTCCTTGCTGCATGGCCTGTGGTTGGTATCTGGTTTACTGCACTGGGCGTAAGCACCATGGCATTCAACCTGAATGGTTTCAACTTCAACCAGTCCATCCTTGATGGTCAGGGTCGTGTGCTCAATACCTGGGCAGACGTACTCAACCGTGCAGGTCTGGGTATGGAAGTGATGCATGAGCGCAACGCTCACAACTTCCCACTCGACCTAGCAGCTGCTGAGTCCACTCCTGTGGCACTCACCGCACCTGTTGTCGGTTGATACTCTTTGTGGTATAATAAGAGGGACCTCACGGTCCCTTTTCTTTTCTAAACAATTATTAAGTTTCATGTCATATTCTATTACTCTCCAAACCAGCGAAGGCGAGCAGGTCATTCAGTGTGAGGATGACCAATACATTCTTGATGCTGCTGAAGAAGCAGGAGTTGATATTAATTACTCCTGTCGTGCTGGTGCCTGCTCCTCTTGTGCAGGCAAGATCGTTAGTGGTACTGTTGACCAAAGTGATCAATCATTCTTGGATGATGACCAAATCGAAGCAGGTTTCCTGCTCACCTGTGTCTCATACCCTACATCTGACTGTGTAATCCTGACTGAACAAGAAGAATCACTTTATTAATTTACTAATGGAACCCTCTCTACTCGAAATCCTGACTTACTATGTGATTGGCGGTGCCCTTATCATTGGACCACCAGCAATCTTCCTGATCATTGCCATGATGGGAGCAATCCAGAATACGAAAGGTCGTATGGTTGGATACAAAGACCACAAAGAATATGGTGACAGTTCTATCTACGAGAATTCTCCTAGTGATCAATCAAAATTCTTCCTCGAAATTGGCTGAGATCATACGTGACACTTGGCCACAACTCTACTGGTTAAAAGATTTTAAAAAGGTAAACAAAAATGACGACAAGTACACTAAAGACACCACAAAGGGGGTGGTTTGATGTCCTGGACGACTGGCTTAAACGCGACCGCTTTGTATTTGTGGGCTGGTCTGGACTACTACTTCTTCCCACTGCTTATTTGGCCATTGGCGGTTGGCTTACTGGCACAGCTTTTGTCACGAGTTGGTACACCCACGGTCTTGCTTCTTCCTATCTTGAGGGTGCTAACTTTCTCACAGCAGCTGTCTCGACGCCTGCTGATGCTATGGGTCATTCTCTTCTTCTACTTTGGGGTCCTGAGTCTCAGGGGAATTTCCAGCGGTGGTGCCAACTTGGGGGACTCTGGAATTT
>Ga0181379_1000217_pt1 | contig 29299 bp, 21 predicted proteins | sample 2SPOviralmetaG_FD_130115 | JGI IMG/M metagenome (GOLD analysis project Ga0181379, IMG submission 130115) | Marine viral communities from the oligotrophic San Pedro Time Series (SPOT) site, San Pedro Channel, CA, USA - 2 SPOT_SRF_2009-07-10 | ecosystem: Environmental > Aquatic > Marine > Strait... | reverse complement strand
TTTTAATGGTGAAATGGTAGAAAGAGAAGTACACCATAAATTAAAGGCACAACGTGTCAATAGTAGTAAAGAATTTTTCCAAATTAGCTTGGAAGAGGCAAAAGAAACAATTAACTTAATAGGAAATAAATTTAAATAGTTATGTCAAAACAAGAATTATTAGAAGAACAAAAAGTAAACTTAATTAACGATCTATTAGCTGTATCTACAGTAATGGAGGAATTATGGAATTACCACCCGGATAATCCTCAACAAAAAGAGGTTGTGGGTGAATATAACCAATTGTTAAAAATTAAAGGTGATATTGAAAATGAACTTGAAGAATTAGGATAGTAAAAATTGCCTCGGTGGTGGAATAGGTAGACACGCCGGACTTAAAATCCTGTGGACAGTAATGTCCGTGCCGGTTCGACCCCGGCCCGAGGTACAATATGTATAATAGATGAATAAAGATAGCATATTTAACTTATTTGATGATGACACACCTCAGGAGTCTGAGGTTAGTACTAGGACAAGTTTAAATGATTTTATTAAATCACCATATGCTAAGATTGGGATGTTTACTAAATTAATTCTCAACCATGAAGTATTTTATCAAAAACTACAAAAATTTTTAAAAGAAGAGGAGCCAAGCTATAATTCATCTTCAACCAAAGAAGCTGGTGATTATGCTGTATTTAATAGATCTTGGCATTATATCAAAGATATTGATGTTGATAACATAGAGCATATTGAAGGTATATTAGATTTTAATTCTAAGATGTTTTGTAAAGCTCTTCAAGATGCAATTTTTTACTTTGAACATTGTGAACAATACGAAAGATGCGCACACTTATTGAAAATACAACAATTAGTAAAAGTAATTTAAAAGTAATTTAAAAATAACTAGGATACCCAAAATCCTCCATGTACCTTGGTATTACAGGTTTTGAAAAAATGGGATAATAAGGGTTGGAAATAAAGGTAATAATAAGGGGTTATGAGATACCCTGTTTTAAATATAAATAAATCATGAGAAATAGAAATGTAGTAAACAAAAAGTTAGACAATTTAGAATCAACACTAATTAACCTCCAGAGAATTGTCAATACACAACAACCTATTGAATCCTATAAAGCAAATATTATTAAAGCTCAAGGATTAGTAAGCGATATCAGAGATGTAATAGAATCACAACCTATGTCTCCTTCAGAATTAAACCAATACTAAAATAAATTAAGGTTATGAAATTAACAGCAGAACAGATTCAATCAAATTGGGTAGAATTTAATACTAACATCGAAACATATATTACGGGTGATCGTAAACAGAAATTACTTGATTTCTATAAAAAATATGAAGACCGTATTATCCTAATGCCAGCATCACATAAGAAAGAATACCATTCAGCATTCCCAGGTGGGTATGTAGATCACGTTAATAGAGTAGTAAAAGCAGCTTTGTCCATGTCCGCTGTATGGGATGGGTTTGGTTGTGATATGACGACATTTACCCAGGAAGAATTGGTATTTTCGGCGATCAACCATGATCTAGGTAAAATGGGAGATGAAGAACATGAATCTTATATCCCTCAGACTGATCAATGGAGACGTGATAAATTAGGTGAAGAATATATGCACAATAAGAAAATTGCGTTTGCTGCTGTTCCAGACCGTGGGTTATTTTTACTTCAGTCACATGGGGTACAATATACATTTAATGAAATGTTAGCTATTCAGACACATGATGGTTTGTATGACTCAGCAAATGAAAAATACTTAAAATCATTTATGCCAGAAACAAAACCTCGCACATCTTTACCATTCATCTTGCATCAAGCTGATATGATGGCAGCTCGTATTGAATTTGAAATTGAATGGCTCCCAAAGTTTTCTCAAAATAGCGTGGTTGCGTCAAAGAAAAATTATACATTGAAGTCCAAGACAACTGCTAAATCCAAAGCACTTAATACTTTATCAAGTCCGGGATTAAAAAGTATGTTAGATAATTTATGATATTAGAAATAATAATTGGGATTTTAGGTTTATTAGTCGTTATCTTAGGATATACGACTTTCAACCTTTTGAGGAAAAGTGAAAAAGCAGAGGATATTATTATTTCTCAATCCGATTTTATTGAAAACTTATCATCACAGATATCAAAATCCGAAAATCGTTTAGATGAAATAGATGAAAAAGGAACATTTAAAAGTGATGATGAAATAGGTTGGTTTTTCAATGAAATTAAACAATTACAAGCTAATATCTCCCAATTTAAAACCAACCAAGAATAATGGCTCCAAAAAAGAGAAGAAAAAAGAGTAAAAATTATTTTACCCAAGATACAGAAAATGCTATAGTTCGTTATAATAATGAACCCGATTTTGAAGTTCGAAGCAGAATATACGAAAATGAAATACATTTCGCATTTTTTAAACTTACCCAAAACATAATTCATACTTTTAAGTTCTACCATACCGAAGTAGAAAACTTAGAACACTTACAACATGAAATAATTACCTTTTTGTTATCTAAAATTCATTTATTTGACCCAACTAGAGGGGCCAAGGCATATTCTTATTTTGGTACTATTGTTAAACGTTGGTTAATATTATATAATACCAAAAATTATAGTAAAAAAATTAAAAAAGTTCCGGTTGATGAGTTAACTAAAGATAATACTTCTTTTTCTAAATATAGTGAAGAAACGGTAGTAAAAAGTGATTTAGAAAAATACATTGATATATATGTAGATCATGTTTCCGAAAATATTTTAGAATTATTCCCAAAGAAAAATGATGCTCAAATAGCAGATGCAATTCTAGAACTATTCCGTAAAAGAGAAACATTAGAGGTATTTAATAAAAAAGCACTTTATATTTATATACGTGAAATGGTAGATGTGAAAACACCTAAGATAACTAAAATAGCCAATAAACTTCACGATATTTTTAAAACCCAATATATATTCTTTTTAGAAAATGGTTACGCCAAATTCTAATTCTTCTTTATATCCATATTTATAACCAAAAATATTATGGGAGCATTAGACAATGTAGTATTCGGCAAGAAAAAATTCTCGGATATCCTCAACGAAATTTACGATAATCAAAAAAAGAAATCAACCCAAATATCAGGTTTAATCTCTGAACTTAAACCACTTATAAATGATATTGGGGATGCCACTTTAATCGTACCACTTATCAAAGAATATATGGATATTGGCGTTCGTAACGATGAACAATTAATTAAGATGGCAACTATAGTACAGCGTGCGCTTAATAATAGCTCTAGCGAAGATTCATTGGGTATTACGGATGAAGAAAAAGCTGAATTAATGGCTGAATTAGATAAGCTAAACGAAAATTTCGAAAATAAAGATGGGGGTAAATAATTCAAAATTTGGTATTTCTGCTTTAAAAAACAACACATCGGGGTTTTTTAATTCTAGTGATAGTGAGTCAATTGAGAATCTAAAAAGACAAATGTTACCTGTAAGGGTAATTGATATTGTATTAGATGAATCCCACCCAGATTTTATAAAATTAGGATCTTGGACTAGTATAGGTACTATAAGATTTGAAGATATTAATTCAAGTAGAAGTACTGAAGATAAACCTATAGCAAAACCACTATTCCCCCAATTAAAAAACCCACCTTTAATTAATGAAATAGTTTTATTATTCCAACTCCCAGATAAAAATATGGGGGGAGATGATACATCTAAAGATTATTATTATTTAAATACTGTATCTATATGGAATAATCCCCACCATAATGCTTATCCTAATGTATACAGATACTCAGCAAAGGAATCTAAAAAACAGGATAATCAAGCTGTAGAAGAAGGGATTCCATTACAAACAGAAAAATCAATAGAAGGTTTAGACTTAAATGGACCAAATAATACTGGTGGTACATTTATTGAAAAGTCAAATGTTAGACCTATTATGCCTTATAGTGGGGATAATATATTAGAAAGTCGTTGGGGAAGTTCTATTAGATTAGGAAGCACAATAAAATCACCATCTTTATATTTAAATAAATGGTCGGGATATGGGGATGAAGGTGATCCTATTTTAGTAATTAAAAATGGTCAAATAAGCAATGAAAATGATATTGGGTATCTTCCTATAGCTGAAGATATTAATCAAGATCCTTCTTCGATATATATGACTTCAACTCAAAATATCCCAATATCTGCTTCTAGTATAAATTATACTGCAATATCTAATAACCAGATACCAACTTATCCCTCCAGTTATACCTCAGGTTCTCAAATTATATTAAATTCAGAAAGATTAGTTTTAAACTCAACTAAAGATAGTATACTATTATCATCACAAAAAATAATTAATCTAGCATCTTTAGGTGATCTTGGTTTGGCAAGTAGAAAGGCTATAACTTTAGAAGCTGATGATATTAATTTAGGTGGAACAAATTCCTCTCAACCCGCAGTATTAGGGGAAACATTTTTACAAAATCTTAGATCTTTAACTGTAGCTATTCAAGGATTTGCTAAAGCATTATCTGCAGACCCTAAGGTATTACCAACAACAGCACAATTAGCTAGTCGTTTAGAACAAAAAGCTACAGAATTTAATAAAAATTATGATAATTATTCTTCTAAAAAAGTTAAATTAGGGTAATGATAGATAAAGATAGTTTAGAAAATATAGATAAGGAAGCAGTATTGAACTCAGCTTTGAGTTTTTTAGGATCTGAAGCAGGTAAAAAGCTATTAGGTTCTAATATTGATATTGAAAATACTAAAACCCTTATAGCTAATGAAAAAAATAAAGTTAAAAAAGAGGAATTATTAAAAAAACTTAATGACTATATCCCTAAATTTAAGGAATTTACTATTGAGGGTAGACTTTATGATAAAACCACTTCAAAACCTATTTCAGGAGCAAAAATAATGCCTATACTGGCATTAGGAAAAAAGTCATTTACTGATGAAAAGGGTGAATATTCAATAGATATAGAGCTACCAATCCTCCCGTTTAATGAAAAAGCTTTAGTTGAACCCAAATTAATATATACTAAAGATGGGTATGTCCCCACTTCCGTTGAAGTTGTAACTCAACAACGCCAAGTAAAGAGTGATATAAAAACTACCCCTTTAATTAATATAGAACTTGCAGCTAAACAAGCAGCAAATGAGGCTGAAGAAAAAATATATGAAGGTATTGATAGAGCTGTTAATGCAGCCCTATCTATTCCAGAAAAAATACTTTCTATAAGGATGGTTTTAATACAAAAACAAACCAAAATAGTTTTTGGAACCCTTTTACCCTTAGGATTTAGTTTATTAGCAATATTTGGTATTACCAAAATTAAGGACAGAAACAAATCCGTGTGTCCTACTGATAAACAATTAAGTGATGCAATTAAAAAAAGAAATAAGATAGCTAAAACTATAAATAAAATATATGGGATAGTAGCACTTAATGTAGGTCTAGCAGTACTATTTACTTATATAGCTATACAACTTCGAGGTGCAAAAAATTCAATCCAATCATTATCCTTTCCCGTAGCTACACCCCCAGGTGTGGGTGTGCCTTATTCTTTAATATCTGCTTTAGAGGAAGTAAAAAAGTTAATTGATAAGTTTCAGAAACAAACTATTCTTCAAAACATATCTTTAGTAATATCTTTAATATTTCTAGTAGCAGCCCTAAAAATAATTATTGAAATTTTAAAAACCATTGACTCATTAATATTCAAATGTGCCCCTAGTAATAAATCTTTAGTAGAATTAGATGAAGGGCTACAAAAATTATTTGCAACCGAAACTGTAACAATAGATACAAGACAATTTATAAATGGTTTTAATATTGAAGTTGTAGAATTAGATAAAAATTCTATAGATGGGGTTAAAAGAAAACAAGCTGTAGGTAGAAATGATAGAGGTATTATTATAGTAAAGGGAGACCCCTCATTTAGTTCATCAGACCAAGTACTAATAGATGAACTTAAATTTTATATTCAAGTAAATAATATAAAACCATTTTAATTTAATATTTATAATAAATCATGTACATATGAAAGTTAGTCAACTAAAAACAATTGTAAAAGACGCAGTTAGGGAAGCAATTCAAGATGAATTAAAAGATATTCTTCTTGAAGCAGTACGCTCCCCTAAACAAGTAGTTTCAGAATATAAACCATCAAACCCAACCGTAGGCACACCTTCTCCTACTAATCCAGTAGCAACAAAATCAAGAGAAGAAATTCGAGAAAATTATATGAATGTTTTAGGAGGTATGATGCCAGGTAAAGATGGTACTATTTCTGCTAATACTAATAATATGCCCCTACAAGTAAGTGGAAAAATGGATACAACAAGCCCAAATGGTAGTTTACCAGAAGGGAATGTATCAATGGATCAGATAATGGGGTTAATGAAAAGATAAATAAATGGCATTTGGAGTTAAACAAATATTTCCCAATGATACCAGAGCAAGAGTTGCTATTGGTGTAAATTTACCGTTAAATGGGAATGCTGTATTTGATTCTAATTTCCAAACAAAAGACGCCATTAAAAATAATTTAATAAATTTCTTCTTAACTAATCCTGGAGAGAGAATAGCAAATCCCACTTTTGGAGCAGGTCTGAGAAATTTTTTATTTGAATCAATCACATCAGGTAATTTAGATTTCCTTCAGGAAAATATTCAAGAAAAAATAAAACTAAATTTTCCTAATGTTACAGTTAAAGAGGTTGTATTAACTTCTAACCAAGATCAAAACCAAATTACCATAAATATTAAGTATTCAATTAATAACACTGGTATAAATGATAAACTAGAATTAAGCTTTACATAATGGCCATTAATAGAGAAATAAAATATTTAAATCAAGACTTTAGTGGGTTTAAAAGTAATTTAATTAATTACACCCAAACATATTTTCCAAATACCTACACTGACTTCTCAGCAACATCCCCTGGGATGATGTTTATAGAACAGGCATCATATATAGGTGATGTTTTGACTTATTATTTAAATAACCAAATTCAAGAAAATTTCCTTCAATATTCTAGACAAACTTCAAACATATATGATTTAGCTTATATGTTTAATTATAAACCTAAAGTTACAGGTTTAGCAATTGCAGATTTAAATATATACCAAGAACTACCAGCAAAGGTAGTTGATGGTCAGACAGTTCCAGACTATGATTATGCTTTATATGTAGAAGGTGGCACACAAGTCAAATCAAATCTATCATCAGAAAATTTCACACTTGAAGATTCAGTTGACTTTACAATATCAAGTTCATTAGATCCTACAATTGTAAATATTGCCCAAGTTTCTAATGGAGAACCAGTATATTTTTTATTAAGAAAAACTAGAAAAGCAATTTCTGGTACTATAAATACTACTACATTTACATTTGGTCCCCCTTCTGAATTTCCAACTGTACTTTTAAATTCATCTAATATTTCACATATAATTGATATTTTTGATGAGGATGGTAACCAATATTATGAAGTGGACCATTTAGCCCAAGATTTAGTTTTTGATGGGATTAAAAATACTAATATAAATGATCCTAATAATTACCAAAGTTTAGATACTCCTTATATTCTTAAAACAAAACAAGTCCAAAGACGTTTTGCTGTTAGATTTTTATCTGAAGATAGATTACAAATTCAATTTGGGTCTGGGGATCCTTTAAATGATGATGAAGAAATTACCCCAAACCCTAATAATGTAGGTTTAGGTTTACCTTTTGAAAAAAGTAAATTAACTACAGCTTATAGCCCAACTAATTTTATATTTACAAACACTTATGGTATTGCCCCTTCTAATACTACATTAACCGTTAGATATTTAACGGGAGGTGGGATTTCATCTAATGCAAATGCTAATACCTTAAATTCAATTGATGATTCAAGTGTTAGATTTTTGAAAAATAATCTTACGACAACAACAGCTAATTATATTTTTAATACTTTATCTTCAAATAATGAGAAAGCAGCTGTGGGAGGTAAAGATGGAGATTCAATAGAAGAAATTAGACAAAATGCTCTATCTAGTTACTCAACCCAGCTAAGAAATGTAACAGCAGATGATTATTTAGTTAGAGCTTTAAGTATGCCTTCTAAATATGGAATGGTATCTAAAGCTTATACACAAAAACCTAAAGTTGATGATTATTTATCTTCTTTAGATTTATACGTTTTATCTTATGATTCACAAAAGAACTTATCGCTAACATCATCCACTTTAAAAGATAATTTAAAGACATATTTAAACCAATATAGAATGATTGGGGATACTATATCCATAAAGGATGCTTTTATAATTAATGTTTCTTGTAATTTTGAAATTATAACTTTACCTAATTATAACAATAATGAAGTACTACTAAGATGTATCTCAGTTTTACAAGATTATTTTTTAATAGATAAATGGCAAATTAACCAACCAATTATATTAAAAGATATTGAAGTTTTATTAGATAGGGTAGATGGAGTCCAAACATTAAAAAATGTAATAATTTCAAACCAAGCAGGAACATTATCTGGATATTCTAAGTATGCCTATGATATTAAAGGAGCAACACAAAATAAAATAATTTATCCTTCATTAGATCCAAGTATTTTTGAATTAAAATACCCAAATCAAGATATTAAAGGAAAAATAGTAACACTGTAAAATGGCCGTATATAAATTATTTCCCGAAAAAGACACTACCTTATATTCATTCAAACCCGCAATGAATACAGGGGTAGATGCTATATTAGAGATATCTAATACTTCACCCTCTATAAACCCCTCACCAAGAGTAGCAAGATCATTAATCCAATTTAACCAACAAGAAATTGAAGATGTTATTAATAATAAAATTAATGGGGCTAATTGGTCAAGTAGTTTAAAATTATTTATAGCCGAAGCTCAGGGGGTTAATTTAGATACTACTATTAAAGCCTACCCTGCTTCTGAAAATTGGGGTAATGGTACGGGTGAATATGGGGATTTACCTCAGACAATAAATGGATCAAGTTGGAAATATATAGAATATTCTGGCTCCGATATTTGGAAAACGGGTGGATATACTGCTTATGTAACAGGTTCATATTCAGGAAGTATTAGTAATGGTCAAAATGTTGGTGTAGGGGGGAATTGGTACTCAGGGTCAGATTATATTGAGGGGGAAGTAACCTCTTCTCAATCATTTGGTCTAAGATCAGAAAAAGATTTAGATATGGATGTAACCAATACCATACATGCCTGGTATACTGCATCCACAGAATTACCTATTAATAGAATAAATAATAATGGGTTTTTACTTAAATTAACAAGTAGTATTGAATATAACTCATCTAAATCAGTTCAACCTGTATTTAAATACTATTCAGTAGATACTAATACAATTTACCCACCTACTCTAGAACTTAAATGGGATGATACTTCATATAGTACTACGTTATCCGAAATTTCTACCCCAGACTTATTTATAGGTTTAGATTCTAATCCCGGGGTATTTAGATCCGAAAGTGTAAATAAATTTAGATTAAACGTGCGTCCCGAATTTCCGGTTCGTACCTTCCAAACAACATCTATTTATACAGACAATTATGCTTTACCATCTTTATCTTACTATGCTATAAAAGATCTAGATACTAATGAATTTGTTGTAAATTTTGATGATACCTTCACAAAAATTAGTTGTGATAACCAGAGTAATTACTTTACAGTATATATGAATGGGTTAGAACCAGAAAGGTATTATAAAATATTAATCAAAACTATAATTAATGGTAATGTGATAGTTAAGGATGAAGATTATTATTTTAAAGTAATTAATGGGTAATGGAAAAAAAAGTCGATATAAAAAAACCTGCCTTTAATAAACTCCAATATGTTAAAACTATTGATACTAGCTTTAATGAATTAGGGGTTACTAGTATGGTAGAGGATATACAATCAACAGTAACTGTTAATGACTTTTTTGATTATTACAATGAGCTATTTTATGAAATTCCTGAAAGAGGTGAAGTTAATTCTCATGAATTTTTAATTAAAACTAGTGCAGAATATATTGATTTTAATGACCAATCAGACTTAGTTAATGCTTTACAAGAAGAAATTAGTGTATTAAGAGAAAGAAATTTAGAATTAGAAGGTAATATTATTGAACTTAAAACCGGTGAAAAAGTAAACCTAAACCAAGAATCAGGATTAGAGGGAGACACTAAGGATGTTAATAAGGATATATTAAAGTTAATAGGAGTTAATGAATTATAAGCAATATGGAAGATAAAGTTTTAATACTCCCAGTAAATTCAACTACATTTCAAGTTGAAAATTATTCAATAGCAGATTCAGAATTAATTTCACAAGTTGAAATTGATACCGAATTTTCTAACTCTACAGATTATATAGAATATTATGTGTATGATGGGGATAAAAATTTACTATTTCCATCTAACACCCAAGAATTATTAACTTATAATGTTAAAGATGGTCATATTTTTATTGACCCTAAGCAAGACCTAAATAGATTAGAATTTAATGAAGGAGATTATTTTATCAATTATAATTTCTATAGAAAACATTTAAATTCAGATATTCAAGAAAATTATTATATAGAAGAAATAAGTTCTGATAGAACAGAAATTAGGTTAAATTCTAATACTATTGATAATGTTGAAGTTTCGTCTTCAACTAATGAGTTTATTTCTTATAGAAATAGTAAAGATCACTTTGTTGATTTTTATTTAAATTTTGGAAGTAATGATTTAATAATAGCCAATAATGTTAAATTAGATCAAATAAATGAAGATGATTTTTCTATTTTAATTAAACTTTATGAACCTTTACCTACCGATATAGATATAAAAACTCAATGTTGGGTAGTAGAGTCAATATCATCTGCTCAAACTTATCAAGTTAAATTTCCTATACCTATATTTGAACCTCAGGACTTTGAATTTATAGCAGGTCCTAATTTAAGCTTAAATATTAAGGATGAAAGTGGGGTATCTTCTAAAGAATACTCCTATAATACATTAGTTAACTCTACAGTTACATCTTCAACATCTCAAATAAAAAGCTTATTAAATGAGAAAGGAATTCAAATAAATATAAATTATGAAGATTTTTCAAATTATATTCATTTTTCTTCTGCTCAAACTAGATTAGAAAACTTTTATTATAAAGTAGGTCTTATTGAACGATATACTAATCAGATTTCACTTCTTGATTCTGGTGTTACAGATTCTACAACATTTGAATTTAGTTCTTCAAAAACAACCTTTGAACTTCAAATAAACAATATAATTGATAATTTCGATTCTTATGAGTATTTTCTATACTACAACTCAGGATCAGATTATAGTTACCCAAAATCAAATACATCTCCACCTTATACCTTATATTCAACTTCTAGTATGGAAGTTGATACTTGGTTAGGTAGTAGCGATGTTACAGAACCCAATTATGGTGGTTTGTTACTATCAGCTTCTGATTATGATGAATCGAACCAAAATTATCTAAAATATACAATACCAGAATTTTTAAGAGACGATCCTAATAATGCACAATATGATTTATTTATTGATATGTTGGGTCAACACTTTGATGGTATATGGGTTTATACTAAAGACATAGTAAATAAATTTAATGCTGATAACCGTTTAGATTATGGTATATCAAAAGATTTAGTAGCGGATTCAATTAGGGATTTTGGTATAAAATTATATTCAAATAACTTTAATACTGACGATTTATATAAAGCATTTTTGGGGTTAACTCCATCAGGGAGTACATTCCCGTATGAAAACTCAATGGATTTTTTACCCGTATCCCCTGGGTCTGAATACATTGATACTAAAATATCAGCATCAGATAACATAATCCCATTAGACGATGCTAATAAGCGTTTATATAAACGAATTTACCATAATATACCGTATTTACTTAAAACTAAAGGTACAGTAGCCGGGCTAAGAGCATTAATTACCTCTTATGGTATTCCAGATACAATATTAAAGGTAAATGAATTTGGGGGTAAAAATAAAACTGATAAACAAAGTTGGGATTATAAAGAAAATTTATTTAATTATGCTTTAGAAGTAAATGAAGATAGTTATTTTAGCTCTTCACTTACTCCAAACACCGATTTCTCTGCAACTAACCCAGAAACAATACAGTTTAGATTTAAAACTCCAGGAATACCTACAGAAAGTTCTTACCAATGTTTGTTTGCTGCTGATGCCCCAAACTGGTTAATAATAGAATATACAGGGTCTAGTTATGTAAGTGGTTCCCATTCAGGATCTATAGCTGATCCTTATAATGAATATGGTACTATAAAATGGGTTGATGGGTTAAACTCCGAAATAAATGTTAGTGCATATTTACCAATATTTAATGGTGAATGGTGGTCAGTAATGTTAAATGCAGATGCTACTACTACTGCTCTATCAGTAGCTAATAGTATAGATAATAAAATTGGTTTCTCAAGTTATGATTCAGATAATAGACATAGTGACTTTTACCACGCTGCAAGTAATGCTAATTTTCCTTACCCTTATGGGTTCCAATTATCGGGTCAAAGCTATGAACCTTTTTCAGGGTCAATTCAAGAAATAAGATATTATTCTTCTAGCATTAATACTTCTTCTTTTGAAGATTTTGTACTTAACCCATTATCATTTAATGGGAATGGATCAACAACATCTGATGAATTAATATTTAGAGCAGATTTAGGAAGTTTATCTTCTACTTCTAGTAGAGAATCAATTCACCCTAAAGTAACAGGTTCATGGGTTAGAACTTCATCTTTTGCAAATGGAATAAATACCTTTATTTTAGAAAACCCAACATTCGTTTCTAATAAAGAATATGTATACCAAAACCAACCCTTCCAAGGTATTAAAAATAAGGTAAGTAGTAGAATTAATATTTTTGAAAATGAAATGCCTGAAGGAGATACTTTATCCCCTAAAAGATCAATACAACAATACTCCTATACAACTCAAAGTACAACCCCAGATGCTGATTACTTAGAAGTAGCCTTTTCCCCTACTAATCAAATTAATGATGATATAACAGCAGAATTAGGTAACTTTAATATTGGGGAGTATATTGGTGATCCTAGAGTTCTTTCTTCTCAATTAGGTTCGTATCCTGATTTATCTACTTTAAGAGAATTGTATTTCCAAAAATACAAAAGTAGTTATGATGTAAAAGATTTTATTCGTCTAATAAAGTTCTTTGATAATTCATTATTTAAAATGATTAAGGATTTTACCCCCTCAAGAACAAACTTAACATCTGGGGTAGTAGTAAAACAACATACTTTAGAAAGAAGTGTATATAAACCTGTATTACCTACTTTTTCTGATGTTACACTTTCAGGATCTGTAAAATCATTCCCAAGGGGATATAATACAGGATCAGGTGATGTAAGTCAACAAAATTATGAAAGTGGTTCTTCAATCTACAGGGTAGATGGAGGAACAGTAGGAATATTTGAAAGATATAATGGGTTATCTTCTTACCCAAGTGGTAGTGAAGGTGATGGACCTAATAATAGGTTCGATTTAACCCAAAGTTGGGATGAAGATTCTCCATCAATAGTAGGAGATCCTAAATATAGAAGAGATGATCAAAGGGAATTTTATAATGGGGAATTTAGTCAATCTAGCCACGTTAAAGTACAAAGGGGTTTAAACTTAGGAGAAGATGATCCTTGTTACCCATATACTAATTGGGAAAATGTTCCTGAGTTATTATATAGATTAGAATTTTTAAGTGGGTCTGATGAATTATATAGAATAGAAACTTACACCCCACCAGAACCTGTAGTATTAACTGAATTTGAAAGATCGAATATAGATACAACTTTACCTACTTGTAGTGTATTTGAACAAGGTCAGGAGTTTGAGGACGAAAATTGTATCCCCAACACTCACGGTGTGGCATGTGCAAATGTATCAACAGAAAGTTTGTATTTTGTAGAAAATAGTGTAACAAATATAATAGTAGGTAGTGTAGCCCATTCTGACTCAGCTGGAGAAGGATTATTTAATGGGGAAAATTCACAAAATGTACCACTATGGTGGGGAATAAAACCTTCAGGTTCTATATATAATACAAAAGCAATACAAGTAGATAGTACTGGTAGTGTAATAGATGTTCGTATTTGTAAAACATTAAACGAAAATACTATGTATTTCCAAAGTAGTTCTTATCAAAATCCTTGTTATTCGTATACAATAATGAATTTCCATGATCCTGAAGGACAATCAGATGTATATTGGACTTATTATACTTGTTCAACAGGATTACAAGTTACAGAGGCAATACCTTTTGGGTTTGCAACAAGATGTCTTGCTAGTAGTGATCAAACAGCTTCAGCAGGTTTAGTAACAGGGGGAACAGTAGCTTGTGGAAGTGGTGGTGGTACTACAACTCTAATAGCTTCAGCTTCATCTTCCCCATTAGTAAATACAGAATTATTATTTGCAGAATATACCCTCCAGAACAACCCAGGGTGTTGGAATTATTATAGTGGATCAGTAAATGCACTAATCCCATTAAACACAGTAACTGGTACTTGTGGTGGACCCCCATCTCCAACACTTTCAGAAATCAGTTTAGGATTTAGTCAATATTCTTCTAATAATGCTTGTAATTCATCAGGTACTACCGTATATTATGCGGATAATGCTGAACTACATTTAGCTACTACAATATATGATGACTCAGATGGTGACGATACTGCATTAACAGGTTTCTATTCAGATGGTGTAATAGTAAGATATTTCAGCTTTGGAAGTTTAGGAGCTATAACTTCTTGTACCGGTGGTGGTAACGGTGTTGACTTAAGTGATGGTGGTGATGGAGAAGCAGTAGATGATTTGGATAATGGTTTTAATGACCCATACCTTGATGGGAATTATAATCCTTAATACTAACTAATGTTTAAAAAATAATTTTAACAAGTATTTATAATATATGGCTTTAGAATACTACAGAATATATAACGACTCAAATGATAATAAACAATTTGGGTATATAAGTGGATCCACTGAATTGGATGCAGTGGCACAGGTTATAAATCTGTTGGGAGTTACTGAATCTATAATCCAAAGTTACACAGTACCTTATAATATTCCCGTAGGTACAAATGAATCTACATTTTTAAATGATGCTACTTACCCCCAAAATGATGGGTATGCTTGGTTATGGAATGATGGGTATAAAGTTAAACATATAAAAATTCGCCATATTACCCAGAATAATGAAACTATAGAACCTTATATTAATGATTCTTCAGTTATATCTTTTCTCCTAACAGGAGCTAGAAATGCTGCAGGGAACTATATTCATTTCGCTCCACAAGCTGAAGTCCTTACTAGGGTAGAAAGTTATAAAATAGCTAATAGTACACAAAAATTAGGATTTACAGCTGATTCACATTATAATCTATTATCCATTGACCAAGATAATATAATTACATCATATGCGGTTGATTCTGATAATAGGTCATTTTTAAATTTTAATTTTTCCGCAACTGGAGATTATATATGGTTTGCTACCTCTTCAGGGAGAATAGACTCCCCAATATCTTCTTCTGAATTTAGTAAATCTTTAGCCCAAGGATATTTCCCATCTAATATACAAGATTTTGGAATCCAACAAATAATAAGGGGATGGTCTCATGCTAATTACTATGTAGGAGATAATTTAATAGATTTTACAGGAACTGAAAATGATAACTTAAATCAATTCCATACAGGGTCAACAGAAAGAGATAATGATACTAATCATAATTATGTTGCTAGTAAACTCCCTTTCTTTATAAATGCCCCACAACAATCAATAGGAATTAAAAGTTCTAGTTTTAAAGAATATACGGGTCAATCTAGAACGATACAAATAGGACCTATATATTCAGGATCATCTGTAAATGAATTATATGATGGAAATTCTGTTTATGAGAATGCAGTATATGATGGTGTAGCTACCCAAGGTACATTAAGTTATTTTTATAAAGAAGACACTAATGAAATTTTAATTCAAGATTCTCAAAATATTGAATTTGGTCCTAAATCAAATACTGTACAGTATGATTTTAAAAGAAATATAAAATTAGTTGGATTAAATACTGACCCCACAGGGCTTAGTGCTGCATCATATACTACCCCAGAAGGTTATATAATCCCTGTAGGGTATGGAGAAGAATTATGGTTACATAGAGGATACCAACAAGACCCAAATGTAGGAGATATTGATGTTTGGAATTATAACAAATACCTCCATAGACCATATAAAATATATATGGTTACAGTAACGGGATCTAATTCTTTACCTTCTTATATTAAAGAAACATATGTTTCATTTTCATCATCCTTGGCATCAAGTAGAACAGATGACGGTGCTTATATATTTTCAACAACACCTGTAGAGACAGTTGAATTTTCAGCATCTATATACTTAACAGCATCAACCCCATATCCCATAGAAGGTTATGATGAAGCAACTTATGGTGATTCTTATGACGAATATGATGCCGCTCCAAATCCAACACCTCCAGTTGTTACATGGGAAACTGCTTCTTTAAAATTATATAAAGGTAACATTAATAGCTTAGGTATTGTAATAGCTGAAGAGTCTCATAACTATATACCAGGAGGTTTTGCAGCCTCTCAAGGTCAAAAGTTGTCTTTATCAACAGATCTAATCCCTGAAGATATACATTTAGGTGATACCCTTAGATTAGCAGTATGTGTTCATACAGAGAGTCAAAGCAACCCCAACATCAATGCCGCTTTATTAGTAACAGAATATTCAATGAGCATCTCAGCATCCACCCCAGATGCTCCAGATTTAGTTCCAACATATTTAGATAACATATTATTAACACCTGAAGATTGTAATCCAGTCCAAGGAAATGCTACAGAAATAAGACCTAGTTCTGTTGTAATGGATGTAGATTATGCTGGAGATATTGTTCACCCTATTAACTTTGATCAATTAATCAATTTTACAGCATTAAAAGCTTCTATTCCAGATTCTCATTATTCTTCGAGAACTTCAATATCACCAAGATATAATGGAACAAAAACAACAGCTGATGGTGTAAATACTATTGAAGGTGCAGTAGATACCTATGGAAAATTACCTGTAATTGATTATGAGAGAGCATATTTTGCATATTGTGATCAGTTAATTGATTTATATCCTCTAGTAAATGATAAAACTATATTTAATATAAAATATTTAATAGACGCTGAGGGTAATGCATTACAGCCTAACTTATCCAAATTTACAGGATTTGATGTTAGAGGAACTTGGGATGAATTAGGAGTAGGTAGAGTTGGTGTTAACCAAGTACCAGGCTCTACTCAATTTGATACATTAAATGGATTTCAAGATATATTTAAAGTAGCTAAACAACCCATTCCAATCCTATATTCACAAGATTCATCTATTACATATCATAATTTTATTCCTATTATTGGTAACCCAAAAGAAGTATCTTCTTTCTCCGCTAATTTCTTACAATATGGAATGACATTCGAAGGGAGTGCTTATTCAATCCAAAATAGCAATGACAAACAAATTACAATTTCTAATGTAGGGGGAGCAATGTATTCTAATGATTACTCTCAAGCAACCGCATCTAGATATGGGGAATATGATACCACAGGAAGGATATATGCTAGTTCATCTATTATCCCTGCTAATGATATAGACCCATATGGTGATAACAGTGTTTATGGTAAATTTGTACCTGAAGGAGAATATACAGGTTCTATATCTGCTAATACATTTGTAGCTACTACAACAACCCCAGGTTTCTATGGAGAATCTGTTGTACCCGTTGTTGGTGGTAGTGGTAGTGGTGCTAAACTTGATGTAAATTATGAAGTAGTAGATGATGGAACTGGAGCTTTATCCACCAATTTAATTTCTATAACTGGATCCGCTGGAAATGAAGGTGCATCATATGAAGAAGGAAATGAAGTAACATTATCACCTACTACCGGAACCGGAGATATTACATTACTTTTAAAAGCAGGAGATTTAAATGGAAATTTCCCACAAGACCAATTAGCCACTTGGGGTGATCCCGGTGAAATTTATTTCAATCAAGATATATTTGCTATAAATGGAGATGGTATATCAGGTAATGAATTATCAGATACTTATACTTTAAAATTTGAAGGATCATTCCCTTCTTCACCCCCATATGAATATAGATGGGATAGAGGAGGTACTTGGGATAGTTCCGATTACAATGGAGATTCAGTAGGTTGGTTAAAGATTACATTAGAAAAACGTGTACAAGGTCCATTTGGGATGAAATGGAAAAAGTGTAAAATAAAACAATTAAGAAGACCAAAAGCTGTATATAATTTTGGTGGATCACAAGAAGTTGAAATTGATTTAAAAACAGTAAATAGTCCAAGTAATGCAAACGTGATTCAAGAAGATGGTGGGGATGTATATTATATTTTATGTGAAGCTATGAGATGGCATAATGCAGTTAGTAGTCAAGGTAAAAACAGTAGAGATGCTGAATTCTGTAGCTGGAATATAAAATTAGCTTCATCTGAAGAAATAATATCTGGTAGAAGATATAGATGGAAAGTACGTCAACATTATAACAATGAACCTATTGATGCTGCAAGAAATTATTGGAATCCTACTAATAAAGCTTCTTTTAATGGTGGTGGTCCTATAGAAACCCCTACAGGTCCTTACATTAATATGCAAGTAGATAATGCTAGAGAAGGAGATGGTACTGTAGATAATGCTTTAAATGCTCCTTATTGGATATTCCCAACTGGTGATGAAGGTAATATACGTAATCAAATAGAATTAGTTGACCCCAACGGTAACAGTGCTTATGATAATGGATATATTCAAGGATTTATTCCTTATACTGCATCTGAAAGTGGTAGATTCCCTGGTGGGATAGAACCAGCAGATGCAAACTTCCCTAACTTTAACGTAAATTGGAAATTAGAAGTTAATGATGAAATTAGATTTGAAAATAATGAGTTATATACTTATAAAATCTTAAAAGTAATTCCACCTAGTGAAAATATTACGGATGAAGGAGCTAGATTAAGATTACATCTAGATGGTACAGTTCCACCAAGTGTAGAAAAAGACTTTTTCTTAATTAGAAGATATGTAGAAGCAGATAATGTTGTAATTGTTGATAAATTATTCCCTTATGGTGGGTTAGCTATTAAAAAAGTAACACTACCTGGAACTGAAGTAGATCAATTCGAATATGACGGATCTAAAAATATCACACCAGATAACCCGGATGCTGAACCAGTAACTGGGAAATTTATTACTGGGACAAATTCACCAACTACAGTTACTAAAGAGATATATGCTCCTCTTCTAAAAAAAGATAACACACCAAGTGGGGTATTATTCCCAGAATTTGCAATAAAAGAAATAGACTTTAACACAGATGAAGTAATTCGTGACTTAAGGGATAAAAAACTAATAGAATAACATATTTATAACCATATAACAATATTTATATAAAACAATACAAATGGGATATTTAAACAATTCAGTAATAACAGTTGATGCTATATTAACAAAAAAGGGTAGAGAACTACTAGCTCGAAACGATGGTTCTTTTAGAATTACCCAATTTGCACTCTCAGATGATGAGATAGATTATACACTATTTAATCCAACCCATCCCTCAGGTTCTGCATATTATGGAGAAGCAATTGATGGAATGCCTTTATTAGAAGCATTTCCAGATGAAAGTCAAATTATGAAGTATAAACTAGTAACCTTACCAAGAGGTACAGCTAAACTTCCAATAATTAATTTAGGATATACTAATATTACCTTAAAACAAGGAACTCAATTAGCTATAACACCTCAAACTCTAAATTACTTAGATAATGATCAAACATTTGAAACAAGTGGTTATTCTGCTACTATAGCAGATATAAGATTATTAGCTGATTATAATGGATTAGGAATTAATTCTGAAGCTGCTAACGCACAGAATGTTTCTCAAACACTAGGTACTAATGTATCAAAAACCGTAATTGGTTCTCAATTTAATTTAAGAGCTACTACTGTAAATACCTTATTCGGTGATCAAACATCTTTAACTAGTACTTTAACTGTAGTAGGTTTAGATAGTGGAGCAAGAATTACTATCCCAATTACAATTAACAAAACTACAACATAATAAGATATGGCTTTTAAAAGATTAGATAACGAGGATTTTATAGTAAGTGCAGATTCTGTATCCCAAACTATATGGACTGGAAACTTACCGCAACTTACAACCTTTTTTACTTCATCCACACAAGAAACTGACAATTCAGGTAATTATTATTTGGCAGTATTTAATAACCAAGTTGGAGGAAACAACTCAGAAACTCAATTTGATATAGCATTTGGGGCTAAAGATGGTGGTGGAACAAGTGCTTACAACTCTCAAGTAGATATTAGTAGAAGCCCTTCTAAAACAATATATGGTCAATATAGAACATTAGTATTAGAAGATGAAAATTCTGATTTTATGTTCGGGGATGCAGCTCAAGAATCTTTTTATGCTATAAATATAAGTAGAGCAAGATATAAAGAAAAACTACTCCCTGGATCATTAAACTTAACATTAAGTGGAAGTGGAAATGGGGCAGCATTATTACGTTTAACAGATAATTCTAAAGATGTTAATATTCCTGTATATTATGGTACACAAAGAGCATATCAAATCGTAAGTGGATCTGACGGATCAGCATATTCAGGAACTGGATACTCATCAGTAGGGTCTTATGGTTTATTCCTCCCAGATACTAGTACTCTTTTATTAAACCCTGAAGCTTTAGATTTAAATGATTTTCAAGGAATTAACTTGGGTACAGTTTCAACCCAAAACACCCCAGGAAATAATAAACAAAAATTATTTAAAGCAATTAAAGGTGGAGAATCTTTTAGATTAAATTGTGAAGAAACAATCACTTCAGATTATATATTTATTAGAGCAAGAAATTCAGAATTTAACTATTCAGAAAACCCATCATACATTTCAGGATCAACTGGAGAAATTATTTACAATTATTTAATTAATAACCCACAATCATATATTACTACTGTAGGTATGTATAATGATTCTAATGAGTTATTAGCTGTAGCAAAATTATCAAAACCACTAAGAAAAGATTTTACAAAAGAATCACTTGTTAGGGTTAAACTAGACTTCTAAAATGAATGGGCGCTTACAAAAATCTTACCTCTAATGATTTTATAATTGCTCCTTTAGAACTAAACAAAGGGTTTAGGTTTGAAGGAGGCAACCAACTTATATCATCTTCAGTAGAAATAGATAGATTTTTAGGTGGTAAATCTGCAACCGAACAATATACCGGATATTTAAATTCAATACTTCAATCATCAGTATATTACTCTATTAAACAACTTTATTACTCTAATTACATTTCGGGTAGTAATGGTAACATACAATCAGCCGTTACAAGATCTCAAAACCTTGATGGTACATTTGAAGGATTATCTCCTTCAAACTCATATTATAATTTTGAACCATCTAATTTAGACCCAAAAAGATTTTTTCCAACAAGCTCATATAATACATTTGAGTTAGATGGGGGAGTTTATGGAGAAGCTTTATATGATATAGATTCATATACAACAACTCAAGTAACACCTAAAATAGGAGTCATGTCTATCCCCAAATATATGTTTGGAGATTATTTGCAACCTAATTCGTTAGAAATAATAACCCCAAGTGGTAGTTATTATGATGATGGAGAAGGAAGGCTAATACGTGTTAATTCAAATAACACATCTATATATGTTGGAAACGTTATTTATGAACATGGGATGGTTATATTTACTGGAGGAAGTAGAACAGAATCTACAGGTGAAGTAGGTGCTGAATACGGAAACAATGAGTATAGTAATGGTATATATGATGGTAGAACAATAGGAAACAATGATGTTAAAAACTTTGTTTTAGATAATAATATTACTTGTTCATTTTCTAGTTCCTATACTATATACGAAACACAATATAAATGTACTGTAGGTGAAAGTGAATATAATATATCACAAAACCCCTCAATATCATCAGGATCAGAAGGGGATTTGTTAACTTTTGCTTTAGCAGATTATTTTTCTCCTTATATTTCATCTGTAGGTTTATATAATGACCAAAAAGATTTATTAGCGGTAGCTAAATTAGCACAACCTCTTCCAACTTCTCAAACAACAGATACATCTATTTTAATAAACATTGACAGACAATAGAGGGTTATATATTTATAATAAAATACTGAAGATAAAATGGCTAAAAAATTAAAATATGACGGTTCGGCGGAATTAAATAATATCTCTCCGGGCTTAACGATTCGAGCGGACCATGTCACCCAATCCGTAGATGCTTTTACAGGCATAGAAGACTATGATATCACCATATCAGGTTCTTTAAATATAGATGGACCAACTGCCCTTACAGGTTCTTTATCCGTAACCGGAATACAACAAGGTGGTACTAATGTTTTAACTTGGGATTCATCTACAAAAAGTCTTCATTATACTAGTTCTTTTGGTGGCGGAGATGGTACAAATGGAACATCAGGTACTGATGGTACTTCAGGTGTAAATGGTAATAACGGAACTCACGGAGAAAATGGTACACATGGTACTTCAGGTACCAATGGAACTTCAGGTGTAAATGGTACTAATGGAACAAATGGTACTTCAGGTGGACAAGGATCAAGTGGTGAAAACGGAGCACCAGGTACTAATGGTACACATGGTACTTCAGGAACAAATGGTGTAATAGGTGATCCAGGAACACACGGAACTTCAGGAACAAATGGTGCTAATGGTACTCATGGTACATCAGGCGTAGATGGTACTAATGGAGCACAAGGTCCACAAGGTTCACAAGGTGAAGCAGGATCAAATGGTACTAATGGAACAAATGGAACTTCAGGAACACAAGGAGAAAAAGGTGACCCAGGTACAAATGGTACAAACGGCACATCAGGAACAAATGGTGCAGAAGGCCCAATGGGTACAAATGGTACAAATGGTACCAATGGAACTTCAGGTGTAAATGGTAATAACGGAACACACGGAACTTCAGGAACTCAAGGTGCACAAGGTGATCCAGGAACAAATGGAACTTCAGGAACCCAAGGTGTACAAGGTGACCCAGGTACACATGGTACTTCAGGCACAAACGGTGCTAATGGAACACACGGAACTTCAGGAACTCAAGGTGAAAAAGGTGACCCAGGAACAAATGGTACTAACGGTGTAAACGGTAATCCAGGCACAAACGGTGCTAATGGAACTCACGGAACTTCAGGAACTCAAGGTGAAAAAGGTGATCCAGGTACAAATGGTACAAATGGAGTAAATGGATCTAATGGTGTAAATGGTAATCCAGGAACACATGGAACTTCAGGTGTAAATGGTAATAACGGAACTCACGGAACTTCAGGAACTCAAGGTGCACAAGGTGATCCAGGTACACATGGTACTTCTGGTACCACAGGAACTTCAGGTACTGATGGTACTAACGGTGTAAACGGTAATCCAGGTACAAATGGAGAAAATGGTACTCATGGAGAAAATGGTACTCATGGTACATCTGGTGAAAACGGAACTAATGGTATAAATGGTAACCCAGGAACTAATGGTATAAATGGTAACCCAGGAACTCACGGTACATCAGGAACATCTGGTGGTGGCGGTGGCGGAGGAGCTACTCAATATGCTGTAAGACTTGAGTATAGTAGTGGATTAGTACCCCAAAACCCAACAAAATTAACATCAAGTCCTTACAGTAGCAATAGTTGGACTATTACTATAAACAGTACAAATGATGTACAATTTGAATTTGGAAGTGAAAGTCGCCCACCATTTGCAGTATATGCTTATGGATATGATGCAGTTGCTGACGATTATAAATTATCAACTTTTGGAACAGGAGATTCTGCTTTTGCAAAAGGAAAAGGATTTACTTCTTCAGTTACTGGTGGAATAGCAACTAACGATTTCTTTACTGCTTTTAATAATAATTCAGTTAATCTAAACTTAACACCAGCAAATATAGGTGCCCAAAGACTTGGAGGCTTTTCGACAGTTGAAGCCCATGCATATCTTATATTTGTGTTTTAAATAGAAAACAACATATAAATTTTTAAGAAAACCCTCATTTGAGGGTTTTTTTTTAATATTTATAATGGAATATTCAAACAATAAACAAGACATTTAAATGGCAACATATAATCCGTTTCTCCCGCCTATTACCCTTTTAGGAACAACAGATAATACAGCAGTAGGTTCAATTAAGTATAATGTTAATGATACTACAGGTTTAGGACCTAATGGTGATGACCAATACATTAGATATACAGTAGATATTACAATTGGTAATGAACAACTAATTGGAGATTCTAGTGTTAGAGATTCTAGAGGAATTGGAATTGGTGGTAAATATAATGGTTTAGATGTAAGAGTGGGAGATTACATCGCGGCGATAGATGGTACTCACATTTATAAAATTGTTAATATATCATCAAAATCCTCCCTAGCCCTTTCTATTACTTATGAAGATGTACATATGAGCATAGCTCGTATGAAAAGTACTAGAAATAATGCTATTCCAGGAAATAAAGCAATTTTAATCTTCAGATTAGGAGATAATGGAGATCCAAAATTACACATAGATGAATTAAATTCATTTGCTACTACTTATGCTTTACCAGCTATAACAACATATTTTGATTCTTTTAAAAAGAGACAAACATTTACTTTCTCACCAGCTTATAACCAAGGCTTAGAAGTTGGAGATTTAGTAACTGTAACTGGAAGTGCAGCAGGACAATATGTATTAGTTACTGCTTCTTTAGATGATACTATTGTAGGTACAGTTACCAACATATATGGAGGAAATAAAGTAAATGTTACTCCATTTAATAATATTATTACAGATTTTTCATCACCAGAACTTTTAGTAAATGGTGAAGTAGGTTCTACTTGGTACAATAGTGGAAGTGGACATATAACAACTTCTTCATTAGGCGATGCTAAATATTTTCAATTAACACTTGCTAAGGGTGCTTTAGTTAGAGGTACATATGCTAACCCAACTTTAGATGAAACTACAGATAACCTTATTATTAATGGTGTTGAAGTTATTCCTGTAAATGGAAGTGGTGGTACTTTAAGTATAGGACAAATTACAAGTTCAATTAATAGTAATTCCTCTACTACTCATGTAACATCAATTATTACTGAAACAGGGGGAAATGCAACCGCAACAACAGGAGATCCAGCAGGTTCTGGAGGTACAGCAGGAAGTTTAACTTACACATCATTAACACCCCCTTTACTTATTCCCTTAGAAGGTACAGGAACAGGACAAGGTACTTATCCTTCAGCTCCTGGTAAATTTGCTATTACAGGTAGTGGATATAGTTTTGAAGTTCACCCTATAACAGCAAATATTGCAGTTTCAGGTTTTGGATGTGCAGATTCAACCCAAATAGCACAAGATATTAATAGTGCAGCTACAACAGCAGGAGCCCCTATTACAGCAACTTCTAATAGTTCAAATTCACTTACTATTACTGATACTTCAGGAAATTCATTTGAAGTTAATAATGTAGGTAATGATGCTTTTGGTAACCCAACAGTAGGAACAAATTCAGGTACAGGTTTACCTACAGGTATATTTAACGCACCTGCAATAGAAAAGTTTTTAACCCTTACAAGACCAGACGGTGGGGATATTTTACTTCAAGGTAGTTGGCCTTCAACAGGACAAGCTGGAGGAATTTTTAGTAAAGCAGGAACACCACCTTTCTTACTTCAAGTAGAAGCAACCGGAGGAGGATTAGATAAAGATTGGTATGATGGTGGGACATTTATTAGTGCTTCCACAGAGGTTAGAATTACAGGCTCAACCAATATTTTAGGTGACTTAACAGTAAACGGAACAGGTTCATTTGATGTATTACATACAACATATGAATCATCTTCAATTATATATTCTAGTGGTTCAACCAAATTTGGAGACACATTAGACGACACACACCAATTTACAGGTAGTGTATCAATTACAGGTTCTTTATCATTAGATGGAATCCAAGAACAAGCTTCAGAAACTACTACATTAGTAATTGATAGTAATGGAGTTGTAGGATTTAGAGACAACGCTGCTAGTTCAGGTACTTCAGGTATAAATGGTACAAACGGAACAAATGGTACCTCAGGTATAGATGGTACAAATGGTGAAGATGGTACTCACGGTACATCAGGAATTAATGGTACAAATGGTGAAGATGGTACTCATGGTACATCAGGTGTAGATGGAACCAATGGAACAAACGGTACTTCAGGAATTGATGGTACAAATGGAGAAGATGGAACACATGGTACATCAGGTGAAAACGGAACTAATGGTACTAATGGAACATCTGGAATAAACGGAACTAATGGTGAAGATGGTACTCATGGAACATCAGGAATTGATGGTACAAATGGTACTAACGGAACTTCAGGTGTAGATGGTACAAACGGAGCAGATGGTACTCATGGTACATCTGGTATAGATGGTACAAACGGAACAAATGGTACATCAGGGGAAAATGGTACTCATGGTACATCTGGTATAGATGGAACTAATGGTACTAATGGAACATCCGGAATTGATGGTACTAATGGAACAAATGGTACATCAGGAGAAAATGGTACTCATGGAACCTCTGGTATAGATGGTACAAACGGAACAAACGGTACTTCAGGAATTGATGGTACAAATGGTGAAGATGGTACTCACGGTACTTCGGGAATTGACGGAACTAATGGTACAAATGGAACCTCTGGTATAAATGGTACAAACGGAACAAACGGTACTTCAGGAATTGACGGAACTAACGGTACTAATGGTACATCTGGTGAAAATGGAACTAATGGTACTCATGGTACATCAGGAACTACAGGAACATCAGGTACAAGTGGTACATCAGGTACAAGTGGTACATCCGGTCTTTTAGATTTAAGCGGTAGTTTAGAAAATGGTTTAATCACTTATGATGGTGATGGAAGTGGAACTGTTGAATCCAATGCATCATTTGATAATAATACTTTAACAATTACAGGTAGCTTAATAGTAACAGATACTGCTTCTATTGGTTATCTTGAAACAATATATGAATCTTCATCTATAATCTATAGTTCAGGTTCAACTAAATTTGGAGACACATTAGATGATACTCATCAATTTACAGGATCTGTAACAATAACGGGTTCATTTGGAGTATTAGATCTTGAAGAAATGCCAACAGAAACAACTACAGTTGTAGTTAATTCTGATGGTTCCTTTGGATATAGAAATAATGCTGCTAGTTCAGGTACTTCAGGCACATCAGGAATTGATGGTACAAATGGTACTAACGGAACTTCCGGTACATCTGGTATAGATGGTACAAACGGAACAAATGGAACTTCTGGTATAGACGGGACTAATGGTACTAACGGAACTTCAGGTATAAATGGAACTAACGGTACTAACGGAACTTCTGGTATAGACGGAACTAACGGTACTAATGGAACATCAGGAACATCTGGTGTAAATGGTGTAAATGGAACAAATGGTGAAGATGGTACTCATGGTACCTCAGGAACATCAGGAGCCCAAGGTTCATCTGGAGAAAATGGTTCACACGGTACTTCAGGAACAAGTGGAACTTCAGGTTCTTCAGGAACATCAGGTACTTCAGGTACATCAGGAGCCCAAGGTTCATCTGGAGAAAATGGTACTAATGGAACATCTGGAATAAACGGAACTAACGGAGAAGATGGTACTCATGGTACATCAGGAGTAAATGGTACAAATGGAACACATGGTACATCTGGAATTAATGGTGTTAATGGTACTAATGGTACACATGGTACTTCGGGTACAACAGGAACATCTGGAACATCAGGTGAAAATGGTACACATGGTACTTCAGGTACAACAGGAACATCAGGTACATCTGGAACTTCAGGTATAGATGGTACACATGGTACTTCAGGTATAAATGGTGGAGGAGGATATGTCCATACCCAATCTTCAGCAGCTACTGTTTGGGAAGTAACTCACAGTTTAAATACAAGACCTTTAAATGTTGATTTATTTGATGATGATTATAATTTAATAATCACAGAATTTGTATCATTCCCTACAGCAGATACTGCAGAAATTTCATTTGCAAGTAACACAGCAGGGTATGCTATATTTTCTAGTATATCAGCATCATTTACCCAATCAAATTCAAACGATACACTACAAGATGTTACTACTAGAGGTAATACTTCTAGTAACCCAATTATAATTAATTCTGATTTAACAGTATCAGGAACAGGTTCATTTGGAACAATCCATACTATATATGAAACAGCATCAATTATATATTCTAGTGGTTCAACTAAATTTGGAGACACATTAGACGATACACACCAATTTACAGGATCAATTGGAGTTACAGGCTCATTTGAATTAACTGGAAGTTTAGAAGTTTCAGGTAGTTTAATAGTTGATGGTCCAATTGTAAGTACAGTATTTGAAAATTCATATGGAAGTGATACTGATGCAGGAAATGCAGGAGTACCTATACATGGATTATATAGAAATGGAAACTTTATAGTAGTAAGATTAAGTTAAAAATATAAAAATAAAAAAGATATGCCCTATTCATTTTCAGGTGGATTATTAGTAACCGGATCTATAACAGGATCCTTAGATATAATAGCAGAAAATAACCTTTCTGGATCAAAATTACATCTATCAAATCTACCCCAAATAACAGATGATACCGTATTAGTAATAAATTCAGATGGTAATGTAGGTACTAAAGAAGCAGCTGCTTCATCTGGTACTTCAGGAATAAATGGTACTAATGGTGCAGAAGGAACAAATGGTGCCGACGGTACACATGGTACTTCAGGTATAAATGGTACTAATGGTGAAGACGGTACTCACGGAACATCTGGTATAGATGGTACAAATGGTGAAGACGGTACTCACGGAACATCTGGTATAGATGGTACTAATGGAGCAAATGGAACTAATGGTGAAGATGGCACTCATGGAACCTCAGGAATAAATGGTACTAATGGTGAAAATGGTACAAATGGAGAAGATGGAACACATGGTACATCTGGTGAAAATGGTACAAATGGAGAAGATGGAACACATGGTACATCTGGTGAAAATGGTACAAATGGAGAAGATGGAACACATGGCACTTCAGGAATAAATGGAACCAATGG
>Ga0181379_1000216_pt1 | contig 29323 bp, 33 predicted proteins | sample 2SPOviralmetaG_FD_130115 | JGI IMG/M metagenome (GOLD analysis project Ga0181379, IMG submission 130115) | Marine viral communities from the oligotrophic San Pedro Time Series (SPOT) site, San Pedro Channel, CA, USA - 2 SPOT_SRF_2009-07-10 | ecosystem: Environmental > Aquatic > Marine > Strait... | reverse complement strand
TGTAGTGAGTTCCCTTTGGTGCTTTTGCGACCTTTTTTCGGGGCTGGTTTGGCTTTGGCATCTCTCGTCTCCACTAATGAGTTTATGATAGAGAGTGTCTCAGGACACTTTTTGCAGAAGACAGGGGCTGGGATGTCTTTCTTGAGTTCATCCAGCATGATTTTGCGCTGGGCATCGGTCAGAAGCGTAGACGTCTTAATGACCTCTATCGTCTCCATGACCTCGACCAGGTCTTGGACTGTAAGTAACATTTGCTCTCCTTGGGTGGTCTTAGGCGGCTGATAGTGCGCCCGGTGGGGGCGTTAGAGCCCCTGGTGCCATCTGTTGTTGCTTCTGGCGCTCTTCTTCCTCAGCTTGCTCTTGCTTCATGAGCATTGCCATAACGACAGCAAAGGCCATCGCTAGTGGGTGACTGTAGAAGCGGATCTTTGAGCTATTCACAAAGAAGGCCCTGATGGCTTTGGCTGTCTCAGGTGCAACGCTCTTCATTTGCTTGGGGTCAAAAAGATACATGATGAGAGGATCGACAGTAAACTCTGGGACGCTGCGAGAGTATTTCTCAAAGTTCTTAATGCGATCCCTAAGTTCGTATTTTTCAGGATCACCGCGTTCCAGGTCTGCAAGGCGGCGTTTCTCAGGGCCTGTCGGCCTCACTGGTTGGAAGTCATCTGGACCGCTGTTGTTAAAGAAGCTGTCGTCTTGCAAAGACATAATCTCTTGGACAATCTTGTTTTTCTTGGCGCTGGGCATTGTTACCAGGTTACCAATCATATGCTCAAGGGTATCTATTGGGGCTGAGTCTTTACGGCCAGTTAGGTAGTTTTTACCCATGTTAACATTTTGGGTTAAACCACCCTCAATGTCTCTACCAGCAATACCATGAGCAACCTCATGAAGTGCAGCTATGTAAGAATCAAAAGGCTTAACTAGTCTATTTGTGGAAATCACCCGTCCACCTGGTAGTAGGGCCCTTGCTGTGTTTTCTTTACGTTTATAGAAACCACTAGCGGCCTCACCTTGTTCTCGTAAATTGTCGGGGACTTTGCCATCGTCTAGCATAACACTTTGGTCATCGAACATCTTGAGGGTAATGCCAACAGCCTCAGCTAGGTGCTCAACCATGCGTTGGTCTTTGATGCCATTCTCATACTGAGTTCCGGGCTTACCTATCTCGACTAAAGCCCGTGCGTGATCTACGTGACCTTTTACCTCTTGAACGCCGGGGACAGCACCCCTGGCGGTGGGTCCATTAGGATTTCCTTGAATCCGCTGGGCGAGGATGCCTGCGACTCCTGTGGGTTGCTGGTTGAACCTTGGGCTCTCTTGGCTTGGGCCATCGCTACCATCCCCTCGATAAAGTCCTTCATCGCCTCTGGGGGTACTTGGCTGATTATTGACGGCTCCGTCTCCGTCTGCATCGGGGAGTGCTTCTTGGATTTGGTCATTTGCTATTCCTTCGCCTTCCGCAAGCATGATTGCAGCATCTAGATAGTCATTATCTGAGCCTCTTCCAGGGGCTACGCCTAAATGTCTGAATAATTGTTTCTCAGGGTACCACATCAAAGCTTGGAAGTCAGCTGTTTCGATATTGTAACCAAGATCACTAAGTTTTGCTATTGCAGCCTTTGTAACGTCACGCATGTACGCACGTTCACTTGGGCCTTTTGGCTGTGCTTGTAGCTGTGGTTTAAGGTTTTTTACATGGGTTCCAGTCTTCTTAAAGAAGTTTGGCTTAGTGTGGTTTACACCATTTTCCTCTTTGTACTTCTTGTAAAACTTCTGATACCTTTTCTCGACCTTAGTGACAAAATCGTCAAACAGTGCTGGGTCTTTGTTAATATCACGCTTACCGACACCCATTTGCTTGAGCGTCTGGTTTACCATCTTCTGCTCAAGTTTACCTACAGTCTTCAAGGCTCCTTTGACGTTAGATCGACCTTGGTCAAGATCTGGGTCTGCAACAAATGGACGCCCGACCAATCGGTTCCACATACGCATCCACCAAATGTCCATCGTAAGTGGGTCGTAGTTACCACGGATGTTCTGGTAGAAACCTTGGCCGATCTTAGGTCCTATTATGTATGAACCTTTGACTTGCGAGTTTGCACCTTCTGATGATGGTACTTTGATTTCTGTACCATATTGGGCGTTGAACCGAGATATGTAGTCATTGAGCTCGTTGACAGTAAAGTCTTGATCCATGAAGTCTTGGATGGGCATATTTGCACCAGAAGACTGATAGGCATTAAAGAAGTCAAAGGCCTCAAGCATAGCGGCGTTCCGCTCACCACCTTTAATCCAGGTGTCGGTAGGCATCTTACCGTTGTCCATAAAGTGACGGAAAACCTCTAGTGCATACTGGAAGTTGTCGGCCACGGCCTGACCATTAGAAGTAACAGCTAGAGCAAAATCAAAAGCTGCTTCTGCGTCTGGTGACTGGGTTACGCGGGGATCAACAAGAGATACAACACGTTTTGCTGCTTTGAGCTTGCGGTCATACCATCCGATGGCGTTAGCGTCACTTTGTAGTGCGTTAGCAGCCTCAGTTGCCATGTAAGTAGATATGATATCCACGTTCTCAGGTGTGTACTCAAACGGCTCACTACGGCCTGTGGCTTCTTTCCACTTTTGGTGCATGTAATCTGCAGCTTCAACCAGATTACGCTTTTTAGTAGGCTTATATGAACCTTCACGCATCTTTTGGATATCAGCTTCACTAGGTGACTCATTAAGGCGAGTAGCGTTGATTTCAGATGTGGGCACGTTCAGAGGATTTACATATGTCTGTAATGTAGGCTCTTGAGACGCAGAGTTTAGGTCTTTAGCAAACCTAGGACGCTCTGGGCTCTTTGAGACAATACGCACTTCATCATATACGGGGTGAATCTTTCCTCGGACACTGATGTTGCCAATCTTGTTTCCAAGCTCCACCTCACCTTGGGTGGTCGGGCGTAATCTTGGTTCACTAGGTTGGTTGGGGTATGTCTGAAGTGTTACCGGGTTCTGGAAGTCAGAAGACAAAGCGTAGTGGTGCTTGCCGCCTACTTCAGTAGAAACAATGGTGGCCGGGCCATCATAATCGATCCACTTCCAGCCAGCTTTTTGTTTAAATAGGTTGACCTTTACCTTGCGGCCATCAGCTTTCGTGGCTGGCTCAGAGAAGTCATCACTGGTATCTAAGACAGGCTTACCGTCAACAATAGAAACCTTACCGCCTGCATAGGTATTACCTGTGAGGTCTTCCTTTGTATCTAGGTCAATATAGTTGCCGCCAGGTGTAGGATCCTCGACCCCAAACATCTGTTGCATTCTGTCGTTGTTAAACGGGACAGGAGCAATCCTAGCAAACCTAGGGCTGTCTTCAGATTGCTGTTGTGGATCAGTGATCTCCAGAATCCTAGCTTTGATGCCGGGGTTGTTCTGCTCCAGTTGATTGAGCATGGCTTCCACAGACGCTGGGTCCATGTTGCCTTCCGTGATCTTACGGACAGCACCAGCAACTATATTTGTGGTTGTCAGACGTTCCAGAGCCGCTTCGTAAGTCTGAGGCTCCTCTGTAGGTGCAACTAATGACTGATCTACAGTAGGCGCAGCTGGTGGCGTATCACTAGGGGCTTGCATACGTCCCACACGGGCTTGCTGGAGCGCCACACGGTCTCTGTAAGGCTTGAAGTAGGTGTCTATGGTATCTTGGTTAACACCGATGTTCTGGAGCTCTGTGGTGATCTCATCGAGTGCTGCAACGGGGTCTGGTCCTAGGCTAGACTGTACGTCTTCTAGGGCGGTCATCAGCTGCGCTTTGTCAGACACAGATACCCCGGCATCTTCGGATACTTGGGATGCTAAGGTTCTGGCAAAGCTGTTGTTGTCGCTCTTGCCTGCCTGGTAGTTCTCCGGGGTTGTGAACTGGTTGCCAGACTGAGGCTGACTAGGTGCTTCAGTTTGTACATCAGTCTGCGTTGGAGACTGTTGCACACCGCGAGCCAACAAAGGGTTGTCTGGGGTTGCCACAATGAGTTCTGGTGCAGTCATCTGAGCGTATTGACCGATGATCGGGATGATCTCGTTGAGCTCCAAGACGGGGTTGGTGTCCCCATCCATATTCTGTTGGATGCTCTCCAAGACAGGGGCTAACTCAGGTTGGCCTGCGAAGTCTTGGGCCATACTGTTGATTGTCTGCGATAGACCATCCCGTGAGAGGCCTGTGCCAGAGAGGATGGTTCCTACCGGGGAGTTGGCGTTGGGTGGAGCATCGATCTGGGTGGCTATGGCAGCTAGAGCTTCTCTACGGACCTTTGCATCCGCTTCAGCTGTCTTGGCCTTGTCTACTAGAGATACACCAGATGGCGAGGGTAGGCCCTGTGCGTTGACGTTCTTGTTGACGAACCTTGATAACTTATTGCGGCGACCAGTGGCTGCATCAACCAGGCGACCTAAGCCTACTATGCCTGCTTGAATTGGTACTGACTGACCTAGGGTAGCTGCAGCTGCACCACCACCGACAATGATGTTACCAATGCGCGTTGGATCATAGACAGCACCAGACGTACCAAAGGGACTGAAGTAGTCAGTGAATTGGCTAACGCCGCCCTTCATACCACCTTTGAATAACCCGGTGATTACATTAGATTTGGCTAAAGCATTCATGAGGGCAGCGCCCTCTTTGTAAGGACCCACCAGGCGGGCTAATGCAGCCATCTGTGTTTTGCTTACATACCCAGATACTTTGTTCTTGCCTGACTTGATGCCAGCATTGGCAGGGGCAAAATCAGATATCACTTGATCCAGGGAGCTAGCGTTCTTGCTGTTTAGTTTACCCTTGAGAGCCTTCACTAGTTCTGTGATTTCACCGTTGTTTTGCTCACGGACAGCTTCTAGGGCACCCTTAGCTCCAAACTGGGCAGTGACGTCTACATTGGAAAGCTTAAAGCCTTCAGCTGTAGCGATTTGCTGTAGTTCTCTAGCGACATCACCAGCTGCAAGCTTGGTGGGGTCATCAAGGTTGTTTACGTTAAGTTTACCATCAGAGGTAAACAGGCTCTTAGCTTTAGAAGCGGCCTGTGTGCCACCTTTGAAGGCACCACCAGCAACACTACCCGCAGCTGCAGCCTCTTTCAGTCTGTTTAGTATTTCACCTTCTGAAAACTGCTTACCACCTACGGCTTCAGATCCGATGTTAACTAGTTCTTGAAGGCCCTCGGTTGTGCCCTCGGTTATTACACCGCTCGCAATACCACCTAGGATGCTATTAGACGTACCTTTAGGCAGAAGCTTGGCGATACCTAGGGTTTCTAAGGCAGCTGAGATGGCACCACCAGCGGCGGCAATATCGTCTGCTTTCTCTTGAGGTAAACCCTCGATCTCTGACAAGTTCTGGCTAATCTCACCGACAGCAAATGGATATGTAAGAGTACCGCCTGATGCTAAAGCTGCGCCCATGTATGGGGCTGCTTGGGCTGTCTTCTGGCCAATAAAGTTAACAAAGTCACCGACACTGTTAATGTCCGAGGTGGTCATATTGTAGAAGTCTAGGTCCTCTGCAATCTTTTCAGCTTCTGCATTGGCTCTATCAGCACCAGCCTGGAGTCTAGCAGACGCATCTGCATCTACTTGGGTACGATCTATAGGGTCAAAACCTAACCCCTCACGAATAGGGTTAACATAGTTGTCGGTAGCGCTCTGTAAGAACTGACCAAAAGGCCCTTGAGATAGGTTGCGCTGAAGGGATGCAGTGCCAGACATAGACGCACCCTGTGATTGGGCATCGGCTACCTTGAAGGCAGAACCCATAGAGGTGTCTTGTGGTGCTGAAACTTGCTGTTGCTGAGGCTGCACTTGTGGTTGGACTTGTGGTTGTTGCTGGGGTTGCGTTGGTTGCTGTGGGCCTTCTAGCTTAGACTTCAGTGCTGCTAAGGCACCTTCTTTAGTCGCACCAGTAACCTTATACCGCTTCCCGTCAGGGGCGGTGATTGTAAACGTAGCCATCACGTACTCCTGATTTATTCTGGATCTTCTACGATTGTGTAATCGCCTGCTCCGTTAGAGAGGCCACGCTCAAAAGCGATAACCTTAGACAGGACGTCCATGCGTTCAGTGATGTAGAGACGCCACAGACCCTCATCATCGGTGATCTTTGGTAAGGGGCTCTTGAACAGGTCCATCTCTTTGTCTGAGATTGCACCTTTGGTATTGGCAGTCTTTAAAAGAGTATCGTCCACCTGGATATTTGCCAGGATTGAACGCATGTAGGCGCGTTTGGCCCCTTCATCATTACCATTGTAGTAATCACTCAGGCCACTGGCATCGAGCCATGCACCTAGGCGTCCAGCAAATGGGCCAGTGAGGTTGTCTTTCTTCAAGGCAGTTAATGCTTCGGACATCTGGTCATAGGATGCCTGCATTCCTATAAGGTTTTCTGAAGGGTCACCCTTGTTTGCCTTAGCTGCAGCTGCCTGAGCTCTAGCTTGTCGATCAGCAATGGCCTTCCTACGTGCCTCTTCGATCTCAAAGGCTTCCATCTCACGGGCACGGTTGTAGTCTTGGATCTGACCGTAGCTATCACTCATTGCACCTAGGCCAGCCAAGGCACCCTGGGAGCTAGCCGCCATTGTGGCACCACCCATACGCATCATAGCTTCGCCTAGGCCAATCTTCTGGTTGGGCATACGGCTTGAGCCACGGGCGTTACCTGTTGCACCCGTAGAGGCTGCAGACAGTGCTGGTGCTTGGGGCTGTGGTTGCGCTGGATTAATTAAGGCTGGCCCTTGTGGAGGCATAGGTGGCCCCGGTTGGGGGTTGGGCCCTTGAGTAATAGGTGACTGAGGCTGGAATAGGGTGGGGTCCATCAAGAGTGGGTCCATTATGCAAACCCTCCTATCCCAGATCCCCCAAACAGAGGATTAAACATTTTGCTATTAAAGCCATTACCTAAGTACTGTTGACCAAACCCAAAGCCAGACTGCATTCCACCCAGAGTCGCTGTAGTTGGGCTAGCCATGTTGGCTGCAGCTTGGTTGTTAGTGCTGGGTGCCCGGTTTAGCATATTACCCATGTAATCCTTGTACATGTTGTAGCCAAAGTCTCGGTTACCCTCGAAGCGGTTGCGCGCATCATTCAGTTGATTCTGGTCAAAGGTCTGACCTGCAGTGCCTGCAGTCATGCCCATGTTGTAACTAGTGCCAAGGTTGTTCACCCCAGTGTTGTAGGCGTTAGACAACATATTGTTGAAACCACCGGCTGAGGTCAGGGCGTTATTCATAGAACCTATGTTGCCCGTAGCACCAGTCGCAGCATTCATGGAGTTATTGTAGGCGTTGCCAGCATTACCAAGCATGTTACCTGAGGATGTCAGGGAGTTGATGTCGTTGGAAACCATGTTGGCTGCGCTGCCAAACTGATTGCCTGCATTGATCAAGGAGTTGGCTGCATTGGTCATCTGGTTGCCGGTGTTACTAATAGACGAACCAGCGTTGTTTAGGGCACCGGACTGATCAGCAAACTGTTGTTGTTGCTGGGTCAGGGAGCGATCCATCAGCCTGTCTGTGATCTGTGCGCCAACGTCAGCGCGTCTGTCATCATAAGAGCGCTGGGCAATAGCATCGGCTACACCGGCACGGCTTGAGTTGACATTACCAGACCCAGAAGCAGCTGTGTTAATACCGGGGAGCGTTTGCTCTTGCAGCTGCCTGGTGCTGTCACGCATCACAGCGTCTATCAGAGAGCCTGAGTTGGCCGTGGCGTAGTCTATAGCATTGCCTAGGCGGTCAGTGTTAGCTGCCTGGTCTGCCATGCCTGTGAAGCGATCTGTGAGGCCCTGTTGCTGGCCTGAGAGACCACCGAACTGGCCTTCGTAGCCACGTAAGTCGTTACCAAGTTGATCAAACTGGTTTCTATAGTTTCCATATTGGGCACCAGCGTCAGCTATGTTACCAGCGAGGCCAGTGTATGAGTTAGCTAGGTTCCGCTGGTCTTGGATGCCTTGATCGAATGTGCCTTGGTAGTTGCCGATGTTACCGGCGTTAGCCACAGCGGAGTTGTACAGTGAGTTGGCGTTGTTTCCAAAGCCAGCACCGGCATTCATCATGCCCATACCTGAGTTGTAGAGGGCATTGGATGCATTAGATGCATTGCCAATAGCGCCCATCTGTGTGGCGTTAGGTCCAGCGTAGGTGGGGCCTTGGTAGTAGCCAGTGTCTAAGACGCCATTGAAGGCACCTTGTCCACCTGAGAGGGCTGCGTCAACGTAGGGTTTGTACTGATTGAAGGAAGCCATGTTAGCTTCGTTCATCTTGTCCACATTCTTGCGGTCTTCTTTAGCGGCCTTGTTGCCCATGATGCCGCCTATGACGGTTGGTGCAACGGCACTAATGATTTGGCCCCACATGCTGGATACTCCTTTAGCCTTTGTTGGCTTTTATTTTTATTAGTCTTCTGTGAGAGATGGCTTAAACTTGGACCCAAGCTGTCCCGTTGTAGACAACCAGTCCCTGATAGCCATTCGAGAGAGGGTTCCAAGGTGACACGGCATAGCGCACCATACCCTTCCGTGGGCTACTAGGAGCGTTATCGGCTACTTGGGGTGCTGCGTCAGCTATAGACTTTACGGATGCCTCAATCTCTCTGAGCTCATCTTGGATGAAGTTCTTGAAGCTAGCCTCTAGGGCTGGCGTGGGTCGCCTGGTGTAGACCCTAGTTAGTATGTTGAGCTTATCTGACAAAGACATAGTTAACGCCTCCCAGTGGGCACTATGTTTACGTCCATGCCTGACAGGGTGAAGTCTTTGATGGTCGGTGTCTCAACCTTGTAGCTTAGGTATCTACCAGCAATCCTTGTGTCTAACTTGTGGTCTGTTGAGTTATCGAAGGTAACTGATGAACCATAGGCTGGTGCGTCTGGTGCTAGATCAGCTGCACCAAAGGTAAAGGTAAACTCATGCTCAGTTGCTGGTGTGGTGATCTGAGGAAATATCTTATTGATCACCTTGTAACTACTAATGGGAAGCTGAGCTTCCTGGTCTAGGTCAATGCCCGTGCGCTCTAGGTACATAGGTTTATTGACCTCAGTGGTCTCAGGTAAGTTCAAGGACCCAGAGTCCACTAGGTCGAGGCCTAAGAGACGTGGGCTAGTGATACCAGCTGTGGTGTCCTTCTTAGAGACCATGACTGGGTATCTGGTAAACTTGGATTCCTGAGCGTGATAGGTGCCGCCCGTGCTATCGTAGGTTAACCCTGTGGTGGCATAGGTAGCCACGGTGTCTAGGTTGGCTAGGGACCCTGAGGTTACATTAGGTAGATCCACGAAGGACCATGTGTCTGATCTGTAGTTATAGACAGCTGCCCTGTTGCAGCCACTTACGTCATCATAGACAGCTAGGTCATCACCTGAGTGGTAACAGAAGTAGATCTCTTCGAGGTCGGCCACATGCATAACAAAGCAGGCCTCTTGTAGAGACATATCGAGGCCATTGAAGATGTAGTCTCGGACACGGTTGTCACATATAGACTGCCTGGTGATGCCATCGTTGACATAGATGTCATCTGTATCAAAGACATAGTGCTTACCTTCGACCTCTAGGATGCAGTTCTGGTTAATTACACCAGCATCATCAAAGACCTTACGGAAGTTGAATATGAAGGTGCCACCTACGAACTCCATGTTCCACACTTGGTCGCTGGAGTAGATCAGGAAGTTGGAACCTAGGGTGGCCCCGTCCACGATGGGGGTCCTAAGCTGCACCAGATCATTGAAGCCTGCAGACTTGGTGGTGTCTGTTGCATCCCAAGATCCAGGTACATTGTTGGCTAAGGTGATATCTGAGAAGCGCACCCGGTTGGGGTAGCTGGTGCTGCCCTCGGTTAGGTTCAAGGCTAACATGAAGTCACCAAAGGACCTCAGGGAGCTAGTGCGCCAGGTGCTATCCCAGTTGGCTAGGGTGCTAAAGGTACTGGCGGTAGGGGTTCTAGCGATTGGTACTCTAGAGGGCCTGTTGAGGTACTCTACTGAGGCTAGGGTGGTGCCGGTGACTGGGGCGGGAGAGGGTGACTGGGTGTCTGTGTGTACTGAAGACACAGCACCATTGGAGAACTCATCCACTGAGAAGTCATCGTTGACTATAAGCACTGTGTCGAAGGTGCCGGGGTTACTTAAGCCAAAGACAAACGAGGGGACCCTAGTGCTGGAGCTAGTGTAGTCATATGCAGTCCTGAAGACGGGGGATCTCTCCACGTTTCCATCTGAGAACCTGACGTTCTTAGCTCTGGTGAAGGCATTAAACGGGAGGTTGAAGGGGTCAACGTCAGTGATTACCCCTGCAGCACCTAGGTTTCTTATGGGGAGCAGGGGCATCTCTAGTAACCCAAGGCTATGTATTGTAGGGCTTTAGTTCCGTTGTAGTCATTCTCTCTGTCTATAGTAAAACCAGTGCGGCTAACGGCTGTGGTTTGGGCCTCGCCACCAACTACACAGACAAGGCAAGCACTACTAAATGCTGAAGTAAAATTAAACGACTGGGCACCATCTGACGTACTACTAACAGTCCCAAAGCGGATCTGTAGGCCACCAGACCCATCAGTCCAGGCTCCACTACCTGTGCTTAAAGAGTTACCAGCGGTTGTAGATATTGTCTTAGAACCAATGCTGGTGACATGCCCGTAGGTATCCACTGATATGTCTTGGATCACAGTGTTGCCACTGTTGTTTACACTGGATTGGGAGGAGGTGTTTGAGTGACTGATGGTGCGATTGGCAGTCAGGTTGCCACCACCAGTGAGACCATCGCCTGCACTGATGCTTCTGGATGTGGGAGCTTTAGCGTTCAGCTGTGTCTGGATGTTGCTGCTCACACCGTCCGTGTGGTTGAGCTCAGTGGTGCTGGCAGTAATACCATCCATTCTATTGAGTTCTGTAGCTGACGCAGTGAGGCCATCGAGCTTCGCTAGCTCTGTGGAGGTTACTGAAGACACAGCTACCTTGCCTGAGCCATTGGATATTAAGGCACGCCACGCCGTCAGGTTGGTATCATCAATGGTGGTAGCTGCACCAGTTATCGTGGGCTGCTTAGAGTTAATCTGGGTCTGGATGGCACTGGTAACCCCATCCGTGTGGTTGAGCTCTGCAGTGGACGCAGTAAGGCCATCTAACGTATTGAGCTCTGCAGTAGACGCAGTTAGGCCATCTAACGTATTGAGCTCTGCAGTAGACGCAGTTAGGCCATCGACCTTGTTGAGCTCGGTGGTGGACGCAGTAAGGCCATCTAACGTATTGAGCTCTGCAGTGGTTATTGTGGCTCCATCTAGGATGTTAAGCTCATCTTGGGTGCCAGTGACTGCTCCAGTAAGATTGGGGAGGGTAGCCTTGAGAGTACTCTTGACTAGACGGATGTGGTCATCAGCCTGGGCGAGACCATCGGTGGCTACTGGATTGCTAGAGTTGAGGTCACTGATGTAAGTGCCGGTTTCTAAGGCCATACTGTGGTGTCCTATCTATGGTTACTTTGGTGTCCTAGGTGTCTTAGGTAGACCTAGGTGGACCTAGGTGGGGGCTAGGTTATGCGAGGTGGAGCCATGCGCCATAACCGAGCCACGCTAGCTCAACACTGGTGAGACGTAGGCGGGTGGAACTCATGTCATCCGGGGGTCCCCAATAGAGGTTCAGGGATGGGAAGACATGGATGCAGTTGTCTAGGTCGGGCGTGATGAGGCTTAGGTACATGCTGGGGGGACCTTTGTTTTCTGAGGTGGAGCCTCTGTTAACTGAGGTGGGACAACAACAACAACAACGAAGGTCTTTAACGGACTTTTGAAATCTATTGATTGATTTGGGTACTGGGGGCCACAAAAGCTGGGCATGGGACCCGCGAAAGCACTGAGACATTCCTAAGTCATTGATATCATTGGATGCGTAGGTCAACGGATACACTATCTGATGACGTAGGGTTGGGATGACGGAAGAATTGTTAGGCTAACATAGTGAATCTTAAAGACAAATCGGGACATTAGTCATTAGGACATTAGCGCCACCTCAGTCACACATTAGTCTACCTCAGTCTACCTCAGTCTACCTCAGTCTACCTCAGTCTACCTCAGTTGATCCACGGAAGACCAAACCACCATGGGAGAAGACAAGAGACAGTCTGGGAGGGGACTGTAGTGTCATGTGGTTTGGTCATCGGTAGATCACGGGTCGTCGTCACTGGTAGCTTCCTTCGTATAGGGGGCTCTTAGTACCTAGGTGTCTAAAAGCGGCTAAAGAGGCATCGGATACATGGGATAAGGCATCGGATAAGGGGCATATAGTGAACATCGGTTATCATGTGATTAAATACCTTGATAACCATAGAACTAAGGCCTATGTGCCAGTCAGTAGGGACCTAGGTCCTAGGTTGGTGCGGGAGAGCTAACCTTAACTCCGGTTTTAGTGTTACCCCCGCACCAGCTGCCTTACCTAGTTATTCACATGTCCTCTGGCCTGTCTGTGGGTCGTAGTAGCAGGCCTCAGCACCCTCAGCACCACCGATGTCAGTACCTGTGTCTTCCTCAGCCTGTGGTTCAGCTGTGTCCTCACTGGTTGATGCATTGAGTATGCCATATCTTTTACCTGATGCTCTGAAGGTTGTGCAGCCGCTGGCACCGCCATCATAGGCTTGCATGTAGACGTCCTTGAACTGTTCCCAGGTGACATCAGCACCTACGTTGCATGTCTTACTGCAGGCAGAGTCCACGTAGTGTGATGCTAGGTTGAGCACTGCCACATGGTCAAACACAGAGAGGTCATCGGCCTTCTCACCTTCGATACCATGAACCCGGTAAGCGTAGTCTTCTACTCGTTCTATCCTAGGTCCATCAAAGGTTTGGATCGTGCGGTCATAGTAGTGACTGAAGACTGGTTCTATCCCTGAGCTTACGTTGTCAGCTGATAGACTGATTGTCCCGGTTGGTGCTACAGACAACAGATGACTGTTGCGGATCCCATGCATACCGATGGCTGCTTGGATGTGGTCTGGTAGTGTCTTGACGAAGTTAGACTCCAGATACTTGACGTTGTCATAGAGGGGGAAGCTCCCCTTCTCAGCTGAGAGTACCACCGATGCCATGTAGCATTGGTCTCTGATGATAGCCATGACTTCACCCAGCTTAGCCAAGAAGCCCTCAGATCCATACTTTAGACCCAGCGTCTCTAGGGCATTGGCTACCCCGGTCACACCTAGGCCCATCCTCCGTTTATCCTTAGCTTCCTTCTCTTGGGCTGGCATCGGGTACACAGCACGGTCCACTACGTTGTCCATCGCTCTCACGACTGCAGGGATGTCTGCAGACAGCTGCTTAAGATCTAGGGAGAACTCATCGGTGTAGGGGTCTTGTCTGATGTACTTGGTCAGGTTGAATGACCCCAGCAAGCAAGCGCCATTAGGTGGCAGTGGTTGCTCACCACATGGGTTGGTAGCTGCTATGGTCTCACAGTACCAGAGGTTATTCTTCTGGTTGATACGGTCGATGAACAGGATACCTGGCTCTGCCCAGTCCCATGTAGACCTTAGGATATCATCCCAGAGGGCTCTGGCATCCACTGTCTTGTACACTTGTCCTTCAAAGGTCAGGTCAAAGAAGTCACCAGTCTTAACTGCATTCATGAAAGCATCAGTAACCCCGACACTGATGTTAAACCCTGTCAGTGTGGTGCTGTTGTTCTTTGCTCTGATGAACTCCTCGATGTCTGGATGGTCTACACGTAAGACACCCATCTGAGCTCCTCTACGGTGTCCCGCTGAGGCTATAGTCTGACAGACAGCATCGAAGATACCCATGAAGCTGATAGGGCCTGATGACTTACTGTCGAGGCTTTTGATCAGGGCACCACGGGGTCGTAGGGTGCTGAAGTCGTAGCCTATGCCACCCCCAAGCTGCATGGTTCTAGCTGCATTGGTAGCAGCCGCCATGATGCCTTCCATGCTGTCCTCGATGGTAGGAGACACAAAGCAGTTGTAAGGCGTCACGGTCCTGGGTGCGCCCATAGCGCTCTGTACCCTGCCAGCTGGTAGAAAGCGCTGGTTGTACAGTATGTTTCTGAAGGTATCAAAGTGATCGTCATCGTCCTTGAGGGCATTGGCTACCCTTGTCATGGCCTCTTTGAAGCTCTCGCCTACTGAGCGGTACTTCATCTTATGTATTTCTTCTGAGATTGGCAGGGCTGGGCCAAAGTCGTTCTTCATGTCATTCATTGGGGTTGTTACCTTCAAGCATATTGATACGCATCTCGCAGTAACGGATGCACTTCTCTAGATCTGTGATTTCGGATTCATTCTTGGTTAGGCCATCGTAGGTCTTGCTGCCTGCGCGGCTGGCGTACTTGATGACATTCCCACGCCAGAACTCCATGCCGTTTCTCATGATGTATCTGACGGGCTGTATGGGCCACTGGGTGTAGTGTGATGGGTTCTTTACTGAGTCAGTCATGGGCTATCTCCAGTACTTTCCTGGGGCGTCCACCACGCTTGTTGTTTAACTCAGAGAGCCGTGCCATTGAGTTCTTCCCACCGTTACGCAAAAGGAACCTGTCGTTGTCTCTTTTGCACACCTCAAGATAGCGATCCCACTGGGATAGCACTGAGGCTTCAGTCATCCCTGTGCTACGTTTTCGTGGCATTAGTTTCATGTCTTGGCTCCCATAGTTTGATTGTGTTGTTGTCCAAGTCCCAATCCTCGTACCTGAGGATCCGCGCTAGACGGGCTTGGGTTAGTGCATAGTTGGCGTTTAGTTTCTGCTTGGCATATGCGTTGACCACTGTGGGCCAACTAGGGTTTTGCTTGAGCAGTTTCTCGGCTGTCTTAGGACCGACCGAGGGACACCCAGTGTAGCCATCAGTGACATCACCAGTGAGTGCTTGGGTGTAGAACCATAGATCCGCTTGGGCCTTATTGATCGTTTGAAACTCACCAGACATAGGTCTGAAGAGCTTGCATGGCACCGACTTGAGATCCTTGTCATCACTGATGACTATGGTTTGATGACCCGGTGCTGAACCTAAGATGCCCATGACATCATCGGCTTCCAGCATCGGCTCTATGTGCCATCGGTAAGTCTTCTTGACCCACCTCAGCATCTCCAGGTAGCCAACGGGCTTCCTGACTTTCTTACGTCCACCTTTGTATGTGGAATCCAGTTCTTTTCTGAAGTTACCTTTGTCAGACAAGCAGACAATGAAGTTGCCCGTGCCTAAGTGGTCACAGAAGTCATCTATAGTCTTCTGGAAGACCTTCTTGGCTTCCTTCAGATCGATAGACAGGGACCAGATGTCATCACCCCAGTCTATCTCAGTCTCACAGGCCGCACAGGCTCTGTAGAGATACAAGTCACCGTCAATGAGTAGGACTGTCCCTTCCTGAGGCGACTGCAAATACTTCTTTAAGTAGCTCATCTAGCTCTCCTTTAGCTTCCATGCCGTATTCTGTGATGATCCACTTATGGGCATAGGTTTCGTCGCCAACATTAGTTGTGATCAGGCCCTCGCTGGCAGCTATGGCAACGTAAAAGGCACCTTTGCGTGAGAAGTCCCCACTGATGCTGAAGGGCTGTCTCCACGCCCTATCCAATACCAAGTAGAAACACATGAAGTGTGCCATCTGGGGGTTAACCTCAGTGTGTAGAAGCCCAAGTTGCTCCCACGGAATGTTCTGAGGTGATGGATATTTTAGTTTTGAGAGCAACCCCTGCTTCTTGCGCCATTCTTCTAGTGATATCACCGACATCGGCAGCTACCTCTTCTGTTTTACATGCGATTTGAACTTCATCGTGGATCCACCCAACGATGTATGCGTCACCTTCGTGATGCTTGGTTAACTCAGCATCGACTAAGTCCACCCACTTCTTACAGATGACAGCGCCAGCTGACTGTAGAAGCTGAGAGAGCAGCTTGTGCTCACTACGGACATTCAACAGACGTCCATCGAGGCCTTTGAGGTGGCCGCGTTGGTAAGCCCTGCGAAGGTTTGTCTGAAGCTGTGCGAAGGCTGGGATGGCTTTGTTGAAGTTGTCTTTAAGCTTCTTGCCTTGCGTAGCGTTGCCCCCAGCAATCTTACCAATCAGCTGATCACCGCCGCCATACATGGTTGCATAGATAAACGTCTTGGCTTGATCCCTGGTGGCTAACCCAGCTGCCTTCTGGTTGTGCGTATGGATATCACCATCAAGCACCTGTTTTGCATACTCACCACCGTCATCTAGGTAATGCGCTAGACACCTAAGCTCTAACCCGGACAGGTCAGACCCAAGCAGACACCAGCCCTCAGGCACCGTGAATAGACTTCGACACTCTGAGCCATACGGAAGGCCACACTTGGGCACCTGGGCTAGGTTGGGCCCTCGATGCGCTGCTCTTCCGCTGACAGTACCGCCAGACACGATTGTGTGTCTTATGCGGCCATCGTCATCGACACGCTTGAGCCACGCTTGTGGACCCTCAGCTAACTGGCCGATGCGCTTTTGTATAAGAAAGAACTCAGCCAACGCCTGTGCCTCAGGGTAGTGCAGCCCAGCCAGCACTGTCTCGTCTATCTGGGCGTGTCCGTTGTCCGTGAACTTCTTGGGTTTCCAGGCGTACTTCTGCTTTAGACAGAACTCTATGTGACGCCGCGAGCTAGGGTTAAAATGGATGGCCTTACGTTTAACAAAGAGCTCACCCTTCTTGTAGCCACGGGCCCTGTTGTTGACCTTAGGATAGAAGTCTTCAGTTATCTCCCAGGGCGGGAAGAGCTCATGCAGACCATCCTCTAACTCTTGCCGCTTCTGTGCCAACTCAGAGTAGAGCTTAGTGGCTGCAGCCTTGTCGAAGGTCCAACCGTTGTTGCCAATACGGAAGCAAACCTCAGCCAACCTGTGCTCTAGGTCTATGCTTTCTTGGCTGAACCCGCTGTCCATAAACACTTGGTACAAGGTCATGGTGACAGCGGTGTCTTGAAGACAGTAGTCCAGCATTTCTTGGCTGAAGTTCTCCCAGCCACCATCGTATTCACCTTTGTATATACCGATTCGGTAACCCCATGCCTTGAGGCTGTGGCTACCTATGAGCTTCCGAGGGAACTCATGAGGCTTGAGTTGATGTTTGATTGTATCTGTCTCGGCTAGGGTTGTTCTCATCAACCGGGACATGACTAATGTATCTGTGACTTTGCCTTGGATGCTAAAGTCTGGATACAGCTTCTGAAGAACAGGAATATCATAAGCTATGATGTTGTGACCGATGATTTCCTCGGCATTCATCAAGACGTACAACGCACGGTCTATCTCATCGGGGCCAAACGATAGTTTCTCGTTGGTCTCAACGTGTCTCAGACAAATGCAATGTACGGTGCTTACAGTATCGAGTAGGCCGTTGCTCTCCAGGTCAAAGACCCAGCGGCTCACTCTTCAGTTGGCCTTGCTTTGGGGCGTAGGCTACTCATGGGTGCTAAGTTCTTAGCAGGCTGTACCAGTTGCGCCTTGAAGCACTGGTCTAACGAGTGTTGATATAGATCCTTCTGGTGTGCCCAAGAGACACAGTCATCGAAGGATTCAAAAGCCACAATGGCTACAAAAGAGTTTACTAGGTTCATCTGTTATCACCTGACCCTTCCAGCTTCCCACGCTCCTGGCGTGACTTAAGCTTCTCTAGGTTCATGTGTGCGACCTCGTTAAGGCTGATGCCTAGGTCCCGTGACAGCGCAGCGATATACCAAAGGCAGTCACCAAGCTCACTAGCTATAGCAACGCGCTGGGCGTCTTTAAGATCCTCTAGACCACCTTGGTCTATCCCGTGATCTCGGATTAGCTTCTTGATCTTGTCACAGACCTCGCCTGCCTCTGAGGCCAACCCCAGTGCTGGGTAGACAACCTTCCACTTGTAGATGGCAGTGGCAGCTGTGTCTGCCTGGTAGTCGTTCATGGTCAGGGAATACAGATAGTCTGTCTCTCTATTTCTCATGTTGCTCTCCTTTTTCTAAATCCATTAGCCTCAATGCTAGGCGCGCCATTTGCTTACCCATCCCCTCTTGGACGTAACCTGTGAACAACGGTCGGCGGTCTTTAGCGCTGAGTGCTTCGCCAGCAATCAGAGCAAAGGTTTTACCGTCATCTGGGTGGTCTATGACCTCAAAGGTTATGTGCCCGACCTCATACTGCTCACGCTTGAAGGTGGTTGGCTTGGGGTGCCTTTGTTTGCTTTTGTGAGAGTGTGCTCCCATGTTGCTCTCCTCTTAGTTAAAATGGTGCGTCGAAGGCATCGAAGTTACCTTCGGCGTCTTTAAGCCTGCCTGTGCTCTGGCTGTACTCAAGCACCCCAGCTGCGCCGACTTCCCCAGTGTGTCTGTTCTTCAGAACCACTAGGTTTCGCAGGCCAGCTGTGGGTTCATCTGGGTCTACTTGGATGCCAATGCAGGTATCAGCCAGCTGGGCTATAGCGTGGGATCCACGTAGTTGGCTGAGGCTTACCTTGGCACCGCCTTCGTGCCCTGTGTCGCCCTGAGGGCGGCGTAGGTGGCTCACGACGATCAGACAGATGTTGAGTTCTTGAACCAAGACACGCAGCCTATTCATGATGTCATCTACCAGGCGTCTTTCGTCTGACACTTGCCCCGTTAGCCCAGACACTAGAATGCTGATGTGGTCTAAGAAGATGACCTCAGCGCCCAGCGCCTTGTTCATGTAACGGATGCGATTCAAGATGATGTCTATGTCGGTAGAACCAAAGTGATCGAACAAATAGAACTGACGGTCTTTGACTAGGTCATCAAAAGACGCCTCGATCTCTTCCTTACTGGTGCAGTCAGGGTCCACACTGATGTTCTTACTCATGTGTAGGCCAACCATGCCTTGAGCAGTTCTCTTGGTTGTCTCTTCCAGCATCAACATGCCGATCTGAAAGCCGCCCATGTGAACATGATAGGCAATCTCTCGGACGAAGGTTGACTTACCCACACCACTACCAGCGGCTATCGTCACAAGGGATCCAAGCCTCAACCCTTTGGTGATCTCGTTGAGCCTCTGGTAGGGGTACTGGATGGGAGACACGGCCTCTTGTTCGCCTATGGTCTCCCGTAGATCTGATGCGCTCACGATGCCATCCGGGCGGTACTCACGCGCCTGCCAGATAGCATCCATAATAGCCTTGGCATTACCGTCCACCAGAGCCTCTGAGGCGTCCTTGTAGGAGCCTAAGTTAGCTATCTTGGCCATGCCTATGGGAAGGGCCTCAGCGCACTCCAGAGCCGCCTCTTGGCCTGCCTTATCGTTGTCGAACATCAGTATGATCTCTTTGAATCCACAGAGGTAATCATAGTTGTTCATGAGGGCTTTTTTGGCTGACTGAGATCCGTTGGGGACGCTGACTGTCGGCCACTTGTTACCTTGGGCCTGAGACACCGACATGCAGTCTATCTCGCCCTCAGTAATCACCAGCTTGTTGCCGTTGGACCAAAGGTGAGACCCAAACAGGGTCATGGCCTTGGCATCACCGACAATAGAAAACTTCTTGTCCTTCGTGCGCACCTTCTGAGCGCAGCGCTGGCCATTCTTATCCCGGTAGGTCGCAAGTTGCACCACTTGACCACCGTGCTTGCCGACACTGTAGTCAAACTTTCTGCATGTTGCCTCGGTCAGCTTGCGTGATGCTAGGTGCAAGTGCTCGCCTGGGATCAGGTCACGGTTAGTCGGTGCCTTGTTACTTATAGTGCGCTCATGTCCAAACTCTTCCTTGCCATATGACGCACAGCCAAAGCAGTAGGTATGACCATCGTCGTACAGAGCAGCGTTGTCTTTAGATCCACAGGTTTCGCAGGGCACATGGGCAACAAAGTCGCTTTCGATGAGCTCAGTCATTTGTATCTCCCAATAATAAAAAAGGGGCGACCTAAGCCGCCCCCTTGCTCTCCTTTGTTTTGGCTTCACTAAGCCAGTCATCAGGTATGACCTTGTTGGCATACCTAAAGCCATGCTTCTCGCAGTAGTCTGCGTAGGTGGTCTTGGACCCCTTGTAGAGCTTTGCATTCTGATTGCTGAACACGAACCTGATGTCTAAGTCAGGCTGTTGCTTTTGGATCAGAAGGTGCTTGGCTCTATCCGTGACAGTCCAACGCCCCTTGGTTTCGACATAGAAAAAGCCGCCGGGTTTTGGCAGCTTAAAGTCGGGGGTGTACTTGGATTGTCTGGCGGGGATCACATAGAGGATCTTCTCGGTCTCATAGAGTAGCTCGATGCCAGCTTCTTTGATTTGCTGGGCGACCTTGTCTTCAAGACCAGAGCGGAACCCATACTTAAGACCAACCTGATTAGAAGTCGTAGTTATCTTCTTCAGCGTCTTTGGTCTCAAAGCTTTGAGCTCCTGTTACTGTGTTGGCTACATAGCCGCCCTCGACAGCATCAAAGCCACCACCGTCACCACCGCCGCTAGACACTGGGTCAATCACTTGAACGGCCCCTAGGCGCAGGCTGATGCCCTTCTTGCCAGCTGAGGTGTAACCATCAGCAATGCCAGAGACACGAAGGGTAGACCCACCGAACATCGATGGTACTTGGTCGCGGGGGATAGGGTTACCTTTGGCATCAAAGTACTTAGGTTCGTACTTGGATTGGAACTTGAAGACGATCTCGCCGGTCTCTGGATCTTGATCCATAGGCATCATTACCTTGTCCTTAGCGCCAAAGCTTTCGCTTTTGACGTTCTCTAGGATTTCCTTGAGGGACCCGGCGTTCTCTGGGGATATCTTGAGTTGCACCTTGTATTTACCCTCAGCATCAAAGGCTGTGTCTGGGCGCCCTGGTTGCAGCCAAGGGTATTGGGCTGTTCCGGCTGGGCTTGTAAATCTAGTCTTGCTCATCTTTTTTAGTCTCCTGATTGGTTTGGTTTGATTTAGCCCCAGGCAAAGTTACCTTCGCCTCTTTGGCTTGCTTAAGAAGCCAGTCGGGGATGTCCTGTCCTTTGTTTTGGAACAGGCTACACAACCCCAAGATTTTCTCTCTTGGGTGCATTTCGACGATCCTTTTCTGTTACTTCTTCGATAGGGGTCTCTTAGTGTCAGACGTAAAAAAGGCCCCACTTGGGGGCCTCTTTGGTTGGCTTAGGTTTGTTGGTATTTACTAATTTCCGTGAACTGGCTCTCTAATCACTGTGACCAAACGATGTAATATCTTCCAGTCAACACACTGGCACCAGTCTTCTCTCATGAGTTCTAACTGTGACATGGCTTCTTCAGCTGACTTTGGTGGGTCGAAAAGTTCTGTCTGTGACTCCATGAACTCTTCCCAGTAATATATCCCTTCACCTTGGTATACCTGACCAAATATGACGTACTCTTCATATGTCCTCAGTTTAGGTTCCATGTCTTCTCTCCTAACTAATTTAGATGGGCATTGGGATTAACTAAGTCATTCTTTGGTTTGAGGGTCACGGTGACTATGTGATGCTCTATCTTCCAATCTAGATACTCTGAATCATCTTTCATGCTTTCATAAGCAGCAACGCATTCATCATGAGAGTCCAATTCTTCCGAAACTTCTTCCCAGTAGAAAACGCCCTCACCTACATACCACTGACCATACAAGACATAATAATGACGGGCTTCATGTGCTTTTTCCATAATGACCCCCCTACGAAAAACAGTATTCACTGTCGCGGATCGCGCTGATGTCTAGGTCACCTTTAGCTGGCACCGGGGGTAGATCCATGTCTGGGTTAGACAGTCGATCCCGGCATTCCTTCTCAAAGTTCGCAAAGACGCACTGGTCCTCATACATGTTCACAAAAGCATCTCGGATGCAGTGGTAGAACTTCCATGTCTTATCGATAGACGTCCCAAAGCTGTCATGGATCATAAAGAAGTCTTCCACGCCATTCTCTAGACCCTCACAGATAGACAAGTGCATGTGGGCGGCATCTAGGCTGTGGATGGCATTAGGACTAACCCCATTCCTAGATTTCCTTGTGTCAAACACAGAACCAAAGCTACTCACGTTAACCCTGGTCTCTTTCCGCAGCTTGGCCTCTCGATCCCAAAGAAAGATCCTTACACGCTTAACGTCAGCCTTAGTGTAGCGCTGGACAACAGGAAAGCCTGAGGGTGACGTCCAACGTACCGACTTGCTTTCCCTAGCCAGAGCATCTGCATATGCTTGGTAGAACTCCATGCCAGACGCCACTGACTTAATGACTGTCTGGACCGCCTGGTAGTTAACCTTAGCCAAGAACCTAGCATAGGACTCTTGTTCTCTACGGCTTACCCCAAACGGATGCTTACTAAGCTCACCATAGCTCACAGCCTTCTGTAGGGGCTGCATGAGGTCCTCTATCAGTTGATCACCAAAGCCTCTCTCAGCTGAACTGTAGCCATAGGTCATGACGTTACGTTTGACCGTAGATCGACCGACACCAACAGACAGCCAGACCTTAGCCTCTTCAGAGTCATCTAGCTTAAGTAGCCTGTTAACTTCATCAGCAACCACCTGGTAGACGTCTTGGCATTCAGCTGATGGTGTTAGGTTAACCATAGCTCCATCCTCGTGGCGCAAGGCAGCTGCATAGTGTTGGACCCCAGAGTTGGTGCCATCCAAGCTTATCGGAAGGTGACAGACGTACTCCTCGATACCTTCATCTTGAAGCTTCTTGTATTCCACGCAGGCAGCTAAGAACTGGAAGGGCTTGTCAGCCTTAGACCAGATGTCGAAGGAAGCCTTGAAGTCTGAAGCCACACTTAGGATCATAGGCTCGTTGTCCAAGCACCATTGGATCCTGTCTTCTAAGGACTTCTTAGAAATCTTATCGAAGTCACCCACGTTGGCTAAGTGAATAGACAACCACCCAGCATCACTCTCCTCAATCTTCTTGCCCCTAGCAAACATGAAGAGCGACTTTATGTGATCATTGCGATGGTAGTTGAAGCTGGAGACAGGATACATTCGGCCTCTAAAGTCCAAAGACCAGCCGATGTAAAACTCATCGAACTTAGACATCTCCCTAGCGTCATGTAGATCACAGGCTATGACTTGGACGTTGGCCTTAGCCTCGATCCTTTTGACATGCCAAGCCTTCTGGTCTTTCCTGATTTGCTGAATGTATTCCTCAGACAGACCAGAGGTGTCCTCAGGTAACCTAGGTAACTCTGGTGGCTCCATCTCTGGAAACTTACCAAAGCGCTTCCCTTCTGCAGACACCCATTCCAATGCAGCTAAGGTAGTAGGGTTCACCTTAAGAGGGGTGGCTTGGAGTGCGTTCAAAGCTTGTAGATACTTAGGTTGACCATACTTAAGACTGTTGTCTATAGCTCTGCGTTGTTCCCCAGTAGACTTACGCACCAAGGGCACCAGCGAGGACAAGACGTCATCCAAATAGACACCAGTGTCAAAGTCTTCCCAAGGTGTCGGGGGAACCACCATTGGCCCAAACATAGGTGTGGCCCAAGCCTCTCTTTCAGTCATAGACAGGAGATGCTCACTGGCTTCATCGGTCAACTCAAGTGACCTCAGTGTCTTAAGGTTTACTGTTGTCTCAACAAGGTTGAAGACACCAGAATACTCTAGGATGGCGCTTAGGATTGGAGCAGCAACTGCTACTCGCTTTCTCATAGACCACTTGCTGACACTATAGCCTTCCTTGTCTGCAATTATACGCATGGCTTTGAAGCGATAGCGTTCACTTGAGTGAGCCTTAGTGACTTGGGTAGACAAACGCTTAAAGAGATCCTTGTCATGTGTCTGCAGGCCTTCAGCCCACTTCTCATGCTCGACCCTAGAACCAATGTTGCTCAGGGCACCAGTGAGTAGGTTCGTATGTAAGACAGCGTCAAAGCAACAGTTAAGACCAATGTATGCTAGGACATCAGGATCTTGGTTCTCTAACTCCTCGTACCAAACTGATTTCTTACCGAAGCCACTAGAGAACCTCTGTAAGTCTTCTTGTAGTGCTAATGTTATTGCGTCTGATACCTTTGGAAGAGCCTCTACGATGATCCTATGTGGGACCTCTTGTTGGCTTGGTTTTTGTTTCTCTTGTCTTCCCTGGTATCTCTCGAAACCCTTAGATTTCATTTGCTGCTCGATGCGAGTCTGATGCTCGCTTAGGGTATTAAGTGTATTCACTCCACGCCCCCCTCAAATGACCACTCTGTCTTTGGTGGAGCCTGGTGTGGGTCACTCCAACTACTTGCGCTGCGACCGTGGCAGCTACCGTCTAGGTTAGGCTGTTTCATCTATAGTTCTCCCGTGTTTTTCTCTTTTAGGGGTCTCTTAGTCAAACCCTTGATATCACTAAGTTATTTTAGAGGCCAAAATAGGCCCCTAAGAGAGCATCTGATGTGCTATTTCTTGGAGCGTCTCGGGCTTGGAGTGGACGTACTTAGCAGTCGTTTGACCACTACGATGTCCTAAGATCCGACCGATCAGCACCGTGTTAACTTGAAGATCATTTGCCATGTAGGTGGCGGCAGTGTGACGTAAAGTGTGGAAGACAAAACTACTGTCGTTTGGTGCAATCTGTCTACGCGCTTCAGCCCACGAATTGTAAAACTTACGGTGCGAGTGGTGCTTTTTTGGGCAGAAGTCTAACTCTTGTAAAGCTAGGTAGACACTTTTGGGGCAAGGGACCATCCTATCGTCCCCGTTCTTAGTATCAGTTAGAGATATCCAAGTACCAGCCGAATCAGTGACAACCATTTCTGGGGTGATACTGAGGATCTCACCAAGTCTCATTCCCGTGCCGACACCAATGGCAACCAAGTGCTTCATCCACCAGTGCTGGTGCCCATCAAAGAACGCCTTAAGTAGGTCAAGCTCACCAGCATCCATCCAGCGCACTCGGCCACCCTTGATCTTAGCGAAGGTAATCTTGGGTGCCTTCTCGACAATCTCTAGATCTAAGGCTTGCTTGTAGACGCGGCTGATAGCTGCCTTGTAGTGGTTGATGGTGTTCTCACAAAGCCCCTGCTCTTGTAGGTGACCCACGTAGTCGTGGATGTCTACTGCAGTGATCTTGTCGAGGGGCTTCTCGCCAGTATCTTGGAAGGCACTGAACCGCGCCAGTTTGGCTTTGGTTTCTGCTAGGTGTTTCCCAGACCACATCCGGGTGGCCTCTTTGTTAACGAAGTCAATAAAAGTAATCATCTGTAAGTCTCCCAACTACTGACGTTATGACGCTATGACGTTGTGTGTGTCCCAGGCAGCATCCCTGATCGCCTGGTCTATAGCCTCATCGCGGCTAAGAGTGGTCTGGTAGCTATCGAGGCTGCAGATACGACAGTATTCGGTGACGGTAACGGCGTTACCCCAGCGGCTATCGTCAACGTAGGTTATGCAAGTGCAAGTCATCACACTGTCTCCTTTTCTGCGTAGGCAACAAAGCCAACACGCTTATTCAGGAGTTTAATTGCGTCAACGAAAGTAAGCTCTTTTGCTACCAGCAGCCACTTGCGGCGTAGGTTACCCGCCTGTCCAACAAACTCGTCACGAATAGTGAAAACAGCGTAGCCGCCTTCAGTAATATCATGACCGTCTAATTTGCTGTTTCTACCGAATGCAAAGTATGCATTACGCTTGCTATCTTTCTGAGCAATTGCGGTTTGCTTGTAGAGTGTAGTAGTCATCATCTAGTCTCCTTGTTGTACAAGGGTGCTGATGTTTCCGATGATGACTTTGGTTGGTAGCGGAGGAGGGACTTGAACCCCCGACACGCGGATTATGATTCCGCTGCTTACCCCTGTCATCTCCGGGCCATCGACCCTTGATCATCAGATAGTAAATCCCGATGCATAAATCAAGAAGTTTTTGTCTCAAATGTATATAGAGGGCTCTTAGCCCAACCCCAGTTGAAAAAACACCGATCACTTCGTCAGCGTAAACTGATGGAAGCTCCGATGTTAGTTGGGTCATCTTCCTAAGTTTTCTTAATTAGTAAGACAACCAGCATACCGATCATAATGGCGTCAGTAATGGGGACAGGAAATCCAGAGATCATGAATACCCCCTTTCTCTTGTAGTTGAGGGTGACCGGGGATCGATCCCAGCCACCACTGTAGCCTCAGAGCATTCTTAGTGATTGCTCCAAGGTTTCCTTGTTGCGCCGGGTCCAGCCACGGCCAAATGTTTCAAAGGTACTGAGGCGCTCATAGAACCTCTGACGCGCATCATGCATCTTCTCGATAATCTCGCGGGGCTCCATGTCAGCCACAGCCTGCAGGGTCTTAGGACCGATGGCCCCATCAGCTGTGGATCCTATGATCCTCTGGAGTGCTTTAGCTGCTCTCCCAGGACCTGAGTTTACACCCCAGTCCACGACCGACCAATCGACGCCGCTGGGGAGATCATCAAAGCGCACGCCATCAAAGTAGTTCTTTCGATAGATGGGGGCCACCTTGGTGAAGTCTAGGTTCTTCATGTCCTCGATGGTCACCTTATGCCCGACCCACTCCTCATAGACCTTCTGGGTCACACCGAGGTTAGTGGCTCCACCGGGGTCATCAGGGTGGTCAACGAAGCCACCTTCGTGATGCAAAAGCATAGACAAGCATTTATCAAAGTTCTTCTTCATTTCTTAAGGCCCTTCATGGTGCGTATTCCAAAGCTGGCAGCGATTGAGGCGTACATGGCCCAGCTGAACCAGCTTGGTGCCGCTTGGAGATTGATGAACCCTTGTTCGACATAGGGTTGAATACCGGGGACAAAGGATCCAAGAACGATAGCAATGAAGCACAAGGTCCAGGCCTCATCTTTCCAGCTGTCCCTAGATGCCTCGATGGCTGCTTGCTCCCAGGAGATTTCCCCGGTTGCTATCTTCATCTTGGTCTCGGCTTCAGCTTTCTTAACGGCTGTCTTTCCATCGATGTAGGAAGTCGCCAGCCCGCCTAGGCTTGTCAGTATGGTCCCAATCATTTCTCAGACCCCAGCCAAACCGCAAAGGCTCCACTGATGGCCCCAGTTACTGTAGCAGTCAGTGCGGTTGCTTGGGTGCTTACGGTGTCTTGAGGTAAGGACATAAACCAATCCAAGACCACAACGTATTGCCAAAGCATTACGGCCATCACAACGCGGGGCAGTAGTTTCCACGCAAGTATGCGCTCCATTGCTATAGTCATCTTAAGTTACCTCGAGGGGGGTGATGCGCCCGTTCTTGTCGTATCTGGTGTATGTCGATTGAATCGGGCTAGGTTTCTCGTTGCCTTGGTAGGCCTTAGTGTTCTGGTGTGTATGGAGGTGTGTATGGAAGGGCATAGAGACTTTCATAGGCTAGCCGTTGACGGCCTTGTCTAGACCCCAGAACATGAAGACACAGCCGCCCACAAAGATCAGGACACCAGCTGTCATGGAGAGGCCCCAGAACAGCTTGTCTCTGGCAGCTGCTTGAGCCTTCAGTGCGTCTGCGTGTCTCTTCCTAGCGGCACCCATTTCTCGGACAACGGTGTCCCAAGTCCCCGGTCGGCCGTAGAGCCTGCAGACAGACTCCAGTTCCTTCATGGTCTCATCGTACTTGAGTTTGCTTTGGGCTATCGCCAGGCCCTCTTGCTCGGGGCTAGAGAGACGCCCTAGTGGGCCCTTGTGTTTCCCAGACTCGGCCAGCTGGATCTCACTATCGATCTGCCCAAGTTTACCAAAGTGCGGTAGTAAGTCGTTGATGTCTCGGCCTGCCTTAATGGCCGTGGAGATGCCGCCGCCAATCTTAGCGACAGCACCCGCCAAGGCGAGTACTTCGATCATAGGTTGAACCCCATGTTATTACATTTGTTATACTGGTGGGGTGCTAGTGACGCACTTCGATGAGGCGGTCTATCTTAGCATCCAGGGTGTCCAAGCGGTCCATGACGCGAGACATGGCTTGGTTCACTTCGTCGCGCCGAGCGTAGTCACGGGCGAACTCTTCGCGTGTTCTTGAGAGTAAAATGGAGAGGCGGGTGATCTCTTCGTAAGCTGACTTAAGGATCCATCCGACCAGGGCGATTACAACGGTGAGTGCGCTGGACCACAGTATTTCCATTGGCATGTGTTGCATCTAAGGTTTAGGGTTTGCGTCTTTGATGGCTTGTATATCAGCCTTCCAAGCACCGCCACCACCACCAGCCGCCGCACCGTCAATCGTCACACTGCCGCTTGTGGCGCTGATGTCATTCGTCTGGTGATTTATCGTTAAAGCCATAAGTCACTCCTATACGGCTGAAGAGCCATCCATGTCGGCTTGCGCCATCACCCACGCATAACATTTGTCCAAGAACGTAGCCCCAGACGCAGCTTCTACATCAGTCAGATTTGCGTTGTACCGCTTGAAGTCTACCTCACGAGTGTCATCGTCGGGTGTTGCTGTTGCATAAGCACTCAAGTCAATCATGACTGAGAACTTAGGATCAGTTCCACGCTGACGGCTGACTGCCGCTGTTACGATGCGGTAGTAAGCGTTATTAAAGCTAATGCCATATTGTGAGGCACCTTCTGCGATGTTATGTTGAATAGCCATTTGGTATCTCCTTCTAGGCGTATGTTACTTCAGATGTGTGGATCGTAGCGACCCAGCGAATGTCTGTTGATGCGGCACCAGTACAAGTGATTGCTAATCCACCGTTTGTAGTGTCAGCGGATAAAGCCATGCCCCAGTTGGGTGTGTTGTCTAAGACAGTGGTTGCTGAGTTTACTAAGACAGTTGTGCCAGCAGAACCTTCCCTGCGAATTAAACCTTCAACCTTCCAAGCGGCACAAGCTGTACCATCAGCCGCTTGCTGACGAGCTACGATAGTACCGTGGAATGCGTAAGCAGAGTTGTTGGGGAGGATAATAATATTTGAGGACGTAAAGTTATCAAAAGACAAAACAGTAGGGGTTGCGTCCGTTGTCGCTGCGGCAAGAACAGTTGTCCCTAATTGTGCGTCCCCAGATGCCGTAAACCGCAGTTGAGAGTAGCCCATCTTTCTGTCTTGAGGTACACTTGCCCAACCGAGTGCAATAGTGTAATCACCAGATGCCACTGGATTAAGTCCCCCAATAGCAACTGATCTTGTTCCAGTAGCTTGTGCGTCTGTGCCACCAACGGCAAAAGACCCAAGACCAGACGCTTTAGCATTTGTCCCAAGTGCAACTGCATTGCTGTTGCTGGCCCCATATGACGCTGATGTGCTGCCAATCGCTGCGGCAAAACTATCGCTTCCAGTAGAACGAGACCGTCCCATAGCGATAGAATAAGTCCCTGTAGCTGTCGCAGTGTAACCTATTGCCAGTGCGCCAGTGGCGGTAGATGAAGAACCAAACCCAAAGCTAAGGGCTGTGCTTTGAGTAGCTTTTGCAAGCTGGCCCATCGCAATGCTATTAGCACCAGTAGCACCATAGCTAGAG
>Ga0181379_1000215_pt1 | contig 29344 bp, 26 predicted proteins | sample 2SPOviralmetaG_FD_130115 | JGI IMG/M metagenome (GOLD analysis project Ga0181379, IMG submission 130115) | Marine viral communities from the oligotrophic San Pedro Time Series (SPOT) site, San Pedro Channel, CA, USA - 2 SPOT_SRF_2009-07-10 | ecosystem: Environmental > Aquatic > Marine > Strait... | reverse complement strand
GGTCAAGGCTATGACGACCTTCTGCAATTCAATCCACAGTGGTTACTCGACCAGCTGTTTGAATGAGCGCAGGGAAAAAAAACCTCGGCGTCTACGGTCGGCCATGAGTGAGATGTTTGCTGACGAAGATTCGGCACGATTTTTTCAAATGATTCAGATGTTGCAACGGTCAACCTTGCTCCAAATGGGATTCTTGCCCGATCAGTCCGGAACTTTCCACTACAACTTGGCGGAAGCGAAAGAAGGCATCGAAGTGTTGCGAATGTTTCAGAAGAAAACCGATGGCAACCTCAGTTCTCAAGAAACACAAATGCTCCGAGCGGTCATCAGTGAATTGCAGATGCAATTCACAAAAGCCCCCCAAATGCACCGGCAACGGCAAGAAGAACAAGCACAGAGTGAAGTGGTTCGGGAGACATTTTCTCAACCCCGAGACAGCCCGGTGGAAGACCTTTCAACTCCTGCCGCGCAAGAAGAAGAATAGCGGTTGATTGATGAGTCAGCACCCGTTGCCCTTGGCTGATAGGCATGGGATTGGTCACCGAAGTGAACGACGATTCGGCGCCGACCGTCCTCATTGTGGACAACAACCCCATGTCCAGCATGCGTCTTTCAAACCTCTTCAAAACTCGAAATTTTTCGATTGAGATTTGCAATGATGGTGATCAAGCCGTTGACGATTACATTCGATTGGACCCCGAACTTGTTGTCCTTTCCCTCGACATCCCTTCTCTTGACGGCCATCTTGCAGCCCTTGAGATGAGGGAGCATGGGGGCGAGCAACGCATCATGTTCGTTGCACCAAGGCGCATGGCCGATGTCGCTAACAATGCAGCCTACTCAGCAGGAGCCGTGGCATGGTTGCAGAAACCGATTTCAAATGAAAGCCTTGAAGCCGTTTGGGAGAAGGTCCTTGGAACAATTCCCGAGGCGCCAGGGCTGGAAGATTTGGATCAGTTGTATCCAGATCGTGTTCAAATCGAGGAAGACAGCGGACCTATGCTGCCCGAACTTCCACTTCTCCCGCTTCCTGATGCGAATCTGCTGCCTGAACTTCCGTTGGTTCTTCCTGTTGCCGTCTTGGATACCACCAAACCAAAGCGAAGAGGACGCCGTCTTTTGGCGGTCGTTTTGATTCTTGCTGGAGCAGCAGCGGGAGCCTACTACAGCGGTTATTTGCCTGTTTGAAGAGGCCGTTTGTCAAATCCTTGAACCAAGGGCTTGAAGTTTGCATCGTTGATGCCCACCCATGATTGGACGCTGGATGGTCCGTTTCCTCTTCATCGGAGCCCTGTGCTTTGTTGCTGTTGGAATTGTTGATCTTGAATTCGATCCTCCTCTTGCAGAATCAAACGGGCTCGAGGGGGACGAAAACGAGGATGCATCCAGCCTGGAATTCGTCGAAGAAGATGCAGACAAACGGGAGCCTGTGGAAGACAATCAACCGGATGACTCGGCAGACGGTGGCTTGCTTTTCATCGGCCTTGGTGGAAGCATCCTCGGCATGCTCTTCCTGGGGTCGGGTCTGCTTGAAATCATGAAAGTGAGCGTCATTATGGCTCTGGTAGTTCCATTGCTCGCCAAGCATTCAAAGAGCGATGAGCGAAACCGAGGACGAATTTTGGGGTTCATTGAGGGTCACGCCGGCATTCATTTTTCGGCATTACGAGATGCTCTCCATCTTGCGAACGGGGTTACAGCCCACCACCTCCACGTTCTGGAACAAGAAAACGCCATTGTATCCTGGAGAGATGGTGCACGAAGGAGGTACGCAGCCTCGCACCTCACTCCCGAAGAGCAATCGACCATTTCCAATCCTCCTGTCGGCACGCGACTCGCCATTCTCGAGACCCTTGCTGGAGCCGGAAAACTCGGATTAAGGAACACGGAAATTGCAGCCCATTTACAACTCTCAAGGCAACTTCTATCCTATCACATGAAGCATCTCAGCGAAGCCTCATTGATTGAGAAAAGTTCGTCCAGAAAGCGAGCCCTCTGGCGTTTGACCGAACAAGGCATCAACGCCCTTGGGACTCCAGTGACGGGCGAACGTAAAATCAATTCACCAATTCCTTCATAGCCGGATGCGATGTGCTAAGGCCATGAAAGGCAAGAAAACCCTCGCAATTTCGTTGATTTCCCTCTTTCTTTTTTCAGGATGTTTGGGCATCGTGGACCCGGAGGTGAACGTCCCCGATGTTGTGCTCCCAGATGATTGGTCGACCATCCCCTCACGCACCGTCGCAAGCCCTCAACTGTTCTCCTACGATGACTGTCAAGATTTGGAAGACGCATTGAAGCAATCCATCGAGGAAGAGTATCGCATACAACTGCTCCAAGCTGTCGAAGAGCAATACTCCTACGGCGGAGTTGGTATCTGGGATGACGTGGCCTTGGCTGAAGACAGTGCATCCGCTGAAAGCGGAAATACGGCCACGACCCGCTCAACACCATCCAGAGTGGCGGGTGAGGACTTCTCGGAAACCAACAACCAAGAGGCTGGCGTGGATGAAGCAGACTTTGTCAAAACAGACGGCTACCACATTTACTACCTTCAAGGCCAACGGTTGCATATCTTTGGCGTTCCTGAGTTTGGAGACCTCGTTGATACATCCAACACCACGCTCTCCGGAACACCCGTGGCTATGATGTTGGATGGGAATCAATTGGTGGTGATTTCGAACCTGAATCCGTGGAGCATCGATCGAAGCCACCCCGTTGTTGATGCCATGGGGTGGGACGAAGAATACGGATCATGGCGAACCAGTGCCTTGACGAAATTCACCGTGTTCGATATCACCGATCGCAGTCAACCTGAGATTGATCGAGAATTATTCATTGAAGGGAATTACATAACGGCACGAGAAATCAACGGGACGGTTCGAACCGTCACCCACGCTTGGATGGATATCCAAGGCGTGCAGTCATGGTTGAATCTACCCACGGGGTATTGGAATTTGGATTACGAGGACCCACTCCGGCTTGAAATCCGCGAGAAAATCGCCTACCAAACCATGGAAGCAAACCGAGAAGCGCTGGACGCCATGAACCTCGACGACTTGATACCACAAGTCTACGAATACAGCGGAGGAGAGGTCAGCGTTCACGCCATGAGCGACAATGCTTGCAGGGACTTTGTGGCGCCAGAAGATGGCTTCAACCGCGGTATTTCGAGCATCTTCTCCCTACAATTGAATGCTGAAACGTTCGATTACGATGTCGACCATGTGGTTGGCACCTACCCCCTGGTGTATGCCTCGACCGATCTCTTGGTTCTGGCCGAATCCGCCTTCGACTGGTGGTGGTTTTGGGGCAATAACGGAGCCAATGAGATGACCAACCTTCACACGTTTGACATCAGTGCGTCAGACGCCACACTCTACACAGGATCTGGTCGAGTCAATGGAACGGTGGTGAATCAGTTCGCCCTCTCAGAACACGAAGGCGTGTTGCGTGTCGCCACCACGACTGGGCAGTGGGCCCGTTGGTGGATGGAAGACCCAGAACCGATGTCTTCCCAACTCGTCACCCTCGTCCGCAACATTGACATCGAAACGGAGAAACAAATCCTCGTTGAAGCAGGACGCGTCGACGGCCTTGCTCCGGGAGAACGCATTTGGAGTGCTCGGTTTGATGGCGATCGTGCCTACATCGTGACGTTTGAGCAAATTGATCCGCTTTGGGTGATTGACGTTTCCGATGAAACCAACCCGACTGTTCTGGGTGAACTCAAGGTTCCTGGAGTCTCCACCTACATCCATCCGTTGTCTCGAGACCATTTGCTCACGATTGGCCTCTCACCAGCCAATGCTGACGGCACCGGCCTTGATTGGAGTGGCACACAACTTTCGTTGTTCAATATAACAGAACCCGACACGCCAACACAAGACACCGCCCTTCGTCTCTCGCCTGTTGCATCAAGCGATGGCGACGGTTGGCAGTGGTCCTGGTCCGAGGCAACCTATGAATCCAAAGCCTTCCAGTACTGGGCTCCCGCCTCAATGTTGGCGGTGCCCCTCTCCACCTATCGTTACACTGAAACATACGAGAACGGCCGTTATTCATGGTCTTACGAATACGTTTCAAAATTGATGCTGGTGGACATCGATGAAGCCAATGGCTCCATGTCGGTCCACGGTGAAGTCAACCATTCGTCTCTGTTCAGTAACGAAGACACCCAACGCGTGTGGTGGGGCGACCAAAACATCCGCAGGTCGATTTTCATGGGAGATTTCGTGTACGCCTTCTCATCAGCAGGCGTGACGGCCACCCATCTTGAAACGCTGAACGAAACGGCCCGTGTGGTTCTGCCTCAGGTCGACCGCTACGCTTCCTATGACGATGTTGCGGTGTCGGAAGATGGTCGAGAGGACCATTCGGATGACGCCGGAGAGGAAGACCGCCCGGCAAGCGAATCGACATCGTCTGAAGACCGTTAAAGGGGCGATACAATGCGTTCCGTGGCTTTGATTGGATGCGGACGTTGGGGGACCAATCATCTTCAGGTGCTTCAGAAACTCCGCGCTCAAGGCATGGTTGGTCGGCTGGTGGTATGCGACATTGACGCGACGAAACTCAAAACCCTCAAGGCCGATGCGGTTTACGCTTCCTCGACGGTTATGTTGGCCAATGAAACGCTCGACGCCGTGGCCATTGTCACTCCCCCTTCCACTCATGTTCCCCTGTTGCAAACAACCGCTGAAACCCACCTCCCGGTATTGGTTGAGAAGCCATTGAGTGATCAACATCTTGTGGCTGCAGACTACCTTGGCGAAGGGCCATTGCCCCCCGTTATGGTGGTCGGCTACATTCTTCGCCATCACCCAGGTCTTCAACATCTCCACCAACTCATCGCCTCAGAAACCATGGGTTCCCTTCGCAGGGTTGCCTACATTCGAACGACCACACGCCAACGTCCCAAAGACGCGACTCCACTTTCAACCCTCGCCGTCCATGGCTTGGACGCTGTGGCATGGTTACTGGCCCAACCTCTCATGAAAATGGAAACACGACAGGTCGATGTTTCTTCGGAGGCCGCCCACATCATTTTGCACACCCACAATGAAACCCTCGCTGAAATAGAGGTCTCATGGGGCGCTCAGGAAGAACGTCGGCTGATCACGGTTGAAGGAGCAAATGGGACCATGACCTTGGATTTTGGCAGCAACACCGTCGAAACCTCAATCGCACCCTCTGTGGCCAAGCCCTATGCTCCGCAAGAGCCCGCTCTTTCGCCTTTAGAACTGGAATGGCGTTATTTCCTCAATGCCATCGAAAATGAGAAGCAACACGCCTACCCGCCAGTGGAGGACTTGCTCGACCAAAGCGAGTGGATGGCGACCTTTGGTTGAATTCCGATTTCACTGTCCTGCTTGTTTCTCTTTGCGAGATTTCAAGAATCCCTTGCGCTTGGGCGAACACATGGGCATCAGCATCACGACCGTTCAACGCATGCTTGGAGCGAGCCTTATCGCCGCGCTTGGAGTGTGGTACCTCCAAGGAACGCTCATGGATGGCATGCTCACCATGATTGCTCTTAGCGCCCTTACCGGGTTGGTGTGGTTGCTCTCCGACCGTGAAACTGTCTTTGGCTACCTCAATCTTCGTGGCAACGGCCCATGGAACATTCTTACCGTTGTCCTGAGCATCGTGGTTTTCGCTGAAGTCTCCATTGCAATCTGGACTTTCCCTAGCACGGGCGCTTACATTCTGTCTTTGTCCTTCATCGGCTCGTTTTGGGCCACTGGCTACATGATGCAACCAAACGGTGCTTGAAGTCAAACCCGACCTTATTCCAAGGGCGAAGGGTCAAGGGCCGACGCCGACGACCTGTGTAGCAATGGCTACCCACGGAGACCACCCCCCCCTGCCGGCTCATCTTGAGGCCCTGCTCATGGACGACGTCCACACCGTCTTCCTGAAAGCCGACTGCCCCGCCCGTGTCAAGCGTGGTGACATCGGCTCTCTGCGTTTGGTCGAAGTCGACGAAGACACCACGCAATGGGACACCCTCCGTTTGGAACAATTGGAGGAAGATGTCGTTGCATTGGTGGAGGAACACCGCCATCGCAGTGATTGTTTTTTGGAGATTGACAGAAAGGGGTGCCGAGTGGTTCAACTTGGCGATTTGCGAATCACCTCGGCATGGCCTCCGTTTTCTGATGCCCGGGAAATCACCGTTGTTCGTCCGGTGGCAAAGCTGAGTTTGGGAGATTACGATCTGGACGAACGCCTCGTGGAACGCCTCCGAAATCATCATCGAGGCGTGTTTATTTGTGGCCGCCCCGGGTCGGGAAAGACGACGCTTGCCCAAGCCATCGCCGAATACCTCGACACCGATGTTGGGGCGTTGGTGAAGACGATGGAAGCACCAAGAGACCTGCAATTGGCGGACCGCATCACGCAATATGCGCCCCTGGAAGGCGACCTCGAAAAGACTGCAGAAATCATCTTCTTGGTTCGACCGGACTTCGTGATTTTTGATGAGGTGCGTCGAGCGCGTGATTTCGAAATCTTTGCAGATGTTCGCCTTGCTGGTGTCGGTTTACTGGGTGTGACGCACGCCAATTCAGCCCTTGAGGCCATTCAACGGTTGATTGGAAAGGTTGAACTCGGGCTTGTGAGCCAAGTTCTCGACACAATCCTTCACGTTGAGTCGGGAAAAATCCAGCAAGTTTTGGAATTGCGCATGACGGTCAAGGCACCAACAGGAATGCAAGAGGAGTTGGCTCGACCTGTCATTGAAGTCGTCGAATTTCCAAGCGGGAAATTGACTCACGAAATGTTTGCATTCGGTTCGGAAATCGCCGTCGTCCCCCTCGAAGGACGGTCCACCAACGACCTCTCTCCAGTCAAAGCCATGGCGAAAGATCACATCATCTCCACCGTCCGTCAGTGGGTTGGTGTGGAGTGCCAGGTCAGGTTCACCAGCAATGCATCGGCCGTGATCTACGCTCCGTCAAACATGATTTCAACTTTGGTTGGACGCGGGGGAGAGAGCGTCAAGCAACTGCAAAATGAACTCGGAGGACTTCGTCTAAGCATTGAATCCTTCGAGGATATGCCGGAGGGAATGGAACAACCCAACCGGTTTTGGAACGACAAACAGCGAGGCAACGGGCGAGATCATCAACGCAAGAGGCGCGGACAAAATAAGAAAAAATCCCGCCGTTGAAGAAACACCCGGAGCCTTCTGAGTCGCTTATTCAGGCCAATTTATTGGGATATTCTTTAAAGGCGGAGCACTCGACCTTAAACTACGAGGCCCTACTATGTCGAACGAAGAACCTGTCCAAGATGGAACCAAAAGCCCATTGATGGCCTTTGTACTCGAGAACCGCTCATGGATGAGCGGTGCCTCGGTTTTGATGATTATCTACGCCGTTTGGGCAGTCCTTGAAGTGTTCTCAAACACTTTTTTCCACGGGTTGCAGGGGTTGACCTTCATCGAAACAGGTACGGCAACCAACGTTGACCCGGACGACCTCCAGCGCAACAACAGCGGCCTTGTTATTGCTTCAGGCGCCGTGTTGGGTATGCTTGGCCTTTACGCACAGTACGTCTACCGAGCAGCTCCCTATGTGGACGCTTCCATGGCCGCTACCGCCGCTATGATCCTTGACCAAGCCAACACCGACCGCATGGGCGAAGAAAATATTCTTGCAAAGGCCGAAGAAGCCGCAGTGGCCGCCGCTGCTGAAGTAGCGAAGGAGACCGCTGAAGACACGGTCATTGAAATGCTCGATCCGGAGGCCAACGTTGAAGAAACTGAGGCTGAAGAAGAAGAGGCTGAAGAAGAGGCTGAAGAAGAGGCTGAAGAAGAAACTGAAGCTGAGGCCGAAGAAGAAGCCGAGGCTGAAGAAGAGCCCGAAGACGAATCCGTCGACGAAACCGTCGAAGAAGAGGAAGAAACTCCTCCAGAAGACAAAAAGAAATTTTGAGGTGAAGAAAAATGTGGGAACATCGCAGCGTATCAGACAAAACATTCCAGGAAACAGGACGGGTCCTCCCAAGCGAGACCTATGTCAAACTCATGGACGAAGTGGAGGCCGTGGTCACACGGGCTCAAGACGACAAATTCGATCACGAGACCTTCATGACTTACATCCCTCGAAAGGGCCCGTGGGAAGAAATCCCAGCATCCGACCATTCTCGAGCCGACGCTCGTACACGGTACATCGGGCCTGCTAGAGCCAAACTTCTCAACACGAATCTCGTTCTCGGTTCATCCTGGATTGATTCGGACCGATTCAAGTTTGAGCGACGAATCACGAACCTCTCGGACTACCTGAAGCAGAAGACCATCATCAACGCCAACATGTGGACGCCTAAGCAATTGTTCACTACGCAAACGTTCTTCTTTTGCTCAACCGGCGACGAAGAGCGCATGGGTGGAGCAATTTTGGAAGGCGATACCCGCAACGACGATCACCTGTTCTTGGGAACAGAAGGCAAGGAGTTCCCTGAGTGGGAAGTGATTCTTTGGGGCCTAGGCCACCGCGGCGTTGTCCCTGACTCAGACCCGCTTGACCGTGTGTACTACCCGTCATTGATGCACCGAAATGTATCGTTTAACAACCGATTGGGCTGGACGCGCTATTCGCCAGCAGGTTTCGGAAAAGACGCCTCTGGTTATTTGATGACTCGGCCCAACACGTGGATTTGGCCTGCAGTGAACGGAAACAGGGAAACGGCCACCGCCTTCAACCTCCTCGTCAACCTTCCAGACCGCAGTTCCTCCTTCGGTGAAGAGGGCATTTCTGACGTGTTCATGACAACCGGAAAGACCTCGCTCTACACCATGATGGGCATGATGCAATCCTCAACGGTTCGCCAAGCCTTTGGCGCTGGCTCGGAGATGGTTCCATTGGAGTTCCACTGCATTGAGCCTGGTCTTGATGAGTGGATCAGCAACTCCAGCGACGAAGACAAGTACAGCCGTCTGTTCGAAGTCTGCGCCACTCTTGGCTACGTCCTCACCGACCCTCACATCGGAACACTTGGTGGTGCAGCAAAGCGCCGCCGACTCATCATGTACCCCGCTGACCAAGGAAACCTCCTGACCTGTGCTAACGCCAGTCAGGTGGCAGACCACGCACTGAAGTCCAACTACGACTCCACCGTGTTCACCAAACTTGACCAAGCCGACTTCATGAACCGCGTCACCCGCCGATTCAAGGCCTACGCTGACTTGGTCGCCGCCTCCGACGTTGCTCGTGGCGCCCGCTGGATCAGCCAAGCCGAGGTCGATGGAGAGAAGATGATTGGACCAAACGTTCACTCCATCTTGTCCGTCCGTGGCTATGACATCCTCAACATACAGGAATACCTCAACACGTTCAATGACGTTTCAGCAGCCCCTGAGCGATTGATGCGACGCATCATTCAAACCGTGGCCACCAATGCTCTGAAAACCGTTTACCCCGTTGATCTCCTTGGCGAATCTGCAGGCCCCGCACCTTTCGAGCACATCTTCAACTCGTCAGACGACAACCCTCTGGTTTACTACACCGATGTCCGGTTCTTGGTACCAACATCCATCGATAAGTTGCGCTTCCAGACCGCTGCTCGCGGCGCTGACCGTGGTCGAATGCGAGAAGCCTACGCTTCCTTGACCGCTGCCGACCCCATGACCAGCCTGTCCATCCAAGACCTCTGTCTGCCGTTCTTGGCTGACTTGGGCGCCGACACCTGGCAAACGGGCACTGGCATCAACGAAAACGAAATCGTGGTCGAAGTGACCATGGCAGTCAATCCAAGCCGTGTTTGGAGAGCCTACCTTGAGCCAACCGTCAAGGAAGTTTTCGACATGCCAAAGGGCGACAAAGGTACCGCAGCCCAACTTTGGGGCGACGTCTTCATGACCAACGAAGTCCTTCATGACAAGATGAAGAAGGACGGCAACGAGCACTACCTCAATTTGCTGAAGATGGCCTATCACTGGTCCAACAACGAGTCTCAAAAAGAGCACAAGTTGGGCAAGTACGCCAAGTCGGCCAAGAAACCCGCTGCCAAGAAGCCCGCCGGTAAGAAAAAGTGAGTTTCACGGTTGTAAAGGGTTCAAAAACAAGAGCCCCCCGCCTTGAAGCATGGCTGGTTCAAACGACGGAAGCGGACGAGCACCCGTTGCCATCGTCAGGCCGACAACAACCGTGACCAGCGGGGTGGGCGTGACTCAGAAACTCGTCACCGCCGCTGTGGCTTTTGGTGACTTGATGCAAGGGACCTTTGGCCCACAAGGCCTTGACAAAATGCTCTACAAAACCAACGGTGAAACCGCTGTCACCAACGACGGAGCAAAGATCGTAGCAGAACTGCTCGTGAAACACCCTGCTGCCAAAGCCTTCGTTCAACTTGCTGACGCTCAAGAGCAGGCATGTGGCGACGGCGTAACGGGGTGCATTCTCTTCGCCGGCGAATTGATGCGGGAGGCCGGCCGCTTGCTGGAACGAGGCCTTCACCCACTGGTGTTGATCGAAGGCTACCAAACAGCACTCCAGCACACCCTCGCTTACATCGACACACATACCGAACCGTGCACGACCGATAACGAACGGCTTACAGCTGTCGCTCAAACCTCAATGAAGGGCACGTCAGCCGATGTCGGGACAGATTTGCTTCCTCGCTTGGTGGTTGAAGCATTGATGATGGTGACCGATGAAGAAGGCGTTGATTACGAGGACGTACGAATGGCCAAGCGTACGCTTGGGAATGCTATGGACACACGGTTGGTGGATGGGCTCGTCTTGGACACTTCCTTGGTCTTGGACCGTCTCCCCCGTCAATTGAACGATGGCACATTGCTTGCCTTGACCTGTCCTCTCGACCAAGAAGAATCGAGCCGAGAATCTGAAATTGAGGTCGAGGACGCCGAACAATGGATGCGGTTCATCGAGGCAAAGGAAGCGCTGCTAAAGGCCAAGGTTGAAGCTGTTTTGGCCACCGGTGCAAACGCCATCTTTTCCGCAGAGGCCATTGAGCCGAGTATTTTTCACGCTTTGACCGATGCCGGTTGCTTCGTTATGGGAGGGATTGAACGTGCTGGAATTGAAGACATTGCACGGGCGACAAAAGCCACCATGTGCGACCATCTTGACGACGCAGATGCCTCGGTCTTGGGGCATTTTTCATCTCTCGAAATAGAAACGAGCGAAGGCCTTGATGGCCGCCGAGAACGCCTTTGTCTACGTGCAGCAGACCGTCCAGGTTTGGTCACTCTTGACGTGGGTGGCGGTGATGGAGCAGCGGTTGAGGAAACCATTCGGGGCCTTTTTGATGCCCTTCGTTCAACGTCGCTGGCCATCCAAGCAAACGAAGTTGTCCGGGGCGGAGGCTCCATTCACATGGGGGCCTCTTTGATGGTCAAAGAAGCGGCTGAAGGAGAGCCGGGCCGTGAGCGACTGGCCATGGAAGCCTTCGCACGATCGCTGGAAAGCATCCCCTCAACTCTGGCCCAAAATGCAGGTGTTGACCGTTTGGATACCCTTCTGGCCCTTCGAGCTGAACATCGACAAGGAACACGGCATGCCGGCATTGATGCATCCGGCAAGGTGGCTCCAATCGAGGAAGCATGGCTCCCAGCCGAAACCCTTCGTCACGCCCTTGGGGCCGCAACTGAAACAGCTTGCGGCTTGCTCAGAGTTGACCAAGTGATCTCCGCACGCGGGGACTGAAGGTCGGTCCCAACAACACGGGTCGCTATGTTCAAATGCATCCGACGGGGCAACTGCGATAACGGGTTCTTCTTATGAGCGCCGTTGAACATCCTCCCCGCGCCCTTCTCAGTGTATGGGATAAGACTGGTATTGTTGAATTCGCACAGGGTTTGGTTGACCTCGGTTTTGAATTGATTTCGACCGGAGGAACCGCACGACAAATCAAGGAAGCGGGACTGCCGGTGCTGCATGTTTCGGACATCACTCAACATCCCGAAATTTTTGACGGACGTGTCAAAACCCTCCACCCAGCCATTCACGGTCCTCTTCTCGCACGCCTCCATCAAACGGAAGATGCGGATGAATTGGCCAGGCTTGGCTACGCACCCCTTCGGCTGGTCGCTTGCAATCTCTACCCCTTTGGCGATGCTGCAGCCACTCAACCTCCGCTGGAAGATCCAGCATTGCTGGAAATGGTCGATATCGGCGGACCAACCATGGTCCGAGCATCAGCGAAGAATCACCAACACGTCCTGATCACGACCAACCCTGGACGGTATCAAGAGGTTCTTGACGCCATTCGCACTGCTGGAGGGCCCGAAGGCGTGAGCATGGGCATGCGGCAGCGCCTCGCTCTCGAGGCGTTTGAACACACGGCAGCATACGACGTTGCTATCTCACAAGAACTCCATCGGCGGTTCGTCGGCCACCCAGCCGACACCGATGACACCGACGAAGCGCGAAAACGCCTCCCACAAAGCATGCTTTCGGCGAGCCATCAACTCCACACCCTGCGTTATGGTGAGAACAGCCATCAAGCGGCAGGTCTGTATGTTGATCACGATGCTGTCGACGACCACAGTACGCTGGTCACGGCTCTTGTTGAGGGCGAGAAAGCCATGTCCTACAACAATTACAGCGACGCAGACGCAACGCTCCGGCTCTGCCGGTCCCTCTCAACAGATGAATGGCCTTCAACACCACATGCTTGCGTCATCGTCAAGCACAACAACCCGTGTGGGGCTGCCCTTGGTGCAAAACAACACGAAGCCTTTGAAATGGCCTTGGCCAGCGATCCAGAATCAGCGTTTGGCTCAATCATTTGCTTCAACGAACCGGTGACCGAGGCCACTGCAGAATCCATCGGGGGCTTGTTTGTTGAAGTCATGATGGCTCCGGGCTATTCAGACGAAGCCAAAGCCATCCTCATGAAAAAGAAAAACCGACGTTTGCTCACCATCAAATCGCCCAATGACCGCCTTGCACCACTTGAACGCGTGGTGGTTCGAAAACCAATCGAGGGAGGCGTCCTCGTGCAAACGGAGGAGCCACCTATCATCGATTGGTCAAAAGCCACGACGGTCACGACCACCGAACCTACGCCGGAGCAAATTGACAGCATGAAGTTCGCCGTACGCGTCTGTGAGCAAGTCAAGTCCAACGCCATTGTCATGGTCCAAGGAACAGCAACTGTTGGTATTGGCCCAGGTCAAACCAGTCGAGTTGAGGCGGTCCGTATCGCAGCGCGAAGAGCAGGCGACCGCGCCAAGAATTGCGTGTTGGCTTCAGACGCCTTTTTCCCGTTCAAGGACGGGTTGGAACAAGCAGCTGAAGCAGGAGCCACCGCTATTGTTCAACCCGGTGGTTCAATTCGTGATCAGGAAGTCATCGATGAAGCAAATGAGCGTGGCATGGCAATGCTGTTCACTGGGCACCGCTTGTTCCGCCATTGATTCAAACCGTGGTTGGAACCCGCCAGCCGACCCACCAAATTCCGATTAACGCAACAACAGCGATCAGGCTTTGCCCAAACCCGGGGTCGCCCAAGAGCGTGATGTACCATATCGAGAATAAAGAGGCCAAACCGATGAGGCCACAAATGACTATTTTTGAATGAAAGGGAAGCGATCCTCCAGAGCGATAGTAACCCAACAGAGAGGAGCCAAAAAGGGGATTGGTCAACAACCATCGAAATAATTTCTGTGATGAACGGCCGTAGCAATATGCTGCAAACACCAACCAAGAGGTGGTGGGCCAACCCGGAAGAATCACCCCAATCCCTGCGAACACAACGAAAACACTCCCAAAAACAATCCAAATGGCCCGAATGAGAGGGTTGGCACTTGGTTTGTGTTGTGAGAGGACGGCCTGGACCACTTCTTCATCCGACATCCCGTGGTAGAGTTCAGCCAATTCGGTCGACGCTCGTTCACGAGACGCCGATGAGGATGCAGCAGTTTTCGACATGCGACCCTCAACCGCTGCTGTATTGAACCGTGCTAAAACCCTTGGTGATGCTGGGAAAGGGTTGAATCGCACCACCTTATGGGACGAGCATGGAGTCCTCATCGGCCTTGGGAGGGAGGGCAGCAACGCCCTCCTCTCCTCTTCGATGTGCCGTGTTGATTTCAGGGTCTGGTAGCGGCATGGAAGCTCTGGTCCGTTCACAGCAAGCAAACAACCTCGCCCACCAGACGGTGGTGGTTCTCTCCAATAAGCCGAATGTGGAGGGACTGAAACGGGCTGCACGCTTGCAAATCCCAACCGTTGTTGTTGAGCAGAGCACCTCACAAGGACCTCTCTCGAGGGAGGAGCATGAATTTGAGATCATGAAGCACCTTGAGGCCCACGACGTGGAGTTCGTGGTGCTGGCTGGGTACATGCGACTGATGTCTCCAACCATTCTCGAGCGATGGGGCGGACGAATGGTGAACATTCACCCGTCGCTTCTTCCTCATTTTCCTGGTGCCCACGCCCACCGTGACGTGCTCAAGGCGCAACCAAGCATGAGCGGTTGCACCATTCATCTGGTAGACGAAGGCATGGATACGGGATCTGTTCTTGCTCAAGCATCCGTTCCACTCTTCAAAGACGATGGCGAGGGTGAACTGAGCGACCGGGTGAAAATCGAGGAACACCGACTTTATCCTGAAGTGTTGACATGGATTGCCGAAGGACGGGTTCATCTCACAAAACATGGTCTTGAAGTCGATGCTCGAGAAGATCGTCTGGTGTGTTGAAATTCGTAAAACACCTTGCGAATTCACCCATATTGATCGACGGTAACTCTTGCATCATGGCCCGAACATGAGGGGGAGACCTCTCCCATCGCTGCCTTTCAGGAATGAGTGCAAACAACGGCTGACGCTGCCCTTTTTCATCAAGTGGAACGCCCCCTGTCTCTGTGTGGGGCAGCAGGGCTTCAATCGCCCGACTGTTGAGGAGAAATGCGTCGCACGGTACCAGGAGTTTTGGCCCCGGGAACGCACTGTGCGCCCAGGCGAGCAGACGATGCACTCCTGCGACATCACTTGGATCAGGCACCACTTCACCGTCGAACATAACCTTGCGATGAGCGTCACCGCACAAGACCACAACCCGTTCAACCCCAGCATTCACCAGAAGTTCTTGGAGCCGGGCTACGCCCCCCATCATCACGGCTTTGTCTTGCCCCATACGGGTGCTTTTTCCGCCGGCTAAGATGAGGGCGATGACATTCATGCTGATGCCTCAGTGCATGCGATCCAGTTCATCCAACGCAGCCTCGAGTTCACTGAGCAATCCACGTACGCGCTGAAGCAACGCCTTACGCTCTCTGCTTGATCGGGCTTCGGGCAACCACTCAAGCAGCCTTCGAACGTCCTTTGCATCCCGGTCGACAGTCCACTTGAGGACGCTTTCGAGTACCGGGTCTTCAGCGGGGAGCAACCGTTCGTCCATGCCCTGAAACAGGACCGATGCCCCATCAACCCTCCGATTGGAGAATTCGAGAGCGGATTCGTTCAAACATCTCTCCACCCCGTGGGGCGCTGGTGACCAACTCCCTGCACTTCACAGGCTCTTTTCGTAGGGACAGGAAGAGCACGCTGTACTGATGCCAATGTGGGCTTTGCGCAGCCGCGGCTTCAATCCAGTCATCATTGGGGACAGCATGCCCCCCTCTGACAAGTTCTTCTGCTACTTCAAGCACAACCAACAACGGCTCTTGGCGTTGAAGCAAGTGAATGAAGGCCATCCATGGCCCTTGGCCGAGGGCAGACACATCCATGTTGGCTAGGAGCATCCCAGCCACGCTGATGTCTTCACGACCATGCCGCTTCCATAGGGCTGGAATAAGCTTCGCTAGAACGCGCTGTTTTGGAGCGTGAGTGAGCATCCACGAGGCTATCTGGCGAAGGTCGGGAAGCGGCGTGCCAATGTGGAAGCGGAACCCAGCATTGCCTGCCGTCACGTCCGTCCGAGGCTTGTTGGCATAATCGCTCACACAAGCGGTGTAAGCGGTCTTCAGGAACCGCATGGCCTTACGTCGAGAGGAAAGGTTGCGGGGGGATTGTTGCTCCAGCCAATCGTCCAGGAACGGATTCAAGGACGATCACCCTCACTGGTCTTTTTTCGGAAGGAATCGAAGAGATCACCAACCAACCCCACTGAATCTCTAAGGGTGTCCATCAGTGTGTCGATAACTGCCTTATCATCGTATTTTTCCTTGACCATTTCACGAAGTTCATGTTCAATGTCTGCATGGACGTTGTCGTCTATGTTGAATTGAGAGCGGAGGTGAGCGAGGACCCGGAATTCGTCTTTTGACAATGATGCGTTGACGATGGCGACCTCGAAGACTTTGGTGTATATTTGGCGCATGTCTTGCTCGAAAATAGTGGTTCCCGGCCGGGTTTCTGAGTTGGATTGAATCGCCTCATAAATGTAGGCGGGCTCGTCAGAGGCCAGGTTGAGGACGCTGGCCAATTTGATGATGAGCCGTTTCTCTTCCCTTGTCAACACTCCATCAAAGAGCATGACTTCAACCGTGGAGCGAAAAACGTCCAAGGCCCCGAGTTCGAGCGACGACACATTGTATCGGAGAAACTCCGACTTCTTGAAGAAACCGTCTGTATCAAAACCCAATTTCACACGAGAAATGATACAGAGCATTCAAAAGGACCCCCGCCGTGGGAAGTTTGTTCACATTCACTCCTCCTGCTCGTCGGGAGTTGCACCGGACGTCGGCGACAACGGTTGCCGGCACCTGCAACGTGTCTGTGTGCAAGCAAGGAGAGATTCCAATGAAAAGAAACAACTCAAACCGCGGAGGCGGAAACAAAGGCAAGGCCATGAAGTACGAAATTCGGGCTGATATCAAAGTGAACGGAACCGTCCAACGAAAGGACATCATCGGGGCCATCATGGGTCAGACCGAGGGATTGCTCGGTGATGATTTGGAACTTCGCAAGCTTCAGCGAACCGCTCGAGTGGGCCACGTTGATGTTGAAATGGAAACAAAGAACGGCAAAGTGCGAGGAACGATCATCATTCCAAGCAGCATGGACAACGTGGAAACCGCCATCATTGCAAGCTCGCTTGAAACCATCGATCGAATCGGACCCTGCAACGCCATCATCAAAGTCGTAGCCATCAGCGACATTCGCGCCACCAAGCGAACGGCTGTCGTGGACCGAGCAAAGGAATTGTTGCTGACCCTCGTCAACTCTGGCGAGGCCGCATCAAAAACCGTTATCGAAGAAGTTCGCTCCGTACTCACAGTAGGAACTGCAACTTCATTCCACGGATTGACATGTGGACCAAACGTCGAATCATCAACCTCACTGATCATCGTCGAAGGCCGCAATGATGTGCGCAACCTTCTGAACTGTGGTGTGAAGAACGCCATCAGTGCTGACGGTGCAGGCGATATCAAGCAGGAACTCATCGACCTCGCCAATGGCAAGGAGATTGTCACGGTGGCCATCGACGGTGACCGAGGCGGCGAGATGCTGTTCATGCAACTTTACGACATGATGAAGGTCGACCATGTGGCCCAAGCACCCGTCGGACAGGAATGGGAACTCCTCCCACAAAAGACGGTCACCATGTGCTTGCAAAAGAAGGTTGAAGCCTCCAAGTTCAAGCACCAACTCGACAAGAAAATCGCTGCGGACGACGAAAAGTTCGGCGGTAAGAAAGACTGGGACAAGGACATGGAGCCAGTGGAAGCGGCAGAAACCGCTCCAGCGGACATTCAGGAACTCTTTGACAAAGTCGATGAAATGGGCAAGAACAAAGCCATCATTCGGTTCGCAGACGGGACGTTCTCAGAAGAGATTGGCCCTTCCAAACTTGGCGATGCGCTGAGCGAGGCCGAAGAAGCCGAGGCCGTGTTGTTCAATGGCTCCGTTTCGGATAAAGTCATGAATTATGTGAATCAATCCACAGCCACAACGGTGATTGGCACCAAAAAAGGCAAGGGCTACGAGTCCTCGGAAGAATTGACCGTTTGGTTTGCAGAAGTTCACCGCTGAAAGCATCGGTTTGTTAATGGCCTCACGAAGGTAGGCCGTCGGTATGGGCGATGACATCTCGGCTGATTGGCCTGACGAAGAACCGGACCATCCAACCGAAGAAACAGACGCTGAGTCCGGCGAAATAGAGGACGCCACTGAGGCTCCCGAATTGGACGAATCAACCGACGTGATGGAATCTGAGCCATCCACTGAAGACCCGAAACCCGCCGAACCTTGGACGCTCCCCATCCGCGCAGCCCCTATCCTTGCTCTGCAAGGAGAATCAGTCACGGAATTCCCTCTGAGTCAACATCTCGAAGGACGAGAATCGACTTCCCTGGTCATGGATGATACCTTGATGCGAATTGTTGAGGCGCGATACGACCCAGATGGCGTGCGCCGGCTCAACGTTCGCATGGCCCTGGTGAAAGAACACATCTCAGGATACTCCCACACTCACCTTGATTTGTTCCAGAAATTAAACGGGGTTTGGTGGGGAGCGATTGGCTTCGGTACCGTCATGGCGACCAGCTTCGCTCAAGGCCTCCTCGCTCTTGGCGGAGGAACGTTTGTTCTTGCCGGGGTTGCAGGCCTCCTTCTTTCAAAGTTGGACCTCCATCGAATTTCGTTTTCAGATCACGGCGGCCGCCATGACTTCTACCTCTCCGGCTGGCGCCAAGAACCCTACTTAATTCACAACAGCACGGCTCTTCTTGGTCCTGCCTTCGTTGATTTTCTGAGAACGGGGTCTTTGGATACACAACACATTGACGCAGTTCTCGACACCATGGCGAAACCCGTTGAGCCAGCCCCGGTCCTTGCCGCTCCGCCAGAACCGATTCAGGCTCAACTTCCTGAACCGGTGGGTCCGCCTGTTTCTGCCGCTTTGCTCCCTGAACCCATGCCAACTGAATCCTCGGCTCCGCTTCCCTTGCCACAGGCGCCGCTTGCGCAACTGCCAGCACCGCCAGCCCCTGCGACTTCTGCGGCTATGCCCCTTCCTCCCCCACCTGTCGTCCATGCGCCCGCACCTCCAGTCGCAGCAACGCTTCCGCCACCACCTGTCGTTCATGCACCAGCACCACCGGTCAAGATCCCACCCCCGCCAGCGGCTCTTCCACCCCCGCCAATGGTTCCACTCACATCATCAAGAAACGTGGATGAAGACGCCCTTTGGGACGATTTGAACTGACACTCAGGCTTTGACGCCGCCAGCAGATGGCAACTGAATCGCTGCATTGAGCCGCTGAACTTCCTTTTCGAGCCCCTTCATATCGTTCGGCAACGCCCAGGTGTCGGTGTTGAGGGGAACGCGTTGCCCAAGCCCCGGGATGCGTTCAAGCGCCTCTCCGAGCGACGCTGCATCTTCGAGAAAATGGCCTTTTGCTCCACTGTGTCGTGCTTCAAGCCTCCGTCGCATCCAACGCTTGAGCGATGGAATGCCCGAACTGATGCTTTGGATCATCTTTGCGCGGTGGAGATCATCATCATCTCCCTTTGGCAACAAGCGGAGCGTGAGTCGAAGCAGACGCCCAATTCGCACATCGCGTGGCACGACATTCACGTGTTCTGCAAGACCGCGACGAACAGCACCAAAAGCCTCGATTCCCCCGTCGTTGACCTGTTCTGCTAATTCGTTTAAACCGAGCAAAGCAAGCAGTTCGGCCAGGGCCTCCAAGGCCTCTTTCGTCGCTTTGATTTCCTGCTCTCCAGACACCTTCTCGTCAACCTGTGCAGGGGGAGCGGTCAAGGCTTCTTTTTCTGAAACTTCGGCGACGTTTTCCGCTTGCAACATCGGTTCTTCTGGTTCGGGAGGCGCCGGTGGAAGAGCAGGGGGCGGGTCATTCGCCGGTACGACAACGGCGGGCTCAACCATAGGAGCAGGGGCCTTGACATCAGCGATCACCGGTTCAAGGCGTTCGGGTGTGGAAGGTGTTTCAGAAACCGCTTCTTCAACGGTGGTTTGGCTGTCCATGGCCTCCAGCATGGCTTCATGCGCGTCATCAAGGGTGCTTACCGGTTGCAGGACAGGGTGTGCGCCCGTGGATTCAGGGACTGGCATTAACGTTGGTCGGTCAGTCACGGGATGCCAAATGTGGATGGAGAAGTTCTCATCCTCCATCGGTCGTTGCGCTAAATGGTTGGCAAATTCCGGGATTCGCTGGTGTAACATGGCCAGTCGATGCGGCTGTTTAACGTCCAGCTCGACCCCTAATGCCAACTCAACATCCCGTCCCCACGGGAGCGCAAGAAGGCGTCTGCGCAACACCTCATGGTGTTCTATGTGCGGTTTAGCGGCATTCAATTCACGAGCAACTTGCAACGGGTTTTGTTCCACTGTGGACCGCCAAGAGTCAACCAACCACCCCCGTTCGTAAAGCCATTGAATCTCTTGTTTGAGCGGTCCTCGCATGTTGGATGCAGCGGTGGTTTGCAACGGTTGATTCCCATTTGAGGAGCGCTGAAGATTGCCAACATGCTGCTCAAGTTCCCTCAAGGTCATGCCACCAGTAAGCACCTCGTGGGGCATTTTATCCGCTCGTCGTAGAGAGGCCAACTCCTCTTCTAGCATGTCCCGATGCCGTTGAATCCGGCGCTCAAATCGGGAAATGAAGTCTTGAATTTCTTCAAGAATTTCACCCTCAACATCTTCAGAGGCCAAGACATGTAGGCGAACATCCACGTCATCTTGACCATGAAAGGAAACGTCGAGGGCGCCTAGGCGTTCCATCAAAGCCACGCGCCGATCCCAAAGTTCTCTTTGATGGGTGAGCCTCTCAAGGGCAGAGAGCGGCTCTTCGAACACCCGTTGTCGCCAATTGGCAACGTCCAGCCCCGCATGTTCGTACGTCTGTAGGAGATCCAAGGCGTCGAGCTCAACTTTTTTCCAGAGCGCATCCAATTCATCAACGACGTTTCGGAGTTCATCGGTTTGGTCTAAATGCCCTACCATGCTCGCTGAATCTCGTGTTCTTGAAGGCCAGTATTTATCGAATCGCTGCCACTTTTCTTTGAGTTCCAAATGTGTTTTAATTGAAGCAGCCACAACATCGTGATTGGCTTCCCATTCCATCAAGTCGCCTGGCTGGAGCGGTCCCGTGTGAGGAAACACAATCCCGTTTTGTCTCCAACCCTCGATGGTCTCAGAAAGCGCAAGTCGTCGGTCCTCAAGTGTTTTGGCAAGTTCGTGAACATGTTGTTGCACATCATCAAGTTCTGCCATCGAATTGTAGTGATTGATCGTGCTGCACTGCCGCTCAAACTCTTCCGCAAGAGATCGGTCAAAGGGTTGAACCAACTGCACAATCGTCAAGCGCACGCGTTCTCTTCGGTCGTGAAAGAACTGCCACTCTTCTATTTCTTTGAGTGCTTGCAAGAGAGGCAGTGCATCAATGCCTCCTAGATCATAGCCGTGGCTTCTCAGAGCTTCACTCCCGCTGTGTACCATCGCATATTGGCGTCGTTCGTCCTCCTCAATGGTCTCGAGGTGGCGGAAGATTTCATCGAAACGTTCGGGTTGTTCAAACAGCGGATGGAGGGGGCCTACGGAAGGATGACTTGAAGGATCCAATCCTGCCAATCGACGGAAGAGCAACGCCCACGTTTCGCCGTGCTCGCTCTGATACCAAGCAGGCTTCGCACGGTGAAGAAAAGGTTCCCAAGGCACATGTTTTCGCATCCATTGCTCAAACTCGGCCATGACGCTCTCGAGGGAAAAAGGATTCGAGAACCGCATCTTGAATGAATCTAGAACGTCAGCGTGCGATGGAGAGGCTTGCGAAAGGGCCACTGCTCTGTCCTCAAGTTCGGAGGCTGCCTCGCGGCGTTCTTCCAACCAGAACAAGCGTTCAGAGGCCGCTTCAACGTGCTCGGAAAGGAAGTCCTCCATCGTAGAGCGGTCAAATCCAAACAGTTCCAATGAATCAAGACGCAACGCTAGGTCGCCGTCGAGCATCTCATCTTCGTCCATTGGCCCTCATCCCAACCACGCCATCGGGAGGCTTTCAATGTGAGCGGTCGTTCAATGGAAAGAATCGCCATTCCCGGCGTATTCACGCCCTACGGCAGGAAAAAAGAGGTGGAGAAACCAGCACATCGGTGCTCAAATCTTCCGCAGACCATAAAGGCACACTTGACCGCTGAGGTTCAATGAGTCTGCTCGCTATTGGAATTGGACTGTTCGCTGCTGGCGCAACCGGAAGCGTCGGATACTGGATGCTGCATGCCAACCGGCGCATGATTCGGCTCCTTGACATGCAAACCCTCCTCATGGAATCTCAATCTGCTCACTTCCATCACCTCAACGTGGCCACCGAAGGCGTCATGAGCGACATCAACACGGTTCAAGAGACCATGAATGCCCTTCGTGCGATTCACCCAGAAATCGATGCGTCACTGGCCGTTCACCAATTCCTTCTTCAGCATGAAGGGGAGGACATGATCGGCATTGATATCGCTCGGGCATGCGATGTTTTGGGGGCCATCGTCCAACACCAATCCATCGACTCCACTCAAAATGCTGGGTTGTCAGTGAATCACGCCAGCCTTTTGCGCCGTCTTCTTGCCGTCTTTGACCGCCATGAATTGACCATGACTGGCCTCCACGTGGATGCCGACACTGCTCACCGCTTGGGATTGGCCGCCTGCAATTTGCAACATTACGAATGGGCAGAGAGTGCATTGGGTGTTGCATACCAACTTTCACCAGGGCATCAAACGGTTTTGGAAGGGCTCGAGCACATCGCCCGTTTGCGTGGTGATGATGCGTTGTACCGTCATTGGCTTGAGGCCAGAATGAAGTTGTCACCGGACGACCCCTCTATGCTGCGTGCCCATGCTCACCTGCTGGCGTCGATGGGGGATGATGAAGCCGAACGAGCCGTTCGTCGCTTGGAAGCTTTGGGAGTGGACACCGCAGCCGATCGTTCTCTTCTTTCTGGCTTGCGAGCTCGTGCTGGAGCCCGTACAGAAGCCATTGAAGCCATTCTCCAAGCCCTCGAAGAGGACCCAAGCCGTTCAGAGGATTGGCTTCATTACGCTCTTTTGCTTGAGGCTGAAGGCGAGAATGAGTTGGCGATGGAAGCCAATGAACGCTGCTTAACACTCGACCGACAGTGCGGCGATGCCTGGGCCCTGAAAGCCCGCCTCTTGGCTGTAAAACAGGGCCACGAGCGCGACGCACTCAAAGCAGCGACGCACGCCGTTGCTTTGGAAGCAGGCGGTGTTGATACCATCTTCCTCAAGGCGGAGTTGCTCGAGCTTGAAGGGTCCATGGTTGCGGCTGAGGAAACCCTTCTCAAGGCGCTCAATGTGCAACCTTCCAACGGCGAACTCCGTGCACGCATCGCAGGACGCTACCTCATTCAACATCGCGTGGAGGACGCTGAAAGCCTTCTCAATGCGACACCGGATGGAATCGATCATGCCTTGCTCCACACGGTGGAGGGCCGCTTGCACCTCGCTCATGCAGATCGCTTGCGTGATGGCACTGGAGCAACCGACCGCACCTTGCTTCAAGCATCGTTGGATGCATTCAACGGCGCTTTGGCACTGAACCGAGAGTCCGGCGTGGCTTGGCTTGGATTGGCCCGCACCGAACGTTTGCTTGGAGATGCAGACAAGGCACAGGAATCCCTCGACCGAGCCAGCCGACTGATGAACGACCAGGACCCTTCTGTCTCATGTGAGGCTGCGCTTCTTGCTTTGGATATGGGCGATGTCAGTGCAGCCACGTCCCACGTAGACGCAGCAGAAGTTCACGGGCAGAAAGCCATCACGGCTTACATCCGTGGAAACATCGCCGCTACCAAGGGACAACTCAAGCAGGCTCTGTACCACTACAGCGACTGCCTCACGTTGGACCCTGGCCACATTCGTGCACGATTGAATCGCAGTTCTGTCCACATGGGCATGAACGAAGCCAAGAAAGCACTCGATGACGCCGAAGCCCTTCTTGACCTCGCACCACAATTGGTCGTGGCACGCGTTCGAAGGGCAGATGCACACATGCACCTTGGTGAATGGGAGGCGGCAGCTCAGCAATTCAAGCACGTTCTCGAGCATGCCCCCCACCACATCCACGCTATGACCCAACTGGCAGCGTGCTACATGAGCATGGATCGCCCAGAGCGATCCGAAGCCCACCTCAACGAGGCGCTTCGACATGCCCCAGACCACGCCCCTGCATGGCATCAACGAGGCTTATACTACCTTCACTTCAACAAGGTCGACAATGCGCTTTCGGATTTCGAAGCTGCAGTGCGTTGCGACGGCAACCATTTGGCAGCCAGGCTTCAAATCGCTGCACACCATCATGGATTCGGCCAAATGGACCAAGCAGAAGCCGCGTGGAAAGCCATCTTAGCCATCGATCCAGACCACCATCTTGCGAAGGCCCGCCTCTCAGAGTGCGAGAAAAACTTGATGAAAAGCGCTTGACACGCTCAACCTAGGGCGGACGATTTTGTGGAAGTAGAAGAACTCAACCTGACTGAAATTCTGACTGCTCTACAGGATTTCATGACTCAGGACGGCGCCATTTCCAACGAACAGCGAGAATTTTACAGAGTCTTCAGCCAGCACCTTCGCGAACACAAAGATGAATTCACCATTGAAGACATTGAGCGCATCCTGATGGCGGCCAAAGCCGAGGTCGAAACCATTCCTGAAGATGAATTTGTCAGGATGGGCGAGGCCATTCTCAACCGTTATCGAAACAAGAATGCTGAAGCCATCAACGATCGGATTCGTCGGCTTGCTGAAGAAGAGGCAAAAAAGCGGGCTATAGCCGAAGAAGAACGTCTTCGCAGAGAAGAGGAAGAGCGCATTGCAGAAGAAGCACGCCTTGCAGAAGAAGAACGCCTTGCAGAAGAAGAACGCATAGCCGAAGAGGCTCGTCTTGCGGAAGAGGCTCGCCAAGCAGAACTGGACCGCATTGCGGAAGAAGCACGGCTTGCGGAAGAAGCACGGCTTGCTGAAATAGCCAGGGCCGAAGAAGAAGCACGGCTCGCAGAAGAAGCCCGACTCGCAGAAGCGGCCAAGGCTGCGGAAGAAGCACGTCTTGCGGAAGAAGCACGTCTTGCGGAAGAAGCACGCCTTGCAGAAGAAGCACGCCTTGCAGAAGAAGCCAGGCTAGCCGAGCAAGCCCGTCTCGACGAGGAATCCCGACTTGCGGAAGAAGCACGTCTTGCGGAAGAGGCCCGACTCGCGGAAGAAGCACGCCTTGCAGAAGAAGCACGCCTTGCGGAAGAAGCACGCCTTGCGGAAGAAGCTCGGATACAAGCGGAACTTGAAGCAGGTCAGGCGGCCAAGCAGGCCTACTGGGAAGCGCAAGGCGATTTGCCGGACGACGAAGTGAAAACGGTCCCTGACCTCCCTGTTGACACCTCCCCACCCCAATCTGAGGGAGGCCGAACGGGTGGCCGACTCATGCGGTTGCTGGGAGCTGTTGTGGTGCTAGGTGGCGCCGCTGCAGGCGCAGCATTCTACGTGTTGTGAACGAAAAGCAAGTCATTTTGACTGATGAGTTTCACCATCGGGCCATGGCACTCAAGACAGGCGATGTTGCTCCGGGATTCAATTTGCGAAACGCTAACGGCGACGTGGGCGCACCTCTCATGTCGTTTGACGACGTTGCGGGAGAGAGAGGAACCCTTCTCGTATTCGAGTGCAATCACTGTCCGTACGTTGTCGCTAGCGTCGGGCGCATCAACGATTTAGCCATGGCCTGTGAAGAGAAAGGCGTCGGTTTTGCGGGGATCAATGCCAACGACCCCCTGAGGTACGAAAACGACTCGTTCGAACACATGACCAAACGTGCTCAACAAGGCATGCCCTATGCATACCTTCACGACGACACCCAGGAAACTGCAAGGGCGTATGGGGCCAAGCGAACGCCGGAATTCTACCTCTTCGATGCAAATGCAACCCTTGTGTATCAAGGGCGAATGGACGACAGTCCTCGGCATCCAGGCGAGGTCACGACCAACGAACTCGGAGACGCTCTCTCTGCCATGCTTGCTGGCGAGCAACCCACCATCGACTATACCGAATCCATTGGATGTTCGGTCAAATGGAAGGAGTGAGTTCCAATGACTGGCTGCCGTCGACAATGCGATTGGGACGACAAAATGGTCTGCCGGTCTTGTGGCATAGATTACTCGCCCCCCTCAAAGGAAGAAGAGTGAACCTCAATATTGCTCAAGCACGAGTTCTGTGGTCGTGCTGGCGATTTCGTTTGGAGCAGCCAACCACATTTTATCCAGAAGGGCGCGCAGGGCCATGGTATCGTCAACGTGAACCAAAGCCACCAAATCGGTCTGACCCGACACTTCGTAGATGATTTCAACACCTTCCCAACCGGTTACCTCGGAAGCAAACGATCCGATCTCCGAGCCGGGGGCCACTTTGATTCGAACAAGAGCTGTTAATCCAACACCGCCTTCACGAATGGTGTAGCCTCGAATGGTGCCGTTTTCTTCCATATTTCGTATGTGGGTCCGGACGGTGCGTTCGCTAGCCTCGACCTTTGAAGCAAGGTCAACATACGACATTCGTCCGTTCTTTCGAAGCTGTGCGAGGATGGCTCGATCAATTTCTGCGATGCGGGGCATGGAATAGGCTAGAAGAAGGCCTATATCAAACCTTTTCCGACAACAAACTCCCATTTTATGACATAAAAGCGAAATATACAAACAAGAAACATCGGAAAATGGAAAAAAAGCCAAATAAAAAAGGTTCGTCGGGTTCAAAAGGAAGCCACGCGAATTTCACGGCATGCCCGAACAACAAGCGAGCAAGGACGCCGGGCTCCAACATTTCTTGGACGACATTTCGCAGTGTGAACTCGCCCCCAGACAACTCGAATGGTTCCATCTTGACGTCGCCACGATGTTCTCCGAATCCCTCATTCAATCTCATGAATTGGAGCATTCCACAGGAAAGTCACTCTTATTTCTCGAACAGTCTCTTGTTCTCCTGTGCCCTGAGCAACACATCCTCCATCATTTCCCAAAGTCCCTGATACACTGTTTCGTCGAAGATCGTCGCCACCACGTTTTAATGGCGGACGAGGCCGTCTTCAGGATTGAATTGTTCTCAATTTCACCCCTTGAAGAACAACTCTGCTGGGTGGCGAGCAGTTCCGACCCTCATGATGTCCCTGCTCTGCAAACCACTGCTGCGAAATGGATGGCGTGGCTCAATCGCCGATGAAGCGGCCCGTTTCATTCAAGGCCCCTCTTCTCCTCGGAAGGCTGAGGGAGACCAATGAGCGGACACATCTCTGGACTTGACGCCCGTATGGTTCTGGATAGCCGGGGCCAACCAACCGTTGAAGTGGATTGCTTCGTTGACGGAGGTTTGCTCGGGCGGGCCATCGTTCCCTCGGGTGCATCAACAGGTGCGTACGAGGCTTTGGAAATGCGTGATGGTGACGCAAATATTTACCTCGGAAAAGGAGTTGATCAAGCCGTTAACAACGTCAAAGACCATCTGGTCGATGCGCTCGTGGGATTGCCCGTTGACGAACAGCGAATCATTGATGAAGTGATGATTGAATTGGATGGGACGGCGAACAAATCCAACCTTGGTGCTAACGCCATGCTGGGCGCCTCCATGGCCTGCTTGCACGCCGGTGCAGCATTTCACGAACTTCCTCTGTGGAAGTATGTCGGAGGCGTCGCAGGCGGATTGATGCCCGTGCCCATGCTCAACATCCTCAACGGTGGCGCCCATGCAGCCTCCAACGTTGATGTTCAGGAATTCATGGTCATGCCGCATGGGTTCGATACCTTCCAGGAAGGTTTGCGGGCTGGCGTTGAAACTTATCACGCACTCAAGGCTGAACTGAAGAAAGACGGACTGCTCGGTGGCGTAGGAGATGAGGGAGGGTTTGCACCCAACCTTCCTGCCAACGAAGACGGACTGAAATACATGGTTCGAGCCATTGAAGGTGCAGGATATTCAACCGAGGAGATTGGCATCGCTCTCGATGTTGCTTCAACAGAATTCCTGCAAGATGACGGCTATCACATGGACGGAAACGTTCTCTCGTCAGAGGAGTTGGTCGACATGTATGGAGGATGGCTCGACGCATACCCCATACTTTCCATCGAAGATGGATTCGGCGAAGATGACTGGCGTGGCTGGGCCGCCTTCACCAAGGCGTACGGACATCGGGTTCAAACCGTGGGAGACGATTTGTTCGTCACACAGTCTGCACGTTTGGCCCAAGGGATCGAATTGGGCGCAGCCAATGCTATGCTGGTGAAAGTCAATCAAGTTGGAACCGTGACTGAGACGCTTGAGGCCATGGACCTCGCCTCTTCAAACGGCATGAACAACGTTGTATCACACCGAAGCGGCGAAACAGAAGACGTCACCATCGCTGACTTTGCAGTAGGAACTCGAGCTGGACAAATCAAGACAGGAGCCCCTGCTCGCTCAGATCGGGTCGCCAAATACAACCAGTTGCTTCGGATTGCAGAAGACGTTCACGAATACCGCTCGCCCTTCAACTGATTGGCAAAAAACCGCGGGTTATATATGGCCGGAAACCGGTTCTACACATGAACAGAGTCTCAACGCTCACCCTCGTAGCATGCCTGATGTTGTCAACAGTGTCGCTTTCTGTCTCCGCAGATGCTTCTGAAGACATCCCAACCAACGCTCAAGCGACTGGTGATCATGATTCACTGGTCGCAGCACTCGCCCATGCAGGACTCGTTGAAGCCCTGCAGGCTGACGGACCGTTCACGGTGTTTGCCCCAACGGACGCTGCATTCGCAGCAGCAGGCATCGACTTGGCTAACTTCAACACCGATGAAGCCAATGACACGCTCGCCGACATCCTCCTCTACCACGTCTACAACGGATCTGTGGAATCCAGCGCGGTTACCGACGGACTCACCGTCACCATGCTCAATGGCGACGAAGCAACATTCAGCGTAACTTCTGAGGCCGTGAAAATCGGAGACGCCACCGTCACTACTCCCGACGTGATGGCTTCGAACGGCATCATTCATGTCATCGACACAGTGCTCACGCCCCCAGCGGACGAGCCACAACTCGACGACATCCCAACGATTGCGACCAACACGGGCTCTCACGACTCCTTGGTGGCAGCACTCGCCCATGCAGGACTCGTTGGAGCCCTGCAGGCTGATGGCCCGTTCACAGTGTTCGCTCCAACCGATGAGGCATTCGCAGCAGCCGGCATTGACCTCGCCAACTTCAACACCGATGAAGCCAATGATACGCTCGCCGATATCCTCCTCTACCACGTTTACAACGGATCTGTTGAATCCAGCGCGGTTACCGACGGACTCACCGTCACCATGCTCAACGGCGACGAAGCAACATTCAGCGTAACTTCTGAGGCCGTGAAGGTCGGAGACGCCACGGTTACCACCG
>Ga0181379_1000214_pt1 | contig 29454 bp, 42 predicted proteins | sample 2SPOviralmetaG_FD_130115 | JGI IMG/M metagenome (GOLD analysis project Ga0181379, IMG submission 130115) | Marine viral communities from the oligotrophic San Pedro Time Series (SPOT) site, San Pedro Channel, CA, USA - 2 SPOT_SRF_2009-07-10 | ecosystem: Environmental > Aquatic > Marine > Strait... | reverse complement strand
GGTGGTGGTACAGATGTTGTAGCAGGCGGTACTGGAAAAGGAAAAGGAAAGGGACTCAAAGATAGACTTGGAAGATTATTAAAAACAACAAAGGGTAAAGGTGGACTTGCTGGTATTGTACTTCTTACTGTTGGCGGTATAACATATGCAGTAATGGATGATGATGACGAACCTGTAAATGTTGACGAAGAAATTAAAAGAATTAGAAGAGAAAACGAAGTAAAAGAACAAGAAGTTATAAAGGGAAAAATAGACAGTTATAAAACCACCTTAGAAAGAGATAGAACAACTTTTGGTGATGTATTAACAGGAACTTTAGTTAGTGGAGGCATTGGTGCTGCAGGTGGTGCCGCTGTTGGTGGCGTAGGAGCAATTCCAGGCTTGATAGGTGGATTAATTTTTGGAGCTGTTACTGGTCTTGGTACGGTTGCGTATGAAGCGGTTGATGATTATAGAAATGATATTGATAATATTCCTAATGAATTAGAAGCATTATTAAAGAAAGAAAAATTTAACATGGCTGATAAAACTGGTCGTAACAGACAGTTTCAATTATCAGATAAACAAAAAGAAGATTTAGTAAACGCTAACGATGCTCTTATTCAAAAAATGATAGATGGTTTAGTTGGCACAATAGCAGGACAAGATGTAGATCTTAAAAATTTAGAAGCTGCTCTTGGCGGTGAAGTTACACGACAACGAAAAGGAAGTTCTAGAGTATTTTCCGATTATGTAACTATGCCTGATGGTACATTAATTAAAAAATCAGAAGCTGAAAAGCAACTTGCAGATTTAAAAGAAGAAAGATTATTAAGAGAACAACAATTAATTACTTCAAGAAATATATTGAAAGCAAGGAAAGGAGAAGAGCAGGCAATACAAGAAAATGTACAAGCTGTTGAAGATAACACAACAACAGTTAATGAGAAGACTACGGAAATAAAAGATACTCCGAAAGAAGAGGTCGATATAAAACCCAGTACAGAAGAAAGAGAAAGAAAACAAAATATTGCTGCTGGTGGATTTGCTCTTAATATAACAAATAACTATTATAATAAAGGTGGAGATACTGTTGTTCAGAACCAATCTGATAACAGAGTTGCATCTACAAAGAATACTGCTATTCGTGCTGATGGTGGTGGTGGCGGTTCAAGATTTGGCGGTTCATTACCATCCGGTGGCGCGATGGCATAAAAAAGGACCCTGCAGCGGGTCCCAAAAAACGGCTCGGCAGGATGTCACCTACGGAGATTGTTTTTAATATTTATTCTCCTTTGAGGTAAGCAAGTACTTTCTCAGGAGTTGTTTCACCGTATGGATCTGTAGTACAATCATCTTCAAACCCAGGTTCACTAAACATCCTTTCAACAGTACCATCGTCTACGACCATAGCATATCTCCAAGATCTTTTACCGAAACCTAAGTTATCCTTTGCGACTAACATATCCATTCCTGCTGTAAATTCGCAAGAACCATCAGGAATCAATTTAACATTTTTAATTCTCAAATCTTCAGCCCATGCATTCATTACAAATGTATCATTACAGCTTACACAATATACTTCATCAACACCTGCTTCAGTAATTTGGTCATATAGGACATCAAATCCTGGTACCTGATTATTGGAACAAGTTGGTGTAAATGCGCCAGGTAGTGAAAATACAACTACTCTTTTACCTTTAAAATAATCGTCTGTAGTCGGGTAGGTCCAATCGAACTCACCGCTCTCTACGTTTCTGCTTCTTACTTTAAAAGTTACGTTAGGGATAGTTTTCATAATTTAGTTTCCTATCAATAGAGGGAGGCCATTGCGACCTCCCAGATTAATATTGATTAACCTTTTAAGAATTCTTTCTTAGTGTTAATCTTAATTTTACGAGCCTTTTTCTCTTCAGGAATTATTCGTTCCAATGAAACAGTTAAAAGACCATTTACGAAGCTAGCATCAATTACTTCAATATCGTCTGCAAGAGTAAAACTTCTTGTGAACTTTTTGAAGGAAATGCCACGGTGAACATAGTCTCCACCGCCGTTGAAGTAATCTCCTGCTTCATCCCATGTGGAACGAACAGTCAATACGTCTTCTTTTACTTCTATTTCTACATCGTTAATATCAAGACCTGCTAACGCAAGATCAATAAAGAACTTTTCGTTTTTATCAGTTCTGATATTATAAGGCGGGAAGCCTTGTGATTGATGTACTTGTGGGAATTCCACCAATCTGTCGAAAACTCTATCAAAGCCTACGGCAAAAGGGTGAAGTTGGTTTATATTTAATCCAGTCATTTTTATCTCCTATTAAGCAAGATTAATTATTACTATGATGGTTATTACCCATCGGTTAATGTAAAACCCTTACGGCGTTCTACAAATTTATTTATAACGAAGAAAAGACATCCTTGTCTGAAAAGTTACTCCTTTTCTTCTGTTTCAGTTGCTGCTTTAACTGCACCGCTAGCTGCATCAAGAGTATATGTTGTTACATCAGATACGTCTTTGATTACACCGCTGATAATACCAGTTGTTCCATCGACAACATTGCCGACTGAACTACAGCCCATTACAAAAAAGGTCAATACGAATAGTATATACTTCATAGCCTTCTCTCCTTATTACAAGGTACTTCCGGGGGTGGTTTCCTACCCACTAATTGAAGAAGCGTACCACTTGATACGCCGATCATCTTCCTTGAAATAATGGTGCCGGCACCAAGAGTCGAACTCGGGACCTACTGATTACAAATCAGTTGCTCTACCAACTGAGCTATACCGGCCTAATTCTATATTTTTATTATACAACAGATTTAGTATAATGTCAACTATTTTTTGCCGATATTATACTTGACCGTCAGCTCCCAATCATTCTTTTCTTTAAATGAAATTATTTTTATTTGGTTCAGAGAAGCAACTGGATCTTTAGTCTTTGAAGGATCCACTATTTTAACAAGTTCCCATTCTTCTAATAAATTCACAATCGTATTACGACGTGAGATATCTTCTTCTGTTAACGTATTATGCTTTCCGTCTAAAATAAACAATTCTTTAAAGTGTAGTATTGAGTACCTACCTTTCTTATGTAGGATGTGACATGATTGATATAACTTTTTTTCTTTGCGGCTTGAAATGCCTATTCGAGTCAATGTTTCTTTAACCTTGAGGAAGGAATCCTGCGTGGGTAATTCAACTTCGACACCTACTCCTTTGAAAATATCCGTGTCCATGATTTATATTCACCTTGTTAATTATTATGTTTAGTGGCAACGGTTAAGTACCGTATCAGATTATTTATAATAATCATATTTTAGCCACCTTCATTAACTTTATCATGGAGAGATTTAACTTGTTCCTTATTTAATACCTTAAGATATTGTTTAGCAACAGTTCGGTTACATTGATATATTTCTTGGATTACATCAAGATCAGTGTTCTTATCAGCCTTTGGCCATTTTGAGAATCTTTTGCGTTTACGAAGTACAGCACGATAATAATCAAACTGAGCAGCATCAAATAAATGATGACGCATATTCATTTCGTTTGCATGTAAGATGGTGTCCTCAAAATTTGTGAAGCCACGGTTCACTACATAAGGCGTATACATCTTTTCAGTATGTTCAGGTATATCGCTATTGCGAATCAGATCCTCCTTTGAGAAGGACGCAGCGTTCATAAAATCAAACGGAGTTAGGTCTTTCATCAAAAAGCTCCTCGTATTCCTTTACCATAACATCAAAACTTTTACCACAGTCTTCACAGAGAATAAGTGATTTCTTGCCTTCTTCGGTATTCATCTCAACCGTAAACGATTTCTTTTTGGATGTCTTGGTACCACAGTTAAAACATTCAAGTCTTCCAAGCATTATGAGTACTCACATTCAATCATTACTTCTGTTAAGAACGCAACCATATTGATTTCTTGGTCAGCAACTAGGCCTGACTTGTACATATAATCGGCTAATGTAACTATGAAACCAGCTTGTGATTGTAAAATGACCTTTTGTGAACACATATCGTAGATACGTCGAAACATTTCGTTCATATCTTGGTCTGAATTCTTGGCAACCCATTTACGCATATCGGTAAATTGTTTTGCTTTGAGTAATCTGAAAAGATCATCAACTGATTCTTGTTTTAAATTAACAAAGATACCTTCATCAATTTTACCTGAAGCAGCATACGATTGTAATTCAGTTAATACTCTACGGAAATCAGGAAAGTGTTTCTCAATTACTTTGGCAACAACTTTAGGATCGTATTCAACTTCTTCTTGGTCAAGTATTGCCTTAACTCTTTTGAAGAACTCCATTGCCATTTGCGGACGATCGTTTGTATCAATAGTAAAGTCTACTTCTGATAACCTTGAACGTAATGGACTGATAATACGATTCTTGAAATTACAAGTAAAGATGAAACCACAGTTTGAACTATACTCTTCAATAAAGTTACGTAATGCCGGTTGGACATTAGCTGCATTCAAATAATCTGCTTCATCAAAGATTACATACTTACGACCTGTACCTGTTAGAGATACTGCGGAAGCAAATGTTGAGATATCGTATCGGAGGGTATCAATATTAACATTAAGAGAACCATTCTTTACGATATAATCGCAACCAAGTTCTTCAAGCATGGCTTTGGCAATTGTAGTTTTACCTACACCTGGACCACCTGTTAATAATAGATTTGGAACACTGCCGTCTGATACGAACTTACGGAATTGTTCTTTTGTCTTGTCAGGTAGAATTGTATCTTCAACAATCTGCGGACGATATTTTTCAACCCATAAGACTTCGTTTGATTTTGCATCAATCATAATTCACCATAAACATAATATAAAATAATAAAAATTTGAGAAAACGCGAGGGTGTTTGACCACCCTCACTTCTCGAGAAATGAGTTATTGTTTAACCAACAACTTTATCAGCTAAAGGAGCTTCAGGATTTGTTGTGTCAACAGCAATTTCCTCTTCGCCTTTACTTGTATCAGGCTGTGGAGATTTCTGTCTTAAGAATGTTTCGAGTTTATTTCTTAACATCCCTACACCAGCCATCTCTTGTCCTTGGAATCCACCACGCTGAGAAACTACATCAATAATTTGCAGTAGCGTTGACAGATCACTAAGATTGATAACCACTTCTTGTTGTTCCTGACCTTGTTGGCCAAGATGTGATACGTCATTCATATTAATCACCTTTTATTATAAGTCGACTTTGAATCTATAGCCACGTAATACGTGACCCCTTCACCTTTAAACTCTGAGATACCTTTTGAACAAAGAGTAACATCATAGTCTATTGGCATTAGTTTCAAGTTATCAGTTTTAATAATAATCTTGAACTCATCGGCAGTTTCCCCAATTTCAACGCCAAAGTCATCTGCGTTGTCGTTGGCACTGTCGATTGCTTTCAGATAACATTTGCCACTTTCGCCAACAAATGCAATCTCTGAAAATTGTAATACACCAGCCGCCTTCAATACTGAAGACAGTGTATCTGCCGTCACCGATACTTCTACATCAGCAGAAGGAATAGTAATATCCTTTTCTGGTGGAGTATGTATCATTGACAGATCAGCAAAGACGTATTTGGTTCTACGTTTGCCTTCCGATATAATAAAGTATTTATCAAAAAACTCTACATCCGGATCGTTATACAGAGATAAAATAGACAAGAATCTTGATAAATCGTAAACACAGGCATCAGAAGGAATCTCCTGGTCTATATTTGCGATCGCAATCAGCGTCTTCTCTGGAGTTATGGTCTTAACAACTGAACCTGCTGATAACAAGATCGACTTGTTGATAGCGGTAAAGCTTTTTAGGACCGTCAAGGTTTCGTTAGAAAATTTCATTATATAAGTTTCTCCATTAGTTTATTGTTGTCTATTATACAACAGTTATTTAGATTTGTCAATAGGATTATAAGCTTTTTTGTTGGAGCTATTATCTGCGGTTGCAGTTACACCTAATTGACCGAGAGATCCCATGTCACCCTTAAAGATATAAGAACCAACATGATTAAGTTTCATCCAAGGACACATCCATACTGAAAGGTCGGCTTTACGAGCCATCTTACAGAAGAAGTAATCTTCAGACAAGTACCTTCTTGACTCTGGGTCAATGACACAATCAAAGAAAGCATGTATATCTCGAGTACCGTCAAATTGTTCGGTTCTAACATGGTCAGGTTTATATGCAAGTTCAGGATAGGCATCTCGATATTTTTCTAATGCTTCTCTTGTAATTAACATAAACCCAGTACCACCTTCGGCAACTTGAACAGGTTCTGCGAGTTTAAATTGTTTTATATCTCCAACAGGATTAAAAACAAAATCTGATGTAAATTTTTCTAGGTCAAAAGGATTCTCTTTGCCTACTCCAGATTGAGCAGCAGCTGATACCTTTTCCCAAGCAATTGTTTTCTTAGGATATGGACCACATACGACATCGTATTTTTCAGGATCTGAAATCTGTAATGCAAGTAACGCCAAAGCATCTCTTGGATCAAATCCAATGTCTGCGTCAATAAACAATAAATGTGTACAGTCAGATCTTAAGAATTCATCTACGATATAGTTTCTTGCTCTTTGTATTAAACTCTCATTAAATAGAAAGTAATACTTCATTGGTATTTTGTGAGATGAACATAACATACTTAAATCATTGGTTGACTTAGTATATAGTCCAGTACATTGACCACCATACATAGGTGTACCAACGAATAGTCTTTGTTTTTGTAATTCTTCTGTTTTTACTTCAAGCTTCATACTGTGATTTGCTCCATATCGTTTTCGGCTCTTGTGATTGATTGTAGACGCATAACATCAGCCAATATGTCCCATGCCGAATCGTGTGCTTTAAATACTGAATCCCACTTATCTTCGTTTGCACATGGAGGAAATCCATTCTTCTTAATACCAAAGTCAAACTTTGCATCAATAAAAGTTCTTGTATCTCTAACAGTCCAATGTTTTAAGTGTGATTGTAGATGTCCTACTTTACCTTGAGACTTAAATAGTCTTTCAAGTATAACAGGATCAAATGAATTAGATCTTGACCACCAAAAATTAATCTTTGGACCGTCAATTAAAAAATCTGTAAATTGTCTTACGAACTCTTCAACAGAAAGATCTGAACTTTTTGGAGCAATATTCTTTCTTACTTCAGAATCTTGTTTTGACCAAAAGTCTAATGTACCTTTATCAACTACCCAATCAAAGTCCTTTACTTGTTGAGCTACATTTAATTTAAATTTCTTTGTTTTAAATATATCACCCAAATTGTATGGATCGTCTGATGTAAACTTATCCCACTGAAATACCATGACTGACATATCAATCACAGCACAGTTGTGGACATCTTGTCCCATTGTTTCAAAGTCGATGATTAAATCGTTTCTCATAGTAATACCTTTAATTTAATTTGTTATTATAACAAACATTGCTACGGATGTCAATAGTTTTATCCAAAGAATTCTTCTAAATTTGGAGTTGTATCAACACCGTTAGGATCAAGCTCTAATAATTGCTTGTGGTTGTTCTGTCTTAAATAGGTGGTATCTGATAATTCTAATTTACCTGTAAGGAATTTGGCAATCTCTGTATGTAGATCTCTTGATGTTGGTACAGGAACATTCTGTGCAATATGGTTCATCTTCTTTAAACCACCTAGCAATTCAAAATTAGGTGGGAATCCCATCATATGTAATGCTTCACGAATTGTTAATGATCGTTCTTCTGTTGGATGCATTGTGTCAACCATATTACGACCAATTACAGCATTCATATATTCACCAAAGACATGTACTGAACCATCCCATACACCTTTGCCATCAGCAAACTTCATTATTGCGTGGTCGGAATATTTAATACCTTTTTCGTTGCCTGTCTTATGGAACCATTCGTTAGCTTCTTTCATCCAACCTTTCTTACAAACATAATTCAGAGTTGTCTTAACATTCTCTTCAATCATAATCTCTCGAACATCACGGTTCGTTTTGGTCTTAATAAAATTGTAATAAGGTTCATCAGGAACATTCTTATTAATAACTAAATCTTGATGTAAAGCATCTTCAGGAATCTCTTGTAAGTATTCGGTAAAATCCTTTCGGTCTTTATTATACCAATTCATTACAGGAGCGGAGTCTGACTTCCAACCAATCGCAAAGGTCCTGTCGCGTCCTTGTGGAACTCCATGGAATCTCGTTGATGTTTTATACAGGGATAAAGAATAACCCCTCTCAGCACATATTTCATACAGTCTATTCGCTACTGGACGTCCTTTATTTGTAAACAATGCAGGAGCATTTTCAACGATGACTACCTTTGCACCAAGTTTATCAATACCATCTTGAAAGACCATATACATAAATTCGTTCTTAGCACAACCTGCACCTTTACTCTCTGTTGTTGTTCCTGTATTTAATTGAGATAGAGCAGCACAAGGCGGAGTACCAGAAACTACATCAACTTGTTTAATTTGACCAGGCTCTGCTTCGTCAAGTTTAATATAAGGAATATCGCGTCCCATTGTATTTTGTTGATAGTTTACATATTGACTATCGTTATCTTCAAATCCACCATAAGAATAGATTGCTTCAGGTGGTTTACCAAAAGCTTTTTCTGCTCCTAGCATTTGTCCACCAATAAGTGGAATCAGTGGTGCCCATGTTATTTCTTTTTTGTTCATCCGAAAAAGTCCTCAAGTGTTGCAGCTGCTTTCTTTTCAAATTGTGTTACATCAGGTGCAACATAATCATTATCCATTGCTGTCATAATTTTATTGTTTAAAAATGTACCATCGTAATATTCAGGCTTACATATTAGTTTACGCAATCCTGTAATTACAGATTCATACTCGTCCTCATTATTTAATAACCTATCCATCCTTTCTTTAAATTCAGTAGGAGTCTTAGGTCTTAAAAAATCTGGTATTGGCAAATGCCCTTGTTCATCATAAGATGGATGTAAGAACGGTATCACACCAGCATGTACCATTTCAATATACTTTGAAGTTACCCAACCTTTTGCGATTGGAATAATAAAAGTAAACTTAACATTATTCATTTTTGCCATTACATCATCAAGATGAATAGAGCCTTTGAATCTTGCGTCTGTTTCTGTTTTCTCATGAGTCCATTTACCATAAATCTCAACGTCGTCAAAATCATCAAGTACCCATTCTTTTAATAAGTTATATCTTGAAGGGTTTGCTTCATTCAATATAACCATGAATGGTAATTTACGATTCAGATTAAACTGTTCTGAATGATGATAGTTAATACAGAAACAAGTTTCCATACCTGCATATGTTGCAGATTGCTTTCTTTCGTATCTGACTTGATCTTCATAATCTTTAATAGAACTTACAGTGTATTCATAATCATATTGACCTAAAGACACTGTTGGTAAATGAAATATGTCTCTTGACTGATTCATTACATATCTTGGATCATTTATAATTTCAACATAAGGAGGTTGTTCTTCATTTAACCAAATAGAAATTGGTGAAGTATAATTCTTTGTCATATCAATCACAGATGCAGGTTTACCATCAGTGATACCTTCTTTTAAATGTTTCACTTGAGTAATTTTATCTGGAATTGTAACTGTACCAACCTGACCGACCATTAGAACTGTATAGTCTAACTTAAATCCTTTCTGACCAAAGTAATTAAAGATATGACGATAGAAATTATCAGTACCATCATTCTTAACTCCTTTCCAAATATCAATTACATTATTATATGGAAACAACTCCAACTCTTCAGACTCAGTTAGAGTACTGAAATCAGATCTTCCGATAATGTAAAATGTTTTGTCTGGGTTGTTATTTGCGAGTGCAATTAAAACTGTAGATGGTTCGTTGTCTCCACCAATAGGAGAGAAACGATTCCGTTTGAACTTGACCGATTTACCGATCTTTCCGAAGCCAATGTTTTTCATAATATAAAATAATTCCGTTCTGTAAATTTATTTATTAGAATCCACCACACGCTTTCGAAGCTCTGTGGAACTGAAGGAATGCCTTCTTCGATTATAATGTACTGGACATAAACCTTTTCCTGTATGTTCCATATCTTTGTATTCTTCACCTACGATACGAATGTCAGGATTAATTGTAAGTATCATATCAATGATTTCTTGTTCAGTTGAAAAAGGTATTACTTCATCTACATATTTACAAGATGATACCTGTATGTATCTTTCAAAAGGTGTTTGGATAGGCTGATTCTTTGCATCAGGACGATCTACGGTTGGGTCTGTAAGTAATCCAACAATTAAATAATCGCACATTGATTTTGCTTCTTGTAACATAACAATATGACCTGCATGAAACAGATCAAACGTTGAACAAGTAAAGCCAACCTTTGCGCCTTCTGATAATTTGGTTCTATCAAGAAACATATATATTCTCCTCTTTTAATAATTCCTCTACTCTAGGTGCGTATATATTATATAGTGGTGATTTATCAATTGGTAAGTAATGAATATACGCAGGAATCTTTTTTAACTTTTTAACTTCTCTCATTACTGTTGTCCATACTCGGACATCACCATTAAATCTTTCAGGTTCATAACCATTTTCGGAAAGCCATTTATAATAGATGGCATAAATGTTTTGTTCTATACACCAATACTTTCCACCCATACTACGGTTATTCTTTTTTGAACCGTACTTAGGTATTACTGAACCACCATAACCTTTCTTATTCTTGTACTTATATACACCATCCATGATAAGTATATATGTATCTTTACAAACTGCTCTCTGAAAGAACTCAATATAACGATCATTCTTGGTATGTATTACTTGTCCTGAGTTCATACTAAAGTAAGGTTCTTTTCTCATTGTTGAAATATCAACTAAGTCTTTATAGATTGGAGCCAAACTGGATTCAACAAACTTACCCATAACACCTAATGCAGATTCATTATAGAACACATACTTATTAAAGAAATAATGATCAAGCGGTTTAAGTAATAATACATCGTCGTCCATCATCATTGCTTTATCAATGTTAAGTACTTCGTGTACATAAGGAAAGACCAACCATTTAATTGCTACTCCGTATGCATTTAGAATCTTAAACAAGTATTCTTCATCAAAGAAATGTTTTGTCTTCTCAATCATTTCCGAAGCATAATGTATTTCAATCTTATCTGATATTGTTTCTGTATTATATGTCTTATTCCTATCATCTAAGATAACATTCAAACGTGTATATGTATCTTCACCATACACATTCCAATATTTAAGTAAGCTTTCAATCCTCTCAATATTATTACTTACTACGAATATATTATTCTGCATAATTAATCATATCCAATATATCGTTAACACATTGTAATATAAAATCTTTATCATCGTGGTATTTGTAAACTCGTATTACTTCAGCAGCAACAAGAGTAAGCAGTTCATATTTGTCTATATGATGGTTATATGCTAACAGTGTATTAATAGCAAGATCTTGTTGATGTCGAGAATAATGATTAATCATCAAACTTGCGATAAACTTTGCTATGTCAAGTTCACGACAACCAAATACATTAGGGATAGGATCAATTAAGAACAAGTTATCTTCATTAAACAGCATGTTCTTAACACCAAAATCTCCATGACAATAACCGTATTCTAATTCGATCTTTGCCATCTTTTCAATCACTTCATTAAATGCTTCAAGGTTTGCCAATTGAACATGACTTACAATTCTTGCGATGTAATCGTCAAAGGTTAGAAACTTAGTTTGTTTAATAGAATCAAAAGCATCAAGAGATTCTTGAATCATTGCCAATGCTTTATAAGGTTTGTCATTGAAGTAGTTTGGATCATTAGGAATGTAATCCATTGTAAGTGTATCACCTACAACTCTATGAATTGTTGGAGTGTTTACAATATTACCAGTTTCTTCAAACCACTTTGCTGCTTCATGAGCATTTCTTGCTGTCTTATGTACTAAGGCACCATCAGTATAGATATCAGAACCTGAGAGACCACCTTCGAGTTCTCTTATATCTGTTTCTATAAAATCTTCAGGAGTAATACCTTTGTCGTCAACATAGTATGCTGCAAGTGGTTTATTAAAAGATAGAGCATGGTATTTTACATGATGTTTCTTTAACCAAGATTCAATTTGTGGACCATACTTATCTGATGCTTCTTCTCTACTCCTACAAGAAATAGAACCACGAGCAGTAAAGATATCAATGATCCAACCAGATTCATATAACTTATTGCACTTTTCTATTAACTCAAGATTAGGCTTTGCGTTCTCCCAATCACGATTAGAAGTAAACGCAAGTGTATCATCAAAGTCGAGTACAATTCTTTTATGTAGAGACATCTTAGTCCCTATTCATCATAGATCTTGTTAAACCACCGAAGGCCCAACAGAAATATACAAAGAGTGGAGTTGCGATAGCAAGACGAATCGCGTCAGGCGTCATATCAACCATCTTCATAAATGCAACAAGAATAAACATAGTAGCTGCTATTGTGCCAACTGCTGCGATTCCATACCAAGTATCAATAATAATTTCTTTCATAATATATCCTCAAATAATAAATTCTATTATAACAAAGTTTAAGTCATATGTCAATAGATTAGTTGACTGTATCATTCATAAAGTCAACAAGAACACCTGACTCATCAAACATTCTTCGAGATTTCTCAAATGAATCTAACCACTTCTGTGGTATATCTTCCATTGCCATTACAATTCTATTTATGCCAACTTGGATAATTCCTTTTGCACAATCATGGCAAACTGGTAATCCGTAAACATATAGAGTTGAACCTTTTAATGAAATACCGTTAAAGGTAGCATTATATATGCAATTCATTTCAGCATGAACAACCAAATCATATTTAATTGATCTGTCTTCATATCTTTCAGGTATATCTTCAATTCCTTTTGGAAATCCGTTATACCCAGTGGCTAGGATACGACGGTCATCATTAACTGCCACCGCTCCTATTTGCTTTGATGGATCTTTACTCCAAGAAGAAATCTCTCGAGCAACTCTCATAAAGCGTTTATCCCACTTATCCTGCATTTACTAATTCCTCTACAAATTCAAAATGTCTTTCGTAAACATGGAAGTTAGTTGCTGTCCATATTAAATCACCAGCTTCAATCTCAAGATCATAAGCAAGTTGATTCTGAACAAACTTTGCCCAAGCATAATCATTATTATAACCAAAGACTGCGTCGTTAGATCTCATTACATAATGGGAAATAAGTTTACCATCTCTAATCATAAACGTATTACTAAAGGTACACATAAAGTCATTCATACCGTCACGGTTGAAATCAGTATGCATACTTGGTCGATTATAAATCATTGAAGCACGTCGGCTGTTTGGATTATTTCTCAACTCTCGAAGTACATGTTTATACTGATGACCATTCTCTTCAGAGTAAATACACCAACCATAATTAGAATTGATCTTACCTTCGTCAGAAGATATGTCTTTCCAAATCTGTGGTGTATCACCAGGAATATCATCAACATATAATGATTCAGACATGTACCAATCTAGTTCACGTTCAATATACTTATATGCAGGTTTACGAATTACGAAATCTTCATCGGCAAGAAACGATTCACCAAAGACTTCGATAGTTTTTGCACCAGTACGATCAATAGTATAATCTTCACAGAGATACTTGTTCATAATGATGTTACGAATGTCTTGGACTTGTTTCATTAGATAGATTCCATTAACGCTTCAATATCAGATACTTCTGCAATTAGATCAGAAACATTTTGATTATGGAAAGCTCTTGCGGTTTTCCTTAGGATTGATTTTGGGATCTGAACTTCTTCAGCCAAAGCATTGATTGCTTCTTTTTGAAAATCACGTTCTGATTCCATTCTTGTAAACGAATTACTCATTTCTTCCATGCAACCACGGATTCGTTTTTTGTCTGCGTCACTTGACGGTAATATCACATTGCTCATTATTTAGTACTCCTGTTAAATACATCTTTAGTTGAATCCTGACCTTTAATACCTTTACGACAGTAAGAGACAAAGAAACTTGAATAGTTAATTAAATCTTTTGCTGAATCTTCAAGGGATTCAAAGTTAGGATCATAATCATCTGACTGCATTGCTTCCATTACAGATTTCATACGTAGCATTTTTGCATGCATGATATCATGAATGGTTGTAATTCCGTTAGGATAGTAGTCAGCTTGTTGAACAGTTGAGTTCGGATTTTGATAATCACGAGACTTTCTCAACTGAAGGTCAACGCACTCTTGTAGTACATCAACCGAAACTGGGTTTGTCTGTTTCGACATAGTTTACTCCATAATAAAAAATCTATTATAACAAAGTTCTAATAGAATGTCAATAGTTATTGTAATTGATTGCTGAATGGTAATTCATATCCTTCTTCAAGGAATTGTGCGGTAAGTGATCTCTCAACATTACCATGAACCTGTACTTCTTCTTTAGTAACTTTACCTGTAAGAGGACAGATAACATCAATGACCGTAGGTGGTGTATAGATTCCAAAGACATGAATTGTTTCTTTCATCAAACCACGTTCTTCCATAATACGAAAGATCCTTGCGTTAGTACCATCTCCTCGTGGAGTAATACCATTCTTATACATTCCTACTCTACCATTCCATGCCGTTTTACCACCAGCTTTACCTATCTTCATAAGTTGACCTTTACATACCATATAATATACTAAATCATTGTTTAGGTCTTTGGCTCTAAGGTGTGGTGATCTGACATAAGAAAGTCGGTCTCCGTCAATTTGGAGAGTACCGATAAATGTCATTTTGGTTATATGTTCTTTTAATAAAGACCCATCGAGAGATAGGTCAGTATTGAAGATTTCCATTTGCATAATATAAAAGTCTTTTTTAATTTACAGATATATTATAATCTAATTCATAAAGAATGTCAATAGTTTTTTAGAGAACTTTTCTCCAAACATTCTGAATTCTGTTTTGTTTCATGAATATATGAAACGTATTGTATTGCTGTATAATGTATTGCATTGTGTTTCCTACTTGTTACCTACATGTTACATAAATGTAACATTGTAATATTATATATAAGGAAAACCTAATGGTATCAATAATTTATACGACTTTTGGTGCCGCAGGTATTACAAACGTTCTTACTGTTGCCAATTTATCTTCGGCTTCGGCAAGTTTTGCGACTTCAGCATCAAGAGTTTCAACTGTACCAGGATGTTCTGCTACTCCAACTCCATTCTCTAAAAATACCGCAATGTTTGCTGTATGTTCTGCAATGGCTGCTTCGTATTTTGTAATTAGTGCGTTGACTAATATTTCTCTAATTGCCATTTTATTCTCCTTTCAATGTTGGTAGGATACCGTGATTACCTTCGTGAGATGGAGCTGTCCATCCTTCAGGTTTCATTAGATCAGGTAATCCTAATGGGTTTGGCCTTCCTTCCTTTACTCCAGGTTCTTTGGCCATATTTGCTTTAAGAACTTCGTCCCAAGCTTTATAAGGATCGACTCCGAAGGCATCAAGAGTACCGATTGCCACTACACAAAGGTCAACTAAACCATCTACGATTTCTTCGGAGTCGATAACTTTTTGGGCTGATCTTGTTTCTTCAAGTTCTTCTTGTAGGAAGTCAACTCGAAAACGCAAGAACGCCTTCAACTGATTTATATCTGCTGTCTGCATCCAATCATGTGTTTTATATTTGGCTTGCATTTCATTAATGTCTTTTACCCAGTCTTTACTCATTTGGATATCCTTGTGAAATATATACACCGATAGCACCAATTTGTCCTTCGGTTAAACCTTTTGCTGTTCCCCACATCAACATAGATTGAGGACCAACTTGTTCTCCTGCTTTATATTTTAATAACTTACCAATAATATCATCAGCAGATTGTCCTTGTAATTTAGGACCTATACCACCTTGTCCTTGTGGTCCATGACAGGCAGCACAAGTATTCATAATTGGTCTGATATCAGCAAAACGATCTTCAGCCATTGCGACTGATGTCATTCCTAATAGAGCAGTTGTTAATAAAACGTTCTTCATAGTAATTCCCTTAATTGGTCGAAACCACCGATCTTTTCTTCGTCTTTAATAATCTGAGGAAAAGTTCTTGCGGTTGGAAAAATTTCAAAAAATTCGTCTTGAGAATAATCAAGACCTAAATGCATGTACTGATATTCAGCACCTTTAGATTCACAAAGTTGTTTTGCCATTTTACAATAAGCGCAATTGTCTTTACCGTAAATCTTTATCATACTAGTTTTAGTCCACCACTATCTGGTAGAGCTATCCCTGTTGTTGCTTCAAGTACCTGCTTTTTCAACTCGTCTTGTGGTTCAGCCACGAACATAACGTGTTGTTCAGATACAGCAATTGGTTTTCTTGAGGCATAAGGTACGAAAGGAACCATTCCAATTTTACCTTCACCTGCTGGTACTAACAAGATTCCATCTGTTAATGTATAGAATCCTTTATCATATACCACTTTTGCTACAACCTCTTCTCCGGTTGATAGTCTTACAATTTGTACATCGCTCATTGCGTTTCTCCTGTAATAGTGTTTATTATAACACAGTTTAATTTAAATGTCAATAGTTTAACTGAAAAAATCTTCAATCGTATTTACCTTTTCAGCTGACCATCCGACCGCATCAAGAATTGATTGAATAGGACTAAGGAACACTTTATCAAACTGAAGTTCAGTATCAATGTAATCATGTAGTCCAAGTTGTTTAGGTAAAAGACCTGGAACCGATATTGCGTTTTCACGAATCGGATTAGGTACTTTCAGATATAATAGTTTGACCTTATCTCCACCTTGAATCGTCTCAAACTTCTTATCAAGTCCTTTTTCTTTAAGGAAATGGTTATACATCAAGGAACCACGAACATGCATTGGAGTACCTTTACGGTATATAGAACTCTTCTCTTGATACTTTTTGAGTTCAGATACACCTGATGTCTTTGCGATAGCAATAGGATCTAACTTACGAAACTCTTCTTTGAAATCTCGAATGAACTCTTGGGTTGTTACTTCATCAGTGTTCATAATTACTTCAAAACATTTCTTGAGTTTCTCTCGACAGATTTCAGGAGTTGAAGATCTTACTGATTCCAATCCTGTAACTGATATCTTAGGAGTATCATAATGTACACCTTCAGAGTTCAACGTATTTAGAATATATCGTTTCTTAGCAACAAATATACCACGGTGGGCAATCTTTTCACGTTTCATTACCATTGCATTACGATATGTACCGAGATCAGCTGCAAGCTTTTCATAACCATCTTCAATGATTTGTTCTATTTTTGTTGAACATACTCGGTCAAGGAACTCTTCACCTTTGTCTTTATCAATATCAACAGTACCAAATACTTCTGTAATCAGAGGACCGAAGTCAACATAGATAGAGTCGGTATCAATATAGATAATGTAATCAACACCATCAGTACCAAGAATTTTGTTTAGGTAATCATTCACTGATTTCTGAGCATATCTAATACTGAGCTGACCACTTGTGGTAATCGCTTCAGCCATTTCGTTAATATAGTATAAGAAATAGATGTTTGCGGTTGCACCATACAAACTGTTCATGGCAATCTTAATTGACATTTGCGAGTTATGTAATTGGTTGATCTCACGCTTTAACCTTTTGAGTTCAGCAGGATCTTTTTCAACCTCAAACTGTTGTTCAGCAGCAATCATTTGCTTTTTGATAACTGAACGGTTATTATAATATTCATCAATGATTTCAGGAATGATTCCTAACTTCTTATTAGAAAAGCAAACACCATTGGCAGCAACGGATACACCATCACGGTCATTTTGATATTCACCTTTGAGTACCATATCTTGAGTTACATATTCACGATCATCAGGCATATATGTTTCTGGTGACATATTATATTGTAACATCAAATGAGGATATAGTGAGTTAAGGTCAAAGGATACAACCCAAGGATGCATACCGACCTTTGGATCTTTTACATAACCACCTACAAGATCTCCTGCTCTTTGACCAGGACTACCTTTTAATGGAGGAACGATTTTGTCTTTCATCAGTTTACGATATATGGTTGCTTCCCATATACCAACAGTACCAAACGCATCTCCGTAGTTTACACCACCGTCATATGCAACCGTCATAACCAATGCAAGCAATCCTGTCTCTTCTTCGAGACGAGCAATCAGTTGAGTATCTTTAAGGTTATAGTCCAAATATAATTGTGGATTCTCATCCCATAAACCAGTTAGAGAACCATACTCAGAATAATCAATTTTCTTTTCACCAAGAACAACATAAGCAATATGATCTAACTTGTATGATTCTTGAGGACCATACTTATAACCAAACTTCTTGAAGCAATCCATATAGTCAATAACAGCAACACCCATAATAGAATATGTTGAGTTGACTTTACCGAAAATTTCTCGAGATCTTTGTTTGATTGATTTGTGTGGAGATAACCGTCTTGCAGTATCTTCTCCAAGTAATGCTATGATACGAGTTACGATGTATTGAATATCAAAGTACTCAACGTTCCAACCTGTAACGATATCAGGATAATCAGTTGTCCACAGTTTCATAAAGTATTGAAGTAAAGCACGTTCACCATCAACACCATCAAATAAAACAAACTCAATCTTTTCTTGAGGAATATCAGTTACGGTTTGTGTCTTATCATAATCTTTACGACCGAGTACATAATATACATCGTCTCGAGAACTATGATAGGCAATTGATGTAATAGGCTTATCAGCAGTTTCCATATTAGGATAACCATCACTGATGTCAACCTCAATATCAAACGATACGATATTTACTTGACTGACGTCATAGGTTACCTTATCAGGATACTCTTCTTGAATAAACTGAGTTACATAATTTGTTGAACCAAACGTCTTCATACCATGAACACCTTTGTATTCTTCGATGAAGTTCTTTGCTTCACGCATATCACCAAACTTATGTGGAGATACAGGTAAGTTACCTTCTAACGAACGATAACCTTCTTCTCCTGCTTTTGGAGTATGAACATATAGTGTTGGTTGAAAAGGTACGCGATACGAAAAACGTTTACCGTTTTCATAACCACGATGTAAGATATTATTACCATACCTTTCAACGGATGTATAGAATTTAGTCAATGCCATAATGCCTTTTTATATTTGAACAACCATTATATACTATTTGACAGAGAATGTCAATGGTTATTGTGCCAACTCCGAGAAGTTCTTAATCTTCTCAAACTTGAGGTTGTTCTCAAACTTTTCTGCGAACTGATCACCACGATGTGATATCACAAAGATGTTGTCATCGTTATTCAGTCCATGTAGAGTCTCAATTAAACTTTCAATACCGACACCATCCAAGGCACCGTCTAAAGTTTCATCGAGTATCAATAGATTAGTGGATACTGAAGATCTGAGTTTCGCAACCGATCTCCAAGCCAACATAATTGATAATGTGATACGCAGTTTCTCACCTTCGGAAAAACTAGCATAAGTGAACTTGTCTCTGAACCTTGAACGTATTACTTCATTAAACTCTTCGTCAAGCTGAAAGTCAACGAACAGATCAAACGCGGCAAGATACTTGTTGATAAGTTTATTAATAACAGGTATGTACTGAGAAATGATCTTTGCCTTAATACCACCATCTCGTAAAATGGTTTGAACGATATTCAGTACTTCATGTTCATCAAGTAGTTTTGTTCGGATCTCAATTTGTTTATCAAGTTTCTTTTGTAGATTCTCAAGTTTAGAAGTATCAACTTCATCAACTTCTTTTTGAGCATTGTCGAGTTCTTTCTTATATGCAACCAATGCATTCTTCGACATTTTAATCTCAGCTCGTATTTCAGAGATCTTAAAGTTAACAGCTTGAATCTGATCTTCGATTTTTGAAATAGAACCAAGACGATCTTGATGAGTCTTAATTGTTTCTGCTATATCAACCAAACCTTTTTCAATATGAGCTTTCTGTTGATTCTTATCTATAATCTGTTCTTGTTTGAAATCATGCTCAATACCTTGCTTACAAGTTGGGCAATCATCATTGTGTTCATAGAAAGATAATTCTTTTTCAAATTGAACTCTACTTCTTTCAAGTTCAGCTCTCTTTTCGGTTGCATCGGTAAACTTTTGTTTCTCATTAGGTTTATCAGAGATATCATCGTAGAATACTTTAATAATTTCGTCTTGAGTATCAATACGATTATTCTTTTCTTCAATATCATCAATATGACCACCCATCTTTTCTTTGATCTTATCGACTTCAACTGTTTTAAGTTTACGAATCTCTTCGTTGTTTTCTTCAGCTGATTGTATATTGTTTTCTATAATTTCAATGTCATACTTGTTGTCTGTGATTTCTGTTTTAATACCTGACATACGATCTTTTGCCAATGTACCCATAACAGAGAATACTTGAATATCCAATAGGTCTTCGATAATCTCTCTACGTTGATATGCTCTCAATTCCATAAAAGGAATATAAGTAGCAGATCCAAGTACTACGATCTGATTGAATGCTTTGAAGTTAATACCTAAAATAGATTCTTCAAGGAATGCTTGATAATCTCGAACTGATGCATCTTGATTAATCATTGCACCATTCTTCCAAATCTCAAAGATGTTAGGTTTGATACCACGACGAATCATATACTTATCACCACCTGCGGCAAAGTATAACTCAACGACGAGTTCTTTGTTATTAATAGAATTTACAAGTTGGGCTTTGTTGATATTACGGAAAGGTCGGCCATATAAGCCAAATACGATTGCATCAAGCAATGTACTTTTACCTGAACCGTTTGACCCAGCGATAAGTGTGCTAGGTACTTGATTTAGTTCAACTGTTGTGAATACGTTTCCAGTCGATAGAATGTTTTTATATAATACCTTCTCAAAATTAATTCTCATAAACTAAGGGCCTCGTGATATAATTCATCAACTAAAGTTTTGACCTTACCTTTATCAACATTGGTTTCAAGACCATCAATATATTGAGATAAGATTTCAGTTGTGTCTTTTGTTTCGTCAAGTATTTCATCAACACCTTCTGCATCTAAATTCATATGATCATCAACGGCTCGAACATCAACAGCACCACACTCTGACATACGACCCATAAACATATCATAAAGATAAGCGTTGGTTCTATTTTGAACAATGACCTTTACATAGGTATCTTTATATTGTTCAACATCATAATTAGCAACAGTATCAACTGTCCAATCCTCGTCATCATAAAATACTTTATAGAATACACGATTAGGATTCTCAATCTTAACCATCTCTCTTGTTTCAGTATCGAATACATGGAAACCTCGACTACCTTTATAATCAGACCATGTCATTTCATACGGTGATCCAAGGTACTCAACATTACCATATCTTGAAGGATGGTGGAAATGACCAGAGAACGCAGATTCAAAATTCTTGAACACGTTCATATCAATACCATGCGTACACAACGCACCTTTCATCATCTCGAAACCTTTTACTTCAAGGTGTCCCATTAATATATTAGCATCAGAGTTCTTTACGATTTCTAGATTCTTTTCACCGTTCTCTTTATTCAACCAAGGTAGCATAAGGAATTTAGTTGAACCAATTTCCAATTCTACTCCATCATCTTGATATAAAGTAAACTGCGGATACTCTTTGGTCAATAGATTCATACTATTGATTTCGTTAGTACTTGCATAATAAGTATCATGATTACCAACAAGAGCGTGGAAATCAATATTACGTTTTGCTAAATTGTCAAAGAGAAATGATTTGCCTGCCGATAGTGAAGCATAATTAATATACTTACGACGGTCAAACGTATCTCCAAGATCAAACACAGTTGTGATACCATGTTCATCAATATATGGAAAGAATATTTCTTCGAAAAACTTTCTCTGAACTTCGTGGAATACTTTGCTATCTCCACGGACACCGATGTGTATATCGGTAACGATCGCGATCTTCATATTACTCCTGAGCGGCTTTGGCGTTATCCATTGCTGCTTGAGCATTCGCCATGTATGCCATTAATTGGTTACGTTGCTTTGTAATTTTTGATTTCTTTTTGAGAGCTCTATCCCATTTGAGTCGAGATACTTTGTCTTTATATACAACACCATGTAAGTGGTCAAACTCATGTAGGAAACATCTTGCGGTGTAACCTTCAAATCGACCTTCCTGTGGTTTACCTTCTTCGTCAAACCATTTTGCTTCAACAACATTAGGTCTTGGCATTTTAACAAATACATCTGGGTAACTTAAACAACCTTCGACATCTAATTCAGTTTCTTCAGATACCGAAATGACTTCAGGGTTTACGAACATCATGCAGTTCTCTTTGTTTTCACCGATAATGAATATCTTATAATCTAATCCAACCTGACATGCTGCAAGGCCGAGACCTCTTTTTGAGACCATCAGCTCTACCATATCTTGTTTGGTTTGCTTCAAATCTACTTGAGGATTATTAATATCAATATCTTCTAATACTTTTGATAGTATTGGGTCTTTACTTGGTACTAGTTTCATAGTGTTCCTTTTTCTCTCATTTGTGCACGAATATCAGATGCTGAAACTTTCTCAATATCTTCTCCAAGGCTATGTTCAGTAAACGTATAACCTGGTGTGCGTCCATAACTAACATCAACAATATTAGGAACCATTTGGATCATATACTCTCGACCTTCTTCAAAGCCAGCATCTCCCAAACCTTTCTTAATACTATCAATTACAGCAATTTCTCCGAAGGGATTATCAGATGCAATCTCTTCGTTTCCATATACTTCTCTAACCATTATAACACATTGTCCTGTCAATGTCAAGGCCTTTTTAAATAATTCTGTATGACCTTTATGCCAGGGTTGCCACCTACCTAGTAATTGAACAGTAGGCTTTGTGTAATCAAAGGGATTCTCATAATCAAACATAATCTATTTCTTCTTGAGTTTATTCTCGAAGTCGTCAATAAAATCGTTAATATAGTCAGGCAGTTGATTTCCAGTAACTGGTTCTCCTGCAGAATCAAACACTTCATTATCCATCATCTGTCTTTGTGAAGCTTTAAATTTAATATACATCTGCTTTTTCTCTTTAGAGATCCTTCTTAAAAATGCATACCAAATGATTTGAGTAAAATAGGCAAATGGATTTTGTGATTTCTCTGGATTGAAGTTATGTATATATTGAAGGCAGTTCTCGATTCCGTCTGAGATCATTTCTTCCTTATACATATAACCACTAAAGTTTGGTCTTGTTGCCAACCTTTGAGCAATCATCATAATACACTTACCGATGTAATCGGGTACTTGTGGATTCTTTTCTCCACATTCCTCAGCTTCCTTGCATCTATCTCTGTAGTCGATAAGTGCTGCGAGGAGGTCTTTATTGTTTACGTAATTTCGTTTCTTAGCCATTTCAAACTAACACTCCTTTTTTAAATAATAATGTAATTATAAACTAGTTTCACTGATTTGTCAATGGTTTTATAACAAATATGAAATTAATTTAACTTTTTTCAAAAAAACTATTGACATATCTATAAACTCCTTGTATAATAAGACTATCGGCTTTAAGGTATACTATAAGTTAGATATCAACAGTAAATATTTTAAACGGAAATTCTTCCGACGAGTAGATCTCAATCCTACTCTTAAAATGTTTCAATGTATAGTTTTCATAACTACCCACCGATAAATCATCAGCAATGTCATAGAGGACCGCTTTCTGCGAGTCCTCCGCTTTACGCAAACTTCTTCCGATTGATTGTAATACTTTAATCTCAGATTTACTTGAGGAAGCAAAGATTACATTATCGAGTCTTTTAATATTAACACCAGTACTAAATACTCCATAGGATGCGAGTATATTGTGTTTCTTATCAGGATCGTTCTCGACCAAATGTCGTATGCGTTCACGTTCTTCTCCTTTTGTTGCTCCGTATATAAAATGCAGTTCTCTACCTTCTTTTTGTAATAAAGGTTCAAGCACCTTACCATGTTTCTCAACCAAGTCAAATAATATTAAATTGTTTTGATCTTTTAGAGAATGAACAAGGTTCTTAATAAAATTGTTTCTCTTTTCATGGAATACAATGAACTCTCTTTCGGCAGGCCATTTCTTTACTGATTCTTTGACCTGACCCATTGCCTTTTTAAACGCAGCCTTTGCTTCGTTACTGTGATTCAATACAATTGCCTTTACTTCAAAATCAGCAACCGTACCTTCATCCATTAATTTCTTTGTGGATACAATTCTTTTTACTTCTCCGAAACAACCTTCAAGTACTAACCTATGCGTTTTACTTTCTGCTGATTTGAGTGTACCTGTAAATCCATGACGATAAGTACAATCTTCAAGTTTATGCATAATAGTTGTTAATGACTTTGCTTGGAAGGTATGAGCTTCATCTCCCATTACACAACCAAATTGACCAAACCAATTCTTATCTTGTTTGACTAATGATTGCCATGTAGAAATAACAATAGGTGCTTTCGTATTCTTATCAACACCACCTTGAATTTTATATATCTCTGATTCATCACAACCGTAATCAACAAAGTCACCAGCCATTTGATGTACCAAAGAAATGGTAGGAACAATAATCAATGTTCTTAATCCGAAGGCTTGATAGTAATGTTGTTGTATAAGGTAAATAATTAAAGACTTACCAGATGATGTCGGTGATAGAGATAAAGATCTACGGTTACGCAAAGCGTTAACGATATATTCGATCTGATAGTCTCTTGGTTTAAATTTACAGTTAATCTCTTCAGCCAATTCTTCAACGTAACCTTCCTCTATTAGTTCAGGTTCTCCAAGCTCAGGTGGAGCTTCTAAAATATAATCTCTTTGTTCACAGAACTTTCTTAAATGTGGTAATAGACCAACATACAATACAGGACGCATTGGTTGAAAGAGTCGAATCGTTCCATCCCATACTCTTGCTTTGTACTTAGGACTAAACTGATAGCCTTCTGGTTTAAACGCAAAGAACTCTGATAGTTCAACCTTTAAACCTGAGTCAGCTTTAATGCGCATATATACGGCATTAATATATTCGACTTCTATTCTTTCACTCATAATTGTTCCTGAAGCCAACTTGCTTCTTCTTTACCAACTTTAAAGGCAAACCCAGCGGATTGAAACATACCTTTTGGTACCTGTCTCCACAAGTCTTCAGGCTCCTTTGAATAATTTTCTTTTGATGTTGCTAATACACAACAATCACGTTCTAAAAAGAAATCCCAAAAATCAGTATATGTCCAATACTTCGAAAATAGAATCTCTGCTGTTTCTTTTCTTGAATAGATATGTGAACGGTTGATTTTCTTTGGTCTTTTATATTCGTTCTCTTGAATACGTAATGCAGCTGCTTCAGTAATACCAATCACTGCCCACCCATGTTCTTTTAACATACCTGTTAATGCAAGTAACATACCCTGTTGAGTTCTTAATGGTATTCCTTTGATTTCCTGAATAGAACAAAAGCCATTATAAATGGTTCTTTTTAATTCTTCAGATATATCTGCTGCGTATGGATTCATAATTTAATTGCCAAGATAACTAATATTGCTGTTAATAATATATTTGTGAAAAAGATACCTATTGCTAAAATAGTATGATACCAAATCCACCTTGTTTTGTATGCATTCTCAATTGTTACTTCTTCAGGATCGACATCGTCCTTCATCATATCAATTACTTTATTCTGTTTATCCGCTTCCCTTTGGAATCCCCATTCTAAAAATCTATCCCACATTAATAATCTCCTGATTGAAATTTTAGAATATCAATCATATTCTTTACAACAAAGTTTCTGCTGTGTATTGTTTTAATAATATCTTCAAGGTAATTTGCGTTGGCAGTATGAAAATCAACGGTAAGACTTAATTTAATAATATCCTTATCGGATTGAATATGCTTATCCAAATCCTGTCTCATTACCTTTCGTTGAAATGGTCTCCAACCTTTTTCCTTTAAAGTTAACTCATCCATAGAACCATCGTAATAGTTACGCTTTTCCATTTCTAATTCTTTGTATTCTGCTTTAAGCTTTTTAACTCGAAGGACTTCACGATAGTATAAGTTATAATACTTACTATGCAATTCAGGAATTCTTTTGCTTTCACCTACAAGATTTGTTTCATCAATCGGTGAATCTTTTGCCCAAAGGGCTGCTATATCATTTGTGTCCATAATTTATTTCTATCTCAAGTTTTTTAATACATTACAATTATATCAAACTTTGGGTTAGATGTCAATAGTTAATATAGAGTTTTCTTCTCCAACTCCACGCCTTGCTACTTTATATCCAAGGTCAATATACATCTCTATTGTTTCATCAACAATTTCTTTCGGTGTTAGTATGTTCGTTTCAAATTCAATCCATACAGGCCACTTATCTTTATCTCTTTCTTTTAGGAATGGTAAAAATGATTTTAGTATTTTACAATCTCCACCTTCAGTATCTATTTTAAGTACTGTAAGTTTATCAACATCGTATTCTTCAAAGATTTCACTCAGAGGAATACAATCAATATCTATTGTCTGAACAAGTTCTTGAAGATTATGTTGTTTGTGTTGATAGTGATAATCACCTACTGAATTACAACCACGAATCCAAAGTGGTAATTGCTTTTCGTAAATAATATGAAGAGGTATATAATATACTTTATCTTTACCGCGTTTGCCATCAAAAGAAACTGCACAGTTAACTTTCTTTACAAGTTGCTTCTCTGGTAAACGGTTTAAATAAAACTGAATTGGGTCAATGGATAAACCAACGGTGTCGTTAGTTGCTGTCTGTATAAGAGTATCAAAGTCTGATGTTCCTATCTCAATAAAATCATAATTCATAATAAAAGTTTCTTCTTATAACTGTTCCATAATAAAAGTATCGTATCTCCACTGAATCGTTGTAGTTGCGTATGAGATATCTTGAATATTTACATCAAGAGAAACACCACCTAATGAAGTAGGAAAGCAATTCTTAAATGTAAATCTTACGTGGGGATTTTTGTGGGAGTTTGTAATAGTACAAATTAAATCAGATTCAAATCCGATCTTTTCTCTTAACCTATTTTGCTCTGAAAGTTCTGGTGCAGAATAACCTTGAATCCAATCTAAGATTTCTTTATAGTTATTCATGTTTTCATCGATGATCATTGTGGTTGACAATTCAGCATACTCTAACTTATCACCGTACTCGTATATGTTTGAGAGTGGAGTTGAAGAAGTTTGAGGAACCGATGATATATCAGGAATAGTAATCTTTTGAGTAAAGAACTCTACATTCGGGAGCTTCTCTATACTAATAGTAAAATTAGTTGGAGATAAGTAGTTGTTAATAATTTCAGCCATTCGAGTATCCTAATAGTGTATACCTTTTATCGTATACTATTATTTATTAGAATTGATTTGGTGAAATATTATTCGGAGCTTAGATATACCATGAATGCGCAACATTTAGACCAATCACCTTTAGCTAACCATTCATCATCGTTTGCTAATTTGTTATGGGCCTTTTCCATCCATCGTACTCTACCAAACTTAGGTAATAAATGATCTCTTACCTTTTGCCATTGTTTTGCAGCACCAGGATAACAGCTCAAGTGAAACTCAACTGCTATGTGTTTAACATTCTGAGTTAAGTAAGGCATATTCAATTCGTTAAAGATACCATACTCTCCACCTTCACAATCTATTTTAAGGAAATCAATCTTTGGTATGTCGTAATCAACAACAAGATCTAAGAATGACATCTTTTTAAAATCAGTATGTTCAGAGAATACATTATTAAAATGATTTGCGGTAGAACCTATTCCTGCTTCAATTGGAATTACAGGAACCGTGCCATGATCAATATAATAATCCGACACGTTGTCAAGAAGAGTTTTGAGATGAGGTCTTGAAGGCTCGATAGCATAAATGCGATCAGCACCACGATCGAGAGCGTGGCAAACAAAGAAACCGACACAAGCACCAATGTCAACAACGACATCACCTGGCTCAACATCACGCCACCATTTGTAATCCATTCTATGGAAGAATTCAATAAATTGCGCATTAACATCTGGTAGGGGTAATCCATCCGTCTTTAAATGTAAGTTTAAATATTTGTTAGTATCTTGTCTTTCGTAATCGTCTTTTCTGCTCATCACCAATGCCTTATAGTATTTGCCATAATAAAGAAACACGTTAAAAAGTTTACACCAACAATAATCGTTCTTAATAACATAACATAATCGTCATAAGGTTCTGTCTTATCGTCAGAGAAACCACCTAATGAGTATTTCCAAATCAATTTAAGTTTATTCATTATTATTTATTCTTCCTCGGCTAGTGTATAATCCTCGAGCATATTGCGAGCATACTTTGCCATTTGTTCTAATTTTGTTACAAGCAGTTCAGCATCAGCAGCATCTACTTCTCGAATCCTATCGTTTATTACAAAGCTCTCAAAATGATTCTCAATTAAAGATTCAAAATCATATGTGGTTTCTACAATAGGATCGCAGCTTCCTTCTCCCATGTAAACGCAAACACCAAATCCTTCTTCGGATAGAAATCCTGATGTGTCCATTTCAATTTGAGTAATTACGCTATCCATTATACATTCTCCAAGTCAGTTGTAAATTGTTCGTTAGGGGTTGTCTTATTCCAAAAGCTTAATGTTGTTTTAGATTCTTCAATCTGTTTCTTTAACTTTACAATTTCTTCATTTGTTGCATTTAAGAAACTTAATGCGAGCAATCTGTTTGTGTCACCTCCTAGCGCAGACGTCTCTTGCATTATTTGATTGACGACCTGTTCTTTAGTATTATTTTTATATACTATACGATCATCAATATTTGCTTGAATGAATTCCATTTTAACATTAAGCCAACGGACCTCTTCATTAAACTCTTTTATACGAGCATCAATTCTCTGCTGCAATATACCTAAACGGTAATCACAAAAGTCCTTTATAAGGTCTCGAGCATCTGTGTATTCTCGAAGTTTGCCATCAAAATCAATAACTGTTAGGTTTTGTGCGAATGGCTTACTGAGTTTAAACTTGGTAATGAGTTTGGTATCAGACCATTTAACTGAGGATAGTTTTAGCTTTACCTCAAATCGGAAACCTTCTTTATTACATTTATCTTCGTAAGATACAATATCTCCATCTTCTTCTAACTTATCAAGTACCTTAACATATCCTTCTCGGTCAAAGCCGTATGGTACCTCTGTGATGGAGACGCCTGTTTTACCAGAACGTTGAAAGATACCATACGAAACATATTTGGTTGGGTCCTCTTTGGATTGCTCAACCGTTCCCTTGAACTCAGGAAACATAACTTTAGGCTTTGTGGTAATTTTACCTTTATCCAAATATTGAATACAAGCCTTCTTTAAATCTTTTGGGTTGTGTGGTAATATATTCGTTGCGAATCC
>Ga0181379_1000213_pt1 | contig 29520 bp, 33 predicted proteins | sample 2SPOviralmetaG_FD_130115 | JGI IMG/M metagenome (GOLD analysis project Ga0181379, IMG submission 130115) | Marine viral communities from the oligotrophic San Pedro Time Series (SPOT) site, San Pedro Channel, CA, USA - 2 SPOT_SRF_2009-07-10 | ecosystem: Environmental > Aquatic > Marine > Strait... | reverse complement strand
AGCATCCTGTGCACCTGCAGTAAGTGCATTACCTAAGTCTTGAAAATTTTCAGTAACACCAAAATCTTTAGTATCTTTGATTTCGTGCTGTGGCTTCATACTACCATCTTCATTGGTAGTTTCTTTATACCGCTGCTGGTCAGCATCTAGCTGTTGTTGTTTTTCATCTTGGAATTGTTCTCGCTGCTGTTGGGATTGATTAGAAGCATCCTCCAACTTCATGTTTTGCTGCTTTACCGCTTCAAGGTACTCAGCAGATTGTTGATCATCATACATAGTTATTTATTGTAGTGGGATTTAAGTACACTTTCTCTATAATCAAGCCCTGAAAAATTATCATTTACTCTAGGGTCTTGATCTAGAAAATCAATATTACGTTGCATTTCAGCGCGAGAAACATTTTGAAGACCGTGCCAACGCTGACCTAACCCATAAACTACGTCCTGACCGGTTGAACGGAAGGTCCCAATAGAAGAATTCAAATAGCCAATTGCAAGCTGATCCTGAGTTGCTTCATCAAATAATGCACTAGGATCAATATTCTGATCCCTAACTTGTTCTATTAAAGTACCAGGGACAAATTGATAACGACCTGCAGCCATTAACTTACCAGACTGCTGCATATTCATGATTTCTTTTACTGTGAATGAAGTTAAAGGACGACCGAGGTTACGTTCACCCGTACTTGTACCTTCAGGATACCGCCCATAACCGCCAGTATTTAATGCATCATATCCACCATGAACAGTGTCATTACTAGATTCCTGTGAAGCCATTAGATTAAGCATTGGCCTATATCTATCGCCAGGATCCCTCATTGCATGAGTCATCTGAAAAGCACGAGATTTCTTTCCAGTAGAAGGGTGGCTATTTATAATCCGCCGCAAGTTAGGAGGAATAGCTTCTTCAGGAACAGAATATCTATTTAACGAAAAATCAACAGGCTGTTTATTATATTTAAGAAGTTGAGTGTTAATCAATTTCTCGGGGGTAACTTTAAATTGTTCAGCAGCTTTTTTAATATACCAAGGAATTGCTCTGCTATTACGCCATAACACGCTGTCAAATTTAGAAATCCAAGATTTTGGATCATCAAGCTTTCCAAAAAGAAACTTGGTATTTATAATATCAGCATCGTCCTTAATATCCTGACTCAAGGTATTATACAAAATTGCATCGGGTTCATTTGCAGTAGACTCAAAAGCTTGAAAACCGCCTTCATCACCTACTAAAGGTATGCCGTCACTATTAACTTTGACTGCGAATGGACCTGAAGGATTCTTCCCACGCCCAGCTCTAATTAAATCCATCACGTCTTGAAGTGCTTTGGTGTAGGCTGCTTCAGGTCTATTATTAGAACGATATTCAGTAAACCTTGTATACACTTCCTTCATAGCCTCGTCAGCCCTGTTGTTTACTTCGATTCCATGATTAATAGAACCAGCTCTGCTTAAAGACGACTTTAATTCGTGTACAAAGGAAGTATGAGTTTTCTTATACTTCTGCTGATATACACTATTTTCGGGGACCTTGGCAACTAAACTAGCGACAAGTTTAGGAGATGCATTTTTACCTAGTCTCTTTATTTGCTCAGGAGTTATTGATGCACCATTAAGAATAGTTGTGTAGAAATGATCCTCTAAAACTTCATCCGACAAACCGTCAGACTGATTCATAAAACTAACCATGTTTTGGTTTAAATCTCTACCATGGGTTTTCTGATATTGAAGACGTACCTGCTGTTGTGTAGCAGGTGGTAAATCATAAAAGCCATTATCCTCTAGTTTTTCAAGCCTTTGTTTATGGGCAAGCTCATTATTGCCCTCTTTGGTTTCGTAGTTGCTTCTCTTTTCAGCATCAATTCTGTCAATTAAAACTTTAATTTGAGTACCTATTGCACTTTCTGTACGAGTGTCAATATAAATCTGCTGATTTGTTTGCTTTGGGTTCTGGCCTGAAGGAGACTGTAAAAACAATTGAAGAACCTTTTCAGCATCCTCAACATTACGATCTACCAATACCTGTACATCAGAAAGCATTTGCTTAGTATTACTTGCATAATCCAATCCTTGACTTTGCGTATAAGTCATTATGTCGCCATGACCAGCAGCTATAATCTTAATCTCTGTTAATCGCGCATTTTGTTCATTGGCTCGAACTATATTCTGCCTTTCAGAAATGTAGGCAGCATTATTTGTTTGAATGGCTCGATCTATTTGTGGATAGAAATACTGAGAAGCAAATGTTGGATCTAGATTTCCATAAGGTTTTGCATATTTTGCAATAAGTCGATCTTGAACAATGCCATATAAGTCTCCATCTTGGTATGTTTTGGCTTCATTAAGACTGAGCTGTACACCATCAATATCAATCTTTGTATCTGCATTTTTTTTAAGATAATTTGCAAAATTCTTACCGCCAGATATAGCCCACTCTTGCTGAGCCCCATACAGTCTCCATCCATCCAACTTACGAATAGATGCGATCTCATCTGGTGATGCTCCTTTATTTTTAAGGATCTCAACAATCTGATTGTTAGCAGCTCCTTCAGCCTGAAGATCAGCCTCAGACATACGAAGCTGATTGTACTCTTCCTTAGAGACGCGGTACTTAGCGATAAGAGATCGACCAAAATCCTCTTGTTGCTGCTTGTAATTGTCTTTTAAATCCCCAGCAAGTTTTAAAGCAGACGTAGAAAATTGTCCAAGCCTGCTGAGATTCTGAATATCTTGCTGAGTCTTTTGCTTATTTTTTTCTTCTAATCGAGCATAATTTTCCTTAAGTTGATCACGATAGGCTCGTTGGTACGAGTCCATCTGCTTAATGTTCGATTCGAAAGCTCGCTCTTCAGTAGCACTCTTACGACGCATAGCATCGCTATAGTCACTACGTTGACGAAGATCAAGTTCATAAGCACGCTCTTGGGCCAAACGCTTACGTTTGGATGCTTCGAGCATTTGGCGTGCTGTATCTGGTAATTTGACAGGATCAAAACCTTGGCTTCGTGCCTGTCCTCTAAAAGTAGCCATGTTTAATTAGAAAAATGGAACAATTGATGCTGCAGTATTTATACCGTCAGAAATATTATTCCAAACTGAAGTCTTACCTAAAGCACCTTTAATAGGCTTAGGTGGCTTAAGGGGTTCAGATGGATGAATAATATTGGTATAAGGTATTTCTTGTGGAATTGGTAGAGGTGCTGGCATTGAAGGTGGTTGCATCACATTACCTAAGGCCTGTAGATTGGCTGCGTACTTATCAAGTTTAAGATTATTCTTAGCTTGAGTGAAAGCAGTCTCAGCACTGGCGTTATTAGCCTCGAATACATCTTGATTATTTTGCCACTCTTGATCATTGAAGCCTGCTCTATTAGTGATGTTCTCCTTAGCAAGCCTGACTTCTTCTTTAGTAGCCTGCAAAGCATTATATAAGCCATCCTTTTTATTTTGATTTAATTGCTTCTGTTGCTGATTTTCAAAACTACTAATATTTTTATTTAGCCTATTAATATCAGACGCAGTTTCTAATTCTTTTTTTTGAAGTGCATTCTGCTGATTAAATTCTTTACGATCAGCGTTGATAATATTTCTTTTCTGTTCTTCTTGAATAACCTTAGAACCTAGCTCATTGGTTTTAGCTGTAGTAGAAAGATCATCCTTCTGTTGATTAAGAGTGTTAATACGTTTCTCAGATTCAATCTTCGACGCATTATTGCCGAGTATACTTTTTTGATTTGTAAGCTTAGAAGAATCATTATCAAGGATACCTTTTTTAATTCCTAGCTTAGTTTGCTGAGCCTCAAGTTCGGCTTTACGAGCTTTAGCCTCATTATTGGAAATACTATTCTCTTGCTTGAGAATACTCTTATCATTTTCACGTTGATCTTTTTCAAAGCTAATTGTTTCAGAACTTAGCTTCTTGTCAATTAGCTGTTTATTACGCTCGTAATCAGCAATAAGCTTTTGCTTTTCAGTTCCAGTTAAATTTTCATCAGCTAATGATACTTCAAACTGTTTGGCGAGTACAGCCTTTTGACGTTCAGCAGCTTTAATAGTTGACTGCTGTTCTTTAATTTTAGTATCGTATGATAGCAAATCTTTCTTTAGATTTTTATCAGTGACTTGTTTAGAACGTTGCTTAGTTAATTTGCTACGCTCATTTAGGAATTGCTTTTGGTCGTAAGTAGATTTACTAGAGAGCTGCTGTTCAGAAGATGACTTATCTTGTGAAGCAAATACAAGACTGTTAACAAGCTGCGCTTGCTGACGACCGTATGTAGCTAGAGCCGATTGTGCTTGTGAGTCAACGGATTGTCCACGACGACCTTGTGCAGCAACAGCACCTTTAGCACGAATCTGTGAAGCGTAATTTTCCATACGCTTTGCAATATTCTCATTAGCTTGTTGTGCATATTTACGACTAGCATCCCCACCAAGAAAACCAGCTTGTTCTAAAGCTTGCTCGCTTTGCTCACCCAGTGCTTGGTCTTGTAATGCTGAGAGACCTGCATCTTCTATATCTTGAGCATCAGCAGCATCAGAGGAAGCAGTGTTCTTATCAATTTCTGCTTGGTTAATGCCCTGCTGTGCCTCATAGATAGTAAGATCAGCAGCATCTTGCTCATTAAGCATTGACTTTTTAGCTCGAATCTTATTAGCTTCAGAGTTAAGAATATCTTTCCTAGCCTGAGTAATAGACGCATCTTGAAGATCTGAACTAGATATTGCAGTGGATTTTGAAGAGAGTTTAGCAATAGCTTGATTGACCGAGTCAACACGCTTGTCAGTAATTTCACCACGTTTCAACTGGCTACTTTCAATCAATGCTGCTTTATCTTGTGAAAGAGTAATATCAGCATCGGCACTATCTTTCTGAAGTCCAATACTAGATATATCGGCATCGACATTACCTTTCTGAAGTCCAATACTAGCTATATCAGTGTTTAACTGAGAGTTTTTTTCAGTAGTAATTGCTTGATTATTTAAATTAAGCCCCGTCAAAAGAGCACTCTGATTCTGTAATTGTGCTGTATTCTCATTAGAAATAGTAAGCTGACTATCAAATTTAGTCGCCTCATTCTCTTTAGTCTTAGCTAGCTGATCCTTTTGATTAAGAAGTAGATTATTTTGTTTATCGGAAATCTTATCTGTTTGTTTAAATATTTCTTTTCGAGCTTCATCCTGAATATTAATGGCTGCTGTATCATTTTTTTTTGTAGCTATAGCAGTTTCTTTTATAAGATCTTGTCCTGCCTTCTCGTACTGAAGAGCAGTGTCCTTCTGTAAATAGTTGAGCTTATCTGTTTTCTTATCAAAAAGATTCCCAATTAGTGCTTCATCCCGTTTAGTCTTTTCTGCAGTCTTAGCAAGGTCAAATGCTGATTGATTAAATTCTTTTTGAGTATCATAATCTTCAGCGCTACGGTTATAAGCAGCTACTTGATCGGAATACTGATCCTCTTGAAGTTGAGTTTGGTAATTATATCTATTGATTGCAGACTCGTTTTGATAATCAACATTTTGCTTATCATTTGCGACCTTAATATCGCGAAGTTGTTTTGCTTGTTCATAATTGTCTTGACTAATAGTCCAATTATAATCACGCATCTCCTTGTCATATTGATATTGCTTCTTAACAAACTTATTGTTGGCCTCAACCTTTTCATTAGTTCCCCCAATACTCATCGTAATTCCTCCTTCATTCGATCGTACCAACTATGGTAGATACGAATGTGTGCAGATACTTTTTTCATTTGATTCCATCCTTGTGTAAGAAGTGCGACTAAAGGTAATAACTCATTAAGATAATTACGCCAAGTCCTGGCATGTTGCTTGTCGATATTGTCGCCATACTTTTCAGCATGATTTGCAGCCATCCAAGTATTCCAGATAGTTATGTGCTGTGATACAAGAGTATCGTAGTTATCCCTAAAGAACTTATTAGAATGAATCTTGACAAAGAGATACTCAGCTAGATTTAAAAAGTCTTCAGGTTTTATAGGTTTGTCTTGATCAACAATATCGTCAAGAATACGAGAAGCATGAGCTATTGCCCAAAGATACTCTGTGGCATCCTTATCACCAGCGGTACACTCTTTGATAAGGAAGGCAGATTTATCTTGTATAACTTCTCGTTGTAATTCAGTCGTCATGATCGGTTATAGAATCTAGGTGAATAGACTCCTTCCCACTTCAATGAAAGTAAAGAAGAAGGAAAAGGAGAGTCAGATGTAATTTGAAAATCAAAATCGTTATTTTTTTTATGTATAGGTATACTAAAGATATTATGTTTTTCGATAGGAACAGAATCAGACTGGTAGAAATTAGCCTGAGGAACTTCCCCTACAGCAGAATAAAGTATGTTATTAAGGGGTACTGCTTCGCCTGAAATAATAGTATTACGTGGTGCTACCATAAAAGTAAGATTACCAGTCAATCCCATAGCAACTTTATAACGACTGATAGTTAATGAAGCTGTATAATCAGGTCCAGCCTGAGCCATCATAAATGTTGTAGGAAGATTTACTATATACTTATAAGTAAACCCTACAACGATTTGACTAGCCGTATATGTGGAGGTAATGTCGCCAGTTATGTACCAACCAATAGGATCTTTTAAAAGCCTCCAGAACAAACCAGGACTAGATGTGACACTTGTGGTGAGAGCAGTAAATTCAAAATCAGGATCTGCTGTGGTAGGTACTGTGTAGTTTGTGAATGCTAGATAAGTCCTATCTGTAGCATCGTTATAAGTAAGGCTGGTAGGATTAAACATTAAATCCAAACATGGGTTTATAATAATGTCACCAGTAGGAGCCTTAACAGTAAAGCTATTATCAGTAGGATTAATTGATGCAGATGCCATCTTTAGTTTACCAGCGTGCATAAACGAAACAAAAATAACATCATTAATAATGTCAAAGGATTGCACATTGCCGGGAAACTCCCAGCGGAACCAAGACTTGATCTTGAGATCTTGTCCTTCAGAGTACGTACGGAAGTAGTAGACGTAGGGAGAAGCTGGACCAAATAAAGCTATAAAAGAATTATTATTATCAACTGTCATTCTATCAATACCAGAAGGTATCCAAGTAGTAACAATCTTACTTATGTCAGTTAAAATAGGAGAGTTATTTTCTCCTTGTGGGTACATACTAAACACTCGTGTATATCCTGGAACAGAGTTGCAGAACATAACCGAGCCATTCATTTCAACAATATTTATGTTTGATACAGAGTACTTTGAGACACTCCTGAGAGCCGCTGTGGAAGGCGTAAGTATCCCATTGGTACCAGCGGTCATAATAAACTGTTCATTAGAGCTGAAGACGATTAAACCCTGTGTTGTGGGTATGGAATCGAACAGGTCTACTGTTGAGTTAGAAGCAGCTTGGAGATCAATAGGATCGCCATCTGTAGCAGTCAGTGCAGAAGCACGGAAGAAGTTATAGTTATCAAGTGGACGGGACATGATAATTTCATCTTCAGATAGGAATACAAGTCTTTCCTTATATCTAAAAATGTTGTTTATTTTTTTTGTAGTAAATGATGGGAAGGGATTAGTAGTATTGTCACCAGTAATTCTTTCATTCCAAGGAGTAACAGTTAACCTAAACGTTGTAGCATTAACATATTCCAAAAGATACGGAAGCGTTGAGGGATCAAGGCCTGTAGAAATACCAGGCTTTACAGTTTCTTCCCACGCAACCCCAGACCACTTAACAAAATAATCATCCTCAGCACCACTAATATTTAATACTTTAAAAATAACACCAGTAGCTGGCATTGTACCAGGAACTAAATTACCGCTCGTATCGTATTGGGGATATGGTAAGGACCCTGCGCTGTTAACTGTATTAGCAGGAAGGTGAGTACCTGGAGTAACAGCAGTATTAGCTGCAACAGTAACCGTCTTGTTTAAAATAAGAACAGTTTTTTGTCTAGAAGTTGTTTCAAAGTTGCTCCTCGAACCATTTAAATAGGCGATTGTTCCAATGGCAGAGCCCCCAGAATCAACAACACTACTCTGAGCACCAGTTGAAAGATTGTAAACCTCTAATGTTTGAGAAGCATTTCTAATAATACCTACATAATCACCGGCATTTACAATACGAATAAGAAAAATAAAACTATTAGTATAGTCAGCTTCATTGCCAATCTCTACGAGCTGAGCAGTACCAGGCCGTTTCATCAAACCAAACTGAAAATCAGGGAAGACATTGATAGCATCATCCACATAACCGGGTTTCATTTCAATGTCAGGCTCTTTACTTACGCCTGCAAGGTAAGAAGATATCTGTTGTGTTACTGCAGCCATTAGAACCTCTGCAGTGAACGAGCGACTTCGTATGGTGTGTAATGGAAGTCTTGTGGATTGCCAGTAAGCATACTGAAATCACCCTGATTGTTGTCATACTCAAGGGCTTGTGTACGTGTATATGTTTCTATCTCTTTTAACATAGAATATTGTCCACTATCTCCTACAGCACGTAATGCCATCGTGGCACTAGCTCTTGCAATAATAAAGTTTTGAATGGGTACAGGAAGTGTTTCCCAATTAAACATCCATAACACATCACAGTGTGGATCAAAGTCCCAAGTATTACTGTGCTTCTCACGGTCATACAGGAACATTACATCAGTTGATGTAGAACGCATAACAGAGTCATGTCCTTTATTAATACGCTCGTCAGAAAGATCACACTGCAACATTGTATTTGGAATAAGAATCCAATTTGTATATGCTGCAGATGATGATCGTGTCATTTGATAATGAAACTCTCTATTGAAAGTCCATCCTTCAGCTTGAACATTCCGGGAGGTGGACACCAGCGTGTTCCAGGCCATCGCAACGTCCGGGTTGGATGTATCTAATGTGGTAACAGGAGCCTGCCCGATTGACTGAAGCAGCTCATTAACAGCCGCCAATTGTTCAACCGTAGCGGTTGCTGGCGGATTTCTCCAGGAAGATGTCATTGATAATAGATCTCAATAAGCGAATAAAAAAAAGGAGAGCCGAAGCCCTCCCATATATCAAGCTGCAGTAAGAGTAAGTACACTTCCAGCAATACCATCAACAGAGACGGTATCGCTAGTTGAGTAACCCTCACCACCAGCAACGACGGTAACTGTGCCATTAACAGCGCCGGAAGCATTCGTAGTGAAACGAACAATCAGACCGGCTGCATCATCATCAGCAACAGTAGCGTTAGTTGTCGTAGCAACGACAGCGGTAGATACAGGGCCACCACTACCAGCGGTAGTAATAGCGACTGCAGTTACGTCATGATCCACGACAGTGCGTGCACCATTTAGTAGAGTTGGAACGCGGCCTTCAACAAGACCAGCGGAAGTAGGATGATCATATGCACCCTGACGACCGTCAGACAACGAGTAAACACCCGAGTCAGCAGTAGCAGTTGCAGGATCAAACGAGCGTTGCGTTTTAGCAACGGAGTAAGCCTTAATAGATGCCATTTATTTTTCCTCAAATAGCTGTGGACGAGTCAGAACCGACACCACCCCAAGCGGCCGCAGTTGATAGAGAAGGGCTAGCAGCACCTGTCTCTTTACCAACAAAAGGATTCATAGTATTGCTATGAACCGTTTGACCACCGAGGTATGCCCGCTTACCAGTGCCAATCACATTATCGCAAGTAGCACGGCGAGTTGTACCTTCAAAGTAAGTTGACATTTTTACCTCTATTAAGCAGCAGCTTGTAGCTCAATGGCACAAGCAGGGTTCAAAGTACCGACACCCATAGCGAGGCGTCCGACAATGATGTCACCTTGGTACATGGTCTTAACATCTGCACCAGTAGTCTGGACAGAGGGACCGATACCTTCAACAACACCAGCACAATCTTTCTGATAAATCAGACCAGCGTGAGTACGGAAGTCACCAGAGTAGTCATTGTTTTCACCATCAACACGAGCAACGGATCCAGCGTTGGAGCCTTGCAACATGAATGGGAGGTTGTTAGAACGCTTGATAGAAATACCAGCGATCTCATATAGACCTTCTCCGGAGTTCAGGTTACCCTGAGTATTTCCAAAATCTCTGTTGAGAATATTTGAATCTACTTGCGATACGAGTGCGTAGTACTGACGTGGAGACAGGATGGCACAACGTCCATCACGGGGTACATTTTTTTCATCCAAAATACTGGCCGCTTCAAAGAATGAATCGACTAAGGATTGAGCATTGTACTGATTGTTAGCACCCAAACGGATGACAGAACCACCTGGCTCAGGGCCTGGTGCAGCAGTCACTGGATGTGCTTCACGCGCAGCCTTTGCAATAGTACGGAAGACTTTCTTGTCATAAGCTTCAGCCAGAGCATGTCCAATCTTTTTGGAGATCTCTGAACGAAGTGAGTAATGAGCAAGAGTCTCATCAAGGTCATAAATGAATGCTGAACTAATCAGCAGGTCATCCATGATGATGGTCTTCTCTGCCACTGGGGGATCACCACCACCAAGAATTGGAGTACCAGGAGTGTGGTAAGCCGCTTGCATACGACCGGTAAAGATGAACTGCATACTCTTACCATTACGGAGAGTACGGTTCTGAATAGTACCTTTAGCGATGCAGTTAGACTCATAAGCTTTGAACATCTCTCCACTAAACAGTTTCAGATAGAGAGCATATTTGCCAGTAGCGGCAGAGTCTTGATAACCCTGAGACAGGGCTAGTTGAGGGCTCGAGTTAATCGAACCGAAAGGAGTAGGCCGTGTATTATTAACAGCCGTTCCTACATTAGGAGCAGTCATTGTTTTAAAGAGGTTGTAGTTTTGCTATTCCTCTGACGTCAGAAGTATTAAATTGTATATTTGTTTCGTGTTAACCTCACGAACCGGTTCAGCTAAGGGTGTCCGCGTACGGGCCAAAGCTAAAAGACTGGGGAAGGAATCGAACCTCCCCTACACCATCAGCCAATCTGTTTGTAAACTACACCGCGATAACGAAGAGCATCAGCCTTATAGTTTGCTGATTTCTTTTTTAGATTAGCGATGTAGCGGGTAACGATGTTGGACATTAGTAGTACCTTATGCATAGCTCCCGTTCCATAGCTATGTATCATGCGACCTAAAGGTTGAACGTAAGGTAATTTATTTAGTGACAATCATTGCCCATCCATTATATGGATTAGGGATTGCCCATCTTGGAAGCCAATTCTTAAATGAGTAATGGAGACATTCACCATCTAATGATGGGAGGTAACCACCTGAACCAAGGTTAGCATCACCATTAGGGTCATGCATGTAAAAACCAGTGTCATCATAACCTACAACAACGGACCAATGACCACCACCAGTTGGTGCAGAAGGAGGGCCATAATGTAGCCAACCAACAGCAACTGGTCTCCCCTGATCAATCTCACCAATCAGGGTTTTCTTTTCACAGTTAGTACGAAACCTTGGATCAAGTCCAAGACTACGTAATGCAGACTCCTGTGCCATAGCATCAGTGCTGTCTCCATACTTCTGTCTAACTGCATTGTATGCATCATCCCCCTCAATGTAGCCATGATACATAGCAATCATTGCACAAGAGGATGAGAAACATTCTCTGTATCCGGTGCCACTTACATTATCTAATTGAGATTGATATGGTACATCCAGAATTTTTTTAGTCATATTTATTCAGGTAGAATTGCACGACGAACAGCAGAGACTGCTTGATCATCGAGAGTATTTTCAGTTTTTTTAGCTAGTGCTTCAAGCACGTCAACAATAAGTTGCTTGACTTGTTTGCTAGTCAGGAAGCTAAACAGAATAGGGCGAAGTACAGTAATAATCATGATGATAATTTGTCGAGTTTATTTTCAATGCGGACCATATGATTCTCCATACGATCCAGAGCAGAAGTAAAATCAGCTTTAGATAAATATGATTCAGCTACCCTTAGTTCATGATGATCAACACGACGATCTAGACTATCAATTTTACTGTGTAGCTGTCGGGTGGCAGCTCCAAGAGCAGTGAACAATGCAAGAGCAACTGTTACACCAATCTCAGTCATTAGGCGACCACCTCTTCTCCGATATCAGTAGTGCCGTCTGACTTCTTACCAGTCAACATTTCACATGCATCGAGACGCTGTGCTGTTGTACCGGAGTCAGGGTTGTCACCATAACCAGTCGTAGGAATAAACCACTGATCACCAGTGGTGCTAACCATATATTGAACTTTACTTAAAGCTCTGTTGCTAGGATTGTATGCCATGATTAATTACAAGATTGATAAGTTTACTTTTATCCAATAGTAGGCGCAGTCAGTGCTACTTCAGTAGTAGAAGTTGCTGCAAGATCAAGTGGGAAGTTATGAGCATTACGCTCATGCATGACTTCCATACCTAAACCAGCACGGTTCAGAATGTCAGCCCAAGTATTTACGACATGTCCTCCATGGACAATCGATTGATTAAAGTTAAATCCGTTTAGGTTGAAAGCCATGGTAGATACACCAAGAGCAGTAAACCAGATACCAACAACAGGCCAAGCTGCCAAAAAGAAGTGGAGACTACGGCTGTTGTTAAAAGAAGCGTACTGAAAAATAAGACGACCAAAGTATCCATGAGCTGCCACGATGTTATAGGTCTCTTCCTCTTGACCGAACTTATAACCGTAGTTTTGACTTACCTGTTCAGTCGTCTCACGAATGAGAGAAGACGTGACAAGGCTTCCGTGCATAGCAGAGAACAAAGCCCCACCAAATACGCCGGCAACACCAAGCATATGAAAAGGATGCATAAGAATATTATGCTCCGCTTGGAAGACGAGCATGTAATTAAAGGTCCCGGATATCCCGAGAGGCATTGCATCTGAGAAAGAACCTTGTCCAAATGGATAGACAAGAAAGACTGCAGACGCTGCGGCAACGGGTGCTGAGTATGCGACAAAGATCCAGGGCCTCATTCCAAGTCGATAACTAAGTTCCCATTCGCGTCCCATGTAAGCGTAGATACCGACAAGGAAGTGAAAGACGACAAGTTGGAATGGTCCTCCGTTGTACAGCCATTCATCGAGACTTGCTGCCTCCCAGATAGGGTAGAAATGTAGACCGATTGCGTTGGAACTTGGGACGACTGCGCCTGAAATGATGTTGTTGCCATAGAGTAAAGAGCCTGCGACTGGTTCACGGATACCGTCGATATCAACGGGTGGTGCTGCAACGAATGCAACGATGAAGCATATAGTTGCTGCTAGTAAAGTAGGTATCATTAAGACACCGAACCAACCAACATAAAGCCTGTTGTCTGTTGAGGTAACCCATTTACAAAAGGCTTCCCAGTTATTTTGTTTTTGTAGTCCTGAAAGAATAGCGGTCATTAAAGTAATAGTGCATTTGTTTTGTAGCAATTAGGTAAGACCATTTTTAGGACTTGGCTGTCCAATAGCTGTGGAGGGAATTGCACCCTCCTTATTCTATTCAGCTAGTTCATTCGATAAACTTCAACAGGTGCTACACCAACATCTTTCATGCCAATGCGTGTAGCTGTTCCTTTAGATAGGTCAAGGTGCCGTCCAGGAATGTACGGTCCTCTGTCTGTGATCATCACCACCTCGCAAGTCTTATAACAAACCCGTAGCCGGGTGCCAAAGGGGAGGGACTTGTGAGCTGCAGTACTGGCATACATGTTGTACACGGAGCCATTAGCAGCGGTGCGACCATGGAAATAATCGCCATACCATGAAGCTGTTAATACGATAGTGGATAGGAGCGGTATCATTTAGCTACGATATCCCTTGTAATCATCTCTTGTAAAAGTAGACCCGTTGTTAGTCCTAGGCTTTTTCTTACCAACAGTTCCGGTTGCAGAGTCATACTCTTGAGTCCCACTATTATCTATAGGTGTTACCGCTTCACCACTTTGCTTTACAAGTTCTTTCTGGCTCTCAGCCTGAGGCTTTTTATCTCGCTTCATTGAAACAAAACCAGGATCAGTTCCTGGAGCTGCAGGTGCAGTACGTTGTGAATCGGCTACAAGCTTGCCAATATTCAAAGCTGCTTTAGCAACCTGTTTCTTGTCAAGTGTTTTCTTGCCGTCTTTATCTTTTTTATAAAACATTAAGCCTTTCCTTTTTTTGGGTAGTTTGAATTAAGACCATTACGACCAGGTATGCCACCAAGTTGTGAAGCAATAGATCCCATCTTGTCATTCATCTTTTTCTTAGCTTGGGCAGTAGGCTTCTTAGGAGGTTTGCCGTATTTCATTTTTTAATTTTTACGCAGTTGTTTACACGAGTACCACCTTTAACTTTGGTACCAGATTTTTTGTAACCTTTCCAACAGGAAGGATCTAGGCGAGAGTTAGTAGCTTTAGCTTTACTTTTTTTTGCCACCACCTTTTCCTCCCTTACACCCACCACGTTGCTTAGTAGAAATAGTCATGATTAATACATAAGATCATTGGAACGTTCAAGTCTATCCATTACATCTTGACGATATGCCGGATCATTATCATAGCGAGAGTCTGACATTGCTTGCACAACTTCAGCTTGACTACGGAAAACATCTTGTCGAGTAGGAGCAGCGTTACCTGAGAGAAATTCAGAACCCTGCCAACCTTGGGATTCACTCCACCTATAAGCAAGGGCCTGGACTGCAAAGAAACATGCAGCAGGATCACCTGAATTCATGACACTGTCATACAACTCAGATTCAGAGGCCTGTAGATTAGAGCTTGCCCATTCAACCATACTGTCATACTCAGATTGACCACCTACTACATCATAAATAGCACGAATGTTATCCTGTGATAGTTCAGGAGTTGTATCATTTTCATTGCGATACTGAAGATACATTTGAGCAACATCTGCAGCATCCATATTGCCAAGAGCAGTCAGTGTTTCCTCAGACCATTCAGTTTGCGCCTCATCCCATAGAGTATCTAAGAAAGAGATATCTTGTGTATCTGCTTCCTGAGTTTCCTGTTGATACTCCTGTTCAGATTCAGGCTGCTGTTCTTGAGAGAACTTACTTTGTAGTTCTAGGTATGCTTTTTCTAATTCTTCAGCACTTTGGAATTTACCTGCAAGGGCTTGTGATTGTTCTTGTGCAAGCTCCTCACCTTTCTGAATAGAGTCAAGCTCATCATCAGAGAACTCAGGTTGCTGTTGATCAGGTTGGTATGTCAGTGTTGTCATATGCTGTTAGTGATGTCAAATTACCAAGCCCCACCTCAGTTACATAACCAGTTTCTCTACCAAGGGTGGGGGTACCGACTTTAGCTTTCTTTTGATAACGGTCGGGTGGTAGTTGGTCTTTCAGATACAACTTAGATCTGACAGGTAGATCCCGAAGATCTTCGACAAGTTCTTCAGGTTCAAGGTGTGGAGCTTTAGCCACAGGTTGTGGTTTAGGTGCCCGCTTCGCCTTGCTGGAAGGCGGTCTGGTTGGTTTGTTGTTGGTCATTTATAGCTTGGGGTGCATTAGGATTAACTTGTGGATCCATCACAGGTGAGTTAGCGAAGGCTGCAGCTTGTTTAGTAAGCTCAATATCTTTCTGAGATTGAACCTGCTGCTGAGCAGAAGCTTGTGCGGCCTGCTGTACCTCTTCCTGTCCTTTGACAAGATTAAGAACATCAATACCTTGTGCTGCTGCTAGTCTTTTAATAAACTCATCTTGATTAATATAGGATCCGACTGCTTCCGGACCCATTGTTTGGGAAATGGTGGTAATAAAAGCAGTAAGACTTTCACGATCCTGTCCTCTGCCAAGAGCATTAACTCCAGCCACAATAGTGGGAGAGACAATATCTTTTGGAAGCTTAGGGATAGATCCATCCCGCTGTAAGACAGCGAGTTTACGATTAAGATAAGGTACGAGAAACTCTGTAGTTAGCAAAGAGAATAATCCTCCGAGCTGAGTTTCTAATTCCATCTGTGTCATACGTACTTCTTCTGCAGTTGTACGTTCAGAGTCACGCACGTTGAGAATAAGGAATGCTTCTGATAAACGTTTTTCATAGTTCATCATCTGCTGCTGAGCCGTAGCAAAGTCTGCTCCTTTACCAACTTGAATGACGCCAATATCATCGGGCCTACCTGTAACGATTGCCCCATTACCAGCCTTAGCAAGGGTCTGAGGTTTGGTAGTACTACTAGGTGATACAACAAATACAACTTTAGCTGCTGCTGCACTACCCTCAACAAGAGCTTGAGATAAAGCTTCGAGTGATTTAAGATCACCAATAAACTCCTCTACTCTGCCTCTACCGTACGGTTCACCATCGCTAATATTGAAGCGTAATGGTAACCATGGGTTTTGATCAAGGGGTGCTTTGCTGTAGCTACCAGGGATTGCTTTGTCGAAAATCTCTTGATACCAGACGACTCTATTATTCTCTCTGCGAACGTGGGTGTAAACATCCACTTCATTTGAAGAATAATCTTTTGGACGTCCAACAGAATCCGGTTTTGGATCTTGCTGTTCTTTTGGTAAATACTTTTCAACTAATTTTTTGTTGACTTTTTCTTTGGTGATGATTTCTAATACGTTACCATTCCCATCACGATCTATGACATAGCGATTTAAAGGGTAAAGCTTTAGGCCTTCTTTTCCCATATATACTAATGCGTTACCACTGACAATCAGATGCTTAAGTGCCTGGTGTACAACTACACGATCACTTGATGCAGCGATACTTTCCAGAATAGTACGTTCAATTTTAGAGAAGGATAACTCCATCTCGGCCCTAATTGTGGGGTCTTGAACAAGATCTGGGACATTGGATTCATTAATTTGTAGCTTGAAGAATGCTGTTTGTGTAGGTAACAATGCCAACATAAGCTTTGCAGCCAATGCATTCACACCCTTAGCACCAACTGATTGCCAGGGTGTAGGGAGGACACGCATACCTTTTACATAATCTTCTTCACGACGTACAAGATAAGGGAGAGTAAGCCTGCTGGCTTCCCATGCTTTGTCTAGAAATTGAGAACGATCACCTGTTAGTTCATCATAGCGTTGTCTACAAGTGTTCATTTACTTACTTTTTTTTAGAAACTGTTTTACCTTCTGAATCCCCTTTGAATTTACCTTCCAAGGATTTTTTATGGTAATTAGGGTTATCATAAGATACTTTCTGTGGTATTCTTAATTTAAGATTATTAACCTTACTTTTAGTAGGCTTAAACGTATCGCCTTTCAAATAAGACTCTTTGTTTTTACCCTTTAATTGTAGCTTGGGTATTTCTTTAAGCTTAGGCTTTTTTGGTTTACCCGGAAACTTTAAAGGAGAGGGAAGCTTGTTGATTCTGTTAGTTACAAACTTACTATTAGATTCTGTTTGTTTCTCCGATGTTACTCTACGATCTTTCCCAGTAATATTAACTTCACGATTTGATCGTTTCTTTTCGAGAAGTTTTTTATTTTTTTTGTAGGCATCGGTGTCTTTGTAGTCACGATCTCCTTTGTACGTACTAGCCATGATCTTTTTCCAAACGTTTTGCGACCCATTCAACCACTGAACGTTGACCAGATTGGTACATAATTTTGTTCAGGGAATCGTCAGGGTTAGGTGAGACTGGTGGGAAAATCTCATTGAGTTCTGTTAGCAGTGTCGCGTCAGGGACACCAATAACGTCATGCGTATTGAGGTAAGTTGACATTACTATGCTCGAAGAATGCTGGCATCCTTGCTGACTTAGTAGCAGAAAGCTGTGGTGCTTTACCCTGATACATTAAGTTATCGCTAGAATCCAACCAAAATTTTTTATCTAGATATCTATCGGATGCACCTACCTTAAGTGGTTGCATCACCCAATTAATCGTGGCCAAGCGGAGCTTATTAAGACTAGGACTGATATCAAGCCCCAGCTCCCTACAAACAATACTATTGGTAGCAACATGAATTTGTTCATCTCTAGAAATATCTGCACTTACTGTTCGCATTCCAGCGTCACCATTAAAGCGAAAGAATGGTAGAAGAACGAAGAAAATTGCACGTTCGGCCACCATTGCTTTGGTAATTGTGTGATCAGGATGCGAGACCCAAGCATCACGTAACCGTAACGCTTCTGCTTCAGATGTTTCATCCATCCCGTAAGCATTGGCGATGTAGCCAAGAGCCACGTCGTGGTTTTCTTCGTCCCGGACATTGGATTCGAGTAGTTCCCTCGCCACGTCTGGAACTTCATTAACCAGGGCATCACGGATAAAATCTCCCACAGGTAGTTCCATATGTCGCATAGCAAGTGCACGGTGAATCGTTTCCTCCGCACCGGTCTTGCATGTACCAGCACTTGTCTGAACTGGTGTCCATTTTCTTTTCCTTGATAGTAGTTTTTCGTATGGGTTCATTCTGCACAATCACATTGAGGTTCATTTGTTTCTCGTTCAGGTGCTAAGAGACTGCTCAAATAATCATCCACTTCATCTTCAGCGATTGCTGCATAAGCATTAGATTTATCTTGCACATCTCCCATCACTTGAAGCGAATAATATAAAGAGGTTTGTGGAGACTGAAGCCACTCTTCAATAAAGTCCTCATCCATGACAGTCATATCTGACCACCAGTTGAAAGAGTAACCGTGAAGAAGTCCACTGGATTGGTAGAGACGCATGATGCCGTCTGCTACCCGTTTGTAATTTTCCCAGCCAACTTCTGATGCAATTTCTACATCACCGTAGTTATAAGTTTGAACACCAAAGGTGCCAGAATCTCTATCAACAGTACGTGAGATAGGTGGTGCAATCTCAGGCGTACAGGTGTAACCATCAGCGTCCTTTGAACGGTAGCTACAAGACGCTGTAGGAGCGATAGCGAAGGCTCGCTTCATTCCATACTTATGAGCAACTAGCGAAGCATCACGGATGCCATGAGCCATCTGTTGTACAAGAGAATAAGCAGCAGTAGCTTTTATTTCTCCTGCTGAGTATTGATCTAAGGCTCGTCCGAACTGTTCGTAGGTGACACCGTACCTCCGCAAGAGGTTTGCGAGACCCAAGATTCCAAGTCCAACCTGTCTATCTGTGGAAGAAGATAAATATTCTCCAGTCTCTCCCACACCTGTTTTTGAATGTAACTGGCAAAGCTCTTGCATCCCTTCAACATAAGCACTAGGGATCTGTTCGAAGCTACAGGCTCCAAGGTTAATGTGCTCCAATAAGCACGTACCTCGGGATGGCAAGTACACCTCAAGACATACATTTCCTCTGATTCTTTTTGTTCCTTCATATTTTACCTTGTTTAGCCAGACATCTCCAGCTTTAATTGATTGAATAAGTAGATGTTTGATTGTTAATGGCAGTTCATCCCACCATTCTTGTGTGATATTGACACAACGTTTTACCCAAGGTAGAGCTGAACGTGGCGTAGCAATAAACTCTTCTAAGTCTGGATGTGACGCGTCTAAATGTAAAACTACTGCACCGTTTTTGAATCGTCCGCCTCTTCTGAGAGTTTCGTTAAGAGCCGAGTAGATTCGTCCAAATGATACAGGACCACTCGCAACGACGCCTGACTCTCTCTCGGTATCTTTAGCATCAAGTCTTGATAGATGGATAGCAACTCCTGCTCCATTGCGGAGAGCGTGGGAACAAAAACGCCAAGATGCTTCAATTCCATTAGGTCCTTCGAGTTCATTGTCAACAACGAATACTGTGCACGACACAGGTAAACGGCCATTAGGATCATCGATCCATGATTGGACACGTCCAGTTCTAGAAATTAATTCAGCCATTGATCAGATCGGTTAGTGTAGGTGGTTCATAGTTAGGACCTTTCAATACCTTCCCATCTTCACGACGGATAGGTTTTCCATACTCGTCTAGCTTTGACAAGTTAGATTTATGGACACGCTGCATTGCTTCGTCCAGATCCCATTCCTTAGCAGCAGCGTATTGATAGCAGACATAAACAAGGTCAGCTAATTCTTTTAGTTGCTCTTCAAAACCTTCATCTTGAAAAGCTGTACAAAATTCTTGATACTCCTCATCGATCAAACTCTTTTGCATAGTCATCGGAGTCATCTCCAAAGAGTATGCTGACCGGAATTGGGTTGCCATCATCATTAGAGTTTGATTCTGTGTGTTGTAATTCATTCTGTAAGTAGTGGATTGCTTTTTTAAGATCTTCAGTTTTGCTGTCTTTATATCCCGCTCTGCAGATATATTTAACAGCACACCCTAGATGATAGTTTAGTCCTTGGTCTCGTATAAAGTCCCAAGGCTCCATGGAACCTCGTGTGTAGTAGGTGGGAGATTCGGCCATTGCTTAACTAGCTGTGAAACGTTGTTTGTGAGAATGAAGCATTGCTGCTGCAGAGTTAGAAATAAAGTTTGCATATCCTCCTTTGAGATCTTCTTCAGGCTGTCCTGGATTTGTCTCATCTTCAGATCCTGTTCCATCGTTAGTTCTAAGATGGGCATTGGAGGGATCGAATAAGATTGGTTTGGTTCCGTCATAGTCATCTGATGTAAGTATTTTTGCTAGTCGTGCATTACGTAGAGCATCACCTTCAGTCAGGCCTTTTGACTTAAACGCTTGCACTACAGAATCCCAGGTATACCCATAATCAGCAAAAAATTTTGCGCTTGTTTTTACACCGAATCCTGGTGCACCTGAGTAACCATCTGTGCTATCACCAGCCAATGTTTGAATAAGGAACCATTCCCAACCGCTTTGTTTGTCGATTGTGAACGTTTCTTTGAGGTCATATAGGATTCCAGGTATCTGCTTCATATCCTTATCAGGAGAAACAATAATGCAGTCATCATTCGATGTTGCATGTATTCCCATCGCATCATCTGCCTCTAGTTGTGGCATACGGATCACTTTATAATCCTCATGAAGCTTGTGAATTACTCGTTTGTATCCACAGGGTTTCTTGCGGTTTCTGTGCCCCTTGTAATCAGCGGCAACTGACTTGCGAAAGTTAACAGAATCACTGAAGAAAAGAATGACATTAGCATCAAAGAATTCGGATTTAATACGATCAATGTCTCTAATAACTGCAGCATAAGCCTCACTGAATTTACTTCCGACCATGATCACATCATCACCCCAATCAATGTCATACTCTGCTGCTGCACAGCATTTGTAGACAATGTAATCAGCATCAATAAGTAGAGTAGTCATCCTTGCCCCCTGCTGAGTTTGCGATCACCTTTAGGCTTAGATCTCCTTCCTTGTCCTTGTCGTGTCTTTTTTCCAGGACGATCAATTTTTTGAACTTTTTTTCCGTATAGCATTAGTGGGTGTCTTTCCAGGTGGTTCCTTGGACTGCTTCAGCGTCAATTCGGCATCGGAGTTTGTAGTACTCGCCAGCTTCTGTTGCGCTAAGTACCAAGGATGAACATAAGTCTTTGGCATGTTTAGGTTCTACTTCGAACTGCAACTCATCATGGATAAATGCTAGTTGAGAGCAGCATAAATTTAATTGTTTGATGTGATCTTGATTGATACACATCCATTTCTTAGCGATAACCCCAGCTCCTGATTGGAGCAAATAGTTCAACGCTTTGTGTGGAGAATCAAGTACAATTCGTCTCTTGTCAATAGATTGCACATAGCCTCTTTCACTCGCTTTTTTAATTGCGGTGAGAAGCTCACTAAGTCCATCGATAGCCTCCACATATGCCGCTCGAATCTCTTTACCTTTTCTTTTTGCTTGAGACGAGGATAACTGTTTGTCATAAGAGTGCCCGATTTTTTCATCGCCTGCTCCATACAGAAAGGCGTAGCTAATTGTCTTTATTTGAGATCTAGATACTCCTACTTTGTCAGCATTAACTTGATGAATGTCTCCGTTGAGGAGGATGTCGGCATATCTTCCACTGTCGAATCTCGCAAGATAGTGAGATAACATGCGAAGCTCAATGCCACTAAGATCAGCGCCGACCATAGTGAGACCTGGACTTGCTGTGAAAAGTGCTCTAAATCTTTCGTCACTTGGCACTTGTGCGAGGTTTGGGTTTCGATGGCTTGCTCTGTGGGTTGCTGTTGTGACTGAACAGTGGTGATGGATTCTGTCATTCGTACATAGCTTCAGCCAAGCGTTCACGCCTTCTGAGATCATCCCAAGCATTTTCGTTACCTTCAAACAGGTCGCAAACTGCGTAGAAATCGGAGACGCTATATCTGTCAGAACAACTTCGTCGATGATAGGTTTCCCAGTAGCTGTCAAACTCGTCGGAATCCAGCCATAAAATGTTTGCAATATCCATGCAATGTGATCTCGTGAAGTACAGTTTGTGTCTTTTAATCTAGTAAAAGAGGCGCCTTTGATGTAGCCTGAAGTTTTGTTATCTCTTTTTGGAGTAAAGCTAGCTCCTGCGACGTAAGGGTGCTTTTTGCGAAGTACTTCTTCAGTGATGAGAAGCTCTTTTCTGAGAGTCGATGCAAGTTGCCATGCAGAGCGCTCATTGAAATACCATCCATGGATCTCCTGTTTAGTAAGTATTTGTTGAACGCGATGCTCTAACTGCACCCATTCAGGTATTTTTGGAAGTGACAAAATAGTTTGGTGGTAACGTGTACATCTTGGATGCAATAGTCTTCCATTGATTGAGACCATTCTTTCCAATCAGCGTCTTTGCCAAATGAACCTTTAAATTCACCGAGTCGATAACCGTAAGATTCCAGAGAGTGTCTGCCGTATAACTGCAACGGCATATGTTGCCAACTACGCTTTTTATCAAGCGACATCATGTCAGAATGATACAACCTAGATAGAAGTAAAGTATCAACCATAACGCCAGGCTCAGTAAACCAAGGAAATAATTTGCTGAGAACAGGGCAGTCATACCCAAGAATGTTATGACCAATAATGCAATCAGCATCCTGGAGTCTCTGTACCCCACGTACAACAGGTTCCGCTTGACCCGTGTCATTGTACGCAATAGTTTCTTTAGTCTCAAAATCATGAATAGCAATGCAGTGGATAGAGGAAACGGTGCTTAAAAATCCATTTGTTTCAATGTCAAAGACAAGGCTCACTTCGTTTTCCATACGTAAGTCTTGTCTACGAATTGAGCACGTTTGATAGCAGCTTCTGTAGGGGGATTAGGTTTATTTAATTTCATTTTTTGAAAATTAGAAATCAATTGTTGGATCGAAACTTTCACTTTGTGTCTCTGTAAATTTACAAGTTTCAAGGTTATACGTAAGTGCACAAGCTACACCAGTCTCGCCTGAATAGCGATTTTTAAGGACTCTAACTGTCGTAACACCTCCAGCTTGGTCTGATTGCTGGTCGCGTTCAAGTCCAATGACCGTATCGCTGAGCTGAGCAATAGCAGCAGATCCTCGCAATTGTCCGAGCGTAACTCGTGCTCCTTCTTCATGATTTTTATCTCCAGTTGTTCTCTTTAAATGTGATACAAGGAATAGTGCAATGCCAGTTCTTTCAACCAACGAACGGAGACGGGTCATAGTGATATCAATCATTCTCCTTTCATCTCCATCTAATCCTGATAGCAAGATAGATAGGTGATCAAGAAAAATGATTTTGCAATCAAGACCGCTTGCTAGGTACTCAATACGATTGTAGATAACGTCTGGATCGTAGGAACCAAAGCCATCAAATAGGTATAAGTCCCAGTTAGCCATTGTCTCATTGAATGCTTCTGTCAGTTCTTCATGTGTAGGTTCTCCAAGGTGTAGAGATTTACCTACAGAACTGCTCATAATACCTAGAGCTGTTTGTCTATTGGACTCTTCAAGAGCCAAATAACCGACTCGTTCTCCCCCTTGTAAAAGAGAACTTGCAATACACCTGCAGAAGCTGGACTTGCCGATACCGCTGCCTGAAGTAATTGTGCACAGTGTTCCACGTCGTATGCCATGGAGTTTATGGTTAAGTCCTTCGAAGGGGTAGTCATAATCATTTGGGGGATTAGGTGTAGTAACTAATTCAAGTAGGGATTTACCATCAACAATGCCGTCCGGCCTGTAGGGTTTAGCATCCCAAAATGCACGAGTTAATGCGTCATAATCCTTCGCTTGTAATGCATCTGAAGCATCCTTATATGCGGTTAGGCGGGCTATAGATACCTTGCCAGGTGGTAACACCCCCGCGGCAGATTTAGAGGCCTCAATACCTGCATCATCGTTGTCGAAGAATAAAACAATCTCGTCATAGCCTTGAAGAAATTGTAGATTCTTTTGTATCGACTTCTTTGCTGATGAAGCACCAGATGGTAGCGATACCACTGGCCAAGTAGGAGCGATTTCATGACAAGAGGCAGCATCAAGCTCGCCTTCAGTAATGACAATTCGCTTACCGGTACTAGGCCAAAGGTGTTGTCCAAAGAAGGTTCCATCAGTATCACCTTCATAGGAAAAGGTCTTGTTTGTTGTACGCGTTTTTGCGCCAATGACTTGACCATCCGAGTTTTGATAGTGGAAACGAAGAACATCTCCATCTCTGTAGATCTTAAATTTTTCGCAAGTTTTCTCAGTGAGGTTCCTCTTGGGTAAACGGACTGCTTCACCTTTGTAGGTGCTTTTCATTTTTGTCGATTGTGAACGAGTGGAATTTGATTTTGTTAAGGTGTTACATACGAAGCAAAATCTATTCCCATCTGAATACACAGCAACTCCATCAGATGAACCGCAATCAGTACATGCATCATGTCGTTCAAATGAACCAGTCGATTGGTATGTTTGCAAAGCTAGTCCATAGAATGTTGTTGTTCTCACACCACTTGGCGTAAGTAGTTTTACTTTTCTTTGATATCTTGTTATATGGTGCTTGAAAGACCATCCTTAAATCAATTTCTGGATGTTGCTGTTTGACGGCCTTAATCTTACGACGATCCTCTGCTTCCCAGTACCCCTTGCACTCAAGATAAATACCGTTAGGGAGAAGAAAATCAGGAGTGTAGTTATGTTGAATTTGATATGGAACCTTAGTGGATTCATACTCATACTTCACTCCTAACTCCACCATAAGATCAGCAACTCTTTCTTCAAGTCCTGATCGAAAAGCCATTTAACATTTCCATTTGCGAAGAGCCAGGGCCTTACGTGTAGGCCTACCTTTCTCGTCTTTCATTGGGCCTTTGTTACCAGACATGCGAGCACAAAACGATTTCTTTCTTGGACCACCTTTAGGCTGTGGCGCCTTCAAGTTAGATCCAGTTTCACGGTTGTACTTGTCACGTCCAGCTTTCGTCAGCCCTCCAGATCTTGATTTGTGTTCTCCAATTTTCAGACTGACGTTTTTAGCCATTACCAAATACCAGGGATTAGCTGACCTGTGATGGCATAAGATCCAATTGCAGCGATAACACCTAGCATTGCAAGGCGCCCATTGAGCATCTCTGCACGCTCATTGTGTGATTCGTTCATTTCCATAATCTCCATTAAAGGTTCTGTAGCAAATAAGTTTTGACGATCTCCATCTTCAGTAGTAACTGTCATCAGAAGTCGTCTAACTCAGTATCAGTAGAAGGGACTACATTAGGTTCGGCGGCTTTATATCCTTTCGTGTTTCCGAAAAGTTACGCGACATCTTCGCTGCTGAGGTTCCCTGAGTCGGTTCCTGCAGCAGAGCTGAGAGACACAACTTGCACACCAACGAGTTTAAGCGAAGTACCATAAGTAACACCATCCTTGAGAATGTATGGCTTCTGATAGAACGCGACCTTGACCTTTGAGCCAGAGTATAGAGGTGTTGATTCGTCTGTAATTGGAGTTCCTTCAGTGTCAACAATAGGTGGCTTGGTCTCATCGTTGTATGAGAACTTGACCTTGTATTGTCCATCAGATACCTCCTCCCATGGTTCAGGCTTGAGAGTAGAACGCTTAGGGTTCTTTAGTTTTGATTCAGCCCATTTAATATTCTCAGCACGATCTACTTCAAGAGCTTCAATCATGGACTCATCGATAACAGTGGACAATGAATAGCCAAATTTACTTGGCTTCAGTACAGCTTGGAACCCTTCAAGGACAACAGGCTGTTCAGTTTTGTGGATAGTACGTGGCATTAATTAGTTTCAAGGTTGAATTTTTCTCCAGATACACGCATATGTGCTTGCATTGAAGAACGTTTGTATCTATTGGCGAAGACATCTGGAAGCCAGTATGTTTCTATCCAATATATTGTGGGACACAACCTAATGTGTTCTTCTACTGTGTGATTATGAAATCCAATCTGAATGCAACCATCGTGGGTTACACAATTGAACTCACTTCTGTAAATGTACAGTTTCACTAGCAGAAGAAATAGGTTGATTCAATCACTGACTCAGGGCAGAGATCGCCAATGATTGGAGGTTTAGTTTCAGCACCTATTTGGTTAGCCCAAGTATCAAGGTAAGAATTCTCAGCGAATAAGTGCATGTATGTTTCACGGACGATCTCTGAAAGAGTACCCATATCCGTTGCACGACACAATACAGAATCATGTATTAGTGCTAGCGGAGCATCGAACTTTAATGCAGATAGGTGAAGAAGACTTGCATCTAAGGAGTGGATTAAGTTCGGAGCCGTAGCATTTTTATGATGATTCAGATCTACCTTGTCGCTGTCTTCCGTAGCAATAGTAATATTGACACGGCCTAACAGTTGAAGCTTTACACCTACTGTTAGTTTCTTGTTTAATTTTTGAGTAACAATAAACCCTGATGGAGTTACCCATTCAAGTTCTGTTGCACCCTTCTTAATAGCTTTAGCTACCTCAGACTCGATCCATTTCATAGCAGCCATAGGACCAGGGACTACTACATCCATTGCTGCTCTTACAGCATTAACAGTTTCAGTTAAGTCCTCCTTACTAATCTCTACACCCTTTTCCTTTAGAGCATCACGAATGTATCCTCTATTACTATGGGGTTTAGCGTTATAAGGCACCGTCATAACTACACGTTTGACAGTCTTTCTATCCATGTAAGGTTGAATACTTACAGGACAGTTTGGTTTGGCTTGCTCGGCAACGATTTGATAGGCGTCTTGTGGCCGATCTGACGGCAAGACGTTGACCAATCTTGCAGTGGACGCATCTCTACAGAGTCCGGCGAGGATTTGTAACCCGGAACAAGTTGCATCGGTTGCAACTGGCAAAGAAGTAAAATTTCTATCACATTTAATTACACAATGATAGTACTCATCACATGCTGCTAAGAACTGCCAGGGTTCTTCTGCTGCTTCCCACATAGATATGGTGCTTATTGGGTCTTGAGCGACCGCAGAAATCACCGCATCGTTCTCTTGCACCCATTGCATACGTTCATGCATAGGTGCTTTATCAAGACCATAAGTAGTAGCAACTTGAAACGCTAGCCATTCTTCAGCATCAGGTGTCATGTATGACTCCTCACTAAATTTAAGTAATGACTTACCAAAATCAGTATCCTGAGGAGTTAAGAAAGCAGGGATGGGATAAGCACGTCCTCTGTAGTCAAAGGACCAAGGAATGAAGAACTCCTTCTTATCTTTGAATAGCTTTGCTGCTTCCATTGTCATGCGTGTTCTACATGACCTTTTGAATGAAGCTGCATTTGTATTTAATACTTCAGCAGCTCTTCGTCTGTAGTCTTTACGAGAATCTTTGTTCTCTGCAATATCTACAGGCTTAGGAGGTAGAGGGATCTCTACAATAGGGACAAACTTACCAATAGGCATTCCAGCTTGCATCAACGTCTCAGCGATGTCGATTGTGAAAGGGTTCACTTGATAACCTACCTTCTGAATTTTATTCAAGAAAGCATAGGGTGTTTCCCCCTGTATACATGGGACATTACGCCTAACCATGTCATGGCCTCGCATTACCTCATTTAAGATGTACCCACCTTGACGATTTTCTGACCAATCATTAGGTTCAATCAGCATTGGGTACGCAATAGGACTGAATAATTCAGCCGTTGCCATTATCGAATCTTTTATTTCTATAAATTCAGGAGTTGGTACTACATAATTTTCTTTCTTCTTACCTTGCTGTTTTGTTTGTTTGGTAAACCAGCCACTTGATTCCACGATGCAATCGAGTAACCATCCTCCAAGTTTTACACGATCAGGTCGATACCATGATGACCATTGCGGCACATCATAACGTTGAATGAGTGTACGGATAATGACAAACTTTTGATGCGTTCCAGTTGTATTATGCCAATAGTTTTTTTGAAGTGTATTGAGTAAACCTGGACAATTACGCTCATAAAACTGCATTTGTGCTTCTTGCTCAACGGCGTAGCCAATGGCATCACATACATCAACAAGTCTGTTTTGTTTATCTCTATAACTAAAAACTTTGTCGAAGGTAATCTTTAACGCAATGGCGGCACAGGCCGCAGCTTCTATTGGCTCAAGGTATTGACGTATTTCTCTGAAGGCTGGTCCATTACCCCCTTTTGAAAGTCGTAATTTGGTGTCTTCAATCCGCTTGGTAACCAGAGGCAGAAGAGTAGAAACACTGCTGCACCCATATACGCTAGCGGATGCATATGACTTTGCTTCGAGATCTCTCGTGTTCTTGCGTAAACGCTCAAGCCCGAGTCGGATTGCATCTCTTTCAAATTGAATTTGCTCATCTATTTGTGCTGGTGTTGCCAATGAAATTCCCCGCTAGAACCAGTGAATAGAATCATACCCTAGTGGATACGTGTGCACAACTGACGCCTCAGGCTTTTTCACCTGAGGTATACGTCAGTGATTAAGATTCGCCTTGGAACCTGAAACTAGCGCGTCTACCAATTCCGCCACATCCGCAGAGGGATTCCAACGATGAGACTCACCGCAGAATCGCCGCTATTGCAGCTAGAAAATGGTATCACGCTACCCATTAGACGCGCTCAGATAGAAGCCATCGCTTCCGTGAGTGCTGCATCTGTAGCCTTTGCATATCGTAACGTTGTCTCGACACGCTTGTGTCCGCAGAGAGCCATGATGGATCTGATTGGGACGCCAGCTTCAGCGAGCCATGTTGCGTAACTGTGTCGAAGTGTGTGGAATACATAAGCATCCTCTTTGGGTAGTAGTTTGTTGACCTTTCTAAAGGCTCTTAACAGTTGATCTTTGTCACGCCATTCATCACCGAAAATGCGTATAGCAGAAGACGATTGTGAACAACGGGAGTAAACAATGGCCTTGATCTTGTCATGGATCGGTATCGATCTGACATTCTTAGCCTTCGTTACTTGATCAGGTACACCACCAACATGTATCAAGTTAGATACAACATCAATGTCTTGATTCCTTAGCCTTAAGATCTCACCTTGTCGCATACCTGTATAGGCAGCGAATTGAATGATGTCAGATAAGTCATCACGCATAAATACTTCAGTGGACAAATGAGATAGTTGGTTAACCTCATCTTTGGTGTACCAAAATACACGTCCTTCTGATTCCTTACGCCTACGAAACTTAGGAGCGGATTCGATTAACTCATCGATGAGTAGGTGGTTAAGGACAGTCGAGAGTGCAGAGACGATTCGATTGATAGTCGCATCTGATTTACCTTCGTCTTCCCACTCAATACACCATTGATTGACAACGGCTGGTTTGATTCGTGAGATAGGGAAGGATCCTCCCGCGACCCTACTAATGTGCTCGCAATTAATTCGAGCTGT
>Ga0181379_1000210_pt1 | contig 30002 bp, 46 predicted proteins | sample 2SPOviralmetaG_FD_130115 | JGI IMG/M metagenome (GOLD analysis project Ga0181379, IMG submission 130115) | Marine viral communities from the oligotrophic San Pedro Time Series (SPOT) site, San Pedro Channel, CA, USA - 2 SPOT_SRF_2009-07-10 | ecosystem: Environmental > Aquatic > Marine > Strait... | reverse complement strand
TAAGTCACGTTATCAATTCCGCAAAAGATCGAGTGGGAGATGCAACTCAAACAATAAAACGACTTGATGAGTCAATAAACAAAGGCAAGGGCATCTTCTTAGATAACAAAGGCACAGAGAATATTGATTCTGGCTCTCTCTCTCCTTCCAAAACAAAGACAGAATCATAGAGCGATAAGGTGTTATCTTTTTCTCCGCACTTTATCGCTCGACCAAATTGCAATAACCCCCCTTTCGCGCGTGGCGTGGTAGCGTTATATATATAACTAATGAACTAATTTTTTTTTAATTTTATGAAATACGGTGTAGAAGCAGAAAAAGAACTAATGACTGAGCTATGGTCAATGAATATCAAAGATGATCCATTAAACTTTGTGAAATTCGTCTTTGAGTGGGGCAAAGAAGGCACCCCCCTCGAAAACTTTACTGGCCCTCGTAAGTGGCAAGAAAAAATTTTGCGAGATATTGGAATACACATACAAAGAAATCAAAGCGTAGATCTACCAGAAATGTTTCGCCTGGCTGTAGCTAGTGGTCGTGGTATTGGAAAATCCGCTTTGGTATCTTGGTTAATACTCTGGATGCTTTCGACACGTTTAGGCTCAACTATAATCGTAACAGCAAACACCGAACAACAATTACGCTCAAGAACATGGGCAGAATTAGGTAAATGGATGACTTTATCTATAAATTCACATTGGTTTAATAAAACCGCTACGACTATCAGACCTGCACCATGGTTTGAAGAAGCCTTAATTCGTGATTTAAAGATTGATACTGGCTATTACTACGCACAAGCACAGCTTTGGAGCGAAGAAAACCCAGATGCGTTCGCTGGAATTCACTCAAGTTACGGAGTTTGTCTAATTATGGATGAAGCATCAGGTATACCAGCACCGATTTACAGCGTTTCTGAGGGGTTTTTCTCCGAACCGACAGCAGATAGGTATTGGTTCACGTTTTCTAACCCTAGAAGGAATACTGGCCCATTTTACGACTCTTTTCATGGCAAACGCTCGTACTGGAAACAAGAACAAATCGACTCACGCTCGGTCGAAGGCACAGATAAAGAGCTATTCCAACAAATGCTCGAACAATATGGCGAAGATTCAACAGTCGCACGAGTGGAAGTACTGGGCGAATTCCCTCGTGCTGACGATGACACAGTAATTCCTATGGAGTTAATCAAAGCAGCCATAGATCGTGACGTAGCTTTATCCGCAAGCGCACCGATTATCTGGGGATTAGACGTTGCCCGTTATGGTGGTGATAATTCTGCCCTCTGCGTACGTCAAGGCAATACTGTCTTAGAAATGAAATCTTTTCAGTCTATGGACTTAATGCAATTATGCGGTGCGGTAAAAAATAAATTTGATGATTGCACCGCTTTAGAACGCCCACAAGAAATCTTGATTGATGTGATTGGTTTAGGTTCTGGGGTAGTTGATAGATTAGCCGAACAGAACTTACCTGTGCGTGGGATCAATGTTGCCGAAGCTCCAGCTACAAAAAAAAATTATTTAAATCTGCGTGCTGAGTTGTGGTTTGCAATAAAAGATTGGTTGGCGCAGCGTGATTGCAGACTTCCTAATGATGATGAGCTTGTTTCTGAATTAGCTGCGCCTATCTACAAATATACCTCATCTGGAAAAATAAAACTCGAAAGTAAAGAAGAAATGCGTAAGCGTGGAATTAAATCACCAGACAAAGCCGATGCGCTCTCACTAACAATGGCAAGTTCGGCTGCTTCCTTTAGTGGCAGTATGTCGTTTATGGGGTATAATTTTAGGCAACCTTTAAAATCTAAAATTATACGCATAGGTTAATCAATGGAAACAGACAAAGCTAAAGAAGAAAATCAAGACGAAGTAATCGACACGCAAGAATTACAGAGCATCTTAAAATCCGAAATGGATGATGCTAAAGACTACATCGACCAAATCGGTGAGTCACGAGCAGAAGCCACAGAATATTATTTAGGCAACGAACCAGAAGCAAATAGCTCCCTCCAGTCGGAGTTTATTTCTACTGATGTTCGAGATTCTATTTTATTTATGTTGCCGTCAATCATGCGTACTTTTTTTGGTACAAAGAAAGTCGTTGAGTTTGTCCCACGTAATGTTGAGGACATACCTTTTGCCGAACAACAAACCAGTTATGTAAATTACATTATTCAAGAAAAGAATCCTGGTTTTAAAGTTCTCTACGATGCGTTCAAAGATGCACTCGTGAGAAAGTCTGGCTTTGTCAAAGCGTTTTGGGATGACAGCATTTCTGCTGCTACCCACGAATACACCAACTTAACACCAGAAGCCTACATGGCTTTGGTTATGGATGCCGATGTCGAAATCGTCAAAGAGAAAGTTGAAATGCAAACCATGACAATGCTTGATCCTACGACTGGCGAAGAAGTTACGCAAGAAACCCCTGCTAGTTACGATATTACGATTAGACGAGTCAAGAAAAAAAATCAAGTCTGCATTGAATCTGTACCCCCTGAAGAAGTTTTGATTTCTCGTAATGCGAGAAATATTTATGAAGCACCTTACGTTGCTCATCGCATGGTAAAAACTGTAAGCGACTTGGTAGCTATGGGGTACGACCGAGAAGAAATGGAACAATACGCAGGTTCAGGCTCGGCTTTAGATGCTGATATTTATGACGAACTGGAAGCACGTAATCCTTATGACGATAATGTTTATAATGATCGTGGTGGGTATGGCAACAAGAATGTTTTATACGTAGAACATTATTTATTTTACGACTTAGATGGCGATGGCATAGACGAAAGAATTAGAGTTTGTACCGCAGGTGAAGGCATAAATGTTGTCAATGTTGAACAATGGGATGATTTACCGATTGTCATGTTTTGCCCAGATCCAGAACCACATACTGCGATTGGCTCATGCCCAGCAGACTATGTGATTCCAATTCAAAGAGCGAAATCACAAATCATGCGTGATACGTTAGATTCTTTAGGTCATGCAATCTTTCCGAGAATGGGTGTCGTTGAAGGACAAGTCAATATTGACGATGTTTTAAATACCGATATTGGTCAACCAATTCGTATGCGTGCGCCTGGTATGGTGCAACCATTTGCTGTGCCTTTTGTCGGTAAAGAAGCCTTTCCAGTATTAGGTTACTTAGACGAAGCCAAAGAAAATCGTACTGGAGTTTCCAAAGCAAGTGCTGGACTCAATGCTGAAGCTTTACAAAGCACGACTAAAGCTGCTGTTTCCGCTACCATGTCTGGAGCGCAAGGCAGAGTTGAATTGATTTGTCGTCATTTTGCTGAAGGTGGTATGAAAGAACTCTTTAGCTTAGTCAATAACTTGGTTATCAAACACCAAGAAGGACAAGATATGTTTAGACTAAACAATCAATTCGTACCTGTTGATCCTCGCTACTGGGATTCCGATAAAGACGTTAGTGTCAATGTCGCAATTTCCAAAAACAGCGATGACGAACGTATGGCAGTTTTAAATAACTTAGCAGGTAAGCAAGAACAAATTTTACAAACACTAGGGCCACAGAATCCTTTAGTGAATTTACAACAATACTCAAACACACTTAGCAAAATGATTGAGTTAGCTGGTTTCAAAGATGCACAAAGTTTTATCAATACGCAAGTGCCACCAATGCCACCACAACCACAAGAAGATAAACCTGATCCAGCTACATTGTTAGCGCAAGCAGAAATTCAAAAAGCACAAGTGCAAGCACAAAAAGCGGTCATTGATGCCGAAACAGATCGTATGAAAATCATTATGGAAGATGATAGAAGGCGTGATGAAGCTGAAGCCGAGATTAGATTGAAGTCAGCAGAGTTAGCTGGCAAGTATGGTACTCAGATTGATATTGCAGAAATCAATGCGTTAATGGAACGTGACAGAGAAACTATCAGACAGATAGCAAAAACTCAATCACAGGGGTTGTTTGATGACGACTTCAACATCTCCAGTTAAACTTTATCATTTGGAATGTGTGGTTGGGGAACACGTTTATATTGGCACAGACATCAAAGCTCGTAGTTTTGAACAAGCAAAATCATTTATGCAATTTTTATTTAAGGATAAAATAGGCGAAGATACAGAAATATTTTTAATTAAGGAAACGACTTTACACTAATGAAAGATTCAAGATTAAAACGAGCTGGTGTTTCAGGGTTTAATAAACCGAAAAGAACACCAGGACATAAAACCAAATCACACGTGGTAGTTGCCAAAGAAGGCGACAAAGTTAAAACCATCCGCTTTGGACAACAAGGCAAGACTGGTGATAAAACTATGACTAAGCGTGCTAAGTCTTTTAAAGCCAGACACGCAAAAAATATTGCTAAAGGCAAAATGTCTGCAGCGTATTGGGCAAATAAGGTGAAATGGTGAGAAAGTTTAAAAAAGTACCAAAGACCAAAGGTGGCGTACCTAAGAAGTATGTTGCTGGCGCAAAGAACCCAAAGGCAAGGGAGAAAGAAATAAAAAGAACTGCTAAACTATACAAACAAGGTAAATTAACCCCAGCTATGATGAACAGAATATCTAAACAGAGAAGCAAAAGTGGCAGGAAGTAAAGAAGCAACTTTAAAGAAATACGCTAAGTCTAGTGGTATTTCCAAAGGCACTTTAGCAAAAGTTTATAAACGAGGTCTTGGTGCATATTATTCGTCAGGATCTCGACCAGGTGTATCTGCACATGCTTGGGCGGCTGGCAGAGTACGATCTTTTGCTACAGGCAAAGGTGGTGCTAGAAAAGCCGATGCAGATTTACTCAGACCAAAAAGTAAAAAGAAATAATTATGTATCATTCAAAAAAGAAAAAAACTAAAAAATCTAAAATCAAACCTAAAACTAAAAAGAGGTATTAATCATGCCCTACAGTAAATATTCTCCAAAACAAAAGAAGTTAGCTAGAGTAGCTAAACCTCGTAATAAAATTACTGGTGCTGATTTTAAAAAATTAAAAACTAAAAAGAAAAAGAAATGAATAAAAAAATAAAAGCACCTAAAGGCTATCACTTTATGAAGTCTGGCAAGACTTATAAATTAATGAAGCATGAGGGCAAATTCAAACCACACAAAGGAGCTAGTCTAACTGCTGAGTTTGAAGTGCAAAAAACTCATGGTTAAGACAAGTGGACTTTGAGCAATATTATGTTGAAGCATCTCTATTTTTGGCAAGCGTATTAGGCGGACTTGCTCTCAAAGACTATTCGGTATCATTCATCAAAGGTCTTAAATTCAAACTCAATTCACAATTCAACGAAGGCGATAAGGTCTTATTAGATGGCGAACAAGCCATGATAATCAAAATTGGTATGGGTACTACTGTCTTTGGCGTATATTCAAAAGATGGCTATACTTGGCGTTATATTAGTAATAATAAAATAGAAAGTTTAAAGCTAGAAAAGATAGTTGATAAAAACTTACACGTTGATTCAGCACATGAGAAAGCTATGAAACTTAAAAATATATTAGAGGGCAAAGACAATGATTGATAAATTTTTTAAACCAATAAGCGATTTAATCGGTAAAGCCATACCTGATAAAACTAAGCGTATGGAGCTAGAAGCTAGTATCAAATCACAAATGATTGATTTGCAAAAAGCTCAAGCAGAAATTAATTTAGAACAAGCTAAACATCCTAGTATTTTTGTTTCGGGATCTAGACCTGCGATCCTCTGGATTTGTGCATTGGCCTTGATGTGGCAATACTTTTTAGCACCTTTGATGAATTGGATAGTAGTTATCTCAGGCTCATCAATACAGCCACCAGTTTTAAATACTGAAGGACTAATGACTTTGACTTTATCTTTACTTGGTCTTGGTGGTTTACGAACTGCTGAAAAATGGAAGGGTGTAGCTCGTAATAATATGCGAGAAGAAAATGTTAAAGATGTATTAAGACCTTGACATGGTTTTTATGACAGAAATATCAGCAGTCTTATCCGATAAGAGCGTTAAGATATTTGAAGGCCCATTGGTTTATGCAGATGACTTTGCCGAAGCCGAACGTAAAGCAAAAGAAATGAACAAAGATTTAATGGTCGTAGGTGAATACTATATGGCTGAAAAAGTATTATTTGAAGATGAACTGGGAATTATATAAAAACTTTAAAGCAGAAGAATTTGCTTGTCAGCATTGTGGCAAGGAAGGCATTAAAGAAGAATTACTAAATAGACTGCAAGTTCTTAGAACTTTTTTAAATTTTTCTTTTGTAGTTAGTTCTGGCTATCGTTGTCCAGAGCATCCAATCGAAGCAAAAAAAGCCAAGCCTGGTACACATACCACAGGTCTTGCAGTCGATATATTGTGTCGTGGCACAGAAGCATATAAAATTATAACTCATGCACAAGAATATGGTTTTACAGGTATTGGTGTTAATCAAAAAGGCAATAGTAGATTCATTCATTTGGATATTGCAGATCACTCAGAAGAAAGACCAAGACCTACTGTTTGGAGTTATTAATGGCAAAATCAACAGTAACAGAAGTAGATAAGCGTTTAAGTTCGCATGAAGCTGCTTGTGAACAACGCTGGAAAGAAAACTATAGGCGTTTAGAGTCTATTGAACATGGTATTACCTCAATTAACAAAACCCTTAGAAACGCCTTGATATTTGTCCTAACTATATTTTTAGGCGTAACAGGATTTCTATTTCAAGAAATTATTTATCAAGCCATCTCATAAATTATGCCCTCACAAAAAGAAGTATTAGAAGCCAACGAAGCAGAAGTTATTTTAAATAGCGATGTATTTAAAAAAGCTGTTGCTAACCTCAAAGAAGAATATATACAAAAGTGGGAAAACTCCTCTGAAGCCGATAGCAGTTTTAGAGAAGATTTACACAAAGCAATCAGAATTTTGCCTGAAGTAGAAAAACATCTTAGGATTATTATTGAAAAAGGCAGAATAACGAAAACTCAATTAGACAAGATAAGAAGCATAACAAGATAATAATTGTTGAGCTTTCCTAGTCTTTTAGAGTAAAATTCAAACATTATTTACACAATGAGGTAAAAACATGGCAACAACGGAAAAACCGATTGCATTAAGAACAAATTTAAAACAGGCAGAAGAAGCATTTACTACTTTACTGACTCCTGAAGAAGAAGCACCAGTAGAAGAAATTGTTGAAGCTGTCGAAGAATCTGTAGAAGAAATCGAGGAAGTTACCGAAGAACCAGAAATGGAAGCGGAAGCTGCCGAAGAAGTCGAAGAAACAGAAGAAGAATATCTTGAAGAAGATCAAGATGAGTCACAAGAAGATCAAGTAGAGCTTTTGGATGACGAGCAACCTCAACTTTATACCATTAAAGAAAATGGCGTTGAAGTAGAAGTCACACTCGAAGAACTCCAAAACGGCTACAGTCGTCAGCAAGACTATACGCGCAAGACTCAAGAATTGGCTAATCAACGTAAAGAGATTGAAGGCCAACAAGCAGAGTTAAGGCAAAAGGATGACATTTATAAGGATTTGTTACCGAAACTTGAAGCTAATTTAAAAGCTGAGTTAGGTGAAGAACCAGATTGGAAAGCTATATATGACGAAGATCCTATTGCTTATGTTCGTGAAAAAGATGTTTGGAACGAAAAACAAAAACGCTTGGATGCAGCTCAAGCTGAACAGCAAAGAATCAGAGATGAGGAACTTGCTGAACAACAAAAACAAGTTAAAGAATTTGTTGAGCTTGGTAATCAAGAGTTATTGAAAAAAGTTCCAGAATGGAAAGATGCCGAAAAAGCTAATTCTGAAAAGATAGCTATTAGGGATTACGCCATAAACATTTTAGGATTCACGCCACAAGAAATGGATCAAGTTTATGACTATCGCATTTTGTTAGGTTTAAGAAATTCTTGGTTGCATGATAAAACTATCAAGGCAACAAAGAAGAAACCAACACAGAAAGCACCAGCCAGAGTAGCTAGACCTGGTACTGCCAATCAAGTTAAGAAAACAACTCCTTTGAAAAAGTCAAAACAGAAATTAGCTAAATCTGGCAAAGTCCAAGATGCAGCTAAAGTATTTGAAAATTTAATTTAATTTCTAGCGAAAGCTAGAAGGAGTATATAAACATGGCTAAAGTCACAAACGCCTTTGACACTTATACTGCGACTGCTGACAGAGAACAATTAAGTGATGTTATTTATAACATCTCTCCTACAGCAACTCCTGTAATGAGTGCCATTGGTAAAAACAATGTAAAAAACGTGCAATTCGATTGGCAAGTAGAATCTCTGCCAACTCCAAGTGCAACTGGGAAACTAGAAGGTTTTGAACTTTCAAGAGCAGCTTCGACTGCTACTTCTAGGGTAAGCAACGTGTGTCAAATCAGCAGCAGAGATGCTACTGTTACTGGCTCACAAAATGCTTCTGATGCTGCTGGCAAAAGAAGTGAAATGGCACACCAATTAGCCCTTATGGCTAAAGCGTTGAAAAGAGATATGGAAGAAGCCTTAACTCAAAACAATGCTAAAAACGCTGGTAACGCTACTACTGTTAGACAAACAGGTGGTCTAGAAACTTGGATCACTACTAATAAGTCTATTGGTACTAATGGTGTTTATGGCGGAAGTGGTGCAGCTACTACTAATGGAACGCAAAGAGCTATTACTGAAGCTCTTGTTAAGACTGTGCAACAGGCTTGTTTCACTAATGGTGGTGAGCCTTCATTGCTAGTTGTTGGCCCTCACGTGAAATCAGTTGTATCTGGTTTTACTGGTAGAAGTTCAGCTAGACAGTTTGTAGATGCAAATACTATTGAAGCATCTGTATCTATCTACTCTGGTGATTTTGGAGAACTACAAGTAGTTCCTTCAAACAGAAGTAGAGCTAGAACTGCCTTACTATTAGATCCTGAGTACGCAAAAGTTTCTTATCTTAGAGATTTTGAAACTATTGACATCTCAACTATTGGTGATGCTGAAACTAAAATGTTAGTGGTTGAATTCGGTTTAGAAGTGAGCAACGAAGCTGCTCATGGAGCTGTATACGACTTATCTACATCATAAGTATAATTAAGGGGGGTGAGTAATCACCCCTCTTTTTTAAGATGGCAAGAAGAACAGTAATAGACACCAGAACAAACTTTGTTAGCGAGTTCGCTACAGAAGATGACAAGTTTGTTTATCACACCAAACAAAACGTAGCTCCAATTTTGAAGCACGTTAAAGACTTAAAAGAAATAAAACCAGGTAAAGAATTACGCCATGTTGCAGAAGTACCTATGGTAATATATCAAAAAGCTATACGAGAAGGTTGGGCGAACGATAAAGCCAAATGGAAAAAATGGTTGAATGATCCCAACAATAAACTTTTCAGAACTTGGCAAGGTAAATTATGACGTACGATGATTTAAAAACACAGATAGCAGATTTTCTAAATAGAAGTGATTTAACTTCTAAATTGGATTTTTTTATTGATGCTACTGAAGGTGAACTTAACAGAAGATTAAGAACCAAAGATATGGTAGTTAGAGCAACTGCTACTGCCGATAGTCAATATTTATCTTTACCTACTGACTGGTTAGAAGCTATAAACATAGAAATTACCTCTGGTGATTTCACACCTTTATTACAACAATCCATAGAATCTTTAGATGTTTATAGAAAAGCTAACGATAATACTTCTGGACAACCAGTCTTTTTCTCTATTGTTGATAAAACTTTAGAATTAGCACCTACACCTGACACAAGTTATACATTACAATTAACCTATTACGCTTCGATAGCAGCGTTGAGTAGCACAAACACTACTAACTTTCTATCGACAGGACACCCAGATGTTTATTTATATGGCTGTCTAAAACACGCTTCGATCTACTTAATGGAAGATGAGCGTGTAAGTATGTTTTCTCAGTTGTTTGAAAAAGCACTAGAGGAAATGAGAATGGAACAAGAACGTGCTGAATTTGGCAAAGGCTCTTTAATACCAAGAAGAAGAACTTATGGCAAGGCACACAAAACAACTTATCATTTTAAGAGTTGAGGTAAGATATGTCAGGATTTAGTGATTATTTAGAAGATAAAGTTTTAGACCATGTATTTGGTGGTAATGCTTATTCAGCACCAGGTACTTTATATGTAGCTTTATATACTGTTGCACCATCTGATACTGGTGGTGGTACAGAAGTTTCTGGCGGAGCTTACGCTAGACAAACAGGAGCATTTACTGTTTCTGGTACAAACCCTACAACTGCAACAAATTCAGCAGCTATTGAATATCCTACAGCTACAGCCAATTATGGAACTGTTGTTGCTGTTGGTATTTTAGATGCTTCTTCAAGCGGTAATTTATTAGCTTACTCTACTTTAGATGCTTCAAAGGTCGTAAGTAGTGGTGATGTTTTTAGATTTAATGCTGGAGATCTTGATATAACACTGGCGTAACATCATGGCCAGTATCGGCTATAATCAGGGTTACTACAGTAGATCCAAATATAACGACTTAGCACACCAAGCTGAAGCCACAATAGCTGGCGTTAGCGGTGTTAGTGCATCTGGCGTTATCATCAAACTTGGTGCAGGTACTATTGCAGGTACAAGTGGCTTTAGTTCTATAGGTACACAATTAGATTTAGGTACAGCAACTATTCAAGCTACATCTGGCTTCAGTTCTGTAGGTACACAAATTGATGTTGGTAGTGCAACGATTGCTGGTGTTTCTGCATTTAGCTCTATAGGTCGTAAGATACATGGCGGAATTGCAACTGTCGCAGCAACTTCTGGTTTTACTTCAGTTGGTACACAAATAGATCATGGTACTGCTACGCTTGCAGCAATCTCTAGTTTTAGTTCTATTGGTGGGTTAAAATGGACAGACCAAATAGTTGCAGCAGATACTTGGACAGAACAAACTGTGGCAAGTGATACTTGGACAAACCAAACAAATCCGACAACTACTTGGACAGATTTAGACGAACAAGAAGTAGCGTAATATGGCAGATACAACAACAACAAACTTATCACTTATAAAGCCTGAACCAGGCGCAGCCGAAGATACTTGGGGTATTTCTTTAAATACTGATTTAGATACGATTGATGCAATATTTAGTGCAACAGGAACAGCAGTTTCACTAAATATTGATGGTGGAGATATAGCATCTGCGGTCACGATAAATAAGTCACCAGTCATAACATTAGGCGGTGATCTTTCTGGAAATGTTACTTTAACAAATTTAGCTAGTGGTACTTTAACTGCGACTGTTGGTACTTTAAATCAAAGCACTACAGGCAACGCAGCTACCGCTACAGCATTGGCTACTGCTAGAACTATTGGTGGCGTATCTTTTGATGGTACAGCTAATATCAATTTACCTGGTGTAAATACTGCTGGCACACAAAATACTTCTGGTAATGCTGCAACCGCAACTGCTTTAGCTACAGGTAGAAACTTTTCTCTAACTGGTAATGTTACTGCTAGTGCAGTTTCTTTCGATGGCACAGGTAATGTTGCTTTAGCAACTACCCTTGCTGACAGCACAGTAACTTCTGCTAAGTTAAGTGGTAATTTAGTAACACCAGGAACTTTAGACTTAAATGGACAAGAACTTATTCTTGATGCCGATGCAGATACATCAATTACTGCTGATACTGATGATCAAATAGATATTAAAATTGCTGGTTCTGACAGTCTAAGAATTAAAGCTAATGAGATTGAAAATGTTTCAGGATCAATGACTGTTGATGCTGCACAAAATATTATATTAGACCATGATTCAGGTCATTCATTAGTTTTGCAGGGTTCAGGTACTTCTTATGGTTCATTTTTTCTAAATAATACTACTAACTTGACTATTGCTACAGCTATCTCTGGTGCAGGAATAGAATTTTTTGCTAACGGCTCAGAAAGAATGAGAATTACTTCTGCTGGTAAAGTTGGAATTGGAACAAGTTCCCCTAGCAGACAACTAACAGTTTTTCATACGTCCAGTGCAACACTTGATGTAAAAACCTCAGATGCAAATTTATTATTTAATCAAGCAGGACACAATTCTTACATTGGTAATTCATCCACATCAGGATTTTTACAACTTTTTACTAATAATGGTAATGCCATTGTAAATATGTTGGCTAATGGAAATGTTGGTATTGGTACTACAAATCCTGTGCAACCTTTTCAAGTTAGAACACAATCAGATGGAAATGTAGTTTTTCAAAACTCAACATCTGTTACTGGCGGTGTAAAAATAAACTGTTTTAATGATGCTGCTAATGCTAGTAAGCCATTTGAAATAGATGGCTCTTCTTTGCAATTCAATATTGCTGCAACAGAAAAAATGCGTATTGATTCTTCTGGTAATATTGGTATTGGTTTAACAAATCCCTCTGCTTATGGAAAACTTGCAGTTACAGGAACAGCTACACAATTAGCACTTAACGCTTCATCTGGAAAAAGTAGAATTGGTTTTTTTGAAGCAGGTACAGGTCGTTTTTATATTGACACGCTAAATGGTGCTGACGGCTTGGCATTTGTTGATGCAGACGGCTCAACAGAAAGAATGAGAATTGATTCTGTTGGAAGAGTTGGAATTGGCACAAGTGCGCCAGGATATTTCTTTCATCTTAATGCTGCATCTGGTGGTACTCAATTTCAAAAACAAGGTAATGGCCCTAATTTATATGAAGCATGGACAAATACAGGCGGTACAAGTTACATCGGGGTTAATGGAACTCAATGGGAATTTTATGTTGGTGGAACTCTTAAATTTCAAATAAATTCATCTGGTGGATCTAGTGTTTCTGATGAAAAATTTAAGGAAAATATAGAAGATATATCTTATGGTTTAGATACTGTTAAAGCATTAAAACCTAGAAATTTTAAATGGAAAGATTCACAAGAAAATGACATTGGTTTTATTGCTCAAGAAGTACAGCCTATAATAAATGAAATTATAAACGAACCTTTAGAATCTCCAGAGGGTTTAGAAAATGGAATGTCTATGAATTACTCAGCTTTAACTGCTGTTTTAACAAAAGCCATCCAAGAGCAACAAGACATCATAGAAGATTTACAACAACAAATTAACGAGGTAAAAAATGGCAATTAACTATACATGGGATGTTAAAACTGTAGATGTTAAAGAAATAGACAGCAACGCTGATACTGTTTTTAACGTACATTGGCGACTAAATGCAGAAGATGATACTAATACTATTTCTGATCCTGTAGCTGGAAATATACCTGCTACTGCTTCAGTATATGGTACGCAATCTTTAGATACTTCTGACTTATCAGACTTTACCGTTTTTGCAGATTTAACTGCAAGTAACGTACAAGGTTGGGTTGAAGCTGCTATGGGTGCAGATAAGGTTGCAGAAATGAAATCTAATCTTGATGCTCAGATTGACGAATTAGTAAATCCTGTAGTACAAACAAAAACAATCGGTAGCTAAAATAATATATAATTTCTAATTATGGCAGATACAAATACGACCAATTTATCATTAGTTAAACCAGAAGTAGGCGCAAGTACGAATACGTGGGGTGGCAAGATCAATACAAATCTTGATGCTGTTGATGGTATTTTTAATGGTGCTGGTAATGGTACGTCAGTAGGCCTTAACGTAGGTTCTGGCAAAACTCTTACAGTTGGTGGTACATTAGATATAAATGGCACGATTGATTGTGAGGGCGGTGCGATTGACAACACCACGATTGGTGCAAGCACGGCCTCTACAGGAGCTTTCACTACACTTAGTTCTTCTAGCACAGCAACATTAGCTAGTATTACTTGTGCTGGTACTTCTACTTTAACTACAGTAGATATTAATGGTGGTGCAATAGATGGCACAGCTATTGGTGCTAGTTCTGCTTCTACAGTTGCAGCAACAACTGTAACTGCTTCATCACACGTTAATACTACAAGCGGACAATTTCAGGTTAATGGTACAAATATTTTTGATTTGATATATCCAATAGGATCAATCTACATAAACGCTAATACTGCTGCAAATCCAGCAACTTATTTAGGAATAGGAACATGGGTAAGATATGGAGAAGGTAGAGTAATAGTAGGACAAAACAGTTCTGAGTCTGAATTTGATACTTTAAACGAAACAGGCGGTACTAAAACCCATACTTTAAGTGTTAGTGAATTACCAGCACACACTCACACTATTACCTTTAATGCTCAGGGCGATGCTTTTGGCGGAAATCCTGCGATGAGTGTTGCTGCTGGAAGTCTTACCAAAACAACAAGCTCAACAGGTAGCGGTTCAGCTCACAATAATTTACAACCTTATGTTGTTGCTTATGTTTGGAAAAGATCAGCTTAATTTTAGGTAAAAACCATGCCTTTGGTACAAATAACACCCCCAGCAGGAATAATAAAAAATGGCACAGACTATGCCAACAAAGGTCGTTTTGTCGATGGCGACTTAGTGCGTTTTGAAAATGGTTATTTAAAACCTTTAGGTGGTTGGACATTTTTTAGACAAAATCCAATCGGTACTTTTTTTAGTGGCACAGTTACAACTGCTTCATCAAGCGCAAACATAACTGTAACTACAACTGCTGTGCATAACTTACTTGTTGGCGATACAGTTGTTTTAGAAGATTTTGCAGCTACAGGCGGCATTACTGCCAATCAAATCAACACTACTTTTACAGTAGCAACTGTGCCTTCAACCACGACATTTACTGTCGCTACAACTGGTACTGGTACATCTGCAACAACCTCATCTGCTTCAAGAGTTATTCAACCAGCAGTTCCAATAGGTATGTATTCTTACAAAACCAATGATGGTGAAGAAGTCTTAGCTATTGGCACTAGAGCTGGAGTAAATGTTTTTTATAATGGCACTTGGTATGACATTACACCTTCTGGTTTTGTTGGTGATGACGTTATTACTTCAACTGGCTATGGTGCATATCACTATGGCGTAGAAGATTGGGGAGATGCGAGAAGTCAATCAGGCATACAGTTTGATACCAAAAGTTTTTCTTTTGATAACTGGGGAGAACATTTAATTTTTTGTTTTGCAGGTGATGGCAAGATATATCAATGGCGACCTGATGCTGGTAGTGGTAGTCCAGATACCATAGCTACCGCAGTAACTAACGCACCAACTGGCTGTCAAGCAGTTATCGTTACTAATGAAAGACATTTAGTAGCAATCGGTTCTGGTGGTGATCCTCGTAAGATAGCTTGGTCTGATAGAGAAGATAATACAAATTGGACATCTTCTGCTAGGAATACTGCTGGTGATTTACAAATACCTACTGGTGGTCAAGCTAATTACGCAGTCAAGTATGGTAACGATATTATTATTTTTACCGATGTTGGTATAAACAAGATGTACTACGTTGGTAGTCCTTTTGTTTATGGCATACAAGATGCTGGTGTAAATTGTAAGGCAATCAGTCCAAGATCAATTATATCTTCTGGTAACTTTTTATCCTGGATAAGTGAAAACTCTTTCTTTACTTACGATGGTAGAGTTAGAGAACTTAAATCAGATGTCCATGATTTTATCTTTGACAACTTACAACAAAGAACGCAACAAGCTACCTTTGGCGCACATAACATTGATTACAATGAGATTTGGTGGTTTTTCCCTGTTGGTGATACAGACCAACTATCGCCAAATAAATATATTATTTGGAATTACTTAGATAATGTGTGGTCTATTGGTGAACTTGATAGAGGTTGCTGGATAGATCAAGGTGTCTTTGATAATCCAATCGCTTGTGATTCTGGTGGTTTTGTTTATGAACATGATAAAAGAGCTTTATTTAATTCACCAGGATTAGGCACAAGAAAACCTTTTTGTCTTACAGGCCCATTGGAAATAAGTAATGGCGACAAAGTGGCTCAAGTAAATCAAATCTTACCTGACGAAGAAACTACAAGTTTGCCAGCAATAACTTTAAGTTTTACTGGTCGTTTTACACCATTAGGTGCAGAAACAGACTTTGGTAGTTTTTCTTTCAATGCTGATGGTTATACCGATGCTAGATTTTCTGCTAGACAAGTGCAAATGAAAATAGAAGGCGATGTTACGCAAGACTTTCAAGTTGGCAAGATTAGATTGGATGTACAACCTAGAGGTCGTAGATAATGGACTTTGATGCTAAACCGCAATATATTCAAAGAGCAACAAACGTAAAATACTCTTTTGCAGCTACTACACAGCAAACTATTTATACTGCACCAAGCGGTGATGATTTTACCTTTGCTGTAATAGAAGGCATATTTGCTTGCGATCACGGCAACCAACAAACCAATTTAGACATATCAATAACTGATATCAGCTCTAACGAGTTTTTTATATTTAAACAACATAATATAGCTGCACATGGCACAGAAGAATTAGTAGTCAATGCAGGTCTTATTTTAACGCAAGGTGAGATTGTCAAAGCGCAAGTTAATCATGCAAATATAGATTTGGTTATTAGTATTATTGAATATGCAAAGGGTGATTAAAAAAGAAGAATGGGAAGTGCATTGGGATTATTGCAAGCAATTTATTGAGCCTGCATTAAAACATCAAGATGCCTATACAATAGACGATGTAGAAGATAAAATAAGACATGGATTTTTCCATTTGTGGCCAGGTAAGGAATCAGCTTTTATAACTGAAATTGTTACTTATCCACAGCACAAAGTAATGAATTTATTGTTTTGTGGTGGTAAGTTTGAAGAAATAGAAGAAATATTAACTTCTATTGAAACTTTTGCTAAAGCCATTGGTATCAAAAGATTATATGGTGGTGGTCGTAAAGGTTGGAAAAGAAAAGCTAAACATCTTGGTTACAAACAAGAATATATGATTAGAAAAGAATTATGAGTAAAGGCGCAACAACAACAACAGCAGAAGTACCTGATTATCTAAAAGATCTTTATACAGAAGCATCTACTAGAGGATTAGAAGCTTCTAGCATGGGATTTCAACCATACACAGGTGAAATGGTTGCTGGTTTTACACCAGACCAAGCACAAGCTATGGGAGCAACTAGAGGATTATTCGGTCAAGCTATGGCTCTTGATCCTAGAAGTGCTTTAGCTGGCTTGGCAAGACAAGGTACACCTACTCTGCAAGCTGCATCTTTACTAGATACCGACATAGCTCGCTATCAAGATCCTTACACAGAACAAGTCTTAGAGCCTGCATTAGCAGACATTCAAAGACGACAAGACATGGCGCAACAACAAGCGCAATCCAGAGCAATAAAAGCTGGTGCATTTGGTGGTAGTCGTTCTGCTCTAATAGAATCAGAAGCTACTAGACCATTTGCTGAAGAAGCAGCGCAAACAATTGCTGGCTTACGTTCAGCAGGTTTTGGTCAAGCACTAAATATGGCTGAAGCTGATGCAGCTCGTAGGCAACAAGCAGCAACTAATCAAGCAGAATTAGAACTAAGAGCCAGGCAACAACAAGCTGGTTTATTAGGTGGTGAGTTAAGCGAACAATATCGTACGCTTGGTTTATTATCTGGTATTGGTGGACAACAACGAGCGTTAGAACAAGCCAGAATACAAGCACAACGAGCTGAGTTTGAAAGAGAACTTGACTTCCCATTACGTCAGTTAGGACTTTTACAAGCAGCTTCAGGACAAATATCTCCTGCGGTTATTGGACAAAGACAACAAAAAGAAACTGGCTTGGGTGATATTTTATCTGCTGGTGCAGGCTTAACTGCGGCAGCTTTTACAGGGGGGTTAGTACCACCTCCAAAAAAGACGTGAAGGGTTTAATGGCCATCAATACTACAGGTGGCACTAACCCCTATGGGAGTTATGCTTAATCATGGCTAAAAAAGAAGTAAGAAGAACGCCATTAAATGAAGGAGTAAATCTTTTAGATGCTTTTGATTTAATGAATCAAAGACAATCTTCTGGAAGTCTTGCAAGAATACAGTCAAGACGTAATATAAACCAACCAATTGATAATACAGAGTCTTTATTAGCTAATGTGCCAAGCCAAGAAAATATGGTTATGCCTGTTTCAAACGAGCCTAATATTGGTTTATTAAATACAACTCAACAACAACCAAATATTGCAAACAATGTATTTGGTATGTCAAACAACATGCAATCGCAGACTGCGCAACAGCCTGTATTTGATAGAAATCAAAAAATTGGATATATGTTAGCTGCTTTAAGTGATGCGTTTGCTGGTAGAGATGTTGCTGGTCGTGCTATGCAAAGGGCGCAAGCTATGAGACAACAAGCAGAAGTTGATAGACAAAGACAACAACAAATTCAAACACAACAAACTTTACAACAATATCTGAATCCTCAACAATATGCTTTGTATGCTGCTGGAGTTCCTTTAAGAGAAATTACAGAATTTACTACGCAAGATTTATCAGGGCAACAAATGATTGAAAAAACAGATGAGTCTGTTGAATCCTTTACAAAGGATACTGATTTTCAAGATGACTATGCAAATTTAGATCAAGCATTTTCGCCTGCTGATGCTTTTCAAGAAACATTCTTGAATGTGCCTTCAAGATTTTTGCTTGGAACAGATTTAGCTCCAGAAACAGCAAGAGCAATTAGAGATAGAGATAGTTTAAATTTAGACATTTTGGCAACTTTAGCTAATGATTATACTGGCAAACCAAGTAATTTACTTTTAGGAGAAATTAAGAAAAATATTCCAGAAAGTGCAGCAACTTCTGAAGCTGATGCCTTTCAAAAATATTCTAATTTTCAACTTCAAACAGAATCAAGAATTAAAAATTTAGAAGATGGAATTAAAAGTCCTAATATTAGTGATTCAGATAAAGAAAAATATAGAGAAGAATTATTTAAATCAAAAGTTTTGCTTAAAAAATTAGAAGCAGCAACATTAGGCTTAAAAGGCGAATCAAAAAATATTTTAGAGCCTGACGTTAGTGCAAGTTCTAATAATTTTAACGATCTTTATTTAAAGTAATGGCAACAACTTACAAAGATTTAAAAAATATAGAAAACAAACAACAGGTTTTTAACAAAATTAAATCTGATGGATATAAGTTATTGCAAGAAGGCAAAATTGACTCAAAACAATATTATTCTAAAACAAGAAATATAGGAATTGAGTTAGGGTTAATAGATGCAAAAGACTATCCTGGTAGACTACCAAAAATAGCTGAAGTAGCTTTAGAGGTTATTGGTGGTACTGCTGGTGCAATAGGTGGTGGTATCTTAGGAATCCCTGCTGGGCCAGCAGGTGTTATTGCAGGTGCAGGTGCAGGAGCGTTTGCAGGATCAAGTGCAGCATCATTTGGCGCTGATTTTCTTGGTGATTTATTAGCTCCAGATATGCCAAAACCTTCTTTGCAAGAAAGAACCCAAGATGCTTTAACAACTGGTGCAATAGATGCAGCTTTAACAACAGCAATTCCTGTAGCTGGTAAAGCGTTAGCTCCAGCAATAAAAAAAGCATTTAAAGGCGGTAAAGAAGCTATTGAAGAAGTTGCAAAAAAAGTACCAGATTCAAAGACACAAATAGGTGTATTAGAAAGAGCATTAGGTTTAACCGATGAAGCTGCAAAAAAAGCAGAAACATTAGCGGAAGAAGGTGTAGAACTGTCGTATGGACAAGCAAGCACATCCCCTTTTGTTAGAGGTATTTATAATTTATCAAGTAGGATGCCTTTAGCTGGCGCACCTGGACAGCAACAATTAGCAAAAACTTTTGAAGCAGTTGATAGTGCGTTAAATACAAGAATTTCTCCATTAGCAAGAATTAAACCTTTAACTGAAACTGAAAGATCGGAAATGATAAAAGAGTTTGGTTTGCAATCTTTTAATAATTGGCGTGCTACTTACAAAGCTGTTTATAAAAAAGCAGAACAAGAAATGAAAAAACAAGGTGATTTTCTAAATTTAAATCCTTTGCGAGTTGTAGCTTTAAGAAACATGCCTAAAAGTGTTTTTGAAGAAATGCCAAAGGATGTTCAAAATTTAATGTTGGATATAAATTTATATGGACAAGATGCTTTAATTGGAACTTCAAGAAGAAGGGGAGCAGACATAATTAAACCAAGCATGAACTTTGATGATATACAGGCTTTGGATTTTAGATTAAAAGATTTGTCTAAAAAATATGATCCTGCAGAAGCACAATTTCCAAATAATACTGCGTATCGAACAGTAACAGCACTACAAAAAGAATTAAAATCACAATTAAGAAATCCAGAAACTTCTTATGGCAGGCTTATGTCTTCTGGGGATAGATTATTTAAAGAGTACATGGCAGTAGTTGAAGGGCCGACTGGCAAACAATTTCAAAAAACTTTAACTACAGGTGCTTTAAGACCTGGTGTTGGCAGAGCGCCATCACAAAGACTTGAAGATTTATACTCTAAAACATTTGGCGATGTAAAAAGTCCAGAAGCAGTTAGAGATTTAAGAAAATTAATTGGCAATAAAAAAATTGATGAACTCGCTGGGAATTATTTAGATGATTTATTTACTAAAAATTTAAGAGGAGATAAAAAAGATTTTAATAAATTATACAAAGATTTAGGTTTTGATAATGTTAAAAGCAATAATTTTGCTGCAACTCAAGAGTTGTTAAAAACTTATAAATACACAGATGCAGATAAATTATTTAAATTTTTAGATATTCTTAAAGAGTTTCCAGAAGCATTGCCTGATGTTAATACTTTTATATTAAGATCTGGAATTTTAAGATCTGCACAATCTTTAGGCCCTACTGCTTTAATTGGTACAACAGGAATAAATGTTGGTGGCGGTTTTGGCGCATTAGCTGGCTTTGGTATTTTAAGATTGTTAAATGGATTTTTAGCTAGACCATTTAACAAAAAAGCATTAGAACAAGCTGGTAAATTAGGCAGGGATAAAAAAGCAGAGTTTTTAAGAAGATTTTTAGATTCGTTGCCTAAACTTCCAGACGTACCTGTTAGCGCAATAGCAGCACAACCATTAGTACCTGTAGTAGAACAATCAATGACAGAATAAAATGTCCAGAGCCACAGAAAGAACAGGCCGTGCAGGCGAGTATGCTGTGGCTAGTTTTCTGAGCTTAGAAAGCGATACAGTTCACGTTCTACCACATGGCAGTCATGCCGACATAATCTTTGAAATAGATGACACCATGTACAAGTGCCAGGTAAAAACTGCTGCTTTAAGAAAAATGTGCCACAAGACACACAAAAGAGTGAATTGGTGTTTTGATATGCGCAGAGGTGCTAATACAAAAATCAGAGATTATAAACAAGGCATGGTTGATCTTTATGCCTTTTACTGTCTGGAATACAACACGATAATATTTAAAATATTTGAGAACAGTAAAAGAACCAAAGTAACTTTTAAAGACTCTCTTATGAAAAACGTAGATTCAAAAGACAGTCTTTACGAAGCTATTACACTATTAAATAATTAATAATCACTAAACTACTTGCTTTATCACTTTTAATCTAGTACACTTTGTTTATACAAAGGAGAAAGCATGACAGATTACATAGACAGAATGATTGAGCAAACTAAAAAAGAAGATGCTCTAAGAGATAAGGGAGTAATTATTTTAAATGATTACAGATTAGAAAAAGCTAGGAGAAAATAATGACAGATTATTCTGATCCAAAGGTTAAAGAAGCCATCATAAAAAAAGTATTAGAGGAAAGAACTTTAAGAGATGCAGGAGTAATTATTTTGAATGATTACAGACACAGAAAGTTAGGAGAAAACAATGAGAGAACCTAAAGACTTAATCATTTTATTACTGCTTGGCATTATCCTTGCGTTCGTTTGGAACTTAGAGATTTACTTGGTGTAGGAGAAGAAGATGAAACCAACCATTCCAAATAGAACAGGTCAAGCAACAAAACAAGATGTTGTTATGACACCCTATAATACTGCAAAGTGGATAGTTGAACATTTTGAACCAGAAGGCAAAATGTTAGAACCTTGTCGTGGCGATGGTGCTTTCTATACCGCAATGCAACAATATAATTGTGCAACTAAAGGTACATCTGTAAAAGATGATGATGTTGATTGGTGTGAAATATCAGAAGGTAAAAACTTCTTTGATTATAAAGGTAAAGTCGATTGGATAATTACTAATCCACCTTATAGTATATTTGATGATTTTTTAAATAAGGCATTTGAAGTTGCAGACAATGTTGTATTCTTTGTCCCTTTTTCTAAATTATTTAAATCAAAAGGTAATGATCAATCAGTTATGAAATATGGAGATGTAAAAGAAATTGTTAATTTAGGCACTGGTAATAAACATGGGTTTCCCGTTGGTTTTATGGTTGGTGCAATACATTATCAACGAAATTACAAAGGTAATATAAAATTTTCAAGGAGGTATAACTAATCCTCCTCTAAAGGCAGGTCAATAATTTATTTATAAAAAAGGAGAAGAAGATGAAAAAGATAACCTCAGACAAACTTAACCAAAGCATCAAACAAGTAGCCTGGACTAATAGCAAAGGCCAGAAACAAATCAGCTACTATCTTAAATATACTTTTAATAGCAAAAGAAGAAGTATAAAAATAGGTAACGCTGCAACTCCCATACAAACAGTACGCAAGATTGCAAGTGAACTACAAGCCAAGATGTTGCTTGATACCAGCTTTGATCCTTTGGCTAAGAATGATAAGCAAACACCAACGACAGATTATGTCTTTGCTAAATATCAACAACAGTTGGAAATGAATAACAGAAAGACCATTCAAGAGTATGTGCGCTTGTACGAGAAAGACATAAAGCCTGGCTTTGGTCATTTACCAATAGATACAATCAGCAGAGGAGATGTTAAGTCTTGGTTTGACGAACTCAGTTTAAGATCTAAATATACTGCCAATCGTTGTCTGACTATTTTAAAGACTGTCTTTGAGATTGCGATTGATTACGAATACTTGGAAACCAATCCAGCTAGTAGAATCAAAAAGCACGCAGAGGTAAAAAGAACCAGGCATTACACACCAGAAGAAAAGCTCAATATCTTTAGAGAATTATTCAGAAGATTAGACGAAGATAACTCTTTGTTGCACTCAGTTAGCTTTATTTTGCTCTTAATATTTACTGGCGCAAGGAAGTCAGAACTAGCTCGTGCTACATGGGATGACTGGCATGGCGATTATATTGAGCTAAAAGAACATAAAACCGATAAAGATGGCAAAACCAGAAAAATTTGGCTGAATTCTCAAAGTCGTAGCGTTATACAGACTCTACAAGGCGAGAAAAAGAAAAAAACGATACTTGGTATCAAAAACCCTAAAAGACTCTGGAACAGCGTGAAATTAGCTTGTAAGGAATCTTCGCCAAATTCATGCTCAAACATAGACAAAATTAGACTGCATGATCTCCGTCATTCATTCGGCACCATAGCTAACACAGCAAGTGTAGATTTTTTACAGACTGGTGAGCTTATGGGCCATCAATCGCTTAGTATGATGAAGCGTTATCAGCATATTGAAGATAAAACGAGTAAGGAAAACATAGAGAAAATCGGAGATGAGATTCTCAAAGAAATTGATTTACCTACAACTTTTCAATGACAAAAATTTGTTTAGCTTTTTCAAAAGAAATATTATGATCATCAGCCAAAAAAGTAAGTTTTTGTCTAGGAAAAGATCTTTCGTCTTTGATTGCTTCCATAACAATTTTTTTCTTGGTAACAGTATCGTAAGAGTTCCAAGAACTAATTTGTTTAAGATTGCGACCGCAGATACAAGAATCTTTAAGTCCATAAGTTGTAGAGCAAACAGATATACAAGGAGAGTCCTCTAATGAAGTGGACAAACCATCCATCTTTAATTGGTCACGAAAACACATTCTTTGCTCTTTCATATAATTTATGTTTTAATTATATCACTTGGAAGGAAAATTTAACAAATAAGAAAAATTATGAATGACGATAAGAAATTTATTACGGCTAAAGAACTAGCTAATCGTTGGAAAAGAAGCCCACGTACATTAGCCAATCAACGTCTAGCTGGAGTTGGGTGTCCTTACTACAAAATATCTGGCAAGGTTTTGTATGATCTTGAAGATGTGGAGAACATGGAGAAAAGTAACTTTGTTAGCCGTAGCAACTAAAGAATTTATAAAAGATAGTATGCCTTCTAAGCACGCTAAGTATTCTCCCTCAAGCGCAGAGCGTTGGTTTGCGTGTCCTGGTTCAATAAAACTTTCCGAAGGTATAGAAAGAGAACCTGTTGGCAGACCTGCGCTCGTTGGTACTTTCATTCATAACATGGCAGAAATGCTAATGAAAGGACACTTAGAAGGCATCACGCTAGAAGATTATTGGCTTGGTAAAAGCGAAACTGTTGAAGATGTAAAAATTTATGCCGACCAAGATATGATTGATTGTGCAAAGGAGTATGTAGATTATATTGAATCAAGGTCGAAAGAATTAAATGCCAAGCCTTTGATTGAGGAACAAGTAAGCATTGAAGAAATAAATCCTGAATGTTGGGGTACAAGTGATGCGATTATCTTTAATAAAGAAGTAATCGAAGTAGTTGATTTAAAGACAGGTAAGTGGCCTGTTAGTCCTGAGAATAATTTACAAATGTCTATTTATGCACTAGGCGCATTAGCTCGTTATGGTAATGAGAATATGAAAGTGATAATGACAATAGTGCAACCGAGATCTAAACAAAGCGTTCGTTCGTGGGAAACTACTGCCGAATACTTGGTGGATTTTGGTTTTTCAGAATTAAAAAATGCTTTAGATGCGTGTGAAGCAGATGAACCGAATTACGTTTTTGGCGAACAATGTAGATTTTGTCCAGCTAAAAGGGTATGTAAAACTTATAAACTTAACGGAGAAATCTATGACTGAAGAAGTACAAAGTCCTACGCTTACGTTAGACGGCAAGGATTATCTTGAAGCTGATTTAAGCAAGGAGCAAATGGAACTTTTAAATACTGTGAAATTTTTAGAACCACAGATTCAAGAGTTGAATAATAAACTGTATGTTCTCAACGATCACAAAGGAAGATTGATTAATGATTTAAAACAATCTTTGGATGGTGGTGTTGAAGAAGCAACAATCATTGAAACAAAGGAGATAAAAAATGAGTCTAGCTAATATTAGAAAGAAAGCTAAACAGAAACCGCCCAGAATAGTTCTTTATGGTGGTGCTGGTATCGGTAAAACTTTTTTTGCAGCGAGTATGAATAAACCAATTTTTGTACTTACCGAAGATGGAATGGGTAAGATTGAAGCCGACCATTTTCCATTAGCAGAAAGTTTTGAAGATGTGCTTAAAAACTTACAGTCGTTGATTGATAACGATAACGATTATAAAACGCTTGTAGTAGATAGTTTGGATTGGTTAGAGCCTTTGATTTGGGATAAGGCTTGCCAAGATAATAATTGGAAATCAATCGAGCAACCTGGTTATGGAAAAGGTTATGTTGAAGTTCTTAAATATTGGCGTGAATACATAAAACTTCTTAATGAATTAAGAGAGAAAGGCTATACGATTATGCAAATAGCACACAATCAGATAAAGCGTTTTGAATCTCCAGAGATAGAAGCCTACGATCGCCATGAATTAAAGTTACACAGAAAAACAGCAGACTTAATTCTTGAACACAGCGATTGCTGTTTCTTTGCAAACTTTAAACTTGGCACAGTCCAAGTCAAAGGTAAAGGTGGCAACATGACGACAAAAGCTGTCGCAGGCGATAGAGTAGTATATACAGTAGAGAAGCCTGCTTACTTGGCTAAAAACAGATATGCACTTCCTGAATCGCTGCCGTTTGATTGGGAAACCGTGCGCGCCGAGATGTTGAAGTAATGGAAGAAGAAGTAATTTATTGTGATGAGTGTAAGTCAGAAGCTATTTATAAAGCTAATGGTTTGTTCTTATGCACAGTTTGTTTAACTAAAAATAATAAAGAGGTAAGAAATGGATCTTGAACAATATGGTGGCTTAGAAGTAAGCCAAGAAGATGAACAAATAGCGCCTGGCAAATATGTCATGCAATATTTAGAAGAAACAGAAATCAGAAATGATAGCGGTTGGATAGGGTGTCGTATGACTTTTCAAATACAAGGCCCTAAACATCAAGGTCGTTTGGTTTCTGGTTTATTTACAGTTGCTAATCCGAATTCGCCAAAGTCGGTAGAGATTGGTAAAACAGAACTGTCAGCACTTGCTAGCAGTTGTGGTCTAACTGAGCTTAAAAATACTGAGCAACTTAAAGGCATTAGGTTCAATGGTGTTGTCAAAATTAATGACAATGGCTATGCAGAACTTGATCCTGCTTATGGAAAAAACTTTAGTAGAGCCGAGCAAGGCGAATCAATTCTTCCAAAAGAAGAAGTAGCTACGCAAAAGCCAGTAGAGGTGAATCCTTTAGACAGCGAAGAAATCCCTTTTTAGATGAAGAAAGGTTCGTTGTGTGGGGAGTGTGGACTCCCTGCACAAGGGTTTCTTTACAAACATAATGATGTTTATTATGGTAGTTGCTCAATGGAGCATTTAGAGAGAATAAAGGAGAGAATTGAAAAAGGAGAAAAATTAGCGAGAAAAACTTATACCAATAGTTTTGGTGTGCAATACGCTCGTAAGCAATCCAAAGAAAAATACTTAGAGATTGCGAAACAGACTGGTAGCTTTGAGCTGCACAAATGGTCTAACGAACAAAGAGATTCTTTTTTCAATACAATAATTTTAAATTACTTGGATTTTGAATCCGAGCTAGGTAACGATAATGGATCTGACGAAATTTTATGAGAATGGTTTAGTCTTAGACAAAGAATTACATTTTGGGAGTGGCAAAGATATTTCTGATGCCATCAACCAAATGAATGACGATGGTTTAGCAGTTAGTTTTATAGATACATCTGGAGAAGTTATTAGATGTATGGTCAAAGCAAGTGCGACTACAAGGCCTGATAAGAGTAATGAAAAGTCTGGGTGGTATGTCTATAACGAGAATAACAATTACATCAACATTACTTATGGCAACTGGCGTACAGGCGAGCAAAAGAAATGGTCAAACACCGATATAAATAAACTTTCTTTACGAGAGCAAAACGAATTAAAAGCCATTGTTCAAGACAACATAGAAAGGCAGAAAAAAGAAAGAAAAATAAGGCAAGACGAAATAGCTAAAGACTGTCAAGCAAGATTTAAAAATGGAATTGACTGCGTTGGTCATAAATACCTCGAAGATAAAAAAATTAAAAATTATGGGTTAAAAACAATAAGAGATTCTCTTGTTGTTCCCTTATATTCTACAACTAATGTCAAGCCTGAGATTAGGTCGCTGCAATACATAGATAAGAAGGGCGAGAAAAGATTTGTTAGTGCAAGTGAAGTCAAAGGTAGCGTGCATATTGTTGGTTTCAGTTGGTCAGAGTGGCAAGACTTAGATCAAGTCTTAATTGTTGAAGGCATAGCGACAGCATATTCAGTATTTGAAGCAACGAATTTACCAGTCGTTTGCGTATTTTCAGCAAACTTTGGTCTTACAGCTTTGACTAATTTAAGAAAACTAACTAAAGCTAGGTTTATTATTTGCTTTGATAATGACAGCAATCAAGTTGGACAAAAGAAAGCAGAAGAAATTACTTCAGCAATCAATAATACAGTTGTCAGATTGCCTTCCATTGTTGGCGACTTTAACGACTTACACCAAGAGCAAGGTTTAGATGTTGTCAGAAATGAAATCTTAGATCGTGGTTTGCCTTTAAAACAATTTAATATCAAGTTTCTAAAAGGCGAGATACCAAAAAGAGAATGGTTGGTAGAAAATTTTATTGAGCTTGGCAAACCTGGAATCATGGCAAGTATTGGTGGTATAGGTAAATCCATGTTGGCATTGGACTTATGCCTAAAAGTTGCTCATGGTTCTGGCTCTTGGTTAGGCAATCCAATAGTCAATTCTGGTAGTGCAGTTTATCTCAGTAGCGAAGATGATCATCAAGAGTTACATCGCAGAGTCGATTCATTGGATAAAGAAGGCAAAAGGTTTGAAGGTCTAAACGAAGTCTATGCTTTGCCTATACCTAGTATGAAAGAAAGATTGATTGTTTTAGGAGATAATAATTCTCAAGGTTTGCACGTTACCGCACAAGGAGATGAATTAATTACTGCTTTAGAAAGCATAGATAATTTAAAGTTGGTGGTCATTGATCCAGTACAAAGTTTTGTGAGTGCCAGTATCAGTAGTTCTAATGAAGCTGGGCAGATGTATGCTAGTTTTTGTGCGAGTATTTCCGCAAGACTTGGCGCAACAGTTTTAAGTATTCATCACATGAGCAAAGCTGGTTTGGTATCTACTGAAGATAATATGACAGCAAGAGCAAGTATTCGTGGCGCAAGTTCGCTCGTTGATGCACACAGATTCGCATTAGCGTTGTATTTGAGTTCGGAAGAAGAAGCAGAGCGATTGTGTTTGCAAAATGGCGTAGAATTTGACAGAACCAGAGTTGTTAGAGCAAGTATGGTTAAATCTAACAGCGAAATAGATTATTCAGTCAAGACTTTGTTTAGAAAAGATGTTGTGCTTGAGCCGATAGAAGATATAAAAACTGGTATAAACTGGGATTAATATGAATAAAGAAGAATACGATCCAAACGATTTATCCATAAAGAACGCTTATGCTACTCGTTGGATTTGGTATCACACGTTATTAGGCTTACTGCTTTTATTTACTAACATACTCTTAATTTCTATTATGGTAATCCTGGCGGTTAAGTTATGAGCTTTATCAGAAGAAGAAAAAAAAAGAATCGCAAGGCGGAGAAAGAATATAACGAAGCATTGTGGAAAGCATATCCCAAGAAAAAGGAGAAAGATGAGCAAGATTGATCCAGAACATTATAAGTTTGGCGGTGTTGAATGTATTGATGCTATCAAAAGCAGTCTTAGTCCAGAACAATTTAGAGGGTATCTCAAAGCCAGTATTATTAAATATCTTTGGCGGTATGAAAAAAAGAACGGTTTAGAAGATTTAGAAAAGGCAGATTGGTTTTTAAGAAAATTAAGATACGAGGTAGAAAATGAGTAAAGGCGACTGGCCCAGACCTGTAAATAAGAAGAAATTTGACGAAGAATTTGAGAGAATCTTTAAGAAAAAGAAGGAGAAAAGAAATGATAAAGATACTACAAGGTAATTGCTTAGATAAACTTAAAGAATTATCAGGCCAATCAATCAATACCTGTATTACCAGTCCGCCTTATTGGGGTTTAAGGGATTATGGCGAGGACAAACAACTTGGCATGGAAGATACTCCAGAAGAATTTGTTAATAACCTGGTTGAAGTATTCAGAGAAGTTAAACGAGTGTTGCGAGATGATGGCACAGTTTGGCTTAATTTAGGAGATAGTTATTCGAGCGGTGGTAGAACCACAACAACTAATCAATCTTTACGAGGAGATAAAGATTATGGAGTAACAAGACCAAAACCAAGTAAAGGCATAAAACCAAAAGATTTAATCGGTATTCCTTGGCGAGTAGCCTTCGCTTTGCAAAAAGATGGTTGGTATCTCAGGCAAGATATTATCTGGAATAAACCTAATCCTATGCCAGAGAGTGTCAAAGATCGTTGTACCAAAGCACACGAATACATATTTTTATTGAGTAAGAGTCCAAAGTATTATTTTGATAATGAAGCAATAAAGGAAGATGCAAAGTTTCCTGATGGCCCGAATACACCAAAAAGCATAAAAGCAGTAGATGGTGTTTATTCTAAAAATTTACAAAAGATAGGTGCTAATCCTAAAAGAAACAAACGCTCAGTTTGGACAGTCACGACTAAACCATTTAAAGGCGCACACTTCGCAACTTTTCCAATGGATTTAATAGAGCCATGTGTCTTAGCTGGTTGTCCAGAAAATGGCACAGTTTTAGATCCTTTTGGTGGTAGCGGTACGACAGGCATTGTCGCTAGTAATCATAATCGTAAGGCAGTTTTAATTGAATTGAACACAGAATATATTGAAATTGCCAGACAAAGAATACAAGATCAAGGCGGATTATTTACCGATTTGGAGATACTTGGCGGATAATATGGGTTATCGACCTAAGAAACCCATGTTATCCGCGAAGGATAATACGTGTTAT